>ERZ1740067.2711-NODE-2711-length-10519-cov-6.815845_pt1 | contig 10519 bp, 14 predicted proteins | sample MGYA00581736_ERZ1740067 | MGnify/ENA primary metagenome ERZ1740067 (study PRJEB43018, sample SAMN04849236) | marine metagenome | isolation source: floating plastic debris | place: Pacific Ocean | collected 2008-08-27 | study: EMG produced TPA metagenomics... | reverse complement strand
ACAAGATCATCGCGCAGCGCGGCAAGGGCTCTGCCATGGGCTTTGGCGCGGATGTACGGGACAATGATGCGCGCGGTGTCGGTGAGATCTTTACCGATCTGGAACCCGAGGATCTGCTGAAATTCGGTCTGATCCCGGAATTTGTCGGCCGTCTGCCTGTGCTCGCAACGCTCGAGGATCTGGACGAGGATGCGCTGGTCACGATCCTGACTCAGCCCAAGAACGCGTTGGTCAAACAATACCAGCGCCTATTCGAGTTGGAAGACACCGACCTGACCTTTACCGACGATGCGCTGAAAGCGATTGCCAAACGCGCGATCGAGCGCAAGACCGGCGCGCGGGGCCTGCGATCCATCCTCGAGGACATCCTGTTGGACACGATGTTCGACCTGCCGGGCCTCGATCAGGTGACCGAAGTTGTTGTGAACGAAGAGGCGGTCACTTCGGACGCAGCACCGCTGATGATCTACGCGGACGCAGAGAAGGAGCCAGCGACCGCTGGTTAACCCCCTGGAACCTCAAGATTTTTGAAGGGTGGGCGCGAGCCCGCCCTTTTTTCTGCGCGCATAGTTAGCCGATGGGCTAAGTTTTAACTGGTCACGCTGGGCTCGCCATGTTACTTATCCACATGGCTAACAATCAGCATGATCCCCTCACACCGCTTTTTACCGCCCTGGCGGATCCGACTCGCCGCGCGGTGATCGACGCGCTGCTGGACGGGCCGCTCCCCGTCTCCGCGCTGGCCGAGCCGCATGACATGGCGCTGCCCAGTTTTCTCAAGCATGTGGACAAGCTGGAAGCGGCGGGCATCATCACGACGCGGAAAGAGGGGCGGGTGCGGGCCTGCCAGCTGTGCGCCGGCGCGCTGGGGCCTGCGGAAACATGGCTGAGCCGGGCGCGCGACCGGTGGTCGGGCAAGCTTGCTCGGGAGGCCGCTCATATGGATGCGTCATCTTAGGAGAAGAAACAGAGAATTCAGAGTTTGGACAGTTGCAATTTGAACGTCGCCTTGAGGCGGCGCCGTCCCGCGTGTTCGAGGCGTTGATCTCGGCAGAGGACCGTATGGCCTGGGGCCCGCCCGACACAGGTTCGGTCGTGTTGATCGAGGGGCAACCGGCAGCCGCGCCGGGGGCGCGCGAATTGTCGCGCTGTGGGCCACGCGGCAATCCTTATGTGGACGTCGCCACCGATTGGATCCTGATCGAAGCACCAGCGCGGCTGATCTACGCCGAAACGCTGCCCGCCGAAGGCGCGCCGCTTGGCACCAGCCTCGCCACGAATGAGTTGGAGAGCGCCGGAGGCGGGACAGTCTTGCGCCTGACCGTCCAGCTTGTGAGCTTTGTCGGGGCCGAGATGATGGGCGAGTTCGAACATGGGTGGCGCCATGCGATGGACGGTCTGGCCGCGCATCTCGAACCGGCTTGACCACACGGGGTCATTCGACGCCCTATGCCGGAAACCATAGGGGGGGCGACCATGACCATCAAACGCATTCATTCCGGCGGCGTGTTCGAGCCCAAGATCGGCTATTGCCGCGCCGTGGTTGCGGGCGACTGGGTGCATGTCGCCGGGACGACGGGGCAGGGCGACACGGTCACGGACCAGTGCCGCGACGCGCTGCGCATCATCGAGGCCGCGCTCACGGAGGCGGGCGCAGGCTGGGCGGACGTGGTGCGCGTGACCTACATGCTGCCCGACCGGCAGGCGTTCGCGCCGTGCTGGCCCATCCTGGCCGAGACGTTCGGGGACCATCCGCCCGTGGCGACGATGATCGAATGCGGGCTGATCGACCCGAAATTCCTGATCGAGATCGAGGTGACGGCCTACAAGCCTCAGGCCGCAATCTGATAGCGGGGCCCCAGGGCGCTGCGGATGTAGTCCGGGGTCAGCGCGGGCCAGGGCGTCTTGCCCGAGACAAAACCACCGCCGCGCAAGGCGGTCTGGATCGCTTGCATGTCGGGCTCGCCCACAACCATCCGCGCGCGTCTGACGCCCTCTTGCTTCCATTCGGCGCGCAGGCTGTCGATCGACAGCGGTGACTGCCCGGTGAAATGGGTGATGTGCCGCTCGATCAGCGTGGTGGCGGTTGACTTGCGGCGGATGATCATAGCGACGTCCTGATTGGTGCGCGCGCAAAACGCCAGCAGATGCAGGGCCGAGCCGTCGCAGGATATGATTTTCCGTGCCGCCTTGTAGCGCGCGATCTGCGTGGCGATGCTGTGTTTTTCGGGGTGGAAGATCTCGTAGCCTTCGGCGCTCAGATGCGTCTCGAGCATGGGTTCGCCCAGCAAGCCGCCGCGGTTCGCAGACAATTTGCTGCGCGAGATATAAAGCTTGTCGGGCCCGTCCGCCGCGATGTCCGCACCAAACCGCGCGTTGGTGAAGGCGCGGAAGGCCGGTGTGCCCTGCGTGATGGCCCCCAGGCCAAAGCCCTGACCGGGCACGATCAGTTCGTGCACATCAAGCGGCTGGTTGGCGACGTGGATGGGCAGCGTGACCCCCAGCGCCTCGAATAGGCCGGTCTGAAAGGACAGGAGTGATGTGCGATCCCCGGCACGGCGGGGGACAAAGACGATCCCGTCAACCGGCGTCTCCAGATGATCCAGCGCCCAGAGCCGCCCAAGCGACTCGGCGACGAAATGCGCGAAGTTCCAATAGAGCACGCCGCCCCAGAGCCATCGCCCGGCAAGCTCAGTGCGGGGCGCGGGCGGGGTTTCAAAGGGCAGGGTGACCCGGCGCGTGTTGCGCCAATGCGCGGCCATCGGTACGTCGGCGCCCGCAGCCGTCTGGACGCCCGCAGGGCTGATGAGGCTGTCGCCCGCGTTGGGCTGGATGATGGCGTCGGCCACCGTCTCGATCCGGTGCGACCAGCCGGAGGCGGGGCGCGGCCAGGAGGCATCACGGTGGGCGGCCCAGTCGGGCCGGGTGGCAGCCCAGACAAAGCGCGAGGAGACATCCTTGCGCTTGGCAAAGCCGGCCTTTTGCAGGATCGACTTGCAGTCCTGAACGCCGGATTTGCCGTAAACATCGGGGTGAAATTCGATGATGATCGCGCGGATGCCGCGCAGGTCCGCGTGCCGCAAGAGGTCCTGCTCGCCGCCCTCGATGTCCATCACCAGCACATCGGGACGAAAATCGTCGATGACCGCATCATAGGCGGCGGTCGGCACGTCGACGCGCGTCGTGCGCCGCTTGTCCTGATCGATGAGGGAGGATCCGAGAAAGGAGGTGCGCAGGTGAAACGTCACATGGTCCGGCGGCTCGGGCGCGGCGATGACGACCTGGTGGCGCACCTCGATCCGGTCCTGCAGGCCGTTAAGCGCATAAAGCGCGTTGATATGCGGGATCAGGTTCGGGTTCGCCTCAAAGGACAGAACCGCCTCGGGTTGGGCGTTTTGGGCGATCACGGCCCCCACCACACCCAGGCCAGACCCCAACTCGAGCACGCGGTCGCCGGGCCGGATCACCTCCAGCGCGCCACGTATCTCGTCGCCTTCATATTTGCCTTCGGACATCCGGCGGATTCGCGTGTCGTTCAGAAAGGGCGAGTGGGGCACCTTGACCCCGTGGCACAGGGCGGCGTGATCTGGGGTTGGCTTGGCCATTCTCTGCGCCTCGGGCATTTCCGTGTTTTTGGGCACAATAGGCGGTGTGATGCCGTGCGGCCAACAAAAACTGGCAATCGGACAGTGGTACGCGGGCCTGCGTCACCCCAGCCACTGGACGGCTGGCACGGAGTTCTCCATATACAAGGGCAAGAGCAAGGAGGCGCCGATGGGCATTCTCAATACAGTGTTGCGCGCGGTCACGTGGTGGAACAGCCAGACCATCGGCACGCAGGTCTTTACCTGGCGCAAGGGCGAGCGTGTGGGCGAGGACAGCGAAGGCAACGTGTTCTACCGCACGCGCGACGATGCCAAGCGTTGGGTGATCTTCAATGGCGAGGCCGAGGCGAGCCGGGTGGACCCCGAGTGGCACGGCTGGCTGCACCGCACCTGGGACGAGCCGCCGACGGAACGCCCCCTCAAGCGCAAGGAATGGGAACAGCCGCACCAGCCCAACCTGACGGGCACGACACTGGCCTATGCGCCCGCGGGATCGATCCGCAAGGCCAAGCCTGCTGACCGCTCAGACTACGAAGCGTGGAGCCCCGAATAGGGGCGGCGGAACATGGCTGAAAACACAACCGAAGTGCTGGTGGGTGGCGCCGTTCTGGCCGCTGCGATTGCGTTTGGCGTCTATGGCGCGCAAGTCGCGGGGCTGGGCGATGGCGGCGGTGCCAATTACGCGCTGACCGCGAGCTTTCGCAGCATCGAAGGGGTCAATGTGGGCACCGATGTGCGCCTTGCGGGCGTCAAGGTGGGCACCGTGACGGATGTGGCGCTGAACCCCGAAACATACCGCGCCGACACCACCGTGACAGTGAACGCCACAACGCAGGTGCCCGATGACAGCGCGATTGTCATCAGCTCCGAAGGACTGCTCGGCGGAAACTTCGTCGAGATCGTGCCCGGTGGCTCGCCCTTCTACTTTGCCGACGGGGACGAGATCCTCGACACGCAGGGGTCGGTCAGCCTGATCTCGCTGCTATTGCGGTTCGTGTCGGGCGGAGAAGAGGGGTGATGCGCGCACTTGTGGCGTCTGCCGTCCTGTTGGCCGGTGCCGCCGGGGCGCAGGTCGCGACCGAGAATGCGAGCGGTGCGATCCTGCGCGGGCTCGACAAGTTTTCCGGCGAGGTGGTCGATATCGAGTTGCCGGCCGGGCGCACGGTGCAGTTCGAGCGGCTGACCATCACGCTCACCGAATGCCGCTACCCGGTCGGGAACCCGTCGGGCAACGCCTATGCCGGGTTGCAGATCACCGAGGTGGGGCGCGAGGGCGCGCTGTTTTCGGGGTGGATGGTGGCGTCGGCGCCCGCGCTCAACCCGATGGAGCATGCGCGCTACGACATCTGGGTCATGCGCTGCACCACGTCCTGAAGCGTCGGGGGGGCGGGCAGGAAAAGTGCCGTGCGATCCAGCGCTTTGGCCAGGTCCTGACGATATTTCGCCCGCGATACCTCAATCCCGCCGAGGCTGGCCAGATGCGCCGTCAGGAATTGCGTGTCGAATAGGGTAAAGCCGCCACGCGACAGGTGATCGACGGCCACGGCCAGCGCCATCTTGGACGCGTTGGTGCGCCGCGAAAACATGCTTTCGCCAAAAAACGCGGCCCCCAGCACCACGCCATAGACGCCGCCGATCAGCGCTTCACCGTCCCACAGCTCAAAGGAATGGGCATTGCCGCGCCGGTGCAGGCCCAGGTACAGGCGCCGAATCTCATCGTTGATCCAGGTGTCGACGCGGTCGGCGCAGCCGTCCACGACCCCGGCAAAGTCCTGATCCAGCCGCACGGTCCAATCGCTGCGGCGCATCGCGCGGGCGAGCGACCGGGACATGTGAAAACCGTGCAGCGGCAGCACGCCGCGCCGCTGCGGGTCGACCCAGAACACCTCTGCGTCGTCGCGGCCTTCCGCCATGGGAAAGATGCCGGCGGCATAGCCTTGCAACAACAGGTCCGGGGGCAGGGCGGGAGCGTTCATATACCGTGTCCGGCACGCGGAATTGCCACGCGCCTGTGCGCAGGGTACTGCGAAGCAACCAAACGTTAAAGGTGCTGCCGCGTGAGCTTTTTCGACTTCATTCAGGACATGCCGGGCTATGATGGCGACCGCATGGCGGTCGAGCGGTTGAACAAAAGGCATAGGATGCTGGTGGCGCCCTTTGCGGACCAGTTGGCTGGCGCGCGCGTGCTGGATCTTGGCGCGCATGACGGTCGTTGGGCCTATGCGCTGGCAGGTGCAGGTGCGGCTGAGGTGGTCGCTGTGGAGGCGCGGCAGGAGGCTGTGGACCGCTATGCGGATTTCCCCGAAACGGCGTTCAAGGCGCGCGTGCAGATGCGCTGCGCCGATCTGTGGGAGGCGCTGGAAGGCGCGGTCGCGGCGGGCGAGCGCTATGATATCGTGGCGCTTTACGGGATCTATTACCATGTGATGGATCATTTCCGCCTGTTGCAGTTGATCCGGCAGTTGGGCGCGCCGATGGTTCTGATCGACAGTGAGTTTGCCCTCGCATCGGGCGCGACGATCACGCTGGTGATGGAGGATACCGCCAAACCGTCAAACGCCACACCCCAGATTGACAACCAGGACCGTGCCGTTGTGGGTATTCCCAGCTTTACGGCGATGAAACGGATGGCAGAGGCATTGAATTACACATGCCACTGGTATGACGACCAAAACCTGTTCCTCGACGATCAGCGCGGCTTGGGCGATTACTTTCGGACCGAGCGCAAGCGCCGGGCTTTTTGCCATCTGGTCGCGCGGGGCTAGGCCGATTGGGCCTCGAGCCATTTTTCCAGCCAGTGGATGTTGTAGTCGCCGGTGTGGATGTCTTTTTCGGCCAGCAAGGCGTGGAACAGCGGCACGGTCGTGTCGACCCCATCGATGATCAACTCGCCCAGGGCGCGGTTGAGCCGGGCAAGCGCCTCGGCCCGGTCGCGGCCATGCACGATCAGCTTGCCGATCAGGCTGTCGTAATAGGGCGGGATGCGGTAGCCGTCATAGAGCGCGCTGTCCATGCGCACGCCCAGCCCGCCCGGCGCGTGGTATTGCGTGATCGTACCGGGTGAGGGGGAGAAATCGGGCAGCTTTTCCGCGTTCAGCCGCACCTCTATCGAGTGGCCGTTGATGGTGAGATCGTCCTGCTGGAACGACATGTCTAGGCCGGAGGCCACGCGGATCTGCTCGCGCACCAGATCGACACCAAAGATCGCCTCGGTCACCGGGTGTTCGACCTGCAGGCGGGTGTTCATCTCGATAAAATAGAACTCGCCGTTCTCATATAGGAACTCGATCGTGCCTGCGCCGATATAGTTGATCTTGGCCACGGCATCGGCGCAAACGCGCCCGATCTCGGCCCGTTCTTCGGCACTGATGGCAGGGCCTGGCGCCTCTTCGAAGACCTTTTGGTGGCGGCGCTGGAGCGAGCAGTCGCGTTCGCCCAGATGCACGGCGCGGCCCTTGCCGTCACCAAAGACCTGGATTTCGATGTGGCGCGGTGTGGTCAGATATTTCTCGATATAGACTTCGTCATTGCCGAAGGCCGCCTTGCCCTCGGCCCGCGCGGTCATGAACGCGCTTTCCATGTCAGCCGCCGTCTGCGCCACTTTCATGCCGCGTCCACCGCCGCCTGCCGTGGCCTTGATGATGACGGGATAGCCCATCTCTGCGCCAAGCGCCTTGGCCTCGGCCAGCGTCGCGACGCCACCATCCGATCCGGGCACGCAGGGTACGCCGAGCGCCTTCATCGTGTCCTTGGCGGTGATCTTGTCGCCCATGACGCGGATATGTTCGGCGGTGGGGCCGATGAATGTCAGGCCGTGATCCTCGACAATCTGCACGAATTGGGCGTTTTCCGACAGAAAGCCGTAGCCGGGGTGGATCGCCTCGGCGCCGGTGATCTCGCAGGCGGAGATGATGGCCGGAAAGCTGAGGTAGCTTTGCGGGGAGGCCGGCGGGCCGATGCAGACGGATTCGTCGGCCATACGCACATGCATGGCGTCCGCATCCGCAGTCGAATGGACCGCCACGGTGGCAATCCCCATCTCGCGGGCGGCGCGGATGACGCGCAGCGCGATCTCGCCCCGGTTGGCCACTAGGATTTTGCTGAACATTGAGCGGCCCCCTTATTCGAGGATCACAAGCGGCGCGCCAAACTCGACCGCGGCGCCATCGTCCACAAGGATGCGCTTGACGGTTCCCGCGCGCGGTGCGGGGATGTGGTTCATGGTTTTCATCGCCTCGACGATCATGAGCGTGTCGCCTTCGGCAACCTTGGCGCCTACACTGACGAACGAGGGCGCGCCCGGTTCGGGCTGCAGATAGACCGTGCCCACCATGGGCGAGGTCACGGCGCCGGGGTCAGAGGCCGGATCACTTGCAGGCTCCGCCGCAGGGGCGGCGGGCGCTTCGGGCGCCGGGGCGGCAATGGCTGCAGGGGCCACAGGAGCGGGCGCTTGCATCTTTTGGCGTGACACGCGGACGTTGAGGCTGTCATCTTCGCCGTATTCCCGTTTGACCTGCAATTCGGTCAGATCGTTCTCGCGCAGCAGCTCTGCCAGGGCCTGGATAAAGGCGACATCTGCGTCATGCGTGCTTTTTGTCATTTACGTCCTCAACATCACGGGCAGCGATGCGCGCGCCCCTTGCTCGGGTGCGCTTATAGCCGGGCATTGAAGCGGTGGAAAGCGTCCGCTTTGACGTGTGGGCACGGGAGGCTAGAGGGTTTTGGCCGTAACCACGATTTCGATGAGCCATCCGGGCTCCAGGTCGACGCCGACGCACGCGCGTTGTGGCCAGTTTTCCTCTGGTCCGATCCAGTCGATCCAGACTGGATCAATCCGCGCCTTGTCGCTGATATCGCTCAGGTAAATGGTGGCCTGCAACAGTCCGGCCTTGCCGCTGCCGGTCGTCTCGAAGATGCGGTCAAGTTCGGCCAGAGCCGCATGGGTCTGATCGACAACGGTGCCGTCCGCCTGAGGTGATGTGACAACCGCGTAGACCATCCCGTCCGAGACCACCGCTTCGCACCGGCCAAGACCGGGGTAGGGGAACCGCTTGATGCTCATGTTTTCCTCCTGCTCCCAGAGTGCAAAAAACCGGCCACGATGGGCCGGTTTTCCCCGTGTGCGACCGGATTGGCGCGTCAGATGGCGAGGTATTCCGAGCGCAGCTCTTCGTTCTCGAGCACTTCGGCGGCGGTGCCGTCAAACACGATGCCGCCGGTGTCGAGGATGATGGCGCGGTCGGCCAGTTGCAGCGCGCGCACGGCGTTCTGCTCCACCAGGATGGTGGTGATCCCCTGTTCCTTGATGATGGTCAGGGTTTTTTCGATCTCGTCCACGATCACCGGTGCGAGCCCCTCGTAAGGCTCGTCCAGCAACAGCACCTTGATGTCGCGGGCCAGTGCGCGGGCGATGGACAGCATCTGCTGTTCGCCGCCCGACAGTGTCGTGCCCTCTTGGGTCCGGCGTTCGCCGAGGCGGGGGAAGAGGTCGTAGAGCCGTTCGATGGACCAGCCGATGGGCGGGGCGATCTGGGCAAGCTTGAGGTTTTCCTCGACCGTGAGGCCGGGAATGATCCGGCGGTCTTCGGGCACAAGTCCCAAACCCGCTTGCGACGCCTCGTGGGACGACATGTTGTGCAGCGGTTGGTGATCGAGCCAGATCTCGCCATGGCGCACCTCGGGATCGCCGATGCGCGCGATGGAGCGCAGCGTCGAGGTTTTGCCTGCCCCGTTGCGGCCCAGAAGGGCGAGGATCTCGCCCTCGTGGACGTTAAAGCTGATGCCTTGGACGATATAGCTTTCGCCGTAATAGGCGTGCATGTCCCAGACGCTGAGAAAGGCCGGGGCGGTCTGCGCGTGGTTCACGCCCTTGGAGAAGTCGGGTTTGACGTTCATCGGTTGTGCTCCTTACGCAGCCTCTTGGGTCTCGCCCAGATACGCTTCGCGCACCTTGGGGTGACCCTTGATGTTGTCGGGGGTGTCTTCGACCAGCGGGGTGCCCTGCGCCAGAACGGTGATGCGTTCGGCCAGCGAGAACACCACATGCATGTCGTGTTCGATGATAGAGATCGTGATGTCCCGCTCGTCCTTGATCTGTTTGAGCAGATCGATGGTGTTGTTGGTGTCGGCGCGTGCCATGCCAGCGGTGGGCTCATCGAGCAGCAGCAGGCGCGGTTCCTGCGCCAGACACATCCCGATCTCGAGCCGGCGCTTGTTGCCACGCGACATGGTTGCGGCGTTGTCGTTGCGCGCGTCGGCCATGTTCATCTCTTCGAGCATGTGTTCGGCCCGTTCCACGATCTCGCGATCCTTGAACATGTCGATGAACGCGTTGGCGGTGAACGCCCCGTCCCGCTTGGCAAAGCAGGGGATCATCATGTTTTCCATGACGCTCAGATCGCCAAAGATCTCAGGCGTCTGGAACACGCGGGAAATGCCCATCTGGTTGATCTCGTAGGGCTTGCGCCCCAGCACCGACTGGCCGTCGAACATGACCGATCCGGTGTCGGGGATCAGCTTGCCCACCAGGCAGTTCAGCAGGGTGGACTTGCCCGCGCCGTTCGGCCCGATGATGGCGTGCACGGTGTTTTCGGCGACGCTCAGGTTCACGTCCCCCAGCGCTTGCAGACCGCCGAACCGTTTGCCCACGTTTTTGACTTCAAGGATACCCATTGGTCTTTCTCCTTATTCCGCAGGCGTGGTTTTGCCGTCAGGCGTGTCGGTGGATTTCTTCTTGCGACCAAAGAGCCGCGCGATGCGCTGGCCGCCTTCGACCAGACCACCGGGCAGGAAGATCACGACCGCCATGAAGATCAGGCCGAGCGTCAGGTGCCAGCCCTTGCCGATGAACGGATAGATGAGCGTGACCACGAAATCCTCGAGCCCGTCTGGCAGGAAGGCGAACCAGGTGTGCA
>ERZ1740067.2709-NODE-2709-length-10523-cov-6.438002_pt1 | contig 10523 bp, 9 predicted proteins | sample MGYA00581736_ERZ1740067 | MGnify/ENA primary metagenome ERZ1740067 (study PRJEB43018, sample SAMN04849236) | marine metagenome | isolation source: floating plastic debris | place: Pacific Ocean | collected 2008-08-27 | study: EMG produced TPA metagenomics... | reverse complement strand
TGCCGATGCACCGGCGGCTTTGCCCCCTTATGGAAGGCGCGGGAAGACCGCTCACCGCCAGGCGATATAATAGTCACCTGGTTCTGCCAATCTTTGCTGATATCGGATAAAAGCGATGCACCCGTCAGCGTTACGTGCCCCTCCCCCTCCCAATAGAGATAGACCCAATTGCCATCCACCTCGCCGCCAAGGGGTACCATTATCGCTTCGGCACCCCATTCCATCCGGGTACTGGCATACCCAACCAACCGGACAATGGCAGCATCGTCGAGAGAGAGCGCCGGTGCCCCCATCTCCCGCAAGACCTTCAAGGCATCCTCACCATGGATACGCACTGTGACTTGCGTCGCCTTAGGATCGCGTCCCTCGCCATCATCCACATGGGCCACAGTAAAGGTCGCCACCGGTAGCCGATGAGCCATCGCATCAGAAAACGCGATGGCGCCCATCAACATGCAAAGGGACAGAAAGAAGCGACCCACTGCGGTCCCCTACTCCGCCGGGGTGAGCGGCATTTCCGTCTCGGATGCCGACGTTGGCTTATCTTCAGCTTTTAACTTCACCAAAGAATCCGCCATCAGATTGTCATAGGTCCGCCGGGACTTGAACAGCTCGAACCGCGACTTCGTAATCTTCTGGGGGAAGTGGTTGTTGCTAAAGTCCGCGTCAGCAATTTCATGGTGGCGATCAATCTCCACCGCCGTGATTTGCTTGTCCCGGATGAAGAGTTTGGTCACCCCTTCGGCGTCGCGGCGCCAAATCTCAGCGGGGATCAGCATTTCTTCCTCGGTACCATCCGCATAGGTCAGCACCAGAGGAATGGGCATCACAAGGCCGCCGAGATTTTCGAAGTCGATGAAGTAGATGTAGGGGTCACGCGTCACTGCCCGGTCGAAGATCGCCCGCTCCTTGCCAGTCAGGCCCTCGAGGAACTCTTGATACTCGTTCCGATCTTTGTTCGTGACAGTGAACTTATCATTCTCCGTATAAAAATCGTTGAGTTGTGGGCGACGGTCAAGCCTTGTGCCTAGCCCCTCCTCCCGATTTTTCCGTTGTTGCACCGGTTCTGGTTCAAGACGGGCATTTTCTTCCCGTGCAAGGGGGAACTCTATCTCTGGATCTTGGGTTGAGACCCGATATTCCCGAACGCTCGTTACACCGAGATCCACATGGTCGGTGGTGTAGAACCAACCGCGCCAGAACCAATCAAGATCGATGCCCGAGGTTTCCTCCATGGACCGGAAAAAGTCCGATGGCGTTGGGCGCTTGAATTTCCACCGGCGCGAGAATTCAACAAAGGCGGCATCGAATAGCTCGCGACCCATCACTGTTTCCCGCAAGACCATCAAAGCCGACGCGGGCTTGGAATACGCATTGGCATAAAATTGGGGGATAGAATCCGATTGGGTCATAATCGGCACTTGGTTCGTCGACACCATATAGTCGGTAATATCGTCAAGCGGATTGGGTTTGTTTCCGAGGATTGGGAAATTTTCCTCCCATTCATACTCCGCCACAAACTCTAAGAAGGAGTTGAGCCCCTCATCCATCCAGGTCCACTGCCGCTCATCGGAGTTGACGATCATGGGGAAATAGATGTGCCCAATCTCGTGGATGATCACACCGATAAGGCCATACTTGATCCCGCGCGCATAGGTCAGCTCATCCTCTGGCCCATCCTTCGTATTGGGACGATAGCCGTTGAACGTGATCATGGGATATTCCATCCCGCTCCATTCCCATGAGTTCACCGACTGCGCGGTGGGATAGGGGTACGGGAAGGAGAAGCGGGAATAGACCTCCATCGTGTGGATGACCGCCTCGGTGGAATATTGTGACCAGATAGGCTCCCCTTCATTGGGATAGAAGGACATGGCCATCACAAAGGGCATCTCCTCATCATCCTGGGTGTAGCCCATGGCGTCCCAAATATATTTGCGCGAGGAGGACCATGCAAAGTCACGGACATTCTTCGCCACAAAACGCCAGGTCTTGGTCTCTGTCGTGCCCTCTTTTTCGTTCTCCAGCGCCTCGTCCGGGGTCACGATGAAAACAGGGTTTTCCGCAGTTTTGGCTTCCTCAAGCCGTGCCCGCTGCTCAGCGGTCAAAACCTCATTGGGGTTTTGCAACTCGCCCGAAGAAGAGACAATATGATCCGCAGGCACCGTGATAGAGACATCGTAGTCCCCAAATTCCAAGGTAAACTCACCCCGGCCGAGGAAGGCCTTATTGTGCCATCCCTCATAGTCCGTGAACGCTGTCATGCGCGGGAACCATTGGGCAAGGATATAGGTATAGTCGGCGGTCTTCTCGGCCGCATCTGTGGGTAAGCCTTCATAGCCGCCGCGGGCACCAATCACATTTTCCTCTACCAGGTTGAATGCCCAACCAATGGTGAAGTCGATCGCTTTGCCAGACTTTAACGGTGTGGGCAGATCAATCCGCATATGGGTATCGACGACCGTGTAGGGCAGAGGATTGCCCCGATCATCAGAAACCTCGGTCAAAGTGTAGCCGTGATTACCGGTTTCAAACCGCTCTTGCCGGTCATAGGCCCCCAGAGAGAGGCTATCGCCATCCATTTGCTGGAAGCGCCGGGTCCCGGAGGTTGCCGACGTTTCAGACCGATGCGCGAGACTATCGCTACGGAACCGGTTTTGGTCGAGCTGTACCCAAAGGTAACGCAGGGTATGTGGCGAATTATTTGTATACGTAATATCTGAGGAAGCAGTGACCGTTTTCGTTGCCTCGTCTAACGCCACCTCAATCTTATAGTCGGCCTGTTGTTGCCAGTAGGCTGGGCCCGGCTCACCGGTGGCCGCGCGGTAAATATTGGGCGTGGGCCATTCATCGTCGAGTTGTTCGAATGCCCGGGCACCGGACCCAACACCAGTGAAAGCCTGAGCCGCAGCCGTTTCCAGCCCTGCCACCGATGCAATCAAACCCATTAAACCGCCGGCGCATAGGCGCCAGCCCGACTCGTACCCAAAACCCATGTGAGAGATCCTCAGCTGACCGTTAGAAGTTCACGCAGACAGTAGCGCTTTAGGGGAAAGAGGAAAGGGGGTGGTTTGCGGAAAAAATGAGTGCATCGGGGGCTCTGGTCCAATCAATTCGATGCCATAGAGTTTTTGTTTCCCGCGTGAGCCAACTTTCTCCGATCTAATGTGATCGCCCAACGCGCTGGGCGGGCTCCCCAAGTGCTAACCGACGCTGGGATAAACTTGCCCAAGGCCGATTAGAGGGAAACGGCGTTAATCTGGGCAACTATCTCCCTAGCCGATGCCGCAGGGTCAGGCGCCTTTGTGATAGGTCGTCCAACCACCAGGCGGTCAGCGCCTGCGCGAATAGCATCTCCGGGGGTGATCACGCGCTTTTGATCGTCCGCCGCCACCCCCTGGGGCCGAATGCCGGGGGTCACAATTTTAAGGCGATCACCGAACCGCGCTTTAATTTCCTTGGCCTCCGCCGCCGAGGCGATGACCCCGTCAGCGCCCGCCTCGGCGGCCATTTCAGCGCGGAAGAGGACGAGGTCTAATATGGCCTTATCGATGCCATGGGCATGTACCGTATCCTGGTCCCAACTTGTCAGCACCGTGACGGCGAAAATCTCTAAAGTCTGGTGGTCACCACGGCCTGCCACCGCGCCTTTAATCGTATCGGTGTCGGCATGAACGGTCAGGAGATGCGCGCCAAGGGGGGTAAGGCTGGCCACCCCCCGCTCCACCGTGGCGCCGATGTCATAAAGCTTGGCGTCAATGAAGACTTTTTTCCCCGCCGCCGCCAAGTCCCATGCAAGGTCATAGCCGCCGAGGGGGAATAGTTGGTACCCGATCTTATAAAACGCCCCGGTATCGCCAATCTTGTTCACGAGGTTTCGAGCTTCGTCGAGCGCAGGAACATCAAGGGCAATGATAAGACGGTCGGACATGGGGAGGGCTTTATGTGGATGAACTGGCTGACAAGCGTCGTCCTACACAAAGCCCCCAGTCGGGGTAAAGGCGTCGCTTAAGACACGACTGGCTCGCCGCGGCGTTGACGGCGCGCGAGGACCAATCCGGCTAAAGCTGGGCCAAACAACAGCATTGCGCCCGGCAGTGGCACAGGCGCCACGGGCACAGCAATACCGTCAATCGTCACAGAAACGAGGTCGCTAAGGGGATTAAGCGCTCCGCTTGCGTCTTCCTCCACCAATTGGCCAAAAATTGTCATAAGGCCAATATCAGCGAAGGCCACCGCGTCGGTGAGAATGGATGGGAAAAAGCTCTCTTCCTGGCGCCCTGGTGGGTTGATCGCGTCCACCAGAAGAGGATTGTCATAACGGAAGGTCATAATGTCGCCCGACACCGAGCGGCTTACGCTGGTAAAGCCCTTGTCCCCCAGGCCATCCGTCCGGAAATCAACATCTGTCGAAAATGTTCCGAAGCCTTCAAGCCGAAACGCGGTAACCGCGAATATGCCCCCATCAATGTTGAACGTATCTCTGATACGAGGAGCGAAGATAAGGTTATTACTCCCATTACGGACAACACGATTTTGGACATTACCGCCGACATCCATCAGCGGCGTCGCTGGGGTGGGGTCCATCCGAAAACCAAGAACATTGTCATTGATGACCAATCCACCAAGGTCGGGATTAGCAGCAAAGGTCGTTCCTGTTGGATTAATGACACCTCCCGGTGCCAGAACGACCGCCCCAGCCGATGGAACGGTCAATAGAGTTGCGCATAACGCAACAATAAAGGTCGCGCCGATGGGCGCTATAGAGTTTTTAAACATCTCTCTCTCCTGATGCAGTTTTAATCGCCCCACATACAATTATGCAGCAACGCGAGGGCGTTAACGATCCCCTTTTACAGGGGACAAGGATGGAGCTAAACGCAAAGGTTGTAATAGAGCAGAGACTAACGCTCAGTACCCGCATGCATTCATTATGCTAGAATGCTGTTCTTCAACGTCTTTTCGTCGACTTCGTCTTCGATGGCTTTTTCGCCAGCCCCCCCTCCGGCGTCTTTGGCTTGAATCCACACAAATCCGTAATCTGGCAGCGCCAACACTCGGGCGTGCGTGCCTTACACACATAGCGGCCATGAAGAATAAGCCAATGGTGGGCACCCCGCGCATAGTCCGGGGGGGTCACCTTTAACAGCCGGTCCGCCACCGCATCCGCCGTTTTGCCAATGGCAAGGCCGGTGCGGTTAGAGACCCGGAAGATATGCGTATCCACAGCAATGGTGGGTTGGCCAAACACCTCATTACACACCACATCGGCGGTCTTGCGCCCCACCCCCGGCAAGGTTTGCAATGCCTCCCGGTCGTCGGGAACCTCACTACCAAATTCGTCAATGAGTTTTTGGGATAGGGCGATGACGTTCTTGGCTTTATTCCGCCAAAGGCCAATCGTTTTGATATAGTCCGCCACCCCCGCTTCGCCGAGGGCCACCATCTTTTCCGGCGTGTCCGCCACCTTGAACAAAGGTCCGGTCGCCTTGTTCACCCCCACATCGGTTGCCTGGGCCGATAGGGCCACCGCCACCAGCAAGGTATACGGAGAATGGTAGTTCAGTTCCGTTTTCGGCTCAGGCATCGTCTCATCAAGACGTTGGTAAAGTGCCGAAATGTTCGCGCGGGTCATGGGTTTGGGCATGATCCCGCGCTTAGGGCCTTCCCTTAAACTTTGTCGAGGGTGCCGGTGTTTTTCGCGAGCAGATAGTAGAAGGGCACCCGGTGCTTATTGCCGCCATCGCCGGCCATCTGGGCGCAGACCTCATTGATCTTTTCCATAATCTGGTCGTCGGAGTGGCCCGCATCGAGGCCAAGGCGCTTTTTCGCAAAGCCGTCCCGCACCCGCTCTAGCTCAGAGGTATCGGAACAAGAGACCAGAGAGGAATCTCGGTTCTGCAAGGCGATGCCCAACTTGTTGGCGATACTTTTCACGACCGCTGGATCGGCGTCCGCATCATATTTCTGAACCTTTTCAAGATATTCGGCGTGTTTGTCATCGCTCATGGCGTCCTCCTGACAGTAGATCTCCAGCCTGTCGCGAGCTTAACCGTGCTTTGAGGGAAGATGCAAAGCGCGGATGGGGTGGCGGGGCTGCTGCGACCGATTGCCCCAAGGATAAGATTTGGTTAACGTCACCGTCAGGGGCAGATCTCGGAGGGAACAATGGCGGTGGTTCTTTCGATCCTCAAATGGATTGGTATCGCAGTGGTGGCGCTGATCGTGCTGGGCTTTGTCTTGCCCGACCACCAGACGGTGGAGCGGCGGACCACCATAGATGCCGCCCCAGAGACAGTTTTCACCTTGATTGGCGACTTCAACAATTGGGACAACTGGTCCCCATGGGCGGGCAAGGATCCGAACATGGAAACGACCATCACCGGCGCGGGCCTCGGGCAAACCATGGCATGGGTCTCCGAAGACCCCAATGTCGGGGTCGGCAGCCAAGAAATCATCGAATTCTCCCCCTCGTCGCGCCTGGTCACGGCGCTTGACTTTGGGGAGATGGGGGGAGGCGAGGCGGCCTTCGTCCTGACATCTGGGGAGAGTGGCGGGACGGAGGTCACTTGGACCCTCGACACCAATATGCGCGAGGGCGTGCCCTTCCTCATGAAGCCGATGGCCACCTATATGGGCTTTTTCATGGATAAGTGGGTGGGCCAAGATTATGAGACAGGCTTGGCCAACCTCAAAGCGGCAGCCGAAGCAACACCTTAAACAGACCGATCCGATCCGGTTTGCGGCACACCCGAGTGCGGACCACGTCCACGGATGAAATGGTCTGCCACCGGCGAGCCCTCTGACCCTATCGTCACTCGGATCACCACATCATTGGCCTGACGCAACGCCATGGTGCCCCGTTCGCTTAATCCCAAAAGTGTTGCGATCATAACCCGCCCAATCATCCCGTGGGAGATGACCCCCACCACGCCATAGGACGTCGCCAACACATCGTCCAAAAAGGACCGTGCCCGAATGATCATATCCGGATAATTCTCCCCGCCGGGAGGGCGGACATAATAACGGTCCGCCTGCCACTCCGTATACTCCACGGGCCAGTTTGCACGGAGCTCTTTGTAGAGAGATCCCGACCACTCACCACAATGCCACTCCTTCAAGCGGTCATCGATGATAGCATCCAGTGGCACATGCTCCCGAATGCGCGACACGGTCTGCTGTACCCGCCCAAGGGGTGAAGCATAGAGCTTTTCAATTGGGAATTGCGATAGCAGAGCCCCTGACTCATCGGCCTGTTTAAGACCAAGGGAGGTGAGCGGAGAATTGGACCGCCCCTGCATCCGCTGCACGGCATTCCATTCGGTCTGCCCATGGCGAACAAAGAACAGGATTTTTTCATCAGGCTGGCTGAGGGGACGGGCAACGGACATGAACGGCCTTAAGCGACAAAGCGCTCCGAGTGCTGTGAATGTAACCCCTTTGGCTCCTAGCTGCCTTAATTGATGGGATAGCGCAAGTCCTTGGGCGTGCGCGATAAGCGCGCATTGGCCACACGTTGAAAAGTTAATCCACGGTCTTTGAGGCGCCTGCGCCTTCTACCACCACCGGCAGCGCACCGGATTTCAAATGCACGTCCAGCTGGCGGAACGGAATGTCGATCTTATGCTCGTGCAGCCCTTCCCAAATGCGCAGCATGACCTCGGATCGCACATTAGACACACCATTTTGGGGGTCGTTGATCCAGAACCGCAAATCAAAGTCGATAGAGCTTTCACCGAAGGCCATCAGATTACAGACAGGTTCTGGGATTTTCTGCACCCGCTCCACGCCGCGCGCGGCTTCAACGGCAATATCCTGCACTTTGCGCAAATCCACCGTGCTATAATCCACCCCAAAGGGCGCATGGCAACGGATAACCCGATCATTATGGGACCAGTTCACCACCCCCTCATCGATGAAGACGGCGTTCGGCACCAAATGTTCATGGCCGTCCCGTGTACGGACAGAGACGTACCGGCTTTTCATATCCGTCACCCAACCAAAGTGCCCCTCGACCTCGATCACATCTCCGGGCTTGATGCTTTTGTCCGCCAGCAGGGTGAACCCCGCCATGAAGTTCGCGATAATCTTCTGAAGGCCAAGGCCGATCCCGAGGCCCACAGCGCCGGAGAAAATGGCGAGGCTTGAGAGGTTAAACCCGATCATATTGAGCGCCAGAACCAGCGCGAGGATCGGCATCAACAGATTGAGGATTTTCGAGAACATCGCCTTCAGCGATGGGTTCAACTCATCCACATTTTCAATCTGCCGGTTGATAAGCCCTGTGGCGATGGACGCAATCCAAAAGAAGATGGCAAAAATAATCCCTGCGTGGACCACATCAAGCGCGGAAAGGGTGATGGCCTCTCCACTTGCGCTTTCCCCTAAGGGGATCGCCGCTGACTGCAGCTGCGCCACCACATTGCCCAAGATCCCGAAGGCATCGAGGGCCGCGATGGGCCAGGCGACGTAGAACGCCACCTTTGACCAAAAGGGCGAGCGAATAACGAGGGTCACCAGGCGGATGAAGATGGCCGCCAGGAGAAGGCTTTGAACGGCCGAGATCACCGCATTGGACTGCCCTATCCCCGCCAGCACATTCATGAAAATGGTGAGGGTCAGCCACAAAGCGATGAGGGTCGCCACAGTGGACAAGGCATCGCAGGCCCGGCGCAGAATCCCCGCAGGCACCCGGTGGCGCAGCTGCCGATCAATGAGACGCTTCAACCGTGGGCCAAAAATCCACGCTGGGACAAAGGCGCCCAAAATCATCGCCAGTTGAACGCTCATATTGATGGTGAGAACATCGCTCTGAACCCAGGACCAAAGGTTCAGGGCCATTGTCTGCAACCGTTCGGCATCGACGATCTCTGCAATAGCGGAGCTGTCTTGAAGGGGGGTCACCCCCTCTTCACTCGCCCCTCCCTCTTGCACACCAGAGGGAGCATCATCGCCCAACGGATCAACAAGCTTGCCTTTCTCTGCGCTGTCGTCTTGTGGCATGAATAGGCCTACCCTCTGCTCTTTGCGCTTCGTTTCGCTTTGGAATAGGGTTTTACCTTCATAAGGGGAAGATGCATGTTCAAGTTCACTCAGTGGCTTAGCGCCGCCACGCTCAGCCTTTGGGCGGTCGCTATACCTGTGAAAGCTGCGCCCCAGGACTATTATGGCGGGCCCCCGACTCCCGCAGCCAAGACGGTACAAAAGCACTTTCAGTGCGATGAAACCAAAACCTCCCCCGGCTTTGAGACGTGTAAAACCAAGATCAATATCGGACGCGGGATGGGGCTTGCGGATATGCGGGTGTCCGTTCGCCACCACAGCTCAACTGGCGGCGGGGTCGTCTCCTACATCTTTGACATAAAGCGCCAGCTCATTCGGGATACGTCCTTTCGCGGCGTTGTGGGGCTAGCCGGCTTTTTCGGGTCCGATATCGCCGAGACTCTAAACACGAGAGACAATTACAATGCCTACCTCAAAGGCCAAGATGTTTTCGAAGCCGGCGGTCTCTTATTTGAGGTACGCGACAGCTCAAGGTTTAAGCTCACTGTGTTCCGAAAAGGTGATCCAGACGCCCGCCCCTTTAGCCTGTCGGATCTTGAACCAGATGAAAACAGCTGTACACAAACAAATGGTGTAAAGGGATGGGACGCCCTATGGTCTGATAAACGCGCCACCATCCGCCCTGCCTTCAAGCCCATGGCCGCTGAGTACACACTCGCAAGTGGTGAGCTCAACATCGGCAAGGGCGATGTGTCCGTCAACTTTATACCCCCCAGCGGACCGACGGGCGGGGAGTACGTGACCCTTTTCGTCGATGGGCAGGCCGTCTTCCAAAGCCAATGGGTCAAAAAGAGCGAGCCTACCTGTTGTAGCTATTCCATTCGAGACAGGCTGCCGCGGGACACCCTTTTCGCGATGGCAAACCATGAGACCGGGATCATCATGCTGTCGAGTGACCAGGGCGGGAAATATGTCATTTCCACCGCCCAATTTGACCTCGCCAATATCGGCAAAGCAGCAGACATGGCGATCGGCGGACGGTTCGAACGCTCCACCGCAAAAGCCGCGGGAAAGTGCACAGGCTTTTAGTGGCCCCCCTTCCTCCTTTCCGCTAAGGCCCCGCGGATGAACACCAAAACAGAGATAGCTCCAACAAAGAAGGTCTTTGTGAAGACCTGGGGCTGCCAAATGAATGTCTACGACAGTGAGCGGATGACGGGTCTGCTCAAACCCTTGGGCTATGCGCCGACCGAGGTTGCCGACGAGGCGGACCTTGTGATCCTCAACACCTGCCACATCCGCGAAAAAGCGGCGGAAAAGGTCTATTCGGAGCTGGGGCGTCTTAAAAAGATCAAAGACAAAAATGGCGCCAAGATCGCCGTTGCCGGCTGCGTTGCCCAGGCAGAGGGGGCGGAAATCACCGCCCGTGCGCCCCAGGTGGACCTCGTCTTTGGTCCCCAGGCCTATCACAAACTCCCCGAAATGATCGCCCGCACCGCCCGGGATCGCGGCGAAGTGCT
>ERZ1740067.2708-NODE-2708-length-10523-cov-21.241211_pt1 | contig 10523 bp, 8 predicted proteins | sample MGYA00581736_ERZ1740067 | MGnify/ENA primary metagenome ERZ1740067 (study PRJEB43018, sample SAMN04849236) | marine metagenome | isolation source: floating plastic debris | place: Pacific Ocean | collected 2008-08-27 | study: EMG produced TPA metagenomics... | reverse complement strand
AGAGGTTCATAAGCGAAACAATGGATAGATATAAGTTGCATCCACAGGCAAAAAGAATACACACACAGAAAAATTGATTAAAACCGCAATCATAAATCAATCAATATTCACCCTGTAAAAGTTGGGTGAAATTTTGATTCATTCCCGATTCATTTTGGATAGCACACCTAACTTTCATATGATTTCTCTCTGATTGAATTCTGATTCATTTGTGATTGTCAAAATGATAGTTATCTACCACTTAACTATTGTTCTCATAGATTGCAAAATGATGGAAAAGTGATTAGATTTTGAGCACACACTATGCTAGATTGAAATTTAATCAATCCTGATTTAATTCTGATGCATATCGTTTCATTGCTTTATGATGAATAACTGATGAAGCACCGATTGAAATCTGAGTACACCACTTCCGAATAGCTGCTCGATCAATCTGATTTTAATTTGATGAAATATTGCTGTGGTACTTTCAGTGGCATCATTTTGCCTTTTTTGTGGGAAATGTTGTGAAATAGCATCAGTTCAAAACACACAACGGAAGGGGCTGCGACAGTTTACAGGCATTTATTCTTCTATATTAAGATAATAACAGAGAGAGAAATTGAAAAAGAGCAGATCACCTGTAAATTACGTATTTTATATACAATTATGGTGGTGATGGAATTTTTACAGGTATTAAAAATGGACTAACTGGTATGTGTACTCACAAAGACTGTACATTTAAAAAACAGCAAAAATGTTAGAGAAAAACAAATCAATTATTAGTATAATATTATGTTATCAAATGTATGAGTGAGACAGTACGATGGGTATGGATATGAACACAATAAAAGCGGTATATTTACAAAGACTGAAGCTGAATAAAATAAATCTTTAGTAATTTTATTAAAAGTAGAGGAGAAGCTGAACGCAAGAAAAGTTACTATTGTTTAAAAATATTGGGTCGGCGATTTGGATGCGTAGTTTATGATGTGGATAAATACTTAAAGTTTACCTAGGAGCTTTTTAATGTGGGCAGACTCGGGGTCTGTCATGAGGGCTGTTGGCACCGTCAGCAAATACTCTAGAAACACACCTATGTGCCCGTGATACTTGGTTTCATATTTCGCGTTGAACACGAATAGGGATTTAACGTAAAATAACCACATGCCGGTTTCAGTGGTCATTGGGTATACATGGCCAGTTGGATAGACCACGTAATAGACTCCCCCGTGGATGGTCATTCTTATAAATGGTGATGTTTCTGGAAATGCCTTTGGGGGACACTTCATCACCAGAGTATCCCGGTGCACCGCAGTTCTCCCTGTCAAAGCAGCAGCTTTCAGTTTTTCCATGTTGTCACCTATAAAAGTAAGAAAAATGTAATGTAATGAAAGATTTTATGTTTAAATGTAAAACTCATACTGACACTCATTGTTTTGAAGCAGCAATAGATTGTCACTAAATGGGAAGGCTGGGTTGCCAGGCATGCAAGCCTGTATCCAATTTCCGTCAAATCAGTGGCCAGTTGAATGCGTGGCAGGCTGACGGGTCATTCTAGGGAAGGGGGATGATTTTCATTAAAGATTTTATTTGGGTACCTTTTTTCTTGCTTATATAAGAGTTATGCCCTATTGTCAGAAGAGACATAACTCCAAACATATAGACCTGTTTTGTTTATAGGATGCTTCAAATGATAAAAAGTTGCTAATCCGCCTTAAGCTTAGCACATTTTGGTTTAAACCATTGCTTTTAAAGCTATTTTTTGATAAGATAGTGGGTAAAGCTCTGTGTACATGTAGCTGCAGAAATCAGATGGCTTAAACAGTCTGTGGTTCCCATTGATGGGTTGGAGTTGAAAAACTGGTGAATGACAAATGCAAACAGAGTTTTTAAGGCCAATGATTCAATCAGAAGAATTCCACCTTTGCGAATAGGATCGTTTCCGATTTGACAAATAGTGAAAATTAAAATTTCAACTTGTCAATATATCATCAAGAGTAATGCTGCTGCTCAAGTCACGACAACTAAACACTTACTGGAACTAATTCCAAACTAAACTTGCACAGGGTTAACGCAAATGAGCCTCATTCAAAAAGGAAGTTTTCATCGCGTGTTGTGATCAGAAAATTGGAAAGCAAAGTGGAAAGTAGCAATTTAAATCAAATATACATAAACTTTTTTTAACTTTCAAAAATTTGGATTCATTAGCACATTAGGATACAGTAGGCATAACCATGCTGATGTTAATGCTTATCACCTTTCTTGTCAGTAGCATCCATTACGAGATCTGCAAAGCGCTCTTCTAAATCCGCATAAGTATCAGTTGTCCCATTCCCGCCGACAATCAAATCAAATTCAAAGTCAATCTGAAACATAGAAATTAAACACCATTATCCAAAAGATGAGATTGATAGCCCATGATCATATCAGACACAGTTTTTTTGTGAAATGTTCACTGTTTGTATGATTATCACACTTTACACACACACAGGAACAATGCATTGTTGCGAAAGACGTACACTACCCTTAGCTGATGTTGTTATTGACAGAAGGGGTTATACATAACTATATCTTAAAGTTCTAGGCAGAGGTAAGAATTCTTGACGATAGTGAATTGCATAAATTTAGAGTCAAATGACCAGATTATTTTCAATCATTGTGGGAGTTGCTCTCTCATCGCAAAAATCATGATCAAATATTTCACTGACAAGTACCACAGATCTGACGACGAGATGTTGTATGAATCTAGTTATTACGGCCTAAGACACTAAAGGTTTTCCTGATGCCCTATAGTCGTACAGTCATACAAGAAAAATGAACCAGACATCCACCCATGATCCTCCAATGTTTCACTGCGTTCAACAATTCCCTAGGCAATGGCAATTTGGTAATTTGTCTTTTCATACCATCTCCTTTCTCCGGGTAAGGTGAGGATATAACTCCACTGCCTTTTCGAGGCACAACCGCTCCTCAAGGATTGACTTCCGTCTCTCCGGGTATGTCTCCCTTAACAGTGCTCTATTCCCTTCAGTTAGGGAATAGACTTCCCTGACACCTGAATCTGTAAATTAATTATGATTTATTATACAACTGCGATCAGCTACAAATAGAATGGTTTTCAAACTGTGTTTTGTATGAAGATATTATCATGACCACTGGGTAAAGGTGCGGTTGCCAAGGAACATAACTGTCTATACTATGTCCATTATTGCATTGCTCAAAATTTCATATTACATGATATTTAAATTGGGATAAACAATATTTTCTTCCAATGCGCAGTGAGCTGTGGTAAAAAGACAGTCATATCAGTGTTGCTGTCTAATACTGCAATGATGGAAATAAAGCTTTCACTTAGCAATATTACCTCTGGCCAGTACTTTTTCTGTAGTGGTAGCTTCTGGGAGAGAAGCGACATGAGATGCTGGTGCGGATGGTATTTCTGTCTGTGGCTGTGGTGGCTCGGCCGAAACTGGGGTTTCTGATGAGGTGGTGCTTTGAACAGCTGTTGGACTTTCGGTAGTGGAGCTGGCCGCTTTACTGGTCTTTGCTTGGTGGTCATCTCCCTCCATACTCTTTCTCTTTCTGATGCCACGCTTGATATTTTTTATGCAGTAGTCTATGGCACCACCTTGGTCAGGGCTCATGTGGAACAGATGATACTGAAATAGAAATTAGAAGTTAATGGAATGATGTACAGTAAGGCAATGGATCTGTATCTACATTTTGCATGTTTAGTGCCAAATGATTGCAGCGTAGATGTACATCGCACCGTGGCACAAAACAAATTGCACCCTTCATTTGGGATCGATTGGACAAAATATCAATATTGAACCTATCGTTGAAGTCAATAATGAGTTTGGAGTTGTGTCCACTTTGCCGTGAAGAGATAACTCAGACTGCAGAACACAGGATTAACTCATTGAGACGTGGCGATGAGATTAAGATCGACTTGTATCCTAATTTGTATAACCGCATGTTCACGTTTTTGATATGCCAATTGAACATTAACCTTGGATATGCAGTGTACTCTAGTGTTAAGTCCAGCCAAATAGATGCAAAACTTAGTATCAAAATCGAAACAATTGAGTTGAGGGAAATGTTTTCGAGTAGCTTGGATACAGTGATTGATCGGTACAACAGTTCAGTGGCAGTGGTATGTGGTACGTAGGGGGAGGGTCCTTCTTTTCTACCATCTGCATTTCAATTTGATATCAAAATTGCCTGAATTTAAAATTTCATGATAATTAGATGTATCACATTCCTCACACGTGTATATGCCATACTTGAGTAACAGAGTGATAGAATTGTTATAGAAAATTTAAACACTACTCACGTAGGTAACACCATTTTCATCAGGCTTCTCTCTGAGGGCAGGAAAAGTGTCAGAAAGATGTGCAGCAAGCTCCCTCTTGTCTGTGTTTGTTGGTTGAGGAAATCTGAAATAACATCATTGTTCCATGTATCAAGCTAGGTAGCATAAATAAATAGTACTGAACCAAAGCAGGCAGTGTGGTACCAAAACCCGAATAAGCGTACACCTGTATGACCAAAAAGCTCCACGTGGCGCTAATAATACGCCTCATCCCAAAAAGGGTGCATTGTTCGAAGCGCTAATTTGTATATGCCATGAAAAGGAGTGAGAAGACATCACCAATACAGTTACAGCATTATGGGAAGAGGTCACATCATATCTTTTTCATGATATTTCAAATCCCTAGAGGTCAAAAACCTGTCAAAAACTTACATACACCCCATACACAAAACCTATTCATCAGCATTAATTTTTGCCATTTTTGCCACTTGATGTCACTAATTCTAAAAGTATTTAGGCCTATGTTTATATATGTTGTTATGGAGAGAAGCCAAAGAAGCGAAAATAATGTTAGCTAATTTCACCTAAAAGCCAATAATGACATTTTAATGGCTAAAATTTGTGTGTCTAGGGTAAACATTTTAGTAAGTCATACCTTCCAGGGTATCTCTTCTCAGTCATATCCATCAAAGCCATACAGTGGTACCGTATCACCGTCCTCCTGTCCTCTTTCTCGAACTTCAGTTTATCATATTCTGGTGAGCACATATGCTCTACCTTCTTGGCTCCATACACCGGGGATAATATACTTTTTGTGTCATATGTGTACGCTCCACGGTATTGAAACTGAAACGAGAAACATAATTGACAATGTAAGCTCATGGAATAATAGTAATTCAATATAACATATAGACAGGATGAATTTAGATTTTTTTGCTACTGTATCGAAGTAGCTTCCTCTGAGGCTGGTCATGCTGCAGTATACACACAAGTATGTCATACCAATCAAGCATTAATGGTCATCATATTTTTTGCCATAGCTTCAAAATGCGTATGTTTGCGCAACATTGGAAGGCGAGAACAGCATGTATGTTAAGCATAGGATTTTCTCTACGATATGTGATGCATACACATTGGGCATTTACACTATGCGTCATACACATCCGCTTACGTATCCAGATATTGATATCCATGCAATGAAATACTGATATTTCTTCGTAACAAGAACCCACCAGTAGTGGCTGTGTTGGGGCTGCTAATGGAGCTTGAGCAGGTGCGATGTTATCAGCAGACTGTGTTTGAAGAACCTAAAATGAGAAACATGTAAATAAAAACAAATAAACAAACAGACCAGGTGTGAGCATGTTTAGTTGGAGTATGAATAAATAAACAATCTGATTGTGTTTTACTGTAATCAGTATTCTTTAGTTATAGATAGGGAATGGAAATAACCCATGCTGCTTTCAGTGCTTTAAGGGTAAACCGTGTTATTATGAATGATTGTGAGATTGTAGAAGTATTTCTACTTTTTTGAGAGTTGTGCCCTCTACATCCATGTGCACATAAATCCTGAAAGTGCAGAATCATCTTAATAAATGAGATGATTATCACATTGCTTCATACCATTACATTACTTGCAGTTTCAATCCATGATTTCCCACAGACATTGTCAGCCCCAAATATCTTTTTCACTATTTTCTATTTAAACTACTATAACAGTTTTGTGGGAACGATTTTTATGGTGAGATGTGTGCCCAAGTTTTTCAACCTAACATTTCGGTGAGTGTGAATATTGGATTCAAATTTCAATACTGAATTCAAGTTTTAGCGATTAAGACAAAAATTGACATAAACAGTTGGCTTTACGTTGATATACATTTTAGGTATGATGTAATTACCTTACAGACATAGTACACCTAAACCATCACACTACAGAAAGACCTAGATTTTCAAAATTTGTCTTTTTGGTATCATCGGTGTCAAATGAACTACTACAGCACAACAACTCAACTTCAATTGGTGGTGATGATCTCAAATGCAGTTGTTATACGTTTATGTTTTCACAATGCCTGAGGGCGAACCCAGAAAACCAGGCAAATATAATCAACTTGTGTTGTGGCATGACAGAAATGTGCTTTGTCAAAGAGTGGTTTTCAGAGTTTACCTTTTAGTGGATAAAAGTCTCAAGTGTGAAACAGACTTGCCAACCCCGAAAGTCGATAATGAGTGTGGCCAACCTCGGAAATAGGGATGCGGTTATTTGTTGGTCATGTCATACCATGGATATTTTATTTTTTTCTTCCAGGCATTACCAGCCAATGGGGATATTTTAATACCAAAATATCAAATAAATTATCGAGATCAATGGTGCTGAAATTGCGAATGATGTGATGCTTAAAATGCGTGTAAATTAGTGCTCGTTTGATATGGAATTTGAAACTTTTAGGCTGGATATGGTTTGGCGGTTTGATATAAGTGTTTCGATGTAGGGTTTGGGAGCCATTTTGGTGTAGTTTATCATGTAAAACTTCGCAAATGGTGAGAATATTTTCGATATAGGGTTCTTAATTATTCAAAGGTTCGATCCATACAGCATTGACTTTTGAATTCGGCCACGATCTTTCAATAGTGGAATTGGCAATTTTCGATAAAGCCAATAATATTGAAATTGAACTATCACTACGTAGGTTGGCAAGGATGGTTGTATATTTACCTTTCTCATCTGTCTCTGTTTAGCAATCATTTCCGTCTGCACTCTCATGGTCATGTCTTTCCTCATCCTAAGTATCTGACATTCTGTAAGTTTGATGTAGATCATTTCATCAACACCTTCAGCTGTAAATAAATTTAAGACATGATATGTTATGAGGAACATAACACCACAGTGTAACTACTCCTTGGGCAGACCAAGTTCATTGGACAGTAAAGTAGAGGATTTGTTCAATAAAAGAGAGGAGAGCTACTTATTCTGTTGCATAAGACAGTGATCCTCAGCACATTCAACTCCCCTTAGAGGAGACTTGCTGATCAGCAGCACCAGCCATTACAATCAATGACTCAAGAGGGAGTGGGGATAGCCCAATGATGTAAGTGGGATATATTCTCAGCAATTTCTAAGCCTTACTGCATGAGAACCATAGGAGTAATGCTCTACTTCTTCAGTCATACAACCAATGTTTGTGTGAGTCAGCAAAAAAAGGAATAATGGGAACATGCCATACAAAGGCTACTAGACAGCTAATGTACGGTGCTTTGAAACTGTAAGGAACATTAGCTATTTCAAAGAGTATATTATAGGGTACATTATGCTCTTTGGTTTTCCCTGTTGGTTGATTATATTGATCACCATAGCAACAGGATTGATTTTATTAACTCTTTGTATAAAAGAGGATTTTGAACCAATGAACAGAGTTCAAACTAGTGATTCCACTTTTTGTACACAGTGACAGATAAAAAATTTGAAATTGAACCACAAAACCGACGAAGGACTGAAACCTAACCTAATGAGTACTGGAAACCGTTTAAACTACTAAACTGTGTGTTTACTGCCTATGAGACTGGAGGTATGGGCACTGTGTAAGTTTACTCATCTTGGGATTAGAAAGCACAAGATGCTGATGGTGCATGCAAACTGTGACAAACATTAAACAAAAAATGAACACTACCTACTAACTACTATTTATTCGGTTGGTGAATAGTAAGTCTACCAAACAAGTCAAATAAATGTTATGATGGCTGACTGAGTGAGTGTCATATATTGACTCTACTGTTGCTGATGCTGTTATAGCAAGGAGCTATATTAAAGATAGAAATAAAAGAAGAGTAAGTATGACCATTATGACTCACTATGTTCTCAATGTTTTCCCCAGATGGAGCTAGGTAGTAAGTAAATGAGAACAGATGTGTTTTTAAAACCAAAATTTTACTTCCAAAACTTACTAGCAAGAGCTGCCCACCGATATCAATTAATTTTATTGTACCGCTATCGGTAGGCAATGGGCCTACAACTACAATGATTTCCCACTCATGATATTTTAGTGCCAGCTCCCAAAAGGAATCAGGATATCTAGATGGTGATATTAGACTATTAGAGGGCATTTGAGACAGTTAAATCAAGACACTTCCCAGGATAGAGCATTGTATTATGCCTACTTTTAATCTCTTCTGAGCTTTCTGCTCAATAATGTGACAGCTATACTCACCGATTGCGAAGTCAACTATATCGTTGCCAAACTCTTGTAGGAAGTGTTCTGAGCGAGTTGCTGCCTGTGTAGCACTACTAGATGAGTTTACTCTGCTGTTCCCTGGAGGGTGATGTTGTGCTGAAATGTTTGTGGTATTAGATGATTGAGGCATAGCTTTGCCCTCAGACAGCCTGCTGGTAGCGGTATCCACTGATGAGTTGGAGACATTCATGTTCAAAAGTTCTGTGAAACTCGGATTGTAATCACGACCATATGCTTGGAATAACGGATCTGCTGGCTGGTAAGGCTCCATTTTTTGACGTCCTCACTGTATGGCATTCACCAGTGTACTGTTGCATTAGCTAAGTGGATATGAAGTTATATGAAGTCAATACTGCAAATATATTCATGTACCCACACTGGCAATTTCAATGGCATTTGTTGTGAATCTGTGGTAATTACAATAACTCCTTTGTGAATGTTATAGTCTGTTATAATTAGTTGTAACTGTGATCTATTATATTCCTGTTACTGCCATTGTTCATTACTACTAAGGTGTGACAAAATGAAGATTCATACTGCTAATCCACCATATTTTTGCCCTGGGTGTGCAGTTGGTTGTTATTGTATGCCTAACGGTATCGTCAGCTCTTAGTAGGCCTACATAATCAGATGTTTGGCGCCCTGTGTATGTTTTTTTTTGGTAGCTCCTACTACTACCCCAGTTAATTGATGGTTATCGGCGCCATTAAGTTCAGATATTTTTATTGAAACAATATGCGGTTAATTCAATCGTTTGGAATTAAGTAGACCTCGATAAGCGGATGAAAGAGCTGATATTTTTGTCCATACAGGACGTATATTAGGGCATCAACAAATACATATAGGATGCTAACATTCACTACCAAATATTCAGATACAGGCCTAGCCTAAAACAGTTTTTGTTTCTTGAGGACCTTGGCCATCGACTGGTGGACATGTGTATTGGGGCAGTGTGTTTTTAATGACACTGCTTGCTTGTTTTAGCTATCCGTGTCCGTGAAGACATCAGGAAATCTCAACAGTACCGGTACCATTCTGTTCCTGCAAGCGACAAATTGTACTGAGAAGGTGAGCAAGCATATATATCTCTCCCCCCTGCTGTTTGCATTATGTAATTGATGCGTTGTCGCAAACAGGCCTACTATTTACTGTCAAATGCAGGTGTGACATGTATAGTCCACTGAAATCACAAAATCACGAAATAAGTGGGATAGACCAAGTTAACAGGTAACAGAGTGGTCACTTTGATATTTCGATCAGTCTAGTATGCCAGACAACACCCAATAATCTGAAACATCCACAGTAGGGTGTTTCCTCAAAATCATTGCAGCCTAAAATATTTTTGCTTCATTGAGTGATAGGTTAACTCAAGTGACAGTTCAATATTTTATGTCACTTTCACAACGGTACATGAAGTAAAATTTTATGGGTGTTGATATTATCTTGCTTGCATTGAGTGATCATGATGATAAATTCAGACCCAAATAACTATGTACCGTTGTATGCTACCTCCAGAATGCATGCCAGAGAAATGAGCACTATGTCCGTAGCTGATATCCCACCTTGCGAATAAGAAAGCAATGTCATGTAAAAATGACAGTAATGTCAAAATTGACAAATTTATTGTTTCAAGATTTTAAAATGATTAGGAAATTAAGCTCTCTTGTTCACATTTTATTGTTTATACTTAAAATATCACTTTTTGCTGTACAAAGTAAATTTTTCAGAAACTCAAAAAAAATTAGTATCACCTTTGTGCATAAATAAGTTTGAGGTCATAGCAATTCACATGCAATGTATTTTCACGCTTGGATTTAAGGCTTGGCCAGAATCATAAATCTTCCGAAAAATGAAGCTTCGGGGCAAGGTGAACCAGCTCTCTCGGGGCAAGGTGAGCCATAGGGAATACGTACAGTAACCCGAATTAATACAATAAAACACCCCAAGAATACTGCATTTGGCCATAAATAAGCTTCAAGTCACACAGCTACACATGAAGAGTG
>ERZ1740067.2707-NODE-2707-length-10526-cov-6.523159_pt1 | contig 10526 bp, 8 predicted proteins | sample MGYA00581736_ERZ1740067 | MGnify/ENA primary metagenome ERZ1740067 (study PRJEB43018, sample SAMN04849236) | marine metagenome | isolation source: floating plastic debris | place: Pacific Ocean | collected 2008-08-27 | study: EMG produced TPA metagenomics... | reverse complement strand
CCATGTTGAATGGCTTCAGGAGTGCCCACAAAATCTTTGGGCAAGATCAGATAAGGATTGTAGCCATGAAACAGCAATTTACCATCCCAATAGAACCGAAAAAAATCATCAGACAAGTTTGGAATGAGAAAAAACACCGAAAGTCGTAGCAAGACTCCAATGACTTGGATATGGCGTGTAGTAAGGGTATCTTGCTGTGTCAGGTACCATTGTACAAAGACAAAGTACAGCACAAACAATCCCGCATACAGGCCAATGAACTGGTAAAACCAAACTCGATTGGTAAAATAACTAATGGCAATATACCCTCCTGCTGACAACAAGGTAAATACCAGCGCGCGTAGCGTAACCGTTATGCGCGACCGATCCTCGAGTGCCATACCGAATAAAAAGAAATGTAACCAAAACCTGCCGCCAGCATCAAATGGAAAGGCATGAGGCCGTAATCCTCTAGTACAAAACCAATGACAATTCCAGCAGTAAAATAAATAGCCATCAATGCTTCCAGCACCGTCAAGAGACTCAGGTTCTTTTTAAGATACTTATTGGCTTTCCATTGTTGGTCTTTGCGTTGGGTAATGTTGAATTTTGGCGTACGAATAAAGGCTGTTTTTTTACCAGAAAGTCCCTCGATCACGGCCATAGCATTGTGCAGCGAGAGTCCAGTATACATGGCCAAAAACAAGGGAAAACGAGTAAAGAAATACCAACGCCGTTTGCCTGGTTTCAAGGCCTTGATGTCGGTAGAAAACCAATAAAATAAGCCCAAAAACACGGTCCCAGTCAAAAAGAAACTAAAGTACATAATGACTTGGGCATATTGCGAAAACCCGTCTTTGATGTACAATAAAGGCAGGCTCAGCAAAGACACCAACACCACAAAAATAAACATAGAGCTATTGAGCAAGTGAAAGGTCGCGTGAATTTTAGTACCTCGTTTCAAGTCTGGGTTTTTGTAAACCTTACGCAAATTCTTTTTAGCACATTCTGCCGCACCTTTGGTCCAGCGGAATTGTTGGGTTTTGAGTGCATTCATAGCCGCCGGAAGTTCAGCGGGTGTACCGATTTCTTCCAAATATTTAAACTCCCAACCTTTGAGTTGGGCTCGATAGCTTAAGTCCAGGTCCTCAGTAAGGGTATCCGATTGCCATCCTCCGGCCTCTTCTATACATTGTTTGCGCCAAACCCCGGCGGTACCATTGAAATTGATCAAGTGCCCTTGTACGTGACGCCCCAGTTGCTCGATGGTAAAATGGGCATTGAGACAAAACGCCTGAAGCTGGGTCAAGAGCGAATAATTTTCGTTGAGGTGTTCCCAGCGGGTTTGTACCATTCCTATTTGGGGATTGCCAAATTCGGGCAGGGTTTTTTTGAGAAAATGAGGAGGTGGTACAAAATCGGCATCAAAAATAGCCACGTACTCTCCCTGAGAAATCTTAAGACCATAAGCCAACGCTCCAGCCTTGAATCCTTGGCGGTTGTCTCGCTGGATGTGTTCAATCCAAATACCATGTTGTTGGTGCTCTGCCACCTTGTCGGCAATCAATTGCACCGTTTCATCGTTGGAATCGTCCAAGACTTGTATCTCGAGTTTGTCTTTGGGATAATCCAGTGCTGCTACAGCATCTATCAAGCGTTGTACCACATACAATTCGTTGTAAACAGGCAACTGAACAGTTACAATGGGTAAGTCCTGAGGAGGTATTTCCTGAACAGGAGCAGGGGGTAGTTTTTTTCGGCTACGTTTAAACTTCCAGTAATGGTACACCAACTGAAGCTGCATTACATTGTAGCTAAAAATAAAAAGCATGGCTATGCCGTATAAAGTCAGGACGATGATCGCCGCCATAATTTAGTATCAAAAACGGGTTATAATATTACTTACAAGTGTTACACAAGTTTTTTATTTGAGTAACATCAATTATTTAGCAACCGCGAAAAAATAACCTTTCGGTGTAAACAAGTTAGAAACAATTACTGGGTTACTCAACATCTTCGCCTGTGGACGATGGACCAGGGACAAAAAACAAACCCTCAACTTGAAGTCAAAACGAAATTTTATTTTTACGAATTACTTATCTCAATTTTTCTACCTTTTAACAGCAGAAGACAGGGAAACGTTCAACTGTTTTTTGCTATATCTTGAACAGTTATTTTCTTAACAAAATATTAAGATTTTACTCACCTGAGCACAAATTTAATATTTTCAATATTTTGGGAAGGTAATTGACCTGACAAATTATGTCGATAAGGGATAAGGGTAGCCAATAATAGGAAGTATCTATATGACAACAGGGCAAAAACCAGATATACACCTCAATATGATTATCAACAAAGGTGAAATTTTGTATATTTGCCCGAAATTTTTTGAAAATGTTTTTTAGCGTTAAACGGATATTCATGATGAGACGATTACTAATGGTTGCTTTAGTGGCGACTGTGTTGTATGGATGTGGTGGTAATAACAACCAAACTTCTGACAATGGCAAAACCAATACTGATAAGACCGAGAGTGCCAGTACTACCTCGAGTGCTGCTGGTGGACTTAAAATAGTGTATGTAAATATTGACACTTTGCAATCGCAGTACAATTTTGCCAAAAGAGTGAGAAAAGACCTTAAGCAAAAAGAGAATGAAGTGAGAGGAGATTTGGGTTCTCGTGAACAAAATTTCCGAAACCAAGTGGCTTCTTTCCAGCGTACTGCCGGAACGATGACCATGAATAATGTAGAGCAAACCAAGAAAGCTTTGGCATCAAGACAGCAAGAGCTTGAGGCTTACGGACGGGTACGTCAACGTGAGTTATTGAATGAGACCAATAAAATGTCGAAAAAGTTGAGAGAAAATATCAACGATTTTTTCAAAAGATATGCAGAAAAGAACAACATCGATTTGATTTTGACCAAAAGTGCAGCTGGTTCCTCAGTATTGTACGGGAAAAACGAAATGGATGTGACCATGGATATCGTAAAAGGCTTGAACAAGGAATACGATGAAGGCAAAACTGGTAACATCAAAACTGATGAAAAGAAAGATTCCACCAAAACCGACTCTACCAAGAAGTAGACATCAGTTTTAAGATATTAAATCAACGCCCATTGACGAGCTTGTCAATGGGCGTTTTTTTTGTTAGGAGTTTTTTTAGTTCGGAGTTGGTAGTTTTAAGTCCATAGTTTCTTTAGTCCACGGTCGATAGTCCATAGTCCACAGTAGCGCAAGGCGGAACAATTAGCTCAGCTCGCCAAGGCTCAGTTAATCAACAATTAAACATCAATAACCGCAGAACGAAGTTCAAGCTCTGCCGAAGGCTAATCAATACGTCGCTTCGCGCAACAATAGAACAATGTAACAATGAGCGAAGCGGAGCAATAGCATAATCAGCGTTGCTGAGCTCGCCAAGGCTCGGTTTAGCCATTTAACAATGAGCGAAGCGGAACAATAGAGCAATTACTTACTGCTTTACCATTTCATATCCATAGATGTGAAGCATTGGTTTGCCCTGGGCATTTTTGGTAAACTTGAAATAAGTTCCTGCCTGTCGACCCAAGCCCAGTGTATAGCCTTCGCCGTTATTGGTGGGTTGAAGCGCCGCACTCTGGCTACCTCCGCTTACATTTTCTTTAAATTGAAGTAATAGATGATTCCCCTTGTTGACAATCCGAAAATCAGATAGAATAAGGGTTTCTCCCGGCAGTTTGTTAACAATCTGATAATTGCCCGCTTTGTCTTTCCAAGATGGGGCAAGTGGAGTAAGCGATACCCGATTGCCCAATAACTCTTTGCTACCCGTGGCTCGGGTTTGGATAAACACCAGCTGCCCCTGTACCCGTTGGAAGCTCATTCGCACTGAGGGTATGATGCCCGGCCCTGGTACTTTTACTAAGAAATCACCGTGTTGAGTAGGTATAAATTGGCCAAATACATTTCCCAAATGGGCCTGAAGGGTATCATTGACTAGTTGGATTTCAAATACACCAATACCAGGATTTGCGTAAAAACCAGCATACTTTTTTAAAGCCTGCGTCTCCTTTTTTACGATTTGATATTTGCTGAAATCGCGCTCAAATGGTTTGATTTTGTGGCGAGTTTGCAGTTTTTTGATTTGGGCATATTCTTTCAACAAACTTTGAAGCATCCTTCTTACTCGACCTCCATTGCTTGAGTTGGTAAGAAAGGCTCCCCCAATGGCAAGTTCTGGAATTACCACCATTTGGGTGCGTACGTGTTGGGTTCCTCCATTATGGGTAAACATTTGGCCAAGCTGGGTATCTTCCTTCAAAAACCAGCAAAGTCCTTGTTTATTACCCAAATCCAGAGCGACATTTTTGTTTTGGTAGCTAAATATTTGTTGACGGGTGCGGGGTTGTAACAAACGGTTGTTGAACATCGCTTTGATAAAGCGGCCCAAGTCGTTGGCCGTGGAATAAATCGCTCCCGCAGGAATGTCTCGAATGGGCAACTCTTGCCCTAAATCGCCTTTTTGATTATAAAATCGCGTGAAATTCGTGGGATAGGTTCCGCCATTATAAATCCCCGAATTGTTCATGTTCAAGGGCGTGAATATGGCTTGTCGCAGCGTTTTGGCAAAAGGTTGTCCCGCTACTTGTTGAACGACATGCCCTAATAATGAATAACCCGGGTTAGAATAAGACTCAATCAGATCGGGGGCAGAAGCTGCTTGGGTATTGTTTAGATAGTGTACTACCTGAGTAAAATCTTCGGGTTGGCGGCATAGCATACCTCTCAAAATGTCAGAGGGTAATCCAGCATGGTGGGTAAGTACCTGTTTAGGGGTAATGGGGCCGTTGTCTTTGAACCTGGAGGGCATGTTGAACTGGGGTAGGTATTTTTTCAAGGGCTGGTCGATATCCAGTTTGCCTTGTTCTTGCAGCTTCATGAGTGCGGTGGCCGTAAACACTTTACTTACCGAAGCCAACATAAATTTAGTGTCCGCGGTCACTTTCGTTTGATCGGCTTTGTTGGCCAACCCAAACCCCTCGGCCCATATGACCTGATCACCCTGCACCAACACTAAACTTGCCCCGGTCACCTGGTATTTTTTCATTGCTTTTATAATCGATGCTCGATATTTTTCTTTGAGTTTGTCAATATTTTGGGCTTGCAATTGGGCAAATGCAAATAAAATGATGAAACCTATAACACAAACTTTTTTCATAGAAGTATCGTTTTTTGGCCTTAAATTATTTTGAATACCCAAAAGTGAAGCGTAAAAAGGACTAAAAAAAAGCGCTGGGACATACCACCATAAATAAGTGGGGTAAGGCCAAGTAAAAGCTTTTAGATACGTTTGTCCCAAAAAATGAATGTTGGTAACAATTCTTGAGTAGTTCCTCCCACCGATTGTTTGAAGTGAAGAAGGTTTCATATTTTTAGGCTATGAAAAAATTGTTGTCAAATCGCCATCGACTTACCATCTTGCTTCATGGGCTTGTTTGGTTGGGTAGTGGGCTATTATTTTATGTTATGGGTGCCAACAAAACTTATGGCGAGTTCAAAGAAGCCGACCATACTTTGTTGGGGCCACTGGTCATTGGTTTGCTTTTTCATGTAGCTTTGTTTTATATCAATAGCCTATGGCTTTTTGTCAAGTATTTTAGGCGAGGGCATCGCTATCAGTACATTCTATATGCCTTGGTATTACATTTGGGATTTGTTGGAGTAGAATCTCTGGTTGACTATGGGCTGATCAGTTACTACTACCCCAATAAGGTAATTGATGCAGAGATTTTTAGGTGGAATATCTTGTTGCTAGAAACCATCGGTAATAGCATGGTATTCATTGCCTCGGTTGCTTATGCAGCCATTCGCGATTGGGTAAAAAATGAGCGTTTGAAACGACAATTGTTAGAGGAAAAACTGAAAACCGAATTGGCTTTTTTACGCACCCAAATCAACCCTCATTTCTTATTCAATTGCCTCAATAATTTATATTCTTTGGCCTTGCAAGAAAAAATCCAAGAAACTGCTGAAGGCATTTCCAAGCTCTCCATGTTGATGCGTTATACCCTCCACGATAGCAGCGGAGACCGGGTGCCACTCAAGAAGGAAATGGACTACATTGAAGACTATTTGACGTTGCAACACTTGCGAATTGCCGATGAGGATGATATTTATATTAAGTTTGATGTGCAAGGGGAGGTTGCTCAGCAAGAAGTGGCCCCTATGTTATTCATTCCTTTTATTGAGAATGCATTTAAACATGGACTGAGCTTAAAGTCCAAGACATTGATAAAAATCTTATTGAAAATTCAAGAAGGGCAATTGCTTTTTGAAGTATACAATACCATCAACCATACCTCAAAAAGCATTGAAGCGGCCTCTGGGCTGGGCTTGGTAAATGTAAAGCGTCGTTTGGAGCTTTTGTATCCACAACAACACCAGCTGGACATTGAGAAGACAACCGACAAATACCACGTAGCATTAAAGATAGATTTATGATGAACTGTATTGCATTGGATGATGAGCCCATGGCGCTGGAAGTGATTAAATTGCATGCCTCTAAGGTGTCATTTTTGGAGTTGAAGCAAACTTTTCGTGATCCTACTCAAGCACTCAATTATTTGCAACACCATGAGGTAGACTTGATTTTTTTGGACATCAATATGCCCGATTTATCTGGGATTGATTTTGCCAAGATTATCCTCCAAAAGTATATGATCATTTTTACGACTGCATACAGCGAATATGCATTGGAGAGCTATGAGTTGAGTGCAATTGATTACTTGTTAAAACCGATTGATTTTAAGCGATTTATGGTGGCTGCAAATAAAGCACTAGAGTATTATAACTTACGCAAAACTCCAGCTACTTTGCCAACCGTGCCTCCCAAACCGGCCCTGGATAATACCCGTCAAAATTTTGTATTGATTAAAAGTGGTACCCAGTTACATAAAATAAAAATTGACGATATTTTGTTTGTAGAGAGTGATGGCAATTACGTGAATTTTGTACTACAAAATAGTGACAAAAAACTGTTGGCAAGGCTCAGCATGTCCGAGGTACTAGAATTTTTACCCAATGATTTATTTTGCCGAATACATAAATCATACATTGTGGCCTTTGCCAGCATTAGTACGATTGAAAAACACCAAGTAAAAGTAAAAGAGTTGTGGTTGCCAGTGGGTAAAATCTATCGAGAAATGTTTCTGAAAGAAGTCAACCAGCGTTGGAATAATGAGTGACCCCTCTAAAATTTTTACTGGGATTTCCTGAATATCCAACGCCAATTTCTTATGAATTGCCCCGATAGAGCTCGTGTTTTGACTGTTACTTAGTAGTAGGATTCAAGATTTTACTCAATATTTTAGTAGTAATCAGATACGTAGGTTTGACTCCCATGCTTCCCAAACTGCCCGATGCTAAAGTACCTCCCGTGATCAAAGGATTATCTGAGGCATAGTATGCGTACCTTACCGTAATATCGGCCGATACATTGTTGCGAATTTTAGACCCAGCCTGGATGGCTTTTTGGTAGTGGGCTCCCTCCATTTCCAGTCCAATGGCTCCCCAAGATGAATTTCGAAAATAAGCCAGCACATCACGGTTTTGCAATGAAGTACCCAAGACCGAAATCATAGGTCCCTCGTACACATTGAGATCAAACCCTTCAAAATCAGACTTATGAAAGTCATTTTCAATCGGGTAATTGTCAGCAGTACCTTCAAATACGTGCGCAGTGGGAATCATCAAATCACCCTTGCCCCCGTGCAAAATACCCGCCTTACCCATAATAGAAATAGACTTAATTTGTAACTTCTTGTTTTGGTAAGGCTTCAGCAACTCGTCCATGGTTTCATAGGCTTGCTCACCAAATGCATAATCCATAACGATAATGACAGGCTTATTGTCCTTTACAAAGGTTTTGTCCGCTTGTACTTCCTGAGGCAAATGATTGATATCCAGTAAGGTAGTGTCAAAAATTTGTACTGCCAGATTGGTACCCGTGGTATCAGGCAACAGCAGCATGCCACAGCCCTCCGCGTGAATACGAACCTTGTTGTTAAGAGGTCGGTTATTGCTTTTACTCAATTCTACGGCAATGTCGGCTACTTTTTTGTGCTTTGGAAAATCCTCCTTCAAAGCGCTTACTGCACATAAACTATTCATCACACTGTGCATGTTGGCACTAATGATATGAATAGGCCGATCTATCAAGCGATGTTCAATCAAATGCTTTTTGATGTTGTTGGCCCATTGTTCTCCGTGAATGTGGTGCCCAATGCGGTCTCGTAGGGTAGGGGTAAAGGAGATTTGAATGGGGGCATTGGCAAATTCAGCGGCATGCGCTACTTTACCCAGCCAATACACAATATGAAACAAACCATTGTTTTGAGGGGCTGTTTCGGCAAAACGAAAATAGGCTTGCTTGGTTTGCTCAAAAGTACGTCCCAGCAAGTTGCTCAAATAACTAAATGCCAAATCACGGTTTTGGTCGTCCAAAACAACTTCACCTTGTACCAATCGCTCTAGTTGCTTCCATTCTTTGGTTTTGTTTCCTTGTTTATCGAAACCATGCAGTCTAATCTTGGCTGCTTCGTTGAACATAAAAGTAAGGTGGGTCAAGATATCATAAATCTCGCTTCGCCCCCGAGTCACCTCTATCAGCATAATGTCTTGGTCAACCTTGTAACAGTTGCGACGGCGCTTGGCCGGAATGATGGCTTCAAAACCTGAGTTGCTGTAGCCTTCGTCTGAAATTAATCGAATAAATTGACACTCTTCGATCCCTTTGGGCAAACGTTCCATAACATACACCAATCCATTGAGTTCTACCTTTTCCATATCAGTAATAGAACCATAAATTTCGGGACGAAGGGTATGCAAAGCTTCCGAAAGCACTTTTCCTGAAATATTAGAAGGGCTGTAGGAACCACTATTAAAAATGTGGCGCATCTCGATGTACAATTTTTCAATAGCAGCACGTGATTCCCGGGCGCGGGTGAGTTCAATAATGTCGAGGCTCATATAATTTAAGCGTTGGGTTTATGTTGCCCACAAAAGTAAGGAATGTTATAAAGACTAAGACGCTTTTTGGTCAACAATATTTATGGAGGCCCCTCTAAAGTTTTTTTATTCCCTGCCCATTCCTTTCCTATTAGATGGTTTTCTATTGTTCCGCTTGGCTCATTGTTGCATCTTTTTATTGTTACATTGTTCCGCTACGCTCATTGTTAAATGGTTGCGCGAAGCGACGTAAAACTATGGACTATTGACCATCGACTATGGACTTCAAAACTAAACAAAACTACGAACTACTGACTACCAACTCCTAACTAAACAAAACTCCTAAACGCTCATTTTTGTCTTTAATTTATATTTTTTCTACATTTACTGCCAGAAGAGATCGTGTAATCTCGCATTACTCACTTATTTTCTAACTTAAGGAAGAAATTGGGAAAGTAGGTGAATCTCTTGTGGAAGCCTCCACATACCTTAAATATATTTCGATGTATTGAGGTAGGTGGAGGTTTTTTTATGGACTTATACCGCCACCCATCTCATATACAATATTCACTTTTGATAAAAGTTGTTTTATGAGAAAATGTATTTTAACTTCTGTAATTTTGATGATGATTGTTGTAGGCGCTAGTCTAGTGCCCTCCTCTTGCACCATTCAGAAACAAAGAAAATGGCTGAAACAAGAAGGAGAGCGAGCCGCTATTTTTTATTTTAAAAAGGGGCAAAAAAAACGTGATTCGCTATTTATGAAAGGGGTGATTTACGCTGGCACCCTCAAAGACATTCGCCGGGTATTGGCCCAAAATGAAGGAGTTACCACCATAGTCATGGAAGAAGTACCGGGGTCAGTAGATGACGAAGTCAACTTATTGGCTGCTCGAGAAATTAGAAAAAAAGGACTCAATACCTACATTCCCGAAAGTGGCTGGGTAGCTTCAGGCGGTACTGATATGTTTTTGGCAGGCCAACAAAGAAACATCCACCCAAAAGCAAAGCTAGGAGTTCATGCTTGGCGAGGGGAAGAAAAAAGTGCCCTAGAGTATCCCAAAAATCACCAGGAACACCAAAAGTACCTCAAGTATTATCAAGAAATGGGCATTCCGAGTGATTTTTACTGGTACACTCTCAAAGTAGCCCCTCCAGAAGGCATCCACTGGATGACCAGAGGCGAAATTCGTGAATATAAAGTCATTACCAGTACATTGGAAATCAAGTAAGCATCATATTGTTTGAGGACTATTTTTTTAAAAAACAGTTGACTAAAATGCGATCTAAACTAGTTGGAAAGCATGACTTTGTTAATCAAAAATATTCGTCAGTGGACGATTGATAGTTCCTTCAGCTTTGCTCCGGACTTCGGGTTGCGTGAAGCGATACACTATCGTCATTATTGATTGTTGATGATTGATTAGCTTTTGGCAGCGCTTGAACTTCGTTCTGTGGTTGTCAATTGTTTCGCTTCGCGCTACTATGGACTGTCGACCAATGCTGTTTCCTTAAGGATTATCGGAGCAAAATCATTGCTTCGCTCGCGGGTGGGTAGACAG
>ERZ1740067.2706-NODE-2706-length-10531-cov-6.725277_pt1 | contig 10531 bp, 7 predicted proteins | sample MGYA00581736_ERZ1740067 | MGnify/ENA primary metagenome ERZ1740067 (study PRJEB43018, sample SAMN04849236) | marine metagenome | isolation source: floating plastic debris | place: Pacific Ocean | collected 2008-08-27 | study: EMG produced TPA metagenomics... | reverse complement strand
GCCGACCGTATTTCCTATGGTGGTCCAACGCCCGCAATTTACGACAGCCTCTACCAGACGGCCCTCGAACAGGACATGCCGGAAGCAATCATTGACGATCTCATCCGGATGTTCTCCTTTGACGTCGATTTCAATGCCCGTGTCCAACCTGGTGACGCACTCGACCTGTTCTTTACGGAAAGCGAAGCTGGCGGCCCTCCGAAAATCCTCTATGCATCATTGAAAACTGGAAACACTAACCGCGAGTTTTACCGCTACCGGACCCCAGACGACAATGTAGTTGATTTCTATGATGCTTCCGGCCAGAGCGCGAAGAAATTCTTGGTCCGGAAACCGTTGAACGGTGGCAAGTTTCGGTCTGGTTTTGGGATGCGCGTCCATCCCATCCATAGATACCGTAAGATGCACCGCGGTGTTGACTGGTCAGCGCCACGTGGCACCCCGATTTTCGCGGCTGGCAATGGAACGATCAAAAAAGCCGGTTGGAGCTCCGGGTACGGGCGGCGTATCGAGCTGCAGCATACGAACGGCTATGTAACCACCTACAGTCACTTGACCGGTTTCGCCAAAGGGATCCGAGAGGGTGCCAGGGTCAACCAAGGCACCGTTATCGGATATGTCGGCTCGACCGGCCTATCGACCGGTCCGCACCTGCACTACGAAGTACTCGTCAACGGCCGCTTTATGGACCCAATGCGGATCAAGTTGCCGAAGGGGCGGACCTTGGACGGCGAGCTGCACACAGCCTTTGAGGCGGAGCGCTACCGGATCGATACCTTGCTCGACAGAGCCCGCAAGCCTTCCCGGATTGCGTCATTGAACTAACACGGACTGCATAAAAATCTGGGTTCAGTAAAATAGAAAAGCCTGCGGAGCAGCTGCTCCGCAGGCTTTATCTTACCCGAAGCTACGCTTTCGTTTATGCAGCCTGGCTGTCAGCTCCCGCCACCTGAAACAGCAGGCGGTCCGTGCCGGCGGATACATTCACTATTTGCCCATCCAGCACATCACCGGCGAGAAGTTTTTCTGCCAATGGATCCTGGACATCTTTTTGGATCACCCGCTTCAGCGGGCGCGCACCATAAGCAGGATCGTAGCCTTTTTGAGCCAACCAGCCGAGCGCCCCATCGTCCAGATTGAGCGTAATCATCCTGTCAGTCAAAAGACCGCGCAAGCGCTCAAGCTGAATCTTAACGATCGCCGACATCTGAGACCGCTGCAGCCGATGGAAGAGAACAATCTCATCAAGCCGGTTCAGGAACTCCGGACGGAAATGCCCGCGGACCACAGACATCACCTCGGTGCGAACCGCATCGCTGTCTTCGCCTTCGGGCTGGTTGACCAGGAACTCTGATCCGAGGTTCGAGGTCATGATGATCAGAGTGTTCCTGAAATCCACAGTCCGGCCCTGACCATCCGTCAAGCGGCCATCATCGAGAACCTGAAGCAGCACGTTAAAGACATCGGTGTGCGCTTTTTCGATTTCATCAAAGAGTACGACCTGATACGGGCGCCGACGAACCGCTTCGGTGAGAGCACCACCTTCCTCGTATCCGACGTAGCCGGGAGGGGCACCGATCAACCGAGCGACAGAATGTTTCTCCATGTATTCCGACATATCGATGCGGACCATTGCGCTGTCATCGTCGAACAGAAAGCTGGCCAAAGCCTTGGTGAGTTCGGTTTTGCCAACCCCGGTAGGTCCAAGGAACATGAACGACCCGATCGGCCGGTTCGGATCCTGAAGCCCGGCTCGCGCCCGCCGGACAGCTGTCGACACCGCATGGATCGCTTCGCTCTGACCAATCACTCGGCCAGCGAGAACATCTTCCATCCTGAGCAGCTTTTCACGCTCGCCTTCCAGCATCTTGTCGACTGGAATACCCGTCCATTTGGACACGACTTGGGCGATATGTGACGGTGTGACCGCCTCATCGACCATTGCGTCACTGTCCTCGGACGCTTCTGCATCAGCCAGTTTGCTGTCAAGATCCGGATCAACCCCGTAAGCCAGCTACCCAGCCTTCGCCAATTCGCCTTGACGCTGTGCGATCTCCAGATCAATCCTGGCTTGCTCCAACTGCTCCTTGATTTTTTGCTCAAGGTTCAGTTTTTCCTTTTCGCCAAGCCAGCGGCCGGTCAAAGTTTGGGATTGCTCTTCCAAATCCGTAAGTTCTCTTTCGAGTTTCCCTAGACGGTCTTGGGCAGCTTCGTCGCTTTCTGTTTTGAGGGCTTCCCGTTCGATCTTGAGCTGGATAATCCGACGGTCCAATTCGTCGAGTTCTTCCGGTTTGGAATCCACCTGCATGCGCAAGCGGCTTGCCGCCTCATCGACAAGATCAATTGCCTTGTCCGGCAAGAACCGATCCGTGATGTAACGGTTAGACAAAGATGCCGCCGAAACGATAGCGGAGTCGGTGATGCGCACACCGTGGTGCAATTCATACTTCTCCTTGATCCCGCGCAGGATCGAAACCGTGTCCTCCACTGTCGGTTCGGTTACGAAAACCGGCTGGAAACGGCGGGCAAGCGCTGCATCCTTTTCAACGTGTTTGCGGTATTCATCGAGCGTCGTGGCCCCGACACAGTGCAGCTCACCGCGTGCGAGCGCAGGTTTCAGGAGGTTCGATGCATCCATAGCACCATCCGCCTTACCGGCACCTACAAGCGTGTGCATTTCGTCAATGAAGAGAACAATACCACCCGCTGCGGCCTCAACCTCAGACAAGACGGACTTCAAACGCTCCTCAAACTCGCCGCGGTACTTCGCGCCGGCGATCAGAGCGCCCATGTCGAGTGCCAGCAACTGTTTGTCCTTCAAGGACTCAGGGACATCGCCATTGACAATCCGGAGCGCCAAACCCTCCGCAATCGCGGTTTTGCCGACGCCCGGCTCACCGATCAAAACGGGGTTGTTTTTCGTCCGCCGTGACAAGACCTGGATCGTGCGGCGGATTTCCTCGTCGCGGCCAATCACCGGATCAAGTTTTCCGTCCCGTGCCACCTCGGTCAGGTCCCGGGCATATTTTTTCAACGCTTCATACTGGTTTTCAGCCGTCGCACTGTCAGCCGTGCGGCCTTGGCGCAGCTGATTAACAGCTTCATTCAAGGCATTCGGTGTGATGCCGTGACGCTTGAACAACTTACCAGCTTCGCTGTCTGCATCCATGGCCAGAGCCAGCAACAGACGCTCGACAGTCACGAAACTGTCGCCGGCCTTGTCAGCTATCTTTTCTGCCTGATCAAACAGCCGCGCGGTTGCCTGGTGCATGTAAAGTTGACCAGAGCCACCGGAGACTTTCGGCATTTTGTCGAGAATGCCTTCAAGATCGCCCTTGAGCGCTTTTGCATCGCCGCCAGCCCGGCTGATCAAACCGCTCGCCATCCCTTCCGGATCATCCAGAAGGACCTTCAGAACATGTTCCGGAGTAAACTGCTGATGGCCACGGCCCAATGCAAATGTCTGGGCAGACTGAACGAACCCGCGGGCCCGTTCGGTATATTTTTCAAAGTTCATGTGCAATCCCCTTCCCGTCCGCACCACCCGAAGCGTGGGGAACGTTTTTGAGTTTCAGACCCCTTCGCGGGCATCTGCGCAGCCTCGTAAAGCACTGCCTACCCAATATAGTGTTGCATTTTCACCACAAAAGACCCGCACACCAAATTACCGCCAGATTGCCGGGCAAAATAAAAACGGCGCCCATATGGACGCCGTTTTCTTATCATTCAGAGCTTGTTTGACGCTGGCGTCATTCACCAGCCGCAGCCGTTTCGGAAGGTGTATCTTCGGTTGCTTTGGTACGGCGTGTCCGGGTTGTCCGGCGCCGCGGTTTTGGTTGCTCTTCGCCTTCATCCGCAGCTTCAGGACCGCCAGCACCAGCTTGCGCTTCATTATCGGACCCAGCCTCTGATGCAGCTTTGCGCGGGGTCCGGGTCCGTGGTGTCCGGGTCCTGCGGCGCGGCTTCTCTTCAGCTTCGCCGGTTTCATCAGACGCCTGCGCTGCACCGTTCACCTGACCTTCCTGATCAATCACCGGCATGTTGTCGATAAACGGCTGCGGAGCATCTCCATCAACAACGGTGTTGTCCGCAGATGGCTTTGACGGCTGGTCACTGCCTTGAGATCCGCCGGAGCCATTTACGGCTGCCTGATCCTGGTTGTCCTCCGCCTCATGACGCGCAGTGTGCTGCGTGTTCTGCTGCGGCGGCTGTGCAGCCGCTACAATACGGAGATAGTGCTCAGCATGCTGATTGTAATTTTCGGACATCACCCGGTCGCCCGATGCCTGTGCATCGCGCGCAAGCTGCTGATACTTCTCCGCAATATGCATCGCTGTGCCGCGGATTTTCACATCAGGACCATTGGATTCATAAGTCCGGGTTAGCGGATTAGGTCCCTTGCGGCCCCTTCCGCGCATACGCTTATTGCTTTGATTTCCTGGTCTCATCCTGCCGTTTTCTCTTAAGGAACGGCGGTCAGCCCATGGCCGACCAAACATCGGAATATCTTTAAACCGATACGAAATACGCGCCGAAACCAACCCGTGATGGCCTGCAGCTGTCAATGGAAAGTCAGACGCTGGGAGCCCGGCTGAAAGCCAGTGCCCATGTCTTTTTCTCCGACAGTCCAAAAACCGGTTTGCCCGATTGACAAATACATTCACTGCGCAAGTAAGCACATATTGTGAAGTTGCCGGATGCGTGTGCCCCGCTTAAACGCTTATCACATCTCCGGTCTCGGCAAGCCGAACGTACCCCGTTCCGCTACGATTTCCAAGTGCTTTTTCGCAGCAAGATTAAATCATGATCATTAAACCCGGCGGGCTGTTGCAACCCGGTCACGCCCGCCAAGATCCTGAATGATATCAATTGCCTCAAAGCCATGATGACGCAGCTGGTTTTTCAACTCTTCGCCCTGATCGTAGCCTATTTCCAAAGCTATTCGCCCACCCGGCACCAAAATGGAAGCCGCTTGCGAAACGATCTGCCTATAGGCTTCCAGACCGTCGGCGCCGCCATCCAAAGCGAGAATCGGATCGTGCTGCTGCACCTCGTTGGAAAGTTCGCTCAAGACCCGCGTGCGAATATAGGGGGGATTGCTTATCACCCAGTCAAATCCTTGCTGAAGCGCGGTTGCATAGTCACCACGAACGGGAAGAAAGCGGTCGCCAACCCCATGATTATCGGCATTGCTCGCTGCACAGCCCAGCGCATCTTCTGAGATGTCGATCGCAACCATAATCGCTTCCGGCAACTCGGCAAGCAAGGTAACGGCAATGGCCCCGGTTCCCGTCCCAATGTCACACATTGTCAGAGGCCGAGTTGGATCGCAGTCCCTCAGAACAGTTTCAATCAGTGTTTCGGTGTCCGGACGCGGCTCAAGGGTCGCATGATTTAGCCGGAAGGTCCGGCCGTAGAACTCGCGCTCTCCAAGTATCCTGCCAACCGGTTTTCCGTTCAGCCGCTGCGTTGCGTATTCCAACCCGATACCAGCTGCTGCATCCGGGACCTCCTCGCTTTCGCTGAGCAACAACTCTGAGACAGATATCCGCAAAGCGGCGCTGACCAAGAGTTTGGCATCCAGTTCCGGTGTTTCCAGTTTGCCGCCACGGAACTGATCGCGGATCTGGCGATAAAGCGCCCCGGTTTTCATGAGCTGCCTTCTTGAATCAGGCTTCTTCCGACGCCAAAAGGTTTGCCTGGTAGTCCAGGATCAAGGCTTCGATCACCTCATCGAGGCTTTCTCCGGCGATGATCTGATCAAGCTTATAGAGCGTCAATCCAATCCGGTGATCGGTGACCCGGCCTTGCGGGAAGTTGTAGGTGCGGATGCGCTCTGAACGGTCCCCGGACCCAACTTGCAAACGGCGCGCCTCGGTGCGCTCGCTCGCAGCCCGCTCCCGCTCCTCATCATAGATCCGGGCGCGCAGAAGCTGCATCGCCCGCGCCTTGTTCTTATGCTGAGAACGTTCATCCTGAACTGCAACGACGATTCCGGTCGGGATGTGCGTTATCCGAACTGCAGAATCCGTCGTGTTGACGTGCTGGCCGCCCGCACCGGACGCCCGGAAGGTATCGATCCTTAAATCGCTATCGTGAACGTCGATATCGACGTTTTCCGCTTGAGGAAGAACCGCAACAGTAGCAGCGGAGGTATGAATCCGCCCACCGGATTCGGTCGCAGGCACACGCTGAACGCGGTGAACCCCAGATTCGAATTTCAGCCGGGCAAAAACATTCTCGCCGGAAACGGAGGCAATGACTTCCTTAAAGCCGCCAACCTCACCTTCACTGGCGGAGAGAATTTCAACTTTCCATCCGCGCAGTTCGGCGTAGCGTTGATACATGCGGAACAGATCACCGGCAAAAAGCGCGGCCTCATCACCACCGGTACCGGCACGGACTTCCAGGATCGCATCGTTGGTGTCGGCTTCATCCTTGGGAAGCAAACCGATGCGCACATCCTGGGTCAAACGCTCAACGTTCTCGGAGAGTTCGACTCGTTCAAGTTCCGCAAGTTCCCGCATCTCAGGATCGGTAGCTGGATCTTCAATCAGATCCTCAGCCCCCTTCAGGTCTTTCTCAGCCTTAACCAGAGCCCGGATCTTCAGGACCAACGGCTCAAGCCCGGCATATTCACGGGACAATTTCACATAAGATGCCGGGTCAGGATTGGCGGACATCATGTGTTCAAGTTCGGCAAACCGGTCGAGCAGGTTATCGAGTTTATGACGCGCCAGCATACGCGCTGAGTCTCCTGAATTCCCAAAATGGGGTGGCTAGGTTCGGCAAGCTGCTAAAGCGCAACATCCATTTCTTCGGCAAAGCGGGTCAAAAATGCCCGAATATCGCTATCGCGATGCCCAGGCTCCATTCTTGACAGAAGCCGCGCACTCAATCTGCCGGCATCCAAGGTCCGAAGCATGGCTTTGACAGGCCCCAGGGATGCGGGCGACATCGACAAGTTTCGATATCCCAGCCCGATGAGTGCCATGGCCGCCAACGGATTACCAGCCATTTCGCCGCACAGTGTCACCGGTACATGTGCTTTATCTGCCGCATCCACAATTTGTTTCAAGGCCCTCAGGAATGGAGGGCTTAAGGGATCAAAACGATCTGCAACGCGGGTGTTGCCGCGGTCTACCGCGCAAAAGAACTGGAACAGATCGTTGGAGCCGACAGATATGAAGTCCACATGGCCCAGCAGTTCTTCAAGCTGGAACAGAAGGGATGGCACTTCCACCATCACTCCAAGACGGATGGTTTCCGGCACCTGATGCTCGTGACGGCGCAGGTGTTTCAGTTCTTTTTCGACCAATCCGCGGGCTTGAAGGAATTCATCGACTTCCACGACCATTGGAAACATCAGTTTCAGATCGCGCCCAGCCGCTGCGTGCAGCAGGGCGCGGATCTGCGTGCGCAGCAGGCCTGGCCGGTCGAGGCCGAGCCGCAGGGCCCGCCAGCCCATCGCCGGGTTTTCCTCCAAGATGGAACGGAGATACGGAAGAACCTTGTCACCGCCAATATCGAGCGATCGGAACGTGACCGGTTTGCCGCCGGACGCATCCAGAATTTGCGCATATTGAGCTTGTTGATCCCGCATCCTGGGAAACGACGAGGCCACCATGAACTGGAGTTCTGTGCGAAACAGCCCAATCCCGGCAGCACCAGCCTCTTCCAAATGCGGCAGATCCACCAGAAGGCCCGCATTCATTTGAAGGGCGACTTCAACGCCGTCTTTGGTGACCGACGGTTTGTTGCGCAACCGTCGGTATTGAGCCTGACGCCGGGCGCGGAAGCGGACCTTCTCTGCATACGCATTTTCAAGATCAGGGGCCGGGCGCAGATGAACTTCACCTGTATCACCATCAACGATAATTGCATCCCCGCCGTCGGCGAGGCTAACAATATCTTCAACCAAACCGACAGCTGGAATACCGAGCGCCCTTGCGACGATTGTCACGTGGCTGGTAGGACCACCTTCTTCAAGAACAAGTCCCCGGATCCGGTCTCGGCCATAATCCAATAGCTCGGCAGCGCCCATGTTCCGGCCGATGATGATGGCATCCTGCGGCAGCTCGTCGATCCCGGGGCCGTGCTCACGCCCCATCAATTCACGGATCAGCCGATGCGCAAGATCATCAAGATCATGTAGACGCTCGCGAAGGTACGGGTCCGTCTGCCGCAACATCCGGGCGCGCGTGTCGCTCTGCACTTTTTCAACGGCGGCTTCCGCCGTCAGACCGTTTTTGATCGCTTCTTCAATCTTCCGGATCCAGCCGCGGTCATATGCAAACATGCGATAGGCTTCGAGCACTTCGCGATGCTCGCCGGTCGCGGCGATTTCGCCGCTGGCCAAAAGATCGTCAATCGACAACCTCAGACGGTTAATCGCACCATCGAGCCGCTGCTTTTCCTTGTCCGAATCTTCTGAGATGAGGTTGGTGACCACAACTCTGGGCTCGTGAAGGACCACGTGCCCCAACCCAACACCTTCAGCCAGACCAACCCCGGAAGAGGCGATCGGCCGGGACATATCCAACCCGGTTGCCTTCTGTGAAATCGCTTCAAGCTCTCCGGCCGCGACCATCTCCGCGATCACCATGGCTGTGGTCTGAAGGGCTTCGACCTCGTCTTCGAGATATGTGCGGTGAGACTGGTTCTGGACAACGAGAACCCCAAGCGTCCGCCCTGCCCGCAAGATCGGCACACCGAGGAAGGAATTGTAAGCTTCTTCCCCAGTTTCCGGCAGATAGGCAAAGCCGGGATGCGCACTTGCATTTGGCAGATTAAGGGGACGGGCCTCTGCAGCAATCAGGCCAACCAGGCCCTCCCCAACGCGCAAAGAAGCATTGTGGACAGCTTCGCGCTTCAGACCCTCGGTGGCGTAAAGTTCAAGAACCCCATCAGCGCGCAGAATATAAACGGAACACACTTCGGCGACGACGTTCGACGCGATCAGAACAACGATCTTGTCGAGACGCTCCTGCGCCTTGATGGGCGCCGCCATGACTTCCCGGAGCCGGCGGAGCAATAGGCGCGGTCCTGCTAGGTTGCTGCGCATTCCGCCCCCGAGTGATCCCGCTAAGCAAAAATCCGGTTTCGACTACGCCGAGACCAGACCCACGGATTCTTATCCGTCCAACCCGTATAGCGAATGGAGAGTCCGGACTGCAAGTTCCGCATAGGCAGAATCTATGAGAACGGAAATCTTGATTTCCGATGTCGTGATCGCACGGATGTTGATGCCCTTACTCGCCAAACCGCTAAAGCACTGGGCAGCGACGCCGGCATGGGACCGCATTCCGATACCAATGACGGACACTTTCACGACATCAGCAGCGCCTTCGAGATTTTGAAAGCCGATTTCGTCGCGATTGTCTTGCAGCACTTTTTGGGCCCGGGCGAAATCCGCCTCAGGAACCGTGAACGTGATGTCAGTCGTCTTGCCATCCGGAGAGATGTTCTGAACGATCATGTCAACGTTGATGCTGGCATCCGCCAACGGACCGAAAACGGATTGAGCGACCCCCGGCTTGTCCGCAACGTCGCGGATAGAGATCTGAGCTTCGTCCTTGGCATATGCAATGCCGGTGACAACCTGCTGTTCCACGAGTTCATCCTCGTCGCAAATAAGAGTACCTACCGGAAGGCCATCCTGGCCAGTCTGCGGCGCATCCGGGTCATCAAAGCTTGACCGGACAAAGGTGCGAACGCCGTGCACCATTGCCATTTCAACCGACCGCACCTGGAGAACTTTCGCTCCAAGAGACGCCATTTCAAGCATTTCTTCAAACGAGACGCGGTCAAGCCGTTGTGCCTGCGGGACGATCCGCGGGTCGGTCGTGTAGACACCGTCGACATCTGTATAGATATCACACCGGTCTGCTTTGATCGCAGCCGCGATCGCAACAGCGCTGGTGTCAGACCCGCCACGGCCAAGCGTCGAAATCCGATTGTCCGGCGAAATGCCCTGAAACCCGGCGAGAACAGCCACCTGTCCTTGCTCAAGCCGCTCGGTCAAAAACGCACCATCGATCTCACGAATGCGCGCGGCCCCGTGATTTTCATCCGTCTTGATCGGAACCTGCCACCCCTGCCAGGAGCGTGCATTGACGCCCATGTCCTGCAGGACAATGGCCAGGAGGCCGGATGTCACCTGTTCGCCTGAAGCAACGACCGCGTCATACTCGCGGGCATCATGCAGCGGAGAAGCGTCACGGCAGAACTGAACCAGCTTGTTGGTCTGCCCGGACATTGCTGACACGACGACAGCAACCTGGTGACCTGCGTTCACTTCCCGTTTGACGTGGCGTGCGACATTGCGGATGCGATCGAGGTCAGCAACCGATGTCCCGCCAAATTTTAAAACCAGTCGGGCCATACCACTCGTATTCTAGTTATGACTTCCGGGGCGCCGGTCGCGCCTGTTGGATCGGCGGACATGCATACAGGGTGCGTCGCGATGCTGCAACAGGTTGGCTTGACAAATAGGCTGCGACCTTGGAACGACAGAGAACACTTTTGAAAT
>ERZ1740067.2705-NODE-2705-length-10536-cov-6.083484_pt1 | contig 10536 bp, 6 predicted proteins | sample MGYA00581736_ERZ1740067 | MGnify/ENA primary metagenome ERZ1740067 (study PRJEB43018, sample SAMN04849236) | marine metagenome | isolation source: floating plastic debris | place: Pacific Ocean | collected 2008-08-27 | study: EMG produced TPA metagenomics... | reverse complement strand
CGGCCTCTACAGGTGCACCCACAACAACAGAAAATACGCCTGAAAGCACGCAAGCCACAGCCAATCTACCCACCACTGCTGCACCTGCCGACTCACCGCCCGCGCCACCACCGCCTACCGACAAAGCACCCAGCGATGATCCGTCAGCCGCATCACTAGAAATAGCTGCGGATACCGGTGCCGATACCACCGCTGACGACATCATTGCTGACGACATTGCACCCACCTCCCCCGCAGAAGATCCGGCCTTTCAAGCAGTTGTCCGCAAGGGCAAAAAAGCGGCTAAGCAGCAAAAAACTCACGATCCTGCCAGCATGGCATCGAGCGCGGCTCAAGCGGCAGCCGTCAGCCCGGCCAGCGAAATGGCCAGCAAGGCCCAGGCCAACAAAGTCGGCGACATGGAGCAGGCCGAAACGCCCGGGTTTGACAAAGTTGGCTTTAAGAAAAAGCTGCTAGAGGCGATCGCAGCGGCCGCCCCTAAAACCCTCGAAGAAGCTGACGAGTTCAAGAAAGACAACAAACTAGGCCCGGTCAAATCTCAAATGAACAGCCAGGTTAGCGAGGAGAAAACCGCCTCGCAAAAGCCCCTGGCAGACACAACAGCAGCCCCGCCCGACACCAGCGTCATCGAGCCTAAGTCCGTCACACCGCTACCGCCTGCCCCCATCGGCAAAGCGCCCAGCTCCATTGGTGCCACCAAAGCCGCGCCCAAACCCAAAGGCCACAGCGAAATCGAAGCGCCCCTTCAGGCCAGCAGCCAGCAGCTCGATACGCAAATGGCCGACGCCAACCTCACCGAAACGCAGCTGCAACAGTCTAACGAACCCGCCTTCCAAGCTGCTCTCACCGCCAAGCAAAGCGCCCAAACCCACGCCGCCGAAGCTGGCCCCACCTACCGCGAAGCCGAAAGCACTCAGCTGTCAGCAGCCAGTGCCAATGCCAGCGCAACTGCCCGCAATGACCTCGGCGCTATGCACGACAGCCGCGCCGACCAGCTGCGGCAGGTCACTGGTAACCAAACACAAACCAAAACGAAAGACGAAGCAGCTCGCGTAAAAATTGCTGGCGACATTCAAAAAATCTACGACGCCACCAAAACCAAGGTAGAAACTCGACTTTCAGAACTCGATGGCAAAGTCACCAAAGCCTTCGACACAGGCGCAAACCTCGCTCAAAAAGCTTTTGAAGACTATGTTGCCAAGCACATGAGAGCGTACAAAGACGAGCGCTACGACGGCTGGCTCGTCGGTACAGGTCGCTGGGTGAAAGACAAACTTCTCGGACTTCCTAAGGAAGTCAATAAATTCTACGCTGAAGGCCGAGCACTTTATCTCAAAGCAATGGATAGCGTCATTGACAGTGTCATCGATGTGATTGCAACAGAGCTAACAGGAGCAAAAACAGACATTACCAAGGGCCGTAAAGAGGTTGATAAATACGTCGCGCAGCTGCCAGATGACCTGAAAAAAGTGGGAGAAGATGCTGCCAAAGATATTCAAAGCGAGTTTGACAGCTTAGTCGAAAGTGTTGATAGCAAGCAAAATGACCTAATAAACAGTCTTGCTAAACAATACAACGAAAAGCTTAAAGCCGTTGACGAACGCATTGCGGCGATGAAAGCGGCGAATAAGGGTCTTGTCGATAAAGCGGCCGATGCCGTAAAAGGCGTCATCGCTACCATTCAAAAGCTTAAAGATAAGCTACTCGCTGTCCTCGGAGATGCAGCTACCGTCATCGAGAATATTGTCGCCGACCCCATCGGCTTCCTGAGCAATCTCATTCGCGGCATTAAGCAAGGTCTCGATAACTTTGTCGCCAAGATTTGGGAGCATCTAAAGTCTGGCCTTATCGGTTGGCTCACAGGCGCTATGGGCTCGGTGGGAATCACCATTCCCAAAGACATCTTCAGCCTATCTGGCATTTTTGACCTAGTAACTCAAATCCTTGGGCTCACCTGGGACTATGTGCGTAGCAAGGCTGTGAAGCTACTAGGAGAACCAGTCGTCGCTGCCGCTGAAAAGGCCTTTGAGATCTTTATGCTCATTAAGGAGAAAGGCATCTCCGGCATATGGGGAGAGATTAAAGAACAATTTAGCGATCTCAAAGAGAGCGTGATGGACGAGATCAAGAATATGGTCATCGTTCAGGTGATTCAGGCGGGTGTGAAGTGGATTTTGGGCCTGCTGAATCCGGCTTCGGCCTTTGTGAAGGCATGTTTGCTGATTTATGACATTGTGATGTTCTTTGTGAATCAGGGTAGCCAGATTTTGGAGCTGGTGAAGGCGGTGGTCGATGGCGTGAAGGCCATCGCCAGTGGGTCTGTTGGGGCAGTAGCTAAAGCGATTGAGGGGGCGTTGGTGAAGGCACTGCCGGTGGTGATTGGGTTCTTGGCTGCGATCGCAGGTGTTGGGGGTCTTGCAGGCAAAGTTCAAAAAATCGTCAAGAAAATTCGACGCCGCATTGATAAAGCTATCGACAAGCTACTACTAAAAGTCAAAAAGCTCTTTAAGAAAAAAGGAAAAGGAAAAAAAGCGAACAAAGACAAATCCAACAAGCAGCATGCTGCTATGGGCAAAGCAGTGGCGAAAGAACTCTCGAAGAAGCCTCCTAAGGCTATCCCTTATGAAGAACTAAGAAAAAGCAAAGAGAAAACTGCTAAGCAGCTAGAGAAAAAGTACAATCGCAAGCTAGAGAAGCCGGTCAAAATGAAAATTTCTTTCAAACCGGCTGCCGAAGACAAAAAAGATGGCGATATGGATTTTCACATTCATATTGGTCCCAACGACTTCGATATGGATTCAGCCATTGAAGGCGTTGCGGGAGGTCACCCACCAAAGGTAGGCACATACAAGGTGATGAGGGCGGAATCAGGAGCGAAAAACCAAGAAGCCCATCATGTTCCTCCCAAAGGCCTCTTCAAGTGGATTTTTCAAAAAGCTTCGGGCCTTTTCGCAGGCATGAATGCCAAAGATAAAAAACGGCATCCTTGGGTGGCAAAGATCTACGCGACTGAAAAAGCTGTGTATGATCTTGGCATACCCCTAGCAGCAATTAATATCAACAAACATACCCACATTAAAAAAACGGGTGAGCCAGACGTTGACGATTACCGTACGCATTGGGGGAAGAAAACTGCAAGAGAAGTCTTTAGACGCTTAGAACATCAAGGTTTACCTCTGATCTATCGGAGCAAGTTTAATCAGCTTGATGATGATGATAAGGCTAAGTTCAGAGATCTCGCACGCGAAGCAGAAGAAACGCTTCCAGAAGTGCAGCAAGAAGAGCTTGACGCCTTTACAGAAAGCGCGGGAGTCCCACTTTCTACACAGTTCTTTATGACAGAACTTAACGCTGCCTTGGCAGAGAGAGAAAACACACATACAGACATTATTGAAGGCGAGAAGCAAAATATCGGCAAGGTTGCCAAAGGTGCTTACCATCAAGCCAGAGAGGCCGTGACCGTTTCCCTAGAAAAATCAGATCGGGATGGAACTAAAGAAGAAAGAAAGCGTGCGCTCGACCAACTCAAGGGCGAATCTAAGAAAACCTGGGAGAAAGAAGGCGGAATTAAAGACCTAGACATATACTAAAGCGGCACAAGATCCCAGTCTGAGGAAAACAATCGCCGACCTTTGTGCCATCAGCAAGGCCAGAAACTAGTGTAAGAGGACAATAACCTTGTCTACCATGCCAGAAATTAGACGGGCAATTGAGTCTGTGCTCGAGCACCTAGATGCGAAGGCGCTAAACGCGCTTCTGGTCGCCCCTATCGAACCGGCAGAAGCCGAAGAATTTTTAGTGCGTGTGTTTCACCACTGTGCGCCCTCATACTTACCGTTTGCAACTGATGACAGCGGAACGTTCGTCATTCATCTCAGGCCTATGCGGGAACTTTTCGCCTCGCCCATACTCTACATCCCTCACGATGAGCAAGATGCTCAATTTCTGTGTAGCTGTTTCGCAAAGCTACCTTCCGCCCTATGGCTCTGGGCTAGCGCCTTCCTCAGCCAGCAAACAGACAGGCTTAGAATTGGAGTGGAAACGCTCACTGCAACCATTCCAAACGCCGAGGCTGTCCCAAAAGAACTTTGGTCTTTTTTGGACGCAGATCCAGTTCGCTGGTCTTTTCAAAAGCAGGCAGTCAATCAAGCTTGGGCAGTGGCGAATGTTGGTCACCCGTTTGCTGGCATGCCAACAATCTCTGTGTTCGATTCGCCTGAAGACGCGCTCAATCGACTGCAGCCTTTTCTAGAAGAAGAACCACAGTCTGTGGAGGCCCTCGCGACACTTATTTCTATTCGGGCGGAACTGGGTTTAGCCCCTGAAAACCACGACGTCTTACACGTTCTCTGTTCGGAATGCTGGCGCAACACAGGCAGCTTTTTTAGAGGGCTATGGAAAACTCAAGGGACAGGGCTAGCAGATTGGGACACTACGTTAAAGTCGCTCCATCAGCCTTCCGAATACCTGGAGTTAACCTCACTCTCCCTCATCGGAGACTCAACAGATGTCTATACAGGCGCAAGCGTCACTGGTGCTGAAAAGCTTGAACAAGTAGCTATGAACTTCCGTATCAATGAGAACTATGTCACCGAGCTTAATCAGCTGAGAAATGCTGCAGCATTACGTCTCATGACAGAAGGAGAATGTCCAGTACAGCTGAGTGAGCAAATTACAGAAGCCTGTGAACATATTCAGAAAAACTCTCTGGCAGCCGCACTGGCGCAGGTACACTGTCAGCTTAGTCATTGCTCTCCATGAGGCAACGTGCCTAGCAAGAATGACGAGCACGAGAATGATATACAGCTGAAATTACAGACACCCAACTGTTTTGATCACATTAACAGACAACTAGAAAAATCTTTTAATAGGAGAACGCCATGACAGACATAGCCGTGACTGAAGCTATAGAGAGCTTAGGAGACAAGACAGGAGATAGCCTAACAAAAGAACCTTTTCTAACCTTATTCAACACTCCCCATCAGCCGCTCTCTATCCCACTTTCTCAGATAGTTGTAGCAGCAGACACCGCACCGTCCCCGTATAAAACGGCCTTTGTTCTTTCTTTATCCTATGTACAGTATTCACAGGTTGTAGAACAGGCGTGGTTTAACCTCACTGCAAATTTATCAAAGCCCGCGAGCGATTTTTCGCCTGAAGACTCTATTCAAATCACTGTCATACTCAACTCTAACCTAGAGCACAAAGACATGCCAGTAGGCGATCTGGAGGCCCACTGCCTTGAAAACCGTAGCCTTAAAATTGACATTACAACACTTGCCAACGCCCCGTATAGCTCACCGCTATTGCAAAGCAATAGCTGGTTTTGCACGGCCCTTTCGGGGGTTCAACCCAACAGCCAAGCAATCAACTACTACACGCTCTGGCACTACCTTCTACCAGCGTTAAGTACTCCCAACTCCGATACTCTTGCTCACAGTATTAATCAATACATTCAATCCGAAACTGCAGAGAGCCTCGCACACATTACGCAAATGGCTGCCCCCCTTTTTCAAGATCTTGCGCAAACATTTCAATCGATGTTTACAGAGGCGTTTACCGATGTGACAGAGGAGTTCACCGCTGAAGCCGAAAAATCAGAACATTCACTACTCAGAACACTGACTGATTTCTTAGATTCAGAAGAGTGGCCCTATACTCTCGCTTCTGAGAACATCGAGACAACATTGTTTTTACGCCTGGCCTTCAAAGGTGAGAACGGTCAGTGGCCCTGCTATGCCACCGTTAATGAAAGCACACATATTTGCTGCTTTTATTCGATGAGTCCAATCCATGCCGATGTCAATCAAGAGACTAGCGACGCCAATTCGCTTCACCTGCAGAAACTCACAGAATTCATTACCCGTGCGAATAGCGGCATGATTATCGGCAACTTTGAGCTAGACTATGCCGACGGCACCCTCCGCTACAAAACTAGTCTAGACGTTCAAGATACTCAGCTTAGCGAAGCTCTCCTACGCAACTTGGTCTACACAAACGTTCTCACAATGGATCAATATCTCCCGGGCATTCAAGCAGTGCTGCAAACACATACGTCACCTGCTGTTGCGATCGCGGCTATCGAATCATCCTCTACAAACGCTTAGCATGTTAACACTATGGGTAGTCCCATCCACAAAAAACAATCTTCGCATTCAGCTCAGCGCGCCGCGCATTCAGCCAAGCACAGCAATCCAAGAAATACGATTGTAGGCACGCCGCTATTTCTTCAGCGTCAATCAAAACCCAAAACAGGCACAACGCTTAACCCCACGGTTCAACCACAAGCCACAGCTCTTAAGAAACAAATTACTGCCAAGCTCGACGCCATCATCAAACAGGCAAAAGCTATCGACACCAACATAAAAGCCGCTACTGCCAACCCTAAAAAGCTAGGCAACCTCAGTTTTCCAGGCAGGCCAGATAAAACAGGCAATCCCGCCACAGAAGCGCTCAGTAGCATTATTAAGAAGACGGTCAAAAATCATAACGACAAAGCCACCCTTGCTATCGAAACAGTGCTACAGGCCAGCGTGGCCAATCGCGAGAAATATCACGTCACCGAAGCAGAAGTTCTTGCAGCCCTTCGAGCTGCGAACACCTACAGTGCCGATCAGTGGAATGAGTGGGCTGGCAGCAAAACAGGGCAGTGGGACGAGAAATGGAAGCTCAGCGAAATTTGGGCTGAAGCCACGACGACCCTCCCAGTCAAAAAATATACCGGCATTTGGCAAGATGCCTACTGGTTTGTTGATGGCAAAACTCGACAAGACCTGGAAAAAGTTGGCTTCAACCTGACACTTAACAAGCCCGACGGCAGCACACTGGTGATGGGCTTTGATCCTAAGTCAAACGAATCGGCTAATAAAGCGAATCCAGATGATCCAAAGACGCCCTTAAAAAAAGAGCCTATGAACCTCAACAGCAAAATAAAGCTGGCTAAAGGCGCGCATCGTGGGTATCCCTTCACCACAAAAAACGGGCACCTCGGCATTGTCTGGGTTTCGGGTGCGGAGGTCTTTGTAGAGTCGTTAATTAATGTTCAAGATCCGCAGGGTAAGGAAAAGCGCATAAAAATTAGTGGCAGCCTTTGGGGGTCTGGTCGATGGGAATACGAATAACGCTGTGATGGTATGTCGCTTGCGACGGCCTCTAATGCAACAGCATGCATAGGCTGGCGACCCAAGAAGAGTTAGCCAAACAAACATAACTAACAGCTAGTTTCCAACATATATAGAAAGAAAAATTGATTTAACTTTCTTCTCATCAACGTTGACATCAACTAGCCAATCTGTAAGTTGTTCTACGGTTCGGGCAAAGCAAACAGCAAAGACAAAGTTATTCTTTACTCTGAGCGTTTCATATCAGAGTTTGCTTTACTAGGTTTGCCCCACATCCGTGCATCTTGCAGTTGTCATCACTGATCCTTTTGTACTTTGTATCGCAGCGTTTGATAGAAAGTACATGCTCATGCCCCAAATACTGACCTCAAGCATTGTGCACTACCGTTCACAAAAGTACCCGGCAGGGTACTGCCAGAAGTTGTTTAATCTAGCTCAAAATTAAGCCATCACAAGAAAGCGTGCCAGCCCGGTAAGAACAAGCCAGTAAGAATAAGCCTATTTACTAAAAGCGTTGAGTGAGCTGAAAAGATTACCAGCTCGGCAAGCATTTACCTTGTTGAAAATAGGCATTCAAGCAAGCGACCTATCTTACAGGCGCAACCTTGTGTTGCTTTTACAAAACCTAATATTACGGATGTAAGAAGATGAGCCAATCCTTACCATCAGCCACTCAGATCTACTCTGACCAAGAGGTCATCCATTTTGATCATCAGCTGTCGTCTCAGCTGATGATCTCTCATGAACAGATGAACGCTGCCGACTACATCACCCCTAGAGAGCAAGAGATTGTTTGCTTAGTTGCCTTCGGGCTCTCTAATAAACAAATTGCCACTCGGCTCAATATCAGCGTGTGGACCGTTTCCGCGCATCTTCGCCGGGTCTTCAATAAGCTTAAGGTAGATACCCGGGCAGCAGTAGTTTATAAGTGCGCACCGATGATTCAAGCTCAGGCAGAAGACTATCCAGAAGCGATCGGACAGTTCTACAGCTAGCCTTGATCACTAGCTTTTGTAGGGCACTAGCTTTTGTGGGGGTCTGGTTCAAAAAGTCAATGCACCTCTACCAGAGAGCTACCACAGGGCTGGATTATTTAAGGCAGAGACAAAAACAAGATCAACTGGAGATGCCTTAGCTTGACTTTCGTTAAGGGTAACGGCTTGCCATCCAAACGGATACTGAATCTCATAAGGTGGAATGTACTGCTCAGCCACATCTGCCCTAAATCCAAACCTACCGTAATACTTCGGATCGCCATAAACAAAGAGAATATCTGCTCCCATACTCGACACCTGCTGCATACCAGTCTCAAGGAGTTTTGAGCCAATACCACGCTTCTGATGCTCAGGGATGATGCCGAGCGGCCCTAAAATAGAGCCTTGGAAAGTATGATCGTTTTCAATACTGACGGGGCTGAATGCAACATGACCTACGACGTCATCGTCCATTTCCGCTACCAATGAAATGATCTTGGGAGAGGTTCCCTCCAACAGTAAATCGATGGCCAGTTTTGACACAAGTGCCCTCTCATCTTCGGCAAAAGCGGACCAGTGAACGCGGTGAATAGCGTCTCGATCAAGATGGGTGGCTGTGCGTATGTTCATGGGGGGCTCTGACTTGCTAGGAGCGAAGTGCCATTAATCCGCTGCGTCGACTTTTTTAACCGTACCCGCATTGTCATCGAAGCTTTGAACTTATTTACAGAGCGTAATTCTCTGTTGGCTGACTACAGTTGAACGTGTACATCGTTGTCCACACGCAAAGTAGGCGTTGATAGATATGGTTGGAGAAAGGAAAAAAACTCACTGCAACATCCATCAGGCAACGACTTAAATGTCTGCGTTCTAACCGGCTATCAAGAGAATCAGTTGGCTCAGCAGCGAGGACAATTTCGGGCTGGGCACACGGCGATCAGCATACAGGCGCGGGCGATTGCAACTCGCTGTTTTTGACCGCTCAAAAGCTGGGCTGGATAGTGGCATATCCTGGTGAGTGATCGCTAATATCGGTGTAGGGCACCTGATAAACGACCGCAATGCCGACGACAGAGCCCCTCATGTTTCTAAGGCCAAATGATGGCGGGGCTGATAAGTTATGAATTCCACAGTCAAGCTGGTTCTCGATGTCGTGATGGGAGCCGTCATTCCCATTGTGATCTTAAATACACTCAACGAGCAGCTTGGCACAGTGACTGCTTACGTTGTTGCGGCATTAGTGCCAGTTGTCTGGGTCTTTATTGATTTGTTTTTAATCACCAAACGCTTCAACTTTATTACCAGCTATGTTGGTGCATTTGCAGTAGTAAGGGGGATATTAGCCTTTTGGTTTGTGGATGGCATTCAGTTTGCCTTGAAAGATACGTTAGGCTCTATTTTTACAGTTGGTGTGTTCTGGGTATCGATCATTATTCACAAGCCCATTGTGCAGTATTTTTTAATGCAAGGAATGGCTCCAGCGTCACCGCAACAGGAAACTGCATTAAAAGCATTGCTCGCAGAGCCCAAGGTCTACCAGTCGCTCGTCAGGGGTACAAAGATTGTGCTGCTTGTCAATTTAGCGACAGGCGTGGCAAACTTTATCCTCAACTTTCAGATTGTAGTGGCCGATTTTGGCACAACCGCGTTCAATCAACAGGTTGCTCAAGTTAACGCCATCACCCGAATCGCGCTTGCAATACCGGAGTACATTGGGATTGGGCTGATCGTTATCCTTATCCGCAGGGCAATGTACTACTATCTTCCCGAAGAAGACGATCAAGAACAAGATGAAAGCGATTTTTGGGAGCTATTACAGCGTCGTGAAATTCAAAAGCGTGAGATTCAAGAATATGGAATCCAAGAGACTTTATCTTCTTGAGCCTGTAGCCCTAGAGGATGGGAGCGCAGGCTGAGGTGTACAGCTTACAATTGAGTACTGTTCCCAGAAGCGATCATCACATGCAGTTCTGACTTCAGTGGCTGCTTGGATAAAGTCTGGTTCGTAATTGTCGTCGCTAGAATTGCGAAGAATAGGATGCCCGCTCAACCGATTACAGGCGACTTCTAGTGAACTTGCACCTGATGCTTGCCAGAGTTGCAAAGTAACGCTCTCATCATCACCACTACCAATACCGCCACTGACAATGAGCTGGCCGTCAGGACTAAATGCAAGGGCATTAACAGCACTCCCGTGGCCTCGGAAAGGTTGACCAATAGGTTGCCCAGTGTCACTATCCCATAGTCTTACAGTACCGTCGCTACTGGCGCTGGCAATACGCCGACCATCAGGACTAAATGCAATATCAACTATATCGCTCTCATGACCTTCGAAGGGTTGACTAATGGGCTGCCCAGTTTCACTATTCCACAGTCTTATAGTGCGGTCGCTACCGGCGCTGACAATACGTCGACCATCAGGACTGAAAGCAACAGATTGG
>ERZ1740067.2703-NODE-2703-length-10538-cov-5.898693_pt1 | contig 10538 bp, 10 predicted proteins | sample MGYA00581736_ERZ1740067 | MGnify/ENA primary metagenome ERZ1740067 (study PRJEB43018, sample SAMN04849236) | marine metagenome | isolation source: floating plastic debris | place: Pacific Ocean | collected 2008-08-27 | study: EMG produced TPA metagenomics... | reverse complement strand
ATGGGTTGGGTGGTGTTTGCTTTCAACCATTGCACCGTTTGGTTAAAATTGCTGCCCGTAATCAAGCTACCTCCAACAAAAATAAAATCTACCTGAGCAAAATTGGGCATTTGCAAAAATTGAGCGCCAATTGCCTCATCAAATTTATCGGGGTCTATCAATAGGGCAAATGACTTAATCCCTTCCTGCTTCCTCTTGATTAGAGTCTGAAGTACGTTCTTCGGCATCTTGTTTTTTATTGATTCTCGACTGTACATATTTCCAAACCAGTTCTTTGGCTTTTTCGGCGGCATAAGCAAAAATTTGCCCTTTGGCCCAGCCAACAATCATAGCTCCCCAACCTTGCGGTTCCTGAATGGGGGCTGGTTGTTCGGGAGAAGGATTCGATGGTGGAGCTGGCTCGGGAGTAGGGGCTGGCTTTTTTTTCTCTTTGGTGAGTGCTTTGACCACTTGAAAGGTAACAAAAGCGGCCCCTGCTACCAACAATATTTTGTGGGTATCTTTCTTCATTTTTTTTAGATCACCGGCCACATTCTCCTTTTGCCAAGCCGCTTTTTCTCTGAGATCAGCCCTTTTCTGGGACATTTCACCTCGGGGATTTGTCACCATATGTGATGAATGATTGTTTTTTTGATGCACAGTGAAATGATTGTTTTTTTTCATTATCCTAGATTAAGTATCCTAATTTTTAGTGTTTCCAGGGGGGAGTTTTTTATTGGCCTGTTGGTGCGTACCTTTCTTCTCGATTTGAGCAATCATTTGATACATCGTCTGCTCAAGCTTACGCCTTACTCTTTTCTTGTTGATCCATAACCATAGCAAAACCAACATGTGTAAACCGGCAACGAGCATAAAGCCAATGTAGCTGCCACCCATTTTTGCATTGAGATAATAAGCTAGAGTGAGATTTAGAAATACCCAAACAATGCCCACAAATACAAAAATCAGCAAAAACTCAAATAAAATCACTACCGCTTTGATGATTTGCTCCTGGGTATCCAGTTTTATCAGCTCTACCCTGGTATCTATGTAATCAGAAATGTTACTGGTTAGCTTGTTTATATTAAATAATCCCAAAATTGGTCAATGTCTATAAATTATAACTGAATAATTTTTTTCAAAAGTACAAAATAATCAACTATAGGTACACGCCTTCCCAACGAAAATTAATTCTTCCCTGATAGTCAATGCTTTACACAAAGTATTTGTTTATCCGCCTGCCTTGAATGGTACCTACTCTAGCAAGGCTGACTCCTATTTTAACATACCTCATTGCCAAACCATTTGTTTTTTTTATCGTATTTCTTTAAATACATAAAAATCTTATGCATTATTATTAAATGCATTTATTTACTAAGTAATATTAAGAATGATGAAAATAACCATTTGGAAAAAAAGATTTCAAAAAGAGAAATCCCCTAAAAGCAAATTGAGAGAGTGGATCGATTCCATTATTTTTGCGGTCATCGCGGCTACCATCATCCGTTGGTTGGTGATGTCATCGTACGTCATTCCATCTGCTTCTATGGAAGGGACCCAAATGACGGGTGATTATCTCTTTGTAAGCAAACTACACTATGGTACCCGTACCCCGCAAACCCCATTGAGGCTTCCTTTGACTGATAATCAGATTTGGGGAACCAACCTTCCTTCTTACCTGAGTTGGCTTCAGTTGCCGACTTATCGTTTACCAGGAATCAGTAAAATCAAGCGCAATGATGTGGTCGTTTTTAATTGGCCTGCCGACTCCATTCCAAGGCCTACCGATATGAAAACCAACTATATCAAGCGGTGCTTGGCCATTGCGGGAGATACTTTTCTTATAAAAAACACCGAGGTATTTATAAATGGCAAAAAGGCCTCCCCTCCTCCTCGGATGTACTTTTTGTATCAGCTGGTCACTACCCATCAAATCTCTCCACGGGTGTTTCGTCAATATGAGATTTATTTTGGAGGCGAAAACAGCAATTTTGCCACCCTCAATGCGCAACATCAACCCGTTTACTACTTGCATACTACTCCCCAAAACATTCAAAAGCTCCAACAACAATTGGGACCTATGCTCGTGATGGCCAAAATGCTTTCTCGCAAACCAAATGAGGGCTCTCAAGAAATCTACCCCAAAAGCTACTGGAACAAACTTGGTCAACAACAAGGTAAACCCTTTGCTCCGGTTCATATTGCTTGGAATCAGGATTATTTTGGCACTTTGATCGTTCCTAAGCAGGGCATGACCATTCCCATGACCAAAGAAAACATCATGGTATATGGGCCCATCATCAAAGAATACGAATATCACTCTGAGGTCGTCATTGCGCAGGATTTTAGCCAAATTTCGGTGGGGGGCAAAGCCATCAAAACCTACACTTTCCGGCAAAATTATTACTTTATGGTGGGCGATAGTCGTCATAATTCCATCGATTCCCGCTATTGGGGTTTTGTGCCCGAAGATCACATTGTAGGCAAAGCTTGGTTTACCTGGTTGTCGCTCGATCCAAACCGGGGTCTTTTTCAAGGAAAGATTCGCTGGGACCGCATGTTCAAAGGTATTTGGTAAAATTATTCGGATTTTTTGCCCGGCTATTTGCAAATACCTAAGTTTTTGATGTATTTTTGCTTTATGTATTCAAAAGAATTACTCAAAGGCACGCTCAAAACGATCATTCTCAAACTATTAGCTGAAAATGGTAAAATGTATGGCTACGAGATTACCCAAAAGGTAAAAATGATGTCCAGTGATAAAATTGTGATTACTGAAGGGGCTTTGTACCCTAGTTTGCACAAGTTGGAAGCCGAGGGATTGCTCCAAACCGAAACCATCAATATTGGTAAACGGGTACGTAAATACTATTCGCTCACCCCTCAGGGCACTTCCACTGTCAAAAACAAACTGGAAGAATTTGCCGATTTTGTGGAAACAATGCAAACATTACTTTCTCTAAAAACTGCTACCTCATAATCATGTATTATTTATCAGAAGAAAAAGTTGATTGGATATTAAAAGACCTTCGTAGTCAAGGCCTTACCCATCAGCCACTAGAGGGCGAACTGTTAGATCATATTTGTTGTGCCATTGAGGAAACCATGTGGGACCATGATGCTTCGTTTGAACAAGCTTACCAACAAACCTTGGTTTCTTTTGGTGAAGAAGGGATTTTGAAAATACAAAAAGATACCCAAAAATTGATCACAAGTCGTTCACTCTCCCAACGAATTACCCGATTGAGTACGCTGATTGCGGCTTGTCTCATTTTGTTTATTGGAGTGGTAGTACAAGCTCAGGAAAACCCTGACTCACATCCTTTGAACCGAGAGCTTCCGGTAGCCTCAGAGTTTAGCCAACGTACCCACCCTTTTACCCGACAAAATCGTTTTTATCGTGGTATAGACATTAGAGTTCCAGTAGGCACCAAGGTATTTGCTACTGCCCAAGGTACCGTTACTCATGCTGCATTTGATATCAAAAAAGGGTATCACATTGTAATCAAGCACAGTGATATTTACAGTACCACTTACACCCACCTGTCTAAACTGATGGTAAAATCAGGAGACAAGGTGAAAAAACGCGAGCAAATTGCGCTTAGTGGCAATACTGGATATTCTACCGCTCCTCATTTACACTATGAGGTACACAAAAATGGACAGGTGGTAGACCCCAAAAAATACTTTGGCAAATAGACTCAAAAAAGTCGGTCCGAATGTCAATGCCGTTTAAAAACCATTACCTTTGCAGGCCAATTTCTTAAAGAGACTCAGATAAAAAAGACATAGATATGCGATTAAAATTTTGGAAAAAGAAGGACAAAGAAAAGAAAAAAAAGAGTAAACTCAGAGAATGGGTAGACTCCATCGTTTTCGCAGTCATAGCGGCTACCATCATCCGCTGGTTGATTATGTCAGCTTACACCATTCCTACCCCCTCGATGGAAGGTACCCAGTTGGTAGGTGATTTCTTGTTTGTAAGCAAGCTACACTACGGGGCTCGTACGCCCAAAACGATCCTCCATATGCCCCTTACCGATAACAAGATCTGGGGAACCAATATTCCTTCTTACCTGAGTTGGATCAAGTTACCGATTCGTCGCATACCAGGATTCAGTGATGTCAAAAACAACGATGTGGTGGTATTTAACTGGCCTGCCGATACGGCCGGACATCCCGTTGACATGAAGGTAAACTACATCAAGCGCTGCATTGGTATAGCCGGAGATAAACTAGAGGTAAGAAATACGCAGGTATATATCAATGGTAAACCTGCCAAAGACCCAAAAAAGTTACAGTTTAGGTATACCCTCGAAACCAAAACTCCACTCAATGAAAGGTTTTTTTCTAAATACGGAATTTATCTCAATATCGGTCTCATCAGTGCTTACAACTCATACCGAGGCTTTGTACTTGATGCTACTCCTCAAACCATGGAGGATATTAAAAAGAAACTAGGCGACTTGGTATTGGTGGCAAAAAAGCATGTTAATAAAAAAGGAGAGCCATCATTTGATATGTATCCAAATAGGTTTTGGGATGTTAAAAACCTTAAAAGTAAGAAAAAGTATAATATCGAGACACTCCCTTGGAACCAAGACTATTTCGGTCCTTTGACCATTCCTAAAGAGGGAATGAAAATACAAATGACCAAAGACAACATCATCAAGTATGCGCCAGTCATCATGAAATATGAGTACCATGACAAGGTGGAAGTGGCACCTGACTTCAGTAAAATAAGCATCGATGGCAAAGAAATCAAGGAATATACTTTTGTTCAAGATTATTATTTTATGATGGGTGACAACCGTCACAACTCACAAGATTCTCGTTACTGGGGCTTTGTTCCTCGCGATCACGTAGTGGGCAAAGCTTGGTTTACTTGGTTATCACTTGACCCTACCAAAGGTTTGTTCAGTGGAAAAATTCGTTGGGGAAGAATGTTTAGAGGAATCAACTAACTCCAAACCTTGTATTGAAAATTTTAGAAGGCCTGATGATCTGTTCATCGGGCTTTTTTTATGTTTGATTATTCCGCCTTCGGCTTATTGTTTTATTGCTAAATGGTTACGCGAGGCGACGATTAATTTCTATTGCTCCGCTGCGCTCATTGTTGCATTGTTAAATGGTTACGCAAAGCGACGATTGTTCTATGTATCGTTACATTGTTTCACTACGCTCGTTGTTAAAGCTCTCCTGACGAAGGAAGGATCTTGCGCAAAGCGATGGTTTATTGCTAGTTTCCTCAGATTGCGCGAGGCGACATATCATTTTTCATTTTACGTTTTTCATTTTTCACTCAATTAGTGGACTAAATAAAACTACGATCTACCAACTAAAAAAAACTAATCAGAAATCAAACGATTGCGCATTTTGTAAACCCTTATCCAAACCACGATGCTCAATAAGGTAGAGATGCTCCCAATGATAAACCACCAGTAGTCTTCGGTAGGTGCGCCCAAGCCGCTGGCTCGATAAATGGCTTTGAGTACGTTGAAAAAACCCAGATTGAGGGTTACCCATACCACAATTCCCATTAAGACATTATTGCTTTTTTTGTTTAGCCCTTCTTGGTGCATCAAGCGAGGATCGTTGATGACAAATACTAAAAATATACTGATAAAGGGCAATACCAGACCGTTGAGTGCTTGCGCTAAAATAATGGCTGGAACTGGTTTGACGTCGGATAAACCGAAACTCAACCCTACCAAGAGTACAAATGCCCATACCACCCGAAAATTACGACCAGACCGTTTCCACTTTTCGGGGTTTTTATCCCCAAACAGGCTTTGAGCAGTAATGGCCGAGGCCAACGGAGCGGTAATGGCGGATGAAAATCCAGCTGCAAACATTCCAAAACCAAACAAATAGACCGCCCAACCTCCCAGCTGACTCGTGAGCGCTTTGGCCAACGCTCCAAACGAAAAATCACCCTCTATGGCCGTCCCCACGATGAGCACCGCCATGGAAATAATGCCCCCTAGAAAAATAGCCACTGCCAAGCCCACTCGCATTTCTCGCAACTGATGGGTTTTGTCGGATACTCCAGATCCCAGAAACAAGTTATAGGGCACTACCGTGGTGCCAATCAGACCCAAGATTAACAAATCTGCGCCATTTTCATAGGGCAGGTTCGGAATCACGAGGCCATTCAAAAACTCCTGGCTAGACAGGTCTTGAGCAACAAAAATGGCGGTAGTAAAGAAAACTACGCCCATAAAGACCACTAAAAACCCCATTAAACGGGCTACAATCCGCAAAGAAGGAATACTGAGCACCAATACCACCACCAAACCAATGATGACTACCAGCACTTTGGTAGATACATCAAAAACCAGCTGAATGCCTACCAATGCTCCCAAAATATTACCCGTTTGATACGCAGCCGAACCAAATATAATGGCTCCAACTACCAAAATAAGTATCAACCAACGAGACGATTTACCTTCAAAGTTTTGGGCAATGGCTTGCCCCAGGTTCAACCCAGATACAATACTTACCCGAGCGGCGGCTTCTTGTAACAAAAAACAGGCAACCGTAGAGAATAGCAAAGCCCACAAAAGCTTGAGATGAAAATTGGCACCTGCACTGGCTGCGGTGGTAATGGTACCAGGTCCGATGAAAGCCGCTGAAATAATGGACCAAAAGAGAATATTTAAAAGTCTTGACCTGATGTTTTTATATTTTTAAATTGTTAAATTTGTACAAAACAGGGTTACGAGCACTTTTTATAAGTGATTAATGGGTAACTTTGCAATAAGTTTTGTTTAAAACTCAAGTATACTGTTTACTTGTTCTTTGCATATTTAACAAAATTAGCCATTAAATTTGGATAACCAAGGCCTCCAAAATTTTTAAATTTATTCAACGCTGATGACTGATAATACCAATTACATACTTACCGAGGATGGGGTGATTAATAAGATAGATTCCTACTGGGAAGAATTGAACGATCTCTCGGATCAACAAGAAAAACTGGGAAGAGATTTATTAAAAAAACTATTTGGACATTTTGCACTTAGTCTGGTCATTGTTATTTCAGTCTTGTGGATCAACATTCCACATCTCTATGGAGTCATTGTACTGGGCATCATTTCAGCAGCCACCATTGCTTCTAGCATCACCCAAATCAATATTTATGTCGCCTTTGTGCGCAATAAAAAGCATGGCATGATCCTGTACCAGGAATTAAGCCAGCAAATTGTACACAATTACGAAAACTCCCTGGAAAGAAGGGTAACCCTCAGCAAGTTTTTACTTTCTTGTACCCTTCCCTTGCATCCCTACTTGTATGTATTCTTACTAGGTGCTTTCTTTTCGGTTATTATTGGTTCTACGGTTTTCTATAATTTCTTTTTGTATTAGTTTTTTTTAGTCCACAGTCGACGGTCCATAGTCCATAGTACGCAAGGCGGAACAATTGATTGAGTGAAAAATGAAAAACGTAAATTGAAAAGTGGACGCTTCGCGCAACAATTTAGCAATGCAACAACAAGCGAAGCGTTAACCATAGAGTAATCAGCCGTAGGCGGAACAATATAGTCATTTTACTCAAAACTGATAATCTAGCTGGTATACTCGGGCAAGGTTGGCAGCTGACACCCGGTCGGGTACCATTTGAATGGCTTTGTTGCGTAAACTCCTCAGAATACCTCCTCTTAGGTTTACCATTTGAGAAATTTTCCAGGAATCGTTGACAATTTTGTGGGCTTTTTTGATGCGTAATTGCTGATATTTAGCAAAACTATCCGATATTTTGGTACCCAAGCCCACGCATTTACTTAAAACCCAGGCACTTTCTAAAGCTTGATTGCCTCCCTGCCCCATGTTGGGAGTAGTGGCATGGGCAGCATCTCCGACCAATACGATTCGTCCCTGATACCACTGATGCATAGGGGCTAAATCATAAATATCATTTCTCAGAATTGCATTTGCGGGGGTCGCTTTTAAGAAATCGCTGACTACGGGCATAAAATCCTGGTATAGGTGCGTTAACTTCGATTTGAGGGTAGTTGGATCGTCTTTGCCATTTGAAGCAGTAAAATAAGTCGCAAAAAAGTAAAGGTCTTGCTGATTGACTGCCCCAAAGCCTACTCTCAGCCCTCTGGTCTTCCCCCAGGCTTCTACGAACGTATTTTTGTAATTGGTAGGTAGTTGGTAAGGCACCACCGCCCGCCAGCAGGTTTGACCGCTATAACGATAAGGAAGTGCCCCTAGCATTTGCTGTCTTACTTTAGATTTGATACCGTCGGTACCTACCAGAAAATCCCCCGTTGCTTGGGTTCCATCCTCAAAATTTACTTGAACGGTTTGGTCAGAATGCTCTTGATAATGGCTGAATTTTTTACCTACGTGCAAGGCGCTTTCTGGAAGGTTATTTTTGAGTACATTGATGAGTTCGGCTCGGTGTATTGCACAACTAAAATGATCTTTGGAGGCTACTGCCCCTCCCATCACTTTTCCTCGGTGAGTAGTGAGTTGCATTTGATTTATTTGGGCGCCTCGATCCATCACTTCTTCAAACAAACCATTTCCTAATTGCTTTAGTACTGCTAAGCCGTTGGGAGCCAATAAAATAGCTGCTCCTACTGGTTTAAAAGCAGGCGCAGATTCGTATACGGCTACCTCGATGCCTTTATTTTTGAGTCCGATGGCAGTAGCCAACCCGGCAATTCCTCCACCTATGATGATTGCTTTCATAAATATTAATTCTAAATTTGAACAAATGTTCTACAGTGATGCTTACGCAACTTTAGAACATTTGTTCAAAAATCAAATATTCTCATATACATGGCCACTACAAAAGAGCGTATTCTGGCAACTGCCCTGCAACTATTCAATGAAAAAGGAAGTGAACAAATCAGTACCCGACACATTGCCGAAGTGATGGAAAAAAGTGTTGGCAATGTGTATTATCATTTTGAAGACAAGAATGCCATCATTGTGAAGCTTTATGAACAATTGGTAGCAAAGTTAAACGGAGGGTTTGAACAAATGCAGTCGGCTGAGGTAAACCTTGGAATGATGATGCAAGCGGTTAAATTTACTTTTACAACGCTTTATGAATATCGTTTTTTAATGATCAATTTTGTGCATATCATGCGATCGATACCTGCTTTAAAAAAAAATTACCAAGCACTTACGCTCTTGCGAAAAATGCAGTTTCAGCATACTCTAGATCATCTGATAGCCCAAGGAATGGTTAAAAAAGAGGTGCACAAAATCCCCTTTGAATATTTGCAATTACAATCTACTATTTTGGGAGATTTTTGGATTTCAGAAGCTGAGATTTTGTATCAGGGCCAAGAAAAGGATAAAATAAAATATTTTACCGAAATGCATTTATATCATTTTTACCCGCACCTCACCGAGGCAGGCAAAACAGCATTTGAAGATCACCTTGTTGCTTTGTTTGATTAGTTCCATTGTTCCGCTTCGCTGATTGTTGCATTGTTAAATGGCTGCGCGAAGCGATGATTGCGTTCTTGTTTTCTCAAATATGATAATCACTCTATTGTTCCGCCTTCGGATTATTGTTAAATTGTTGCGCAAAGCGATCAGTACGCTCTTATTTTCGCAAATACGATAATAAATGTATTACTTCGCTTTGCGCTACTATGGACCATTGACTATCGACCAATGCTGTTTAGCGTAAACGCAGAGCTCCCTTTGGTCGGTTCCTTAAGGATTTTGAAAAATCGAGGGCGCCAAAAACCAGGGCCTTTGCGAAGATTTTTGGTCGATATTTGCTGCAAAACCTGTACTTTTTTCCAAAAATCTGTGGCAATCTGTTTTTTGCGTGCATTTTTAGCACCTTATTTTTGACGAGACCTTGAAATGCCTCCACTAAAGCCAAAGATTGCCACAAAATGACGAAACCAGGACCTTATTTTATCCTTGATTCGATCGCCATTTTTCGCAAACTCACCCACTTTTGTTTCGAGTGAAATTTGAGTTTATTAAGGAAACAGCATTGGACTATCGACTACACAAAACTACCAACTAAAAAAACTTCGAATTCTTACATTTATGAAAACTGAAGCACTCCAAGACAATTTCAAAACGGCATTATTGGAATTGGCCAAAGACAATGCGGACATTACACTACTTGGTACGCTGGCCAAAGAGGCTCCTTGTGCCATGCCTGATTTGATTCCAGCATTTTTTCTTTCGAGTTTGAACCACCTCGCCGATTACAGCCCAGAAACGCAACGTTTATTGAATGATGTATACCGCCTGCATGGGGACGCTTCTCACGAAGTCAGTCAGGTTGATGCGCTGCATTTAATTCCTGAAATCAAACACCAATGGCTCATCAGTGCTTTGATGATTAGACCCAAGCAAGCCCTGCTTGTCTATAACACTTACGCGTTAAAAAATGCCTTAAACGAAATCGTTTGTAATACCCGAGCGCAACTTGAAAACTTGTTACAGGAACTGGTTTTGCAAGACCATGAGGTTTTCAATAACGAAATCATTGCCCTCCTGAAACAGGGCATTACATATGGCCGCTTATCTTATGCGATTTGTATTGTCACCCTCACGCATTTTCTTCA
>ERZ1740067.2702-NODE-2702-length-10544-cov-7.152064_pt1 | contig 10544 bp, 10 predicted proteins | sample MGYA00581736_ERZ1740067 | MGnify/ENA primary metagenome ERZ1740067 (study PRJEB43018, sample SAMN04849236) | marine metagenome | isolation source: floating plastic debris | place: Pacific Ocean | collected 2008-08-27 | study: EMG produced TPA metagenomics... | reverse complement strand
CGGGGGATGAAATCCACGTTTCGGGCAACCGGGCAGACGGGCATCCTGATCACCGGCAAGGGTGTGCCGCTCGACGCGGTGATCGCGGATTTCATGGCCGGTGCGGTGGAATATCTGACGCCGGACAATGATGCAGATCACTGGGATCATATCGAAGGGCAGGGCAGCCTGTTCCACGTGTCTTATTCCGGGGTCACGATGGCGCTGATCCATGGCGGACAACCCGATGCGCTGGTGCTGTGCCATGAGCCGACCCGGACGCATATGCGTGGCCTGCCGGAATACGCCCTGCCGTCACTGGAGCAGTTGCGCGACACGGCCCTTCCGATTGCACGGGTGGCAAACCCGGACTGTGTCGTGACAGGCGTGTCGGTCAACACCAAGGCGCTGGACGAAGCTGCCGCACGGGCGTGCCTGTCAGAGGTCGAAGACCGCATGAACCTGCCCGCGACGGACCCGTTCCGCTTTGGTGCGGGCAAGCTGGTCGACGGCTTGCTGGCCTAGGGCGCCTGTGTCGAACCGGCCCTTCGGGGAGAGTTTTTTGGGCGAGATGAAGGTGGATCATGCGCATTGACGTCAGCCGGGATGTGTTTGCTCTGGCGCAGGTGTTTACCATTGCGCGGGGGTCGCGGACCGAGGCGCAGGTGTTGACCGTGCGGGTGACGGACGGGCGACACCAGGGGTGGGGCGAGTGTGTGCCCTATGCGCGCTATGACGAGACGCTCGAGACGGTGACGGCACAGATCGAGGCTTTGCCCGGGGACGTGACGCGGGCCGCGTTGCAGAACCTGTTGCCGCCGGGCGCGGCGCGGAACGCCGTGGATTGTGCGCTTTGGGATCTGGAGGCCAAACGGGCGGACCGACCGGTGTGGGAGCTCGCAGGGCTGGCCCCACCCGGGCCGGAGATCACGGCCTATACCTTGTCGCTGGACACGCCCGAGGCGATGCGGACGCAGGCGGCAGCGCATGCGTTTCGGCCCTTGCTCAAGACCAAGCTGGGGGGCGGGGAGGCGGATGTGGCGCGGATCGAGGCGGTGCGTGCGGGCGCGCCGGACGCGCGGATCATCGTGGATGCCAATGAGGGCTGGACGCCTGACCTGTACCAGACGCTTGCGCCGGTGCTGGTGCGGCTGGGTGTCGAGATGGTGGAGCAGCCTTTGCCCGCAGGGGCGGACGGAGCGCTGGCGGAGCTGGAACGGGTGCTGCCGGTCTGCGCGGATGAGAGCTGCCATGACCGGGCCAGCCTGCCTGCTCTGAGGGGCAAGTATGACATGGTGAACATCAAGCTGGACAAGGCCGGTGGTCTGACCGAAGCGCTGGCGCTGCGTGCCGCTGCGCGCGCCGAGGGGTTCGATATCATGGTGGGCTGCATGGTCGGGTCATCGCTGGCCATGGCCCCTGCCGTGCTGGTGGCGCAAGGCGCGTCGGTTGTGGATCTCGACGGGCCGCTGCTGCTGGCGGCGGATCGGGACACGCCATTGCGCTATGACACTGACGGGGTGCATCCGTCGGAGCCTACGCTCTGGGGTTAGGTGTGTTCGCGCAGGACCACGAGGCTTTCGAATCCGCTGATCGCATCGTCGTAAAAATGCGCCTCGGTGAAGGCGGCATAGGCGTCCATGGACACGCAGCGCAAGTGCAGGATGAAGTCCGCGGGCCCGGTAACGTGCAGCAGCTGTTCGACCTCGGGTCGCGCTTGCAACGTATTGCGCAGCCGGTCGACCCGGTCGCGCCCGCCGCGCCGCAGGGTCAGCATCACGACGATGGACACCGGGGTGCCCAGTACCTCGGGTGAGACAACGGCAACCTCACGCTGGATCGCGCCGATCTTGCGCAGACGCTGGACGCGGCGCAGGCAGCTGGCCGCAGACAGGCCCACCTTTTGGGCAAGGGCCTCACCGGTTTGGCGGCAATCCTGACGCAGGAGCCTGAGCAGGCTGCGGTCGAAGTCGTCGAGTGAGTCCATGTCAGGGCCGGTGTGTGATTAGGTTTGTGAGAGAGTTTCGCACGATGTGCAGATTCATGCGAGAATTTGTTGTCATCTGCGGTCGTTTCGCGAACATGCGACATCCGGCACGGCTAAACCTTTTGCATACACCCAAGCAAGAGGACCAAATCATGACCGTTTTCACTTCCATCAAACGCCTTGTCGCTGCCCGCCAGACCCGCCGCCAGCGGGCCGCCACCCGTCTGATGCTGGCCGACCTGCCGCCCGACGTGCAGCGCGACATCGGCGTGCGCCCCTCGGGTGCGCCGATCAATCCGGACCGCAGCGCGTATTGATTGCGGGCTGCGACATCTGGCGTCCCTCTTTGACATTGACCTCAGCGGGGGTTGCGGTGCACGCATGCGCAGCCACCCCCGACATGGTGGCTTGCGGCCAAGGAGGAAACACTGATGCGCACCGTATACGTGAACGGAGAGTACCTGCCCGAAACAGAGGCGAAAGTGTCGATCTTTGACCGGGGTTTCCTGATGGCCGACGGCGTCTATGAGGTGACAAGCGTGCTTGGTGGCAAGTTGGTGGATTTCGATGGCCACGCCGTGCGTCTGGAGCGGTCGCTGAAAGAACTGGACATGGCCACGCCAATCTCCAAGGACGATCTGCTGGAGGTGCATCGCGAACTGGTGCGCCGCAACGAGATCGAGGAGGGCATGGTCTATCTGCAGATCACGCGCGGCGCGCCGGATGACCGCGACTTTGTCTTTCCCGACCCCGACACAACGCCGCAGACCATCGTGCTGTTCACGCAGAACAAGCCAGGCCTCGCGGCGAACCCGATGGCGCAAAAAGGCATGAAGGTCATCAGCATCGAGGACATTCGCTGGGGGCGGCGTGACATCAAGACGGTGCAACTGCTGTACCCGTCGATGGGCAAGATGATGGCGAAAAAGGCCGGGGCCGACGATGCCTGGATGATCCAGGACGGTTACGTGACCGAAGGGACCTCGAACAACGCCTATATCGTGAAGGGCAACAAGATCATCACCCGCGCCCTGAGCAACGACATCCTGCACGGGATCACGCGCGCGGCTGTCCTCCGCTTTGCCGAAGAGGCGCAGATGGAGGTCGAGGAGCGCAACTTTACCATCGATGAGGCGCGGGAGGCGGATGAGGCGTTTATCACCTCTGCCTCGACCTTTGTGATGCCGGTGGTCGAGATTGATGGCGCGTCGCTTGGCGACGGCACGCCGGGCCGTGTGGCGCCCCGTTTGCGCGAGATTTACCTTGATGAAAGCCTTAAGGCTGCAATCTGACGCGAGGCGGCGAGGCTTGAAAATCGGCGGTTTCATCTCCATATCTGGATGTGAAGCCTATTAACTTTCGTGAAGGGACAGCCGTTGACCGAAGAATTTATCCTGAGCTTGCTGAGTGAAAACTTGATCCTGATCCTCGGGGCGGTTTTTCTGTTTCTGTGTATTTTCCTCGGGGTTCGGATCGTGCCACAGAGCGAGAAATACGTGGTCGAACGCTTTGGTCGGCTGCATTCGGTTCTGGGGCCGGGCATCAACTTTATTGTGCCGTTTCTGGATGTTGTGCGCCACAAGGTGTCGGTACTGGAACGCCAGCTGCCCAATGCCAGCCAGGATGCGATCACGATGGACAACGTGCTGGTGCAGGTCGAAACCAGCATCTTTTACCGCGTGACCGAGCCGGAGCGGACCGTTTACCGCATCCGCGACGTGGACGCAGCGGTGCAGACAACCGTGGCCGGCATCGTGCGGGCCGAGATCGGCAAGATGGAACTGGACGAGGTGCAGTCCAACCGGTCGCAACTGATCGCCCAGATCAAGGTACTGGTCGAAGAGGCGGTGAACGACTGGGGCATCGAGGTGACGCGTGCCGAAATCCTCGACGTGAACCTTGATGTCGCGACCCGCGAGGCGATGCTGCAACAGCTGAACGCAGAACGCGCCCGCCGGGCGGCCGTGACAGAGGCCGAAGGGCACAAGCGTGCCACCGAACTGAACGCGGATGCGGAGCTCTATGCCGCGGAACAGGCGGCCAAGGCGCGCCGGGTCGAGGCAGAGGCCGAGGCCTACGCAACACAGGTCGTCGCGGACGCGATTGCGACGCACGGGATTGCGGCGGCGCAGTATCAGGTCGCGCGCAAACAGGTGGACGCAGTGTCGGAGATCGCACGCGGCGAAGGCCAGCAAACGGTCATTTTGCCCGCCAGCGTCCTGGACGCCTTTCAGGAGGCGTTCGCCATGCTCAAGGGGAGGCCGTCGTGATGACCGATCTATGGAGCATCTGGTGGGTCTGGATCGTGGCCGCGCTGGTCCTCGCCATCATCGAGATTTTCGTGCCCGCTTTTGTCTTTCTGGGGCTGGCGGTCGGCGCGGCTGTGGTGGGTGTGGCCCTGGGCTTTGGCGCGCTTGGGTTTGTCGGGGCGAGCCCGGCGGTCCTGCTGTTCCTGTTTGCCGCCGTGTCGTTGGGTGCGGTGATCGGGCTGCGCGCGGTGCTGGGCGTGCGCCGGGGTCAGGTCAAGACCTGGGACACGGACATCAACGACTAGGGATAGCTGGGCGGCAGCCCCAACAGCTCGTCCAATTGCCGTGCGATCCAGCCATGCGGGATGAAGTGCCCACCGGGATGGACGTCCAGCGCAACCTTGCCCGCGGCGCAATCGGTCCATGCCGTGCGGCTGAAGCTGAGGAAGTCGACCTGGTTCCACGTGCTTGTGTCGGTGGCTGACCCGCAGCCCATCGCGCCGCGCCACAGCGACACCGGATAGGTCGTATCGCCATCGGGACCGTAGGGAAAGTCGAGCACATTGTCCTTGAGCCCGTGCACATGGCGCACCTCGCGCGGGGCTTCGGCGCAGTCTTCGGACTGGCGCAAGGTGCCGGAAATGCCCAGCAGCGCGCGGATGTTGAGCCGCGTGCCCCGGTCACAGGCCACGCGCCACGCCATGATCGAGCCGTAGGAGTAGCCCGAGACAAAGATGTTGTCTGCATCCACTGGGTATCGCGCTGCCACGTCCCGGATCACATCCTCGGCAAAGGCGACATCCTCGGTCTCGGCGGACCAGAAGTTCCATGTCTTGCGGTTGCCGTTCGGCGCGATCAGCAGCACGCCGCGCAGCCGGGTCGCGCCGGATATGCGCTGATGCTTGACCGGCAGTGCGCCAGTGCGTTGCCAGCCGTGAAAATGGATCAGGACAGGCAGCGGCGTGGTGCCGTCCCAACCGTCCGGTTCGCGCACATGGTAGGACCGGTCACCGACCGCGCAAGCCACGTCGCCGTGGCACAGGTCACGTTCGGCCGCGGTGGCGGGCAGGGCCCACAGCAGGGCCATCAAGACAAGGGCGTATCTCATGCGCCGTACGCTATGGAATTGGCGGGCTGTGTCACGTCACGTTGTCGTGGCTGTCTGTTTCAGCATTGCGCCGTTTGATCGACGCGAGCCATTTATCGATAAACAGGATCGGCAGCAGGACGATCGACCAGCCAATGGTGTTGAGGATGGTAAAGGTCAGCTTGAGCTCGAACGCCATGCCGGACCGCCACAGGAACACGTGGGCGATCACGATGAGGGTGACGAGGGTCAGGACCAGAGCAAAACGCATGGGTGGATAATAGGGCGGTGGCGGCGCTGTGCCAGAAAAGCGGAGTGGGGCGCTGGTGGCATCCCGGCCCTTCGGGGAGGATTTTTTGGGGACAGAGACGGGGTGGGACGCGCCATGTTGATGGCGTGTCACGCGTTGCTGTTTTGTCATGTGGCGAAGGCACCAATCGTTGCGGGTCCAAAAGCCTTACCACAAACGCGTCGAGGTCCGTGCAATGAACATCAGCGCGCCAGTTCACCAAGCGCTAGCGGCTGAGTCCGCCGTGCAGGTTGGGCATGTCGAGCGCTGCAAAACCGTAATGCCGCAGCCAGCGCAAGTCGCTGTCGAAGAAGGCGCGTAGGTCGGGCACGCCATATTTCAGCATCGCGATACGGTCGATCCCCATGCCGAAGGCAAAGCCCTGCCATTCGGCGGGATCGATCCCTCCAGCCTCCAGCACCTTGGGGTGGACCATGCCGCTGCCCAGGATTTCCAGCCAATCATCGCCTTCACCAACCTTGAGCGTGCCGCCCTCCCAGGAACAGCGGATGTCGACCTCGGCCGAGGGTTCGGTGAAGGGGAAGTGAGAGGCGCGAAAGCGCAGCTCCACGCCGTCGACCTCGAAATACGCCTTCACGAACTCTTCGAGCACCCATTTGAGGTTCGCCATGGAGATATCGCGGTCGATGGCGAGCCCTTCGACTTGGTGGAACATCGGCGTGTGCGTCTGGTCGTAGTCGGCGCGGTAGACACCGCCGGGGCAGATGATGCGCGTGGGCGCGCCGGTGGCCTCCATCGACCTGATCTGCACCGGCGACGTGTGCGTGCGCAGCACGTGCGGCGGGCGATTGTCGCCCGGCGCGCGATGCATGTAGAACGTGTCCATCTCGGCCCGCGCAGGGTGGTGTCCGGGAATGTTGAGCGCGTCGAAATTGTACCAGTCGGTGTCGATCCGCGGCCCCTCGGCCACCGAAAACCCCATCTCGGCAAAGATGGCAGTGACCTCTTCGGTCACCTGGCTGATCGGGTGCAGCGTGCCCTGACGCCCGGGCCGCGCGGGCAGGGTCACGTCCAGCCACTCTTCGGCGAGGCGTGCGTCGAGGGCGGCATCGGCCAGTGCGGCCTTCTTGGCGGCAAGTGCGCTGTTGATCTCGTCCTTGAGGGCGTTCAGCGCGGGGCCTGCGACCTGACGTTCCTCGGGGGTCATCTTGCCCAACTCGCGCATCTTGAGCGCGACCTCGCCTTTCTTGCCGACAGCGGCGATGCGGATATCCTCGAGCGCGGCTTCGTCCGCCGCACCGCCGATTTGGGTCAGATATTTGTCGCGCAGATCGTCCATGCCACAGGCACCCCGTTTGGTTCCAACGCGATCTACCGTCCCGCGCAGGCCAGCGCAACCGTCGCGAATGTCAGCGCGGCACAACGTTATACACAGAAAAATGCAACTACCGGATTTGGAGGCTGTTGTCTTGCCAACCACATTATGTATGCTTTGCAACTAGAGGCGGAATGTGCTGCCCGCGCCGCTGCCATGGGTGTGGGCCGACACGGAACAAACGCGCAAAGCGAACGTACATCCGCTGGCTGACGACACGGTCCCGTTTGTCGGGGCGATCTCTGGGGGATCACGGAATGACACGACTGACGATGCACGCGCAAGGCGGCCTGCCACCCAAGAGCGCTGCCTTTGCGCCGCCGGAACCGCCGCAGCGGGGATTGCCCGTGTGGCTGATTGCAGGGGTGGGGGGCGTGTTTCTGATCATGTTCACCGCGCTTGTGGTCATGACAACGCTGCTGGTCGTTCAGTCTCGCAACGCCGAGGCTCTGCAGGCGCGCATGGCGCTGGATGAGCCCGCAGCGCCCGCTACGCCGGTTGCCCCCGTGCCGCCGCCGCCTGCGGCCGCCGAACTGGCGCCCGAGGCCGAAGTGACCCGGACCAGCGTGGACCTGCTGGGCGCGGATCTGCCTCAGCCCGAGCCGGTGCTGGCCGCCCCCGCCAAGCCGCTGCGACAGCAAATCCAGGCCCCCAGCTGCATCGACTACCTCGACACGCTGGCAAAGATCACGCATGTCCGCTTCCCGCTTGGCAGCAACGAACCGGCGGAGGCCGACATGCCGCGCGTGCGCAACATGGCCACAGCGCTGCGTTTGTGCCCAGAGGTCAAGCTGGTGGTCGAAGGCCATTCCGACCAGCGCGGCAGCGACAAGCTGAATATGGACCTCAGCTGGTACCGGGCCGAAACCGTGATCCAGATGCTGCAGGCCGAAGGGTTCGAAACAGCACAGATGGAGCCGCTGGGCTTTGGCGCGCGGCGTCCGATCAACCTGAGCGGCACGATCTCGGGCGAGGGTGAAAACCGGCGGGTGCAATTCCAGCTGGTGCCCCGCGACACCGTGATCGACGAGCGGCTGGCGCGCAACTGACGCCCGTCACCAAAGAGCCGAATGAACCGGGGGCATACCAGCCCCCGTTTCCGTTTTGGCCCTCCAGTTGCCGGTTGCGCAGGTGGCGCAATCCGGCAATGCTATCTAGGCGTGCATTAACGGGACGTTATCCACCCTGCACCTATGGCTAACAGGGTATGAACCGCTCATCGAGGCACCTGGCATGAAGATTAAGCATATTGCGGATATCGATGCTGCGCTGGACGCCTGCGCGGCAGAGCCGGTACATATTCCCGGCTCGATTCAAGGGCATGGCGCGCTTGTCGCAGTCGACAATGAGTCGCTGTGGGTCACCCATGCCAGCGTCAACCTCGAGGGCATCACCGGTATCGACCCCGCCGCAGCGCTCGGGCAAAGCATCCATGACGTGTTTCCCACAGGCATCCGGCATGACCTCGTCAACAGCATGTTGCCCCCGTTCCTGATGCAGGACACCCGCGCGATCGAAGAGATGGAGCTGAACGGCAACCGTGTGGCGGCAGGGGCATCGGCGGCCAGGACGGCGACCATTTTCGAGTTTGAACCGGCGGCCGGGCTGCCGCAGGTTGGCGGCAAGGCGGTGCACCAAATCGCCTTTCTCACGTCGCACCTGCATGGGGTGCAAAGCCGCGAGGAACTCTTCGAGAAGAGCGTGAAGCTGATGCAGGTGTTGACCGGGTATCAGCGGGTGATGGTCTACGAGTTTGATGGCGACGGAAACGGCACGATCCAGGCCGAGGCGCTCACCGGCGGGCTCGAGTCGTTTCTCGGGCTCAACTTTCCCTCGTGGGACATCCCGCAACAGGCCCGCGAGATCATGGTGCGCACGCCGTTTCGCTACATCGCCGACATCTTTGGCACGCCGGTACCGGTCATGGCTGCCGCGACGGATATTGCCCCGCTGGACATGACCCATTCGCACCTGCGCGGGGTGTCCCCGGTACATCTGCAGTACCTCGAAAACATGGGCACGCAGGCCACGCTGACACTGAACATTGTCGTGTCGGGCAAGTTGTGGGGCATGATTTCGCTGCACAACCCGACCCGGCGCATGCCGGACCAGAATGTCCGCGAGGTGTGCCGCAACTTTGTCCGGTTCTTTGGCCTCAAGCTCGATGCGATCCTGCAACGCGAACGTCTGGCGCGCCTGCACGAGGCGGACCAACTGCGGCGCGAGCTGATGGACAATGCGTCCAAGCGGCAGGAGGCGGAAACGCTGTTCACCGCGCGCTTGCTCAGCCGGCTATGTGACGCCATGCGCGCCGAAGGGGCGCTGCTGGCCAAGGAGGGCAGCGTTCAGGTGCACGGTGTGGTGCCGCCGTCCGCCAGCCTCGAACCGTTTGTAAAGTTCGGTGAAAGTTGCGCGGACGTGTACCACAGTGCGGCGCTGCGCGCTGACAGCCCGGGCCTGGCGGACATGGTCGGCGACGATATCGCGGGCCTGCATATCACCCCGATGGCGCGCAACAGCTTTGTCGCGTTTTTCCGTCGTGACCGCGAGAAGATCACCAATTGGGCGGGCGCACCGGTCAAGACGATCGAAGGGGAGGGCGCCAATGCCCGGTTGCGGCCGCGCGGGTCCTTTGCGCTCTACAAGGAAACGGTGCGCGGCAGTTCCGCGCCCTGGACCGACGAAGAACACCAGATCGCGAGCGAGGTCTGGTCGATCCATGTCAGCGCGGAGCGCAACGCGCTGATCCAGAAAACGTCACGCCAGCAAAAGATGCTGATCGACGAACTGAACCACCGGGTGCGCAACATCCTGACGCTGATCCGGTCGCTGTCACGGCAATCGCGGTCAACGGCGGACACGATTGACGACTTTATCACCACGCTCGAGGCCCGGATCGAGTCGGTCGCCAACGCGCACAGCCTCGCCGTTGAACGGCCCGACGCCTATGTCAGCATCCACACCATGCTCCAGATTGAGGCGGAGCCGCACAACCTCGAAGGCAAGGGCATCATCATCGAAGGGGAGGACGTGGGCCTCCGCCCGGATGCGGCCCCGATCTTTGCCCTCGTGGTGCACGAGCTGATGACCAACGCGGCAAAATACGGTGCACTCTCTGTGCCTGAGGGGCGCGTGACCGTCGCGTTGTCGCCGGTCGAGGCTGGCTTGCGTCTGTGCTGGACAGAGACGGGCGGACCTGCGGTGGAACCGCCGCAGCGCAAGGGCTTTGGCACCAGCTTGCTGACCAATGCCCTTCCGAACGAGCTGCGCGGCTCCATCGACGTCGACTACCGCGCGACGGGGCTCGTGGTTGAGCTGACGCTGCCGCAGGACATACTCAGCGGTATGCGCTTTCTTGGCGGTGAGGTGGCAAAACGCGAGGTGCAGGCCGATCAGGATGGGCAGGCGATGCGCGCCCGCGGCCAGATGCGGTGCCTGCTGGTCGAGGACAGCTTTGTCATCTCGATGGACACGATGCGGATTATGAACGAGGCCGGCCTGACCAAGGTGCAGACTGCAATGACCGTGCGGGACGCGATGCAGGCGATTGACGCCGAACGCCCCGACTTTGCCGCGCTTGACGTCACTCTGTCGGGGGGTGAGACCTCGCACGCTGT
>ERZ1740067.2701-NODE-2701-length-10546-cov-25.130588_pt1 | contig 10546 bp, 7 predicted proteins | sample MGYA00581736_ERZ1740067 | MGnify/ENA primary metagenome ERZ1740067 (study PRJEB43018, sample SAMN04849236) | marine metagenome | isolation source: floating plastic debris | place: Pacific Ocean | collected 2008-08-27 | study: EMG produced TPA metagenomics... | reverse complement strand
CGAATAAAAGTGCGCGTATCAGCTGATGTTTTAGTTCTGTCTAGCCACGGCAGCCAACGCCGCAGATGACTGCGATTGGCATCGGTCAGTGCAAAGAGTTCATTTGCATCCGTCAGCTGGAGCGATCGCAACTGCAGCCGATCATTTAGCCAATGGGAAAACATACACTGGGTAGAGGACCTATCGACACCATACTACCGCTTCTCCACTGTCTACCATGCCATATGTCAATATTCAAATTACAACCGGGACCACACGGGAGCAAAAAGCCGCATTAGTCAAGGATGTAACCCAATCACTGGTGCGCATTCTGGGGAAAAAGCCCGAGCATATCCACATTGTCTTACAAGAGATTGAGGAGGAAAACTGGGGCTACGCGGGGCTGTTGACCGATACGTGGAAACAGCAACAGCAACAACAGCAGTAGTGTCGACATCCCTATGTTTCCTGCGCTCTAGTATCGAATCTTTAGGGTGACAGTCACATCTACGGTTTGCTCTCCACCGTCTATCGCGGGTATATTCTCAGACCAAGAGGAGTAGCTGTCGGTTTTGGGGCCGGTTTGTGGGCTTTGGATGCGGGGGTCGTCTACGCTAATATCGACGATTTCTTGAGTGGTAAAACCTAGTTTATCTAGGGCTACTTTTGCCTGGGCTTGGGCATCGGCGATGGCGTTTTCTAGGGCTGTGTTGCGAGCGGCGCTGATGGATTCTTGGGAGGCAACATACTGGATATTATTGATCCGGTCTATGTCGGTTGCGATCGCATCGTCCAGCACCCCAATGTCAGCAGCGGGCACCTGAAATTCAATGTTTTGATAGCCATCATAGCCATCTTGTTGGGGCTTCCCATCCCGCTTAGACTGCACCGTTAGGTTGATGTTAGATGTCTTGACCACCTTCGCTTTTCCAGACTTGAGCACCTTGACCACAGCTGACGAACGCTTATTGAGCTTTGTATAGGTGCCTTTGGCGCTGTCACCTTTATTCGATATGCCCAGGGATATTTGAGCCAGGGATGTTGGTGTTTGAGCCCGTCCGTGGCCAGATATAACCAGGGTACGCGGTGTGGATGACGTTTGGGCAGCGGCAGGGAGGCTGCTACCCAGGGTAATGACTATTAGCGAGGCAAAAGCCCATGGCAGCAGTCGTTGCATTAGCTTAGTCAGTGGTTGCATCAGATCTCTAGAAACTATCTGAGTAGTGATCCCCACCTAATCAACAATTTTCCGCATTGCCTGTGGCAGCCCAGCACTAAAATCGGCAGAATAGGAAAGATGCAATGACAGCCATAGCCCATGAGCGAGTTATTTAGCAGCGCAGGGTTAGCCCGTCTGGGGTTAGATATCCTAACTAACTAACTAGAAGCGCTCAATGACTATTTCGACATCTGCAAGCTCATGGTGCGATTCAAAAAAGCCACTATGCATGTCTCACCAAACGTATGGGCAGGCATCGAATCTCGCATACTCACCGTAACCGACGAGTATACGGCCTTAATACAGTGTCACTGCCACATAGAATCACCCACAGTGACAGTCCAGAACAATCTTTTAGAGGAAAACCTACCGTAAGAACTGAAGCTTCTGTTACACCCTCTTGCCACAGCAAGCATGATTAATCGGCACTTAACCTTCAAAATCCCCCACATACTCATCGCTATCAGTGGGCTGCTTATCCTGAGTAGCATTAGCTACATAATTATCCTCAGTACAGCTTTCTCTCAAGAGCCGGATACGCTTGCTATTTTACGTACCGCCATGCGCTTAGAGCTGACTCGAGCCAAGGCAATAGCCGTCAATAATGATCAATACCGCTTGCTAACTCGCAACAATAATGACTTGCAACACTACCTGGAGCAACAAGGTTGGGCCTGGTCCGATCAGCTGGGTGGGGCTACGTTTTATCGGCAGAACGATCGAGACCTAACGCTGTATTGCAGTATGTACTCTGCGATTTATATGATTTGCGATCGCACCCCCTAAACCAACCAACAATTCCTTTTCACATTACCAACAGCCACAGAAGGCAACACAGCTACTCCCAGGTCAGCATATAGAACAGTCTTCTAAAAACAATATTACCTTTGAAAAATACGCCAATACCCCAATCTCATACGGAAGTCTAATTGACGGATCAGTTAAACCCAGATTGTCGTCGTTTTTTTAACATCAGCCTCAAAAACATCAAACCCTTAATTTTTATTTGAAAAATATAAACTTAGCCACATTAATAAAACCCCTAAAACAGTCACTTTCAGTCAACTTAACCAATTAAGCAGTTTTAACTCGCCTCAAAAAAATTCAAAAATACAGTAATTTACACTATGCGAAAAGACTCATATTAAGTTAACTTTTCTATCAGTAAATCAACTTAATGAAATTTACTGACATCTAAGACAACATACGTACATCTACTGATGTGGTTTTTACCCTATTCAGAGATTCTAATGTTGTTCCCTGGTTATTCAATAGTTTGCTATGCAATCTAGTTATCGTATGTCCCTACATTGCTAGGGAAGATTTCTAGTGGCATCGCTCTCAGGATTTTTAGATGCGCTGAGTTGTTCTTTTCTCAATCCAGAAAAGTCGTTATCTAGCCTTTAATTCTTGCAGCATCGATTGCAATAAAAAATCATGGTGGAAAATTTTACCCATTTACTAGCTCACCAACAGTTTGAGGTGCACGCTGCCCAGACTCCAGATGCTATTGCGATTGTTGACCAGGGGCGTCAATTTACTTATCAACAGCTAAACGCCAGAGCAAATCAGCTAGCCCGCCACCTCACAAAACATCAGGTCGGGCCAGACACACTAATTGGTGTTTGTTTACACCGTTCCCCTAGTCTCATTATTGCCCTACTGGCCATCCTCAAAGCTGGTGGGGCCTACATCCCGCTAGATCCTGAGTATCCGGTTGAGCGGCTAGCCATGATGAGAGAAGATTCCCAACTAGCTTTGCTGCTGACAACTCGACATAACCTCTCAGATTGGATGACTGGCAGTAGGGCCATCGAGCTAGATACTCAATGGGATGACATTGCAAAAGAATCAACCCAAAACCTAGACACTCCAATCCAGCCCAATCATTTGGCCTATATCATCTATACGTCTGGATCTACAGGTAAACCCAAAGGTGTCATGATCGAGCATGGCTCACTGGCAGCTTACGTAGAGACAGCCGCCGTGGAATATGCCATCACCCCAGACGATCGAGTCCTCCAGTTTGCCTCAGTCAGTTTTGATACCTCCGCTGAAGAAATCTACCCTTGCCTTGCTAGGGGAGCAACACTGGTCCTCAGAACAAATGAGATGATTGGCTCTGCTCAGTCCTTTTTAGACCAGTCTCAGGCTTGGGGCATCACAGTCTGGAACCTGCCGACAGCTTTTTGGCATTTTCTAGCCACCGAGTTCGCCCGCTTAACTATATCCCCTCCTCCCAGCCTCCGCTTGGTCATCATCGGGGGAGAAAAAGCCCTAACAACACGGCTAGAACTCTGGCAACAGCAAGTAAGCAACTCGGTTCGCCTAATCAATACCTATGGACCGACCGAAACAACAATTGTCGCCACCATGTGCGATTTGGCAGGTCCCCATGCCGTTACAGCTGCAAAAGAATTACCCATCGGCAAAGCTATTCCCCAAAGTCAGCTTTATGTACTAGATGAGCAGCTAAAAAGAGTCCGCCCCGGCACGGCTGGTAATCTTTATATCGGTGGCACAGGTGTCGCCCGTGGTTATCTCAATCGCCCCCAACTCACCGCAGAACGGTTTGTCATCAACCCATTTAGCCAGACAGCAGTCAACGCATTACCCGAGCGGATTTATCAAACCGGAGATCGCGTTCGAGATCGTGGCGATGGCCTATTGGAGTTTGTAGGTCGTACCGATCATCAAGTTAAAATTCGTGGTTTTCGGGTCGAGCTGTTTGAAATTGAAGCAGTGCTCAATCAGCATCCAGATGTCTGCGAAGGCATCGTCTTAGCCAAAAGCGATGCCCTGGGGAATCAACGGCTAGTGGCTTATATTTTGCCAGAGCACAGTAGCAAACAGGGTCCAGAGAACTGGGTTGCCACCATGCGCAATCATCTCAAAGCAACCCTGCCCGACTATATGGTGCCTTCGCTGTTTTTAGTCCTCAACAGTCTTCCCCTAACGCCCAGTGGCAAAGTTGACCGCAAGGCCCTGCCCGAGCCTGAGCAGGCTCAACCGTCTGCTACTGCTGCTGATTCTTATCAAACATCACTCGAAAAAGAGCTTGCCAGTCTGTGGTCTCAGGTATTGAAGCTCCCAGTTAATCACCGTGACGATAGTTTCTTTGAGCTAGGTGGCAACTCCTTACTAGCCGCCCATCTGGTCAGCTTGCTCAAAGAAAAATTAGACCTAGAACTTCCTGTTCGATGTATCTATGAAACCCCAACCATTGCCGGACTAGTCCAGACAGTTGAAACAATTCAACAATCTGGCAATAATGCCCTCACCCTGCTGACCGATCTGAAAACTCAACCCATCCCTGCTTCTCCAAAAATCGTCACCCGCAAGCCAATACTGACAGATCTGACCTCTCCCGAAAATATCTTCTTGACCGGTGCTACCGGTTTTCTCGGGGCTTTCTTACTATACGAGCTCATTCAACAAACTAATGCCACTATCTACTGCCTAGTGCGTGGGACAAACCGATATGAAGGACTACGAAGACTACGGGCCAATTTTGCCAAGTACTCTCTCCCCGCAGGTGTATTGGCAAAACGCATTGTCCCGGTCTCCGGAAGCCTAGACCAATCAAATTTTGGCCTATCCATAGTTCAATTTGCGCAGCTAGCCAACACAATAGACGTCATTTACCATTCTGGGGCTATGGTGAATTTCGTCAAACCCTATTCGGCCCTAGAAGATACTAATGTTCAGGGCACTCGCCAGATCTTAAAACTGGCCTGCCAAGGAAAGTTAAAACCCATCAACCATATCTCAACCGTAGGTGTGTTTGGGGCCACTGCCTACTTTACGGGCCGACCAACCATCTATGAGGACGATGACTTAAACCTTAGCCGCGATTTTTTGTGTTGGGATGATGGCTATGCTCAAACTAAGTGGGTTGCAGAAAAGCTTATTCTCGATGCCCGTGACCAAGGAATTCCCATCACCATCTTCAGACCCGGATTCATTATGGGGAGCAGCCAAACCGGCGCGACTAACCCCAATGATTTTCTCTCTCGCTCTGTCAAGGGATGTATTCAACTGGGTTATTATCCTGACCTTGCCAACTTTAAAAATCAGGTTGTCACCGTCGATTATGCCAGTCGTGCCATTGTTCATCTTTCCCAGCAGTCCAGCTTAGTTGGCCAAACCTTTCATCTATCACCCTGGGTAGCTAGCACTGATTTAGCTTGGAACGATCTCTTTGAATGCATCAATCGCTATGGATATTCCATGGAGAAGCTAACCTACACTCACTGGGTAAATAAGCTCAATCAGCAGTGCCAAGAGTCTCAAACAAATGCCCTCTACCCACTGCTGCCCTTCCTAAATGAAAAAGTTTATAAGCAAGAGCTGACTATCCTCGAACTGTACGAAAACACATCGGATTTTGATTGTCAGAATACGATATCAGGCCTAAAGAACAGCAATATTAACTGCCCGGTCGTTGATATGGATTTAATTTACACGTATCTGACCGAACTCGATCCTGCAACGGATGCGAAAAAGATCCTGTCTCAGACGGCTTAACTTGCCCACATAGACAGGCTACGTCCAATAAGACATCACCGAACTACGGCTTTAAAGAACGTGGTTCGGTGATGCTGGGCCATAAAACAGTCAGTACTATGAAGCAATTGATTTCATCAGAATTACGTCTGCTTGCATTGCACGAATAGATTGCTGGCTCGGAATTTTAATTAAAAATTGTGTTCCTTCTCCAAGGGAAGAGGTACAGGTTAAGGTGCCTCCATGTTTCTGAGCGATAATCTCATGACTAATGGCTAATCCCATACCGGTTCCCTGGCCAACGGGTTTGGTTGTAAAGAAAGGATCAAACAACCGAGTTTGCACATCCTTCGGAATACCAGGACCATTATCAGAGATAGAAATCGTTACCCAACCATTGTCTAGTTGCCGAGTTTGAATGTGGATAATCGGCGGCGCTGTTGATAACTCTGGAGAAGCGCACTCCCTGTGGCTATCGCCCTGAAGTGCGGAGTCAGTGGTGGCCATCTCCAAGGCATCAATGGCATTCGACAAAATGTTCATAAAGACCTGATTTAGCTGACCAGGGTAACACTCTATTAACAACAGACCATCGTAGTCCTTTGTAATTTGGATGTCGGAGTGATTAGAGTATCCTTTGGTACGATGCTTCAAAATCATCAGTGTGCTGTCAATCCCCTCATGAATATCAGCCGTCTTAAACTCTGACTCATCCAGACGAGAGAATATTCGCAAAGATTTGACGATTTCTCGAATCCGTTCAGCACCAACCTGCATGGATGCCATAACTTTGGGCAAATCTTCCATCACAAAATCTAGATCTATTGATTCGACCAACACATTAATATCGTCATCAGGCAGCGTTTGTTTTTGCTGATAGAGATCAACTAAACCGAGCAAATTCTGAACATAATCATTCGCATGCTGCAGGTTGCCATAAATAAAGTTGATAGGATTATTGACCTCATGCGCAACCCCCGCCACCATTTGGCCTAGGGCCGACATTTTCTCATTCTGTAACATGTGAGCCTGGGCATAATGCAGCTCCCGTAACGTATTTTGTAATTCTTGAGTGCGCGCATCAACTCGTTCTTCTAAATCTTCGTTGAGGGCTTCTAACTCGCTAAATGTTTGTTGGAGTTGCTGTGCCATCAGTGAAAATGAATCGGCCAAACCATCTAGTTCCTGAATGCCGGCCCGATCAAGACGAATATCTAAGAGCTCCATCTCGTGAGGGTTAGCCTTGTCTGTGGCAAATCGATCTCGGGCCGCGGCAGCCAACTTTTGACTGGCCTGGTTAAGTTTAAAGACGGGTTGAGTAATGCGCTGAGAGGTAAAGATTCCGAGAATAGTTGCAGCCACCAGTGCCGCCAAACACAAAAAGAACGTTATGCGGTTATTGGCATTGAGCTCGGCCGTAAAGTCCAACTCGGGCACAATGGTCACCACCACCCAATCCAATCCATATTCGTCGTGCCAGGGCTTAACGCGAACATAATAACGGTTACCGTTGACGCGCAACTCAAGCTGCTGCTCAACATCAACATTCCACCCCTCCAATTTCTCTTGAAGCTGTTGAGTGATTTGTTGAGTCAGTGGATCTGTACTATCTTTAACAGCCGTTCGTTGAATATCGTCACCATTCAATTTGAAGGGCTTTGTAATGCCAGAATTGGCAATCAGCATGCCATCTCGCTCAATAATAAAAATTTGCCCGGAGGGGCTAATCTCTAATTCCTTGAGAAAATCACTGAGCTTTAATAGATGAATATCAGCTGCAATCATCCCCAATAGGCGGTCATTGCCATCGAAAATAGGGCGACTTGCTGACGCTGTGATGTAGGGATAGCCGCCGGGAAAGGACCACACATAGATCGGAGCCCAGATTGGACGGTTAGCATCAATGGGTTCGTTATACCAGGCTTCGTTAAAATTATCGAAATCCCATTTTTCATTAAGACCGGCACGATTTCCTTCGTCATCCACCGCATAATTCGAAACATTATTAGGCAGCTGTCCGGTCCATTCTTCTAAGGTCAGAGTGTTGCCGTCATACTTAGCGACGCCTGCCCCTGCCCCTGTCGTCAGCCCATACCCCACATAGGTCAGATCATAGACCTGCATTTGCCCCCAAAAGTATCGAGCCGCCTTCTCAGGATCATTAACGTCTAAAAGTCCTAGCTTGACCGCATCAGCATTAATATGGTTTATCGTTTGGGGAACAGCCAGATAGCTATCTAAATGATTAGTGACCGAATCGTTAGTTTTATCGATTAAATCAGCTGCTAAGGTATCAACTGCTTTCTGACCGTTACGAAATGACAGATAACCGACCAAACCAACCGCAGCAAAGATTTGCACCACAAACGGAACAACTAAAATAAGTTTGACCGGAAGTGGAAAATAAGAGCGGGATGTTTCTGTCATAAGCTCTGGTCTGAAACGAAAATATGCTCTAGCTCGAAATCTCTATTGAGAGAGCCTCTATTAGCAGACAGCCTCTAATTCAGTCGATATCTCAGAAATATAGAGTCTTTATGATTGCTCTATATAATAATTCCCCTATATGAAGGATTTCAAACCAGAACGCCATTTTGAACTGTGACTGACCTGGAGTACCAATATCTTTGTCTGCTCAAGGCCCAAAAGTAGCTTTTGAAACCTTGCCAACGGTTTACGTCCCACTAAATTCAGTATATTCTTTCATCTTCAAAGAATTTAGTAGCTTTTAGTCCAGTATTTAGCCCAGTATTGGCTGAAATAAGTCACTACCACGTTAATCGCAGCCCCTGTTGCACCATCTCTTCTTTCAGCACCGGCATATGCGCAACAATATCAGATGCAGATACGTCAGGCTGTGTCACCAGCCAACTGGCTGAAACCCCAGCTGCCGCGCCCACTCCCCACTCACTCATGTGCACTCGGGTCAGTGCATTGACAATATGACTTACGGCAATACTCTTGCCGCCAATGAGAAGATTATTGACTCCCTGGGGAATCAAACTCTCTAAGGGAATTTGCACTGGACGCACCACAAATTCTTTTGCTGGTGCACTGCCTGCTTCCCAGGAACGTTCACCATTGCGGTAGCGACAGCCGTGAATATCAATGTCGTAATGACTCACGGCTATCGTTGTCGGTGAAAAGTCTCGACCGCCTGCTTGGTCAATCCTCAAATCGGCTTCACGCATAAAAAAAGCATCATCACCATAGGCCATGCGACCTAAAATACGACGGCCTTCACGAATATAGGGCACCATACTCAACCCTGATTGAGTTCCCATATGCGCCTCTTGCCCCGACAGGTAGCTGAGGGGAAAGTTTGGTTGTGACTGTGTTTGCAGTAGCCAGCGGGCAAACAGTAGAGCATGATCCTCACCTTGGCGTAGCGCCGTAGTGGAGATACCGCCTAACCAATTTTGCTGCTGATCGCTAGCTTGAATCTGCTCTGCTGTAAAAATCAGCGGTGGATTCATCCAGGTCCAATCGTTACCACGGTTCCAATTCACCATGGTCATATCCCCTAATACAGGTGCAGCCTGAAACGGATCATTCCGTGTGGTGCTGACAATACGCCGGTAGTTAAAAAAGCTTCGCCCAACAAAAAAGGGAAACCCCTCCATACTGAAAATTTTCTCATGCTCATGAATGGGGTATAGCGGCGGCTGTTGCTGCAGGGCTTTCTCGAGTGTTTCTAAACCTTTACCCTCATCATTGTGAAGCGCGACAACAAAAGGATAGGTAAAGGCTTGGGTACAGTCTGGGTTATCTTTTTCTGAGCCGTTGATTTCACCTGTTGTAGTACTAGCATCTGATCCTAGTCGATGGGGTAGATTTGCCCAGCCCACGAGTTCTCCGGTGTCGGTGGCATCAATCACAACCATGCGCTTTCCCGCAGGGGGCTCTAACCGTAGGGGTACTTTTTCAAATGTGTCGTCTGCTGACCAGGCATACCAGCTGGCTAGCTCTTGGGAAAACCGTCCTGCGGGCACGTAGCTCTGACTGCGAGGCACACGCTGTACCGCGTGGATTGCAACAATCTCTTTGCCGCTATGATCAAAGCTGGCTCCTTTGAAAGCCGTCTGAGTTTGCCAACGACTTTTAGGCGATTGGCGGGCAGCCTTTTCTAGATGTTGTTGAGCAGCCGTTGCTCCAGCCTGGGGCACAAAACAGAGATGGCCAACCCAACATGCATTCACCTCCTCAACAGTCACAGAGTCTTTGCCAGTCCAGGTTGGCAGTGTAATGGTTTGCTGGGAAATCTGTTGTTTAAAGGCTTGCCAACTGGGTGAAAAGTTCTGCTCAGCACGCATGGCCAAAGATTCATCGATAGCTGATACCCCTTGGGAACTGATTTGCCCGCCGAGCCACGGTGTAAGTTCGATCAAACAGGTAATCGCCCCAGCTTCCATGGCATGGTAAGCAGCCGCAACACCGCTAAGGGAGCCACCAAGCACCACAACTTCGCATTCCCAAGTATCTTGGGCTGTGGGTAGCGGCATGAGGTTGGGTCTGCCATTGGCCAAAATAGGCGGCGATGGCGACGATACCACTGGGACATCAGCTATTTCTTGCTGGGGGGCACAGGCACCACACGCCAGTAGTACTGTTAACCAGCCTAGGTATTTAACCAAAGGGCATTGAGCCATGGGTGATCGTTTTGGTGGCAGCGCTGATGATTGTAACGGTGGACTATCCCTGTAGGCCTAGCAAGCACATAACAATTTATCCGTTCTGGTAGCTTTTTCGTGTTGTCTCGGCTTAGAATCTCTGTCTCTGCCCAGGAGCGCTTCTCTGCCCAGGACTTCTAAAGTCGACTTGATGGGGTTTGGGAAACAGCGC
>ERZ1740067.2700-NODE-2700-length-10550-cov-4.999047_pt1 | contig 10550 bp, 6 predicted proteins | sample MGYA00581736_ERZ1740067 | MGnify/ENA primary metagenome ERZ1740067 (study PRJEB43018, sample SAMN04849236) | marine metagenome | isolation source: floating plastic debris | place: Pacific Ocean | collected 2008-08-27 | study: EMG produced TPA metagenomics... | reverse complement strand
GATAAATGCCGGGAAAGAGGCGGTTGCGAAAGTTGAAAAAAGCAAGCAACGCATCGCGGCCATGCAAAACGCGGCTGCAGCGCAGCGCAAATCGGAAAAGCAGGGTGGGCTTATTCCGCTTGCCAAGGTGACAAGCAAGCTGCCCAATTTCGACATTGCGCGCCTGAGTGAAACGCAGGCAAGGGATTATCAATTCGGCAAGGCGGCGATTGCGCAAATTCAGGCAAGTGATGCGCGGCTCGCCGTTTTGAACACGGCTTTAATTAACGCGCAGGTAAACAGCCAAGGGGTGGCGCAAATGGCTTTGGTGGATGCTGTTGCCGCGCTGACGCCATTTGATGAAATACGTGGCAACCCGATGCACCTGGAAAAAATTAGAGCGGCAAAATCCATCGCCGCGCGGTTTGCCTTAGAGCGGCTGGTGAGTGTTGCGAAGACGGTGGAGCTTGATACGCTATCGCCTGAAACGGCAGTGCAACTGCGCAACCTCAATGCCATTGTGAGCGAAAACGGCGGTATTAACGCGCCAACGCCGGATCAAAAAAACGCCCTGCAAACCGCGCGCCGTGCAACGGCGAAACTCAAAGAAAGCGACCAACGCATTGAGCTGGCCAAAACAACGGCGCAAGGTTGGATGCGCAGCCCAAGCCCCAGCCAAAAAAGCGCTGTTAAAACCGCCCATGACATCGTGAATGACCCGTTCAACGCCCAGCGGCTGCAAAGCACGGATCCAAGCATCATCGAGACCATCAAGAATGCGTTTCTCGTGCTACAAGCACACGAAATTGGCCTATCGCCAGACAATATAGGCTCGGTGCCCATGTATATTACCGACAAAAGCAAGGCGGCGGACGGTACCGGTTATCTTGACTTGGTGGCGTCAGAGATGGAGGCGCAAGGCTACCGCCTTGTTAAAGTGCGCGAGCAATCCGCTGTTGAGGTCCAGCTGCTCGATTTGGACATAGACATGTCCAATTTGAGGATTGGCAACAGCCGTACTGAAGGCGCCCGGGCGCAGGCCCGCTTTGAGCTGAAATGGACGTTCGAAGATAGGACCTTTTTGAAGTTACGCGGATCAGGCCGATCAGCAGGGTCGGGCGCACGCGAGACCGCTTTGGCCAATAGCGTCGCCGACGTCTTAAACAAGCTCTCGGAAGAAGTGCAGGGGTCTTAGCGCATCATGAACCGCGCGATGCCAACCCTGTCTGACCTGAAAGTAGCCCGCAATTCCGTCATCGGCTTTACGGCGTGATCGCTTGCCATCATGTTGGTTGTGCAGCTGCTATCGGGCCTGTTTACGGGAGACCCGTTTATCCGTCTGGTCTTGATGGTGCTTTGGTTCTCTTGCCTTCTCTCGGTCACATGGGGCCTCACCGAGCCATTCAGCCGCTATTTCACAGCTCTCAACCGATGGCGCTATGCTGAAGCGGGGCCAGCGATTTTGCACACCAGTGGCAAATATGCCATGCGCGTCTCCCGCATCGTCGGAGGGTTTGGCTGGACCGCAACCGTGGCGGGATCGCTCTGTTGCTTGTTCGTCTTGTCTCATTGGCCTGAAGCAGGCTTTCTCACGCCGTTTCAGGGATTTTTCAAATATGGCTGGTGGCTCGCCATGTCGGCAATCCCGGCCTATATGTTCTTCGCAGTTGGCAGTCTGAAAGAAATTCTGCAACTGCGCCAAGAGTTAAGGGAGCAGGCTGAGCTCTCTGGCGCACGCGTGCGCGATGTGGAAACGCAAAAGGATGAAGAGCGTGCCGCGCAAGGCCCCGCCGTCGAAATCACCGGACCTCAGCGTTTCAGAGCCGGTGGATATGACTGGCACTGGGGTGACTATTATAAAAACGTGGCGATCTTTGGTATGTCTGGCAGCGGCAAAACACTGTGCGTTCTGAATGCCGTCTTAGACGGCCTTATCGGTTCAGCGAACAATAAGGTAAGCGCAGCCGCTGGCCTGATCTTGGATCCAAAGGGGGACTTTAGAAATAAGATTGCCCATGTTTGCCGCAAACATGGGCGCGCTTCAGATCTAATCGTTATCGACCCTTATAATCTAGACACGTCAGCGCGCTTCAACCCGCTTGATACGCAGGACAACCCACTAGAGGTGGCCGGCCGCTTCACGGGCGTGATGGAAACACTCAGCGAGAAAAGCTCTGAGGACGCATTCTGGATCGATAGCGTGAAGACCTTTATCCAGAATATCTTGCCGCTTCTGAGGGCGGCCAAGCGGGATATGCCGCCTGATCTCATAGACATATACCAGTGCGCCACCAGCGATGCAGCGCTCAGCCGAATGCTAAGCGACATTTCTGAAGCGGAGCTGGAGGGTAACCGCACGCTGACCAGGGCGTTTGAATATGTCACCGATGTTTGGGATGAAATGGGCGACAAGCCCAAAAGTACAGTGCGGACCTTCATTTCCAATATGCTGGGGCCGTTCCTGCAGGAGCCTTATGACGACCTATTTATCGGCAAATCCACCAAGACCATGGCGGAGTTGCTTGATGAGGGGAAAATCCTTTATGTCTACATGCCCATTGCCGACCAGGAGACTATGGCCCGGGTCGTGAGCACCTTTGTGAAGTTGGAGTTTTATCGCGAGGTCTTGAAACGCGTTGATAAAGACCGTCCCAGCTTCTTCTTATGTGATGAATTTCAAGCGTTTTTCACAACGGGCTCTGGCCGCGGGGACGCCGAAGCTTTTGAACGGACCAGGCAATCCAATCACGCCAATATTGTTGCCTTCCAAAACTTGCCGGCGTTGCTTCGCCAAGTGCCAAAGGAGGAGCCTGTTACCAACATGCTCGGTAACTGCGCGACCAAGATATTTCTGCGCAACACCGATCAGAAGACCAATGAATACGCGTCCAACTTATTTGGCGAGCAGGTGGAAACTCTGATTGGCACTGGCCAGTCAGGCAGTGGTCTGAAACACGGCTCCAAGTCCGTTTCCGCCAACGCTCAATATGGCAAGAAAGTTCGGCAAGACGTTTTTTCCTCCCTTATCGTGCCGTCACGCGAAGATCAGCTCGACTACGCCGAAGCGATGTGTCACCTCGGCGCGCGCGCGACAGTTGATCACAATCGACTGCGCTGGAAAATACATCCCTTAAAGGCCTGACGTGTTTGGTTTCGCGCGCCTGATCCTCGTCTGCCTTCTGGCCTATGCGCTGTTCAGCTTTGGTACGGGCAGGCTGTCAACTGCGGGGCAGCAGTGGCGGTGCGATACCTTTGAATGGATGTTTCCCAATAGCTGCTAAGGTGTCTTCGACTTAAATATAGTTTGAGGTTAATCTGCCGGCAGTACTGCTATCCTCCCTGGGCTATATTAAAGAAACCGGCCCTAGGATGGGCGAGATATCTGCTTGTGCTGGCGGACTCAACAGAGGCCGGCATCTTAATCGCTCGCAGCATTTCAAAGTTCTTTGATCCCAAGCTCCCTTGCAATGCGATCGCTTCGCCAGGGTGGCTACTCGAAAAACACTTTCCTTCAAGTGACGGCAACATTTGCACATTTGCTGAGCAAGCCAGAAAATATAGCGCTGCCACTATTGCAAATGATTTTCATTGATCCACCGGTCGAGAGCGCTATCTATGGCGTCGATGGGTTAGTGGATCTTCCTGTATGCGCTCTTCAGCAAGACGGGTTAAACGCCGTGGCGGGCGCGGCGCTTGCAATGAAGACCGTGCTGATGATGTCGAAACTCTGCCTTCTCATGGGGAGAGTCTCAGTGGTACTAAAGATCAAGATCGCCTCACCTTTGAAGCGCTCTATCAAGACAATGCAGCAGTTCTAGCCAATAATTTACGCAAACTCTTCGGAGCGGGGCCTCCTGACCCAGAGGACATCGTGCAGCAGGCGTTTCAAAAGGTGCTGGAACGAGACACCCTAGAGGACATTGATAGCTTGCCCAACTATCTGTGGCGCACGGCGCGCAACATTATGATCACCGCCAAGCGCAAGGATGACACGCGCAGTAACCGTGATTTTGACGTCGAACAGATTTTTTTCCCAACCAAGGGTGTCAGTTTAAGTCCGGAGAACGTCTTTAGTGCGAGAAACCAACTGGCAAGAATCAATGATGTGTTGGCAGCTATGCCCAAAACCCGGCAACGCGCCTTTTATCTGCACCGCATTGACGGGCTGTCCATTTCAGAAACCGCGCGGCGCTTGGGCCTGAGCCGAAGCGCCATTACCAAACACATTGTCAAGGCCGCCAAAGAGATTGACCAGGCCCTGGCGGAGGGAGGGGACTGATGGCTCTTAATGCAAAAAACACTGCCCCAGTGGATGGCTGCTATGATGCGGTTGCCGAAGCCGCCCATCAGTGGCGCGCCGCCCTTTGGAGCGGGCGGGCCACCGCCGCTGACAAACTGGCTTTTACTGACTGGCTGGATGCAGCCCCGGCCCATGAAGCCGACTATGCTCGAGCTGCGACTGTCTGGGCCGCGCTAGGCGAACTAAAGGAGCAAGACATGGTTGCCTCCATCAAGCGGCCAACCTTGCAGGAAAACTACGTAGGGTTTGAAGACAGGCTCAGGGCCATTGCAGGGCTACGTCCGGCCTTTGGCTATGGGGTCTTGGCGTGCGCTCTCGCTGCGGCGGTCGCAATCGCACTCCCTGTATTACGACCTGCGGCTCCGGTTCTGATGCCAAACCAAGAGGTGGCCCTAGCGCTTCATCGCTCTGAAATCGGCGAGGTGCGCGATGTAACTTTGCAGGATGGGACGCAGGTCACTTTAGGGCCTGCGTCGGAGATACAGGACGCCTATAGCCAGGCTAAACGCTCTATTCAGTTAAAGAGCGGCGCCGCCCTGTTTGATGTGCAAAAAGACCCCGAGCGCCCCTTTGAGGTGGAAGCCGGCGGCCTGACGGCAATTGCACTCGGTACCGTGTTTGAAGTGCGCAGCAGCGGCGGCATTTCTCGCGTAGGCGTGGCGGAAGGCCGGGTTGGCGTCAGTTTCCCGCTCGTCGTCGGCGGCGATATTTTCGATATGCGCGAACGTCAAGAGCTGGCCGCTGGGCAGCAAATCATGGCCTCTGACTATTCTGGCCTGGCAGGTATATCCACTATTCCAATCGCCACTGTCGGCGCTTTTCGGGATAAACGCTTGGTCTATGAGCGCGCCACGCTGGGCGAAATCCTAGCTGATGCAAAACGCTATTCTTCCATCCCCATTGACTATGATGGCAGCGCTGGCGAGCGCTTCCGCATCACAGCGTCCTTCCGCGGCGAGGCATTGGACCAGCTATTTGCTAAGCTTCCAAAATTGTTCCCTGTGGTCGTTGATAGCTCCGATAGCGCCGTTATCCGCATCCGTATGAAGGATGCGGCAACGCCGTAAAACCTGGTGTTTGCGCCAAAGGTTAAGCCGGCGGAAACTTTTTTTCAAAAGGGGGGTGTCAGTTCCCCCAGTCCATACGTCTTTAAAGTCGAACAATGCGACCAAAAGGCATTCGCATTATCGATAACAAAGGGCAGACGTCATGGGAAACCGACCTTCTTCACAGATTTTGAAAGCAGCGCTGCTAGCCGCGTCGACAAGCTTTGCATCCACTGTGCCCACGCCAGTCGCAGCACAGACTGGGGTACAATCCGGAGTAATACAAAGCCTGAAAATCCCGGCAGGGCCGCTGCGGGAGACGATTTTTGCGATTGCGCAAGTTTATAACGTTAACGTGCTGGTGGCCGATGATTTGATTGCCGGCCGTCAGGCCGCAGCGTTAAGCGGACCTATGTCTGCCGATCAAGCCCTGAGCGCGGCGCTTGCGGGTACGGGTCTGCTGGCAAACCAGGAGCCTGACGGAGACTATATCGTCCAAAGCCAGCCGCAGTCTGCGATGCTTGCACAAGAAGATGCGGCCGGTGTTGAAACCATTTTCATTGTAGCAACGCGGCCAGCGCAATCCGTTGTCCTGTTTGACAGCATTGACCTAGCGAAGGACCGCGGCACAACCTCTGTTGAAGAAGTCCTTCGTCGGGCGGCAAACATCAATGTGCTGGGGACGCAAAACGGCTTCATCAACATCCGTGGTGAAAACGCAGAAGGCGCAGGCAACTCAGCGCAGGGGATTATTCCTGGACAACTATCACCGACGCCCGTGACCATTGACCGGCGTCCGCTGGCCTATGGTGAAATTACCTTCGGGACCAGCTCCGTCTATGACGTGGACTTTATCGAGGTGGTGCGCGGACCCCAGACGACCGGTGGTGGTGTCAATGGGTCTATTGGTGCCGTTAACGTTACGACGCGCGACCCCTCCAGTGAGTTTGAAGCGGAAGTCCAAGGCGAATATGGCACCTTCGACCAATATCAGGTGGCGGGGCTGCTCTCTGGTGCTTTGATTGAAGATGAGCTCTTCGCGCGCGTGGTCGTCGATTACAACAGACGCGATACCTATCTCGAATATACCAATCCAAATGTGCAAACCGTCGATCAAGTGTTTTTCCTGGACCAGCTTACAGCGCGGGGCAAGCTGGTATGGACGCCCGCTGCCCTTGAAGATCTGCGTGTGGAGGCGAGCTACAGCTACACCGAGTCAGCCGGGCCACAAACTGAAAACGTAACCGATGGCCCAGACACAAATTTCGAACGCAATAGTGGCAACATCCCAGCCTTTTTTAACGACGCGCATATCGGTATTATTGAGATTGATTACGAAATCACGCCGGCAATTTTGCTGAACAATCATTTCGCCATCTCATCCTCAGACCTCGCGCGGCGCAGCGGCAATGGCACCTTCCGGCTCGACCAAGACACACTTGATATCCAGAACGAAACCTCCCTGGACATTGTGTCTGCGGAGGGACGTGTGGAAGTCTCGCCCGGCATCATTTTGCGGCGCCAGGATGTGGAGATGGACTGGGATTATTTTGGCCCCACTATCTTGGACGATGCCCGCGGGACGCTTGGTATCTACGCTCAAGGCAGTTATGAGCCGCTCGACGGGCTTCGCCTGGCAGGTGGCTTGCGCTATGAGCGCTCATCACAACAGCGTATTGGTGTGCTGGCCAATGACTCAACCTCTAACCCAACGGATGTCGATTTTGATGAGAGCTTTGACGCCATTCTGCCGCGCTTTGGCATTGAATATGATGTCAATGACGACATTCTTATTGGTGCCTTCGCCGCGCGCGGCTTTACGCCAGGTGGCTTTAGCTTCGCGCGCCCAGCCAATGGCCAGGGCCGTGGCGATGGTGTGACGCCCTTTGGCCTACCGGAATTTAGGAGGGAAATTCGCTGGACCTATGAGGCCTATGCTCGCTCGCAATTCCTCGATGGTAAGCTGGAATTACTCTTCAATGTCTTCTTTAACGACATCAAGGATGCGCAGCTGGTTGAAAGCATAGAATTTGCACCGGAAATTTTTGGCAGCATCGTACGCAACGCTGAACAAGTGGAAACCTACGGCTTTGAGATTGCGACGACCGTCCGGCCAGCGTCCTGGATTGATATCACAGGCTCCATCGGTCTTCTGGAAACCGAAATATCAGAGTTCGCCGAAGCGCCCACAGTGGAAGGCAATGAGCTAGAGCGCGCGCCTGGCTTTACCGCCAATCTGAACATCGACATTGAGCCTATCGAAAATCTGCTCATCGGGGCGTCGCTGTCCTATGTGGATGGCTATTTCAGCGCATTCGACAATGATCCGCTGGAAAAGACCGACAATAGAACTCTGGTGGACCTGCGGGCTTCCTATCAAATAACCCCAAACCTGGAGATCTACGGCATTGCCAACAACGTGTTTGACGAGCGAGCGCTCACCGAACTGTTCAGCGCCACTGCTGGTTCATCTATCATGCCGCATGAGTGTGTTATCGGCGCACGCGTCTGTTCTTGATTAGAAGACCTATTCAGTCCCGGTTTGACGTTGCTCTCAAAACCGTTTTTGGAGCAGTTTTCACTTACCTGTTTTTGGCTGGCAGCGCTCTTCTATCTTGAATGATTAAGAACCCGGTCCGGTGCTTGGGACCATCGCGTGAAGTGGGTCAGCTCGCAGTCCTGCATGAAAATCGCTTTGACTTTTCTTTGAGACCAGTTGAAGACCGGGAGTATAGACATTTGCAACCAGATCATCTGGCCTTTGTGGCGAACTTATTTATAATTCCATAAGCGGTTGGGTAGGTCGGGGCGTTAAATGTCAAACATAATGAAAGTCGCTGCCGCGCATATTGCTCCGAGGTTGCTGGACGCGGCAGGTTGCGCGCAAAAGGCAGCACAATGGATTGCCCGCGCTGCTCAAGAGCAGGTCGAACTCTTGGTGTTTCCGGAGGTGTTTATTCCGGGCTTTCCCCATTGGATCAATTGCTACGCGCCGCTCATGCAGGCCGGGGTCAATCGGGCCTATCAGGATCAGTCCGTCAGCGTTGACGGCCCGGAAGTAGCCGAGGTTTGTAAAGCGGCGGCAGAGCACGGCGTTGGTGTCGTCCTAGGCATAAGCGAACGGCCAAAAGGCTCGCGCACCTGCTTCAACAGCGTCGTTTTCATTGGCAAAGATGGTGCGATCCTCGGCGTTCATCGTAAACTCAAGCCCACCTATGCCGAGCGCTACATCTGGGGAGAAGGGGATGGCTCCTCGCTTATTGTAACAGACATGCCGCCTGCCCGTGTCGGCGGGCTCGCTTGTTGGGAGCACATGATGAATTTAGCGCGCCAGGCACTGATTGAGGATGGCGAGCAAATTCACGCTGCTTTGTGGCCATCGCTTTCCACCATGGCGGGCTTTGACGGCGTTGCGAACATTCAGATTGAGGCCATGATGCGCAATCATGCCCTGACTGGGCAGACGTTCGTCATTAGCGCGTCGAGCCCTGTCACAGACGAGATGCTTAAGGTGATGCACGATCAGTTGGGGCCACAAGAGTTGATGACGACCGGTGGCGGGTGGACAGCGATTGTGCATCCCTTTGCTGGGCTTGTAGCTGGCCCTGTCACCGGGACGCAGGAGCAATTGCTCGTTGCGGAGATCAATTTAGACGACATTTCCGACAGCAAGTTATGGGCGGATACCACTGGACACTATGCCCGTCCCGACGTGTTGCGCCTTGAGATTGACCGGACCGCGCGCACCAACCTGATTGAAAAACCATGACCAAAGCGATTGATATCGTCGTCAACCTGTTTGGCCCTGACCAGGTGGCGGCTGGGCAAACCGGTTTTGATCAAGACTTTATGCGCCAAGTCCGCATGCCGCCTGAGATGTGGGGCGGTGTCGGCATGGATGAGTATCTGCGCCTTATGGATCAAGCGGGCGGCGAGCACAGTCTCTTAGTAGCCGTGCGCGCTGGCGACCCGCGCTGGAAGGGCTCTTTTGAGATCCCTTATGATGATGTCGCCCGCTGGTGCGATGCCCATCCCGACCGGTTTTCAGGGCTTGCAGGGGCTGATCCGACGCGGGGCATGGCGCAACTTCAAGATTTAGAGCGCGCCAAGGATCTAGGCTTTGTCGGCGTTCATGCCTACCCGCATTGGTTCTCGCTCGCCCCAGACCAGGCGCGCTGGTATCCGATTTATGCCAAATGCTGCGAACTTGAGCTGCCCTATATGCTGCAGGTTGGTCAGAACCTGATCTACCAAAAAGATGTTCGCTTGCCGTCCGTTGCCAAGCCTATCTTGTTGGACCAGGTGGCGATTGATTTTCCAGACCTTAAACTGATTGGCATCCATGTGGGCACGCCCTGGGCGGATGAAATGATCGCCATGGCTTGGAAGCATGAAAATGTGTTTATCGGCATTGACGCCTACGCCCCGAAACATCTGCCCCGCAGCCTCGTGCACTACATGAACAGCTATGGCTCACATAAAGTGCTCTTCGGCACGGACTGGCCGGTGATCCATCCGCAGCGGTCGCTGCGTGAGATTGCAGATTTCAATCTCAGACCAGATGCTGAGGCCCGGCTGCTACGCGAAAACGCTTTGCAGGTGTTTCCATCGCTGAAAGAGCGGTTGGTATCGAAAGCCACCACACTAGCCACATGACCAGCGGCGCGCAGCCCCTCACCATTGGACGCGGCATCCGCGCGGTTGCGGATCGCTTTCCAGACAAAAGCGCGATCCACTGCGGCGATGATACGCTGAGCTATGCGGAACTTATGGATCGGGCAGCGCGGGCAGCAGCTATGCTTGCCGAAGACTATGGTGTTGGCCCAGGCGACCGCGTCGCTCTCATCGCGCCAAATTGCCTAGAATACCTTGAGATCATCATCGCCGTCTCTGACCTTGGGGCGATGACGGCAGCGCTGTCGCCAAAGCTCTCAAGCACGGAGCTTAACGGCATTTTGAAAGACTGTGCGCCGCGCCTGGTCATCTATGCGCAAGATATTGCACGCGCTGACATTGGGTTGGGATGTCCATCGCTCAGCTTTGACGCCTATATAGCAGCGATTGAGGCGACCGCGCCAAGTCCGGTTAAAGACATTGCAGTAGAGACTGAGCCTTTTGTGTTGCACTACACGTCAGGCACCACGGGCGCGCCAAAGGGTGTGATGGTTCCACATCGAAGCCGGGTCTTGTCCTTTCTCGGCATGGCCAGCGAATATGGCTGCTAT
>ERZ1740067.2699-NODE-2699-length-10561-cov-6.457453_pt1 | contig 10561 bp, 3 predicted proteins | sample MGYA00581736_ERZ1740067 | MGnify/ENA primary metagenome ERZ1740067 (study PRJEB43018, sample SAMN04849236) | marine metagenome | isolation source: floating plastic debris | place: Pacific Ocean | collected 2008-08-27 | study: EMG produced TPA metagenomics... | reverse complement strand
CTTTGGCCTTTTCGATGCAGAAATCGTGGGCGGCCAGTACAACGTCATAAATATCGCGCTGGGTGGAAGAAAATTTTCCGCTTACGGGCCAGGTTCGGGTGATATCTGAAGCCCAGCCGTCATGGGTTTCTGCGCCGACGTCTGCAAGTAATAGGTCTTGAGACGCAAGCTGGTTGTGGTAGTGGTGGTTGTGCAGGACTTCTCCAGCAACGGTGACAATGCTGCCATAGGCGCAGCTCATGTTTTGGCCGATGATGACGGCTTCCATGATGGCGCGGACTTGGGCTTCGGTTTTGGCGGAGCGGGTGGCAGCCATGCCCGCACGGTGGGCCCCAACGGAGACAAGAATGGCTTTGCGGATAGCTGCGATCGCGCCCTCATCTTGAATCATTCTGAGTTGCACAATGGCCTTCTCTAGGTCTTGATTGCCATCGGGCCGGCGGCGCTGGAAGACGATGCCCTCTTTTAAGAGCGTGCGTTCCATTGCTTGAACGGTTTCATCCCGTTCTCCCAGGGTTGCGGTTCCTTGGGTGTAGTTGGCTAAGTCAGCGAGGGGACGGGCATGGTCTGCGCCGATTTGCTCAGCGAGTTCCTCACGGCTTGGTGTAGGTCCGTGCCACAGCGCATCGTCGGCGCTGCTCTCGTTGATAAATAACGTTAACTCTGGGCCATCTAGCAAGACAGCGGCATTTTCGAGGGGAAGCCCAGCAAAGTACAGGAAGTGGCTGCTGGCCCTAAAAGGGTAACTGTTGGCGGCAAAATTCCGAGATTTTGGTGAGCCGGACCAAAGCAGCACTGGAAAGTTGACTAGCTTAGCAAGGCGCTGGCGTCGGGCTCTAAGAACGCTGGCTAGTTCTAACGCTTTGTCAGAGGCAGACTTGGTGGTGGGAGATGGGCTCTGGGTTAGGTCAGGCTGGGTCGGTATGGTTTGCATGGAGCTAGAGCCTTCGCTCCCGTGACGGAGACGAACGATAGTGATCAGAGACGGTAAATAACCGGTTGTTAAAGAGCAGATGTGGATGTCTTTGCTTATGCTAGCGTTTGTATCACCTATATTTTCTCTGCTATGTTCACTGCGGTTGAAGCTGAGCGTTTAATCTTTACGTTGATAGATCCGCTAGAGCAGGCTGAAACGCTCAGCCTGAGCGACGCAAATTGCCTGGGGCGGGTGCTGGCTGCGCCTGTGACCAGTCAGCTGGACTTTCCCCATTGGGACAACTCGGCAATGGATGGCTATGCGGTGCGTGCTAGCGATGTGGAAATCGTACCGACGACGCTGACAGTGATTGAAGAAATTCCGGCAGGGAAGCGTCCGCAGCAGCCGGTGCAATCGGGCCAGGCTGCGAGGATTTTGACTGGGGCGATGATGCCAGCTGGGGCAGATACGGTGGTGATGCAGGAGGAGACGAGCCGGGAAGGCGAGCAAGTCACGATTTTACAAGCGCCGCAGCCGCAGTCTTTTGTGCGTCATCAGGGCAGCTTTTACCGAGCTGGCGCAGAACTACTGGGGCCGGGGCAGCTGCTCGCACCACCAGAAATAGCGCTATTAGCAGCGGCGCAGCAAACTGAAGTGACGGTGTATCGGCGACCTCGGGTGGCGATACTGTCGACAGGCAGTGAGCTGGTGCGAGCCGATCAGCCGCTGGGGCTAGGGCAAATTGTGGATTCTAATCAATATGCGTTGGCAGCGTTGGTGACGCAGGTGGGTGCAGAAGCGCTGCCGCTGGGAATTGTGCAGGATGACCGGGCGGTTGTGAAAAGTGCGATCGCCCAAGCCCTCTCACAGGCAGACATGGTGATTTCGACCGGGGGTGTCTCAGTCGGTGACTACGACTATATTGATGCGGTGCTCGAAGAACTGGGTGCGACGTTACATATTCGAGCCGTGGCAGTAAAACCAGGGAAGCCCTTGACTGTTGCGGAGTTCGGTCGTTCAGATTCGAGTGCACCAGATGGCAGACGACAGGTGTATTTTGGTCTGCCGGGAAATCCAGCGTCGGCGATGGTGGGCTTCTGGCGGTTTGTGGGGCCTGCGATCGCAAAACTATCCGGGGCACAAGGACCGTGGGCCCCATCGTTTGTATGGGCTGAGGCGGTCAGTGAGCTGAGCGCTGGCGGTAAACGCGAGACTTATCTGTGGGGGCAGCTATCGGCAAATGCGGCGGGCGGCTATACCTTTGGGCGCGCAGCGGGAAGCCATAGCTCAGGCAATTTGGTTAACTTGGCGAACACCAGCGGATTAGGCATAGTGCCCCAAGGAGAAACGGTGATCAAAGTGGGTCAACAGGTACGTGTGCTAAAAACTCGTTAATATATCGTGAAGATCCAAAGAATTGTTAAACTTAAGTGATGTTTCTCACAGCGGTTGTTTTGGGCATCGTGGGTTACTTCTTTGACGGGTCTTTGTAATTAAGGCGTGCGATAGCAGCGATTTTCTTTATAGAAGGGCGCTAGGACAACTATGACCTCGAACCATGATGGATACAATGTCAGGCCTGATAGGTCCGCAGCGTCTCCTAGCGATTCGCAACCCAAGCCGAAGTCTGTAAGCGATGCTGCTTCGTCACCGATTACCGATGGGCTCCCATCGCGCAAGCAGCGAAAACGGTTGTCACCGCCTCGACCTACGAACGCCAAGCCGAGCGCCAAGCCGAACGTTGACGGCTCACCTGCCAGTGCTGCTCCTCGCTCACGCAGTTCAGCGCCTCATAGCCCAAAATTCTCCAGTTCATCATCCACTCGTACGACCGCTGGCCAGCGTAAGCTGAGTAAAGCGCAGCCGCAGTCACGAAATGGTCAGGGCACAGGCCGCTTTTCCGTAAAGGCCACTTCAAAGGCTACCTCGCGTTCCAAAATTGCTGCGCCTGTTAAGCCATCGCCACGCTACGACGATGTGCCGACAGAGGAGATGTTTGAGGCCAAAGCGCCACTCTACAAGCGCATTCCGGCTTCTTTGCTCGGTATGCGGTGGCTGCGGAGCTGGCCGCTGGTGATGCTGGTGCTCTTTGGGATTTTGGGGACGGCTGGAACGGTCGCGGTGGTGAGTTTGTTTCGGATTCCGAACTTGCCGAACTGTCGGGCGATTTTTTGGCCAACGGCGTCTGCATCTTTGCGCTTGCAGTGCGCGGAGTCGTACGCGGCACAGGGTGATGTGGAAAATCTGCTGGCTGCGATCGCTCTAGTCGATAAGCTGCCTAAAAACCATCCGCTGCGCAGCGACATTATCAATGATCGCATTGAAGATTGGGCCAATTTGGTACTGGACTTGGCTGAGCTGTCTTTTGAAGAAGGTGATCTTGAAGAAGCCATCAACAGTGCCCGTAAAATTCCTGCCAGGACAGCAGCGGCATCGGTTGTAGAGGAGCGAGTCTCTCGCTGGCAAAGGATTTGGCAAGATGGCGAAAATGGATTTAATACAGCGGTGGGGAAAGTAAAAGAGAAAGACTTTCAGGCTGCTTTCACGCTGTCGGTGGCGCTACTGGATGTAGAGAACAGGTACTGGGCAACTGAAAAGTACAACGAGCTGACGACAATCATTAGCCTAGCCCGTGAAGATAGTCGTCAGCTATCTGAAGCGCTGGGCTTTGCTAAGGAAGGGACCGTCAAGGGTTACACCGAGGCGTTGAAGCGCCTGAAGGAGATTACTGAAGAAAGCGTTTTTTACGCGGAAGCCCAAGGAGAGCGTGAGAGAATCGGTAACGAAATGCTTGAGGCTGGCGAAGAACTCCTGGCCAACCGCCAGCTCTCTGGTGCGCAGGCGATGCTCAACGCGATTCCTCGGGATATTGGCTTGGATGCGGAACTGGAAGATTTCCAGACATTTGTGACGGCTTATCAGCAGGCATGGACCGGCAGTGTCGGTGGGTTAGAAAACGCCATTAATCGCATCAGTTCGATTGGCAGAAATCGACCGAGCTACAACAGAGCGCAGCGATTGGCCGCTCAGTGGCAGTCAGAGATTCAAGATGTTGCCTTGCTGAATCAAGCACGTGAGCGCGCCAGCAGAGGCAGCACCGCCGATCTGAGATCTGCCATTTCATTAGCGGGGCGCATTTCTCGTGAGTCGGGTCAGTGGGACGACGCCTCGGCACAAATCAGCGAATGGCAAACTCGGGTAGAAACGACGCAAGATCGGCCTATTCTGGATCGGGCCGATCAGCTTGCGGCTGTGGGCACCCCTGATAATCTGCGGGCAGCGATTCAAGAAGCGAGAAAGATTTCTTCTGAGCGGGCGCTTGCCAGTGAAGCTAATAGAAGAATTGAGACTTGGACCGGTCGGATTCAGCGAATTGAGGATCAGCCGCTGCTGGATCAAGCTCGGCAGCGAGCAAATATTGGCGATAGGGCGGGTGCGATCGCGATCGCCTCCCGCATTAGTGAGGGCCGCGTCCTGTATGACGACGCCCAGGCCGAAATCAGTCGCTGGCAGGCTCAAGAAAACGGGCGTCAGCGACTAGGTGAGGCCGTTAATGCTGCCAACAGAGGAGATGCTAATTCTCTGGCGACGGCCATTGATCTCGCTTCACAGGTGCCTGCTAACAGTGACATTAGAGCCCGTGCCGATAGCCAAATCGACAGCTGGAGCTGGACGTTACTGCGTCAGGCTGAGGTTGAATCGGGGCGTAATTTGGAAACGGCGATTACCTTAGCTCAGCGTATTCCTCCCCAGGCAGAAGCATACGAACCTGCCCAGGTGAGAATTCGCACCTGGCGAGATAATCTGCGTGAAGACGAAGCCGCCGGCCGCCGTGCCCCGCTGCGGACTGAAGAGGGTGTGCCTGCGAATATACAACTGACGACACCCGATGAATGATTGGGGCGTAAGCTGTTGACCGATTCCACACTGCCGCATGGTGTGAGGACGGTGTGAGGGTCACGGCAATAAGCTTACTTTTTGATCTGCTATGACTACGTAGAAGCTACGCTGGGCTTGGTGTCAGTGGTATTACCCCAGCCGGACCGTTAGCGCTGTTGGGCTGTCAAGGATCAAAAAAGATCTGGGCATTTTGAGGGGAAGACGCTACAAACTTCCCCACCGCATAAGCCATGACTTATTCTGCTGATGTTCAGCCACGCGCTCAGTTACCTGGCTATGCCTGGGGCGACCCTAATTACACCGGTGCAAAGACAAGTGAGTATCACGCTGTGGAAGCAGCCTCTGGCCACTCAGTGGTGGTTAAGTATCTGTGCCAAGAGTCTCCCAGCTTTAGCGATTTGGTTCAGTTTCGCAATCAGTATGTAGTGACTAAAAATCTCTCAATTCCGGGAGTGGTCAAGCCGCTGGGCTTAGTGCTCTTTGGAAACGGCGATTATGGAAGATGTTGGCGGTATTTCCTTAGATCGTTACTGCCAGCAGCATACGTTTGGTTTGATAGAGGTGTTAGCGATCGCGCTGCAGCTGACCGAAATTCTTCAGCTCCTCCATCAGGCGCAGGTCATTCACAAAGACATCAAGCCTGCCAATATTTTGATTAATCCTGACTCCAAGCGAGTCAGTTTGATTGATTTCAGCATTGCCTCACTACTGCCCAAAGAAGCTCAGTCTGTCCAGAGTCCAAAGAGTTTGGAAGGGACGCTGGCCTACATCGCACCCGAACAAACTGGGCGGATGAACCGAGCCATTGACTATCGCACAGATTTTTATGCGCTGGGCGTGACGCTGTATCAGCTGCTTACAGGCCAGCTGCCTTTTATCAGTGAAGATCCGTTAGCGCTGATTCATAGCCATATGGCCACAGCACCCGCCGCAGTGAGTGATATTCGGCCAGATATTCCGTTAACGGTCACAGCGATTATCACCAAGCTGATGGCCAAGAATGCGGAAGATCGCTATCAAAGTGCAACAGGACTGCACCACGATCTGGAACAGTGCCTGATTCAGTGGAAAGAACAGGGCAGTGTTGATGATTTTGAGCTTGGAGAGAGAGATTTATACAGTCGCTTTGTTATTCCTGAAAAGCTCTATGGCCGTGAAGATGAAGTCAATAAGCTGCTCGATGCCTTTGAGCGAGTCTCTCTCGGTTTGTCCGAACTCATGCTCGTGGCGGGTTTCTCCGGCGTGGGTAAAACCGCTATCGTAAACGAAGTCCATAAGCCTATCGTGCGGCGGCGCGGCTACTTTATCAAAGGAAAGTTTGACCAGTTTAATCGAAATATTCCGTTCAGCGCTTTTGTTCAAGCTTTTCAAGACTTAGCTGGCCAGCTTTTGAGTGAGAGTGATGCCGAACTACAGAGCTGGAAGGTCAAGATTCTAGACGCCTTAGGCGAAAATGCTCAAGTCATTGTTGATCTTATTCCGACGCTAGAAAATATCATTGGTCCTCAGCCTCCTGCCCAATCGCTCTCTGGTGCGGCTGCTCAAAATCGCTTCAATCTGTTATTTCAGCGATTTATCCAAGTTTTTACGACGCCAGAGCATCCCTTAGTAATCTTTGTCGATGATTTGCAGTGGGCCGATTCTGCCTCGCTCGGTCTTATTCAGGCTCTCATTGCAGAATCTCAAACGGGACATCTATTGCTGTTGGGCGCTTACCGAGACAATGAAGTGTTCCCGGCCCATCCACTTATGCTGGCGTTGGATGATATGGCAAAGGCGCGAGCCAACGTCCACACCATCAGCTTGCAGCCTCTTAGCAAAGAAAGCTTGACCCATCTCATTGCGGATACGCTACATACATCAGCGCCTGCTGCTCAACCTTTGAGCGAATTTGTAATGCAGAAGGCTCAGGGCAATCCTTTCTTTACGACTCAGCTATTAGAAGTCCTGCATCAAGATCAATTAATCACGTTTAACCACGATGATCGATGCTGGCAGTTTGACATAGAAACCGCTCAGAAATCGGACCTATCTGATGATGTTGTTCAGTTTGTTGCATTACAGCTACAAAAGCTGCCTGAAGCTACAAAAATATGCCTGAAACTTGCTGCCTGCATTGGTGCTCAATTTGATTTAGAAACGCTATCTATTGTTTCAGAAAAATCGAAAGCTGAAGTGGCAGCGGCGCTCTGGATAGCGCTACAGAAAGGATTTATTCTACCAATCAGCCAGACTTATAAAGCTTTTCAAGACGAGGATGCTCACAACACATATAGTCAACAGAACACCGAGTATCGTTTTCTGCATGATCGGTGTCAACAGGCTGCATATCTCTTAATCGAGGATGAGCATAAAGCCTCTACTCACTGGAAGATTGGTAATCTTTTATGGCAGGGATGGTCGGAGTCTTCTCAAGAGAAGATTTTCGAGCTGGTTAATCAGCTCAATCTAGGAAAATCTGTAATTGATCAATCTGTTCAAAAGATCGACCAGAAGAAGCAACTGGCTCAACTAAATCTACAAGCTGCGCAAAAAGCTAGACTCTCTGCTGCCTACAGCGCGGTACAAACCTATTGCGAAATCGGCATCTCACTGCTTCCTGCGAATGCTTGGGAGACGGATTACGATCTTGCCTATCCGCTGTACTATCACGGCTCAGAAGCTGCCTATCTAAGCGGTGATTTTGAGGCGGCTGAGGCACTATACGACGTTGTCTTGCCGCATGCAAAAACGCCGCTCGATAAGGCTGCGATTTATCGTATTCAGATGACGCAGTATCACTTCCAAGGTCGCAATTCGGAAGCGATCGCCATTCAGCGGCAAAGTTCTCAGCTGCTGGGATGGACCATCCCCACAGAACCGGAAGACATTCAAGCGCACCTAGATGCAGAAATTGCAGCCGTTAATAAATTCCTAGAGCAGAACACAGTGGATGCTATCTCCGCGCATCCTAAAATGGAGGATGCTAGTACGCAAGAAATTCTACGCATTTTACAAATTCTGTTCTATGCTGCCTGGCTAGATGGTCAGCCTGTTTTGGCCTTCTTAAGCTTAGCCAAAATGGCCACGTTGTCTTTAGAATATGGCAATAGTGAAATGTCTCCTTTTGGTTTCGTCGGGTATGGCATTATTGCCAACGCACTTCTTCAAAATGCGGCGCAAGGTCATCAGTTTGGCAGTATGGCTGTTCAGCTCTGTGAGCAGTTCGATAATCCTGACGTGAGCGGTATGACAAACTTTCTATTTGCCGCTGATGTGCACAGTTGGAAACGTCCCCTAAGAGAAGCTGATAAGTATTATGAGGATGCGTACAAATACAGCATGGATGCAGGGAACTGGCTGACCGTCAGCTTTGTGATGATGCTGAGTGGTTCTGATCGCCTGACCTACGGTAAAAAGCTAGAAGATCTTTTTAAGATTGTCCAATCTCATGCGGATTTTCTTCAGCAGATTAAGAGCTTCGAGAATTTGGATGCGTTAAAGGCAGGTGTTTTTCAGCCCGTCCGCCAACTTTTGGGTTTGACGACTTCCCCATTCAGTTTTGATGATGATGACTTCAGCGAAGCAGAGTATTTACAGAAATATCAAAATACGCCGTATCACCTTGCTTGGTTTTACTCTGTGAAAATTCGCCATGCCTATTTATTTGGGCAGGTTGATGACTACTCAGCGCTCATTCCTAAAGCGGAAATTATTACAAGTACGATTCCAACGCATGCCAAACATCCATCTACGATTTTCTATGTGCTTTTAATGCATTTGGCACTGATAGAACGCGCTGATGACGACACCCAAAAGTTACCGCACTGGGAGGCGGTACAAGCATTAGAGGAGACATTGGAACAGTGGCAGCAAGACTGCCCTGAAAATATTTTGCACAAGTGCTTACTCGTTCAGGCAGAGAAAGCGAGGTTAAACGGACATATAGCGACGGCAATCGATTGCTATGAGCAGGGGATCGCCCAAGCGAAAGCGCAAGGCTATGAATATGAGGCGGCTCTGGGTAATGAGCTAGCGGCTAAATTTTATGTGGGCTGGGGCAAAAGCAGAATTGCCGAAAGCTTTATGCAAGAAGCATACTACGGTTACTCTCACTGGGGCGCTAGCGCCAAAGTCGCTGACTTAGAAGCTTACTATCCTCAATTGCTGCGCCCAATTCTGCAACCTTCAGCAGCTTCTAACAATCCCCTGAGTCTTCTAATGACTATGGCTGGGACCACCGCGTCGATTCAAAACAGCACACTTCACAGCACCAACAGCACAAGCCTCAACCAATCGCTGGATTTGGTGAGTATTTTGAGGGCTTCGCAGGCACTCTCCAGTAATATTCACCTTGATGAGCTATTGCGTCAGCTGACTCAAATTGTTTTGCAGAACTCAGGTGGCGACCGCTGTGCATTGCTTCTTCCTGAGGGTCCCGAAGAGTGGCAGCTCAGGGCCGTCGCAACCCCCGAAGATTTTCAGCTGTGTGCAGAATCGCTCAGCGATACCCTATCGCTGCCTCTCAAGCTCATCCAATATGTTAAAAACACTCAAGACACAGTTGCTATCGATGATTTAGACACAGCGCTGCCCGTACTGGATGATTACCTTAGGAAACACCAGCCTAAGAGCGTACTATGCCTGCCGCTATTGAACCAGGGCCATTTGCTTGGCCTACTCTACCTTGAAAATCAGCTTGCCAGTGGGGCCTTTAGTGAATCGCGAATTTTGGTGCTTTCTTTTCTGTGCACGCAGGCGGCTATCTCTCTAGAAAATTCACGGCTCTATGGCCAGATACAACAGTCCTTAACAGATTTGCAGCAGACACAGCTGAAGCTGGTACAGAACGAGAAAATGTCGGCATTGGGTAATCTCGTGGCGGGTGTCGCCCATGAGATCAACAATCCAGTTGGCTGCATTATCGGAAACGTTGGTGCGACTAAAAACTACGTCAACGATCTACTTGCTTTGCTAGAGCTGTATGAAGAAGAGCTACCCGAGCCCAGCCCTGAGCTAGCGGAAGAGCTGGAAGATATTGATCTAGACTATGTGCGCGAAGATTTACCCCAGCTGATTCGAGCAATGAAAGACAGCGGCGAGCGAATCAAGGCAATTAGCAAAAGCTTACGCACCTTCTCGCGGGCAGATACTGATAACAAGCAGAGCTTCAATGTGAATGACGGGTTAGAGAGCACATTGTTAATTCTCAGACATCGTCTCAAGCCCAGTGAGTGTCGTCCCGAGATTGAGGTCGCGACCGACTATGCTCAAATCCCTGAGGTTTCTTGCTTCCCTGGCCAGCTGAATCAGGTATTTATGAATATCTTGGCCAATGCGATTGATGCTTTGGATGAGGTCGCTCAGCAGCGTAGCTTTGCTGAGAACAAAGCAAAGCCTAGTTGTATTACGGTTCGAACCGAAACCGATAATCAGCAGGTTAAGATCACCATTGCTGATAACGGCCCTGGTATGCCGGAGTCTGTGAAGGCGAAGATTTTTGATAATTTATTTACGACGAAGGCAGCGGGTAAAGGAACGGGCTTAGGACTTGCGATCGCCCGTCAGATAGTTGTTGATACCCATGGTGGCAGCTTAACGGTAAATTCTGAGATAAGCCAGGGCACCGAGTTCTGCATTCGATTGCCGCTCTAGCCAAGATTTGACCCCTATTTCTAATGGAGTAGAGAAATCCTACTAAGAGCAAAAATATTTTCTGGCGACCTCACTGGAGGCGCTCGGCTGCTTCCTGTGCTGAAGTACCTA
>ERZ1740067.2698-NODE-2698-length-10566-cov-5.572353_pt1 | contig 10566 bp, 10 predicted proteins | sample MGYA00581736_ERZ1740067 | MGnify/ENA primary metagenome ERZ1740067 (study PRJEB43018, sample SAMN04849236) | marine metagenome | isolation source: floating plastic debris | place: Pacific Ocean | collected 2008-08-27 | study: EMG produced TPA metagenomics... | reverse complement strand
GCATCTCAGTACGGCATCTTGGGTAGGAGTACGACCAGGAGATGTCCATTACAATATTTCGCAACCAGGTTGGGCAAAATTTGCCTGGAGTAGCTTTTTTGCCCCTTGGGTAATGGGAGCGACGATTTTTGCCAACTATGTCAACAAGTTTGTGCCCACCGAACAGCTAGAAGCCGTAGCCCATTATGGCGTGTCTACTTTTTGCGCGCCCCCTACAGTACTGAGGATGTTGATTCAACAAGACTTGTCTCAATATAATTTCAAACTGAGGCAATGTGTGGCCGCGGGAGAACCGTTGAATCCGGATGTGATCGAGAAATGGAAACAAGGTACTGGTACGTTGATTAGAGATGGATATGGACAAACTGAAACCACTGCTTTGGTAGCCAACGTTCCCGGAGCGGAAGTAAAATATGGTTCCATGGGAAAGCCTACTTTCATGTATGAGATTCGCATTGCCGATGATGATGGCAATGAATTGCCTGCGCTGGAAGAAGGACACATTTGTGTGGTGAATCCGGAAGAAAATGTCAACGGAATTTTTAAAGAATACCTGGGGGATGAAGCACGCAAGAACAAGGTGTTTAAGCATGGTTTGTATTATACGGGAGACAAGGCATACAAGGATGAGGAGGGGTATATTTGGTTTGTGGGACGAGACGATGACGTGATCAAGGCTTCTGATTACCGAGTAGGTCCTTTTGAGGTAGAAAGCGTACTGATAGAGCACCCCGCAGTGGTAGAATCAGCGGTAGTAGCCAGCCCGCATGAGCTGCGGGGGGCCGCGGTAAAAGCTTTTGTTATTTTGAAGGATGACTTGGCACCCTCGGAGGATTTGGCAAAAGCCTTGTTTGAATTTTCGGGTAAAAATTTGGCTACCTATAAAATCCCTCGAATTATTGAGTTTGTAGAGGAGTTTCCGAAAACCATCAGTGGTAAAATTAGGCGGGTAGAATTACGGGCCAACGAAGCCATGGATAAAATGAAAAAAGTAGCCAAAAGCCACGAATATTTTCACGAAAAGTACTGATCAGCCTGAAGCCATTCTTGGAATAACGGGTAATGTGACAGGATGAAATATCATAGCGTATGTAGCCCACCTTGCAGCAATTGATTGTTGCAAGGTGGGCTATTCTTGTTACGCAAGATGAACTCAAGTTGATTGAACGGATATCCTCATCTTAGAGACCATCATATAATGGGTTTTCAGTAAAATAATATTTTATACATTGTACCATACTTGATAAGTTTTCAAAATCTGTCAGGTATAAATTTGCCGAAACTGCCTTTTTCTTAAATAAAATCCGCTTCACTTACTAAAAATTATGAATACATTTGAGCAATGTATTCCTCATCCAAAAGCTTTACCATTTATCGAGAAGATAAAATGCACTTGTAACGAACGTTAGAGGTAAGCCCCAAACCTGGACATTATTCCAATGAATACCATAGACTTTAAGAAAGAAAATATTACCATCTCAATATTAGTTTTGTTGTGGATTGTACTACAATTCATTGTGAGTAAGAATTTCACTATGAGAACATCGTTTGATTCAGAACTATACATTGCTGGTGCAGAGAATATACTAAATGGACGATATCCCACCGGAAGAGAATTGTTTTACTCCACTTACATGTTCATTTTGGCCGCGCTTGCTTTTTTAAATTTAGAACCAGAATCGGTTATTTATGTACATTTCTTGGCTTCTATCATTGCACTATTGGCTACTTATCGATTGGTAAAAAAAATAACCAACCATCAATCAACTGCAACTTTCGCAGTTTTTCTCTATATAATTTGGTTCAAGTTTCTACAATGGAACCTGATTGTTTACACAGATGCCTTGTTTTCTCATATGGTCATCATTTCTGTTTACACTTTATTTATCGCAAGAAATGCAAAACAAAAGGTGGGTGCATTCGTGCTTATTTTGTGTACCTGTTTATTAAGACCTACTGGTGTTGGGCTTTTAGTAGCTACGACCATATATTTTGTGAATACTGCAGTACAAGCAAGGAATTTCCGGTTTTATCAAAAGTTCACTGCACTGATTTTTGTAACATTTTTATTGTTTTTGCTTCTTAATCAGGTATTGGTTCATTTCATTGATTCCTTTATCGAGAGCTATCAAATGGCTGAGATCATTTACCCAAAAGTGAAAGTTTTTATCAATGAACCTTCATCTTTATATATCCCTGGTAAAGATAAACCAGCCCTCATCAAGCTTTTTCTGTTTATAGTGATGAATCCAATCTATTTTCTGAAAATTTCGGCTATGAAGGGATTGCTCTTTATTGGTCATATCAAGCCATATTATTCTCTATTTCATAACATCGTGATTGCTTCATTTCTTTATCCTATATATTTATTGGCCATAAAGGGCTATTTCGCAATGAATGAGCATCATCTCAAACAACTCTTTTTCTCTTTTATAGCTTTTCAATTTCTTACCGTAAGTCTAACAAGTGAAAACTGGGATGGCAGGTTTCTATTGCCAATCCTCCCGCTAACATTTATTCTATCTTCTGTCGGACTTTTCTCTTATTTGAATAAAAAGGTGGTAACAAATGATATATAAACAATACAGGTTTTGCACTCCCTATATTGGTAAAAAATTGGGTACCCATAAAATCCTTCGGATTGCTGAATTTTTGGAGGTTTCCTTAGGAGGTATCAGTGGTAAAATGAGATGGATAGCACTACAGATCAACGAAGCCATTTTTAAGATGAGGCGGTATCTGACCTGATGAAGCATCATAGCGTGACTTGCCCTACAACAATTGACTGTTGCAGGGGGGGATTTTTATAGAAGATGAATTCAAGTTGATTTCTTCGTCTTAGAGTGTATTATCTTGGGCTCAAAGTTCATTTCTGCGTAACATCACATAGTAATTTGAAATATAATTTGGGGTATACCCCTATTGTCAATAAAAAATCGGGTTTTTGGTGAAAAAAAAGTAGATAAGCTGTCAACTTTTATTGTCAAATAATGGTTTATTATTTTAACAACAACCTACATACGTGACATAAAAAAGAGAATATAGTGGTATTCCAAGAAAAAAAGAGTCATATGACTGAGAATACCCACAAATGAATCTCAGAGCTGTATTGAGCTTGACTACAAGCTGTGGTTTTTAATTCGCAATTTGTGTAACTCAAGTCATACACTAAACCAAGCTATAGATGTACAAAAATATTATTTCACCTTATTAACGAATCTTAGGCAATATGAAATTTCACACTACTATCATTTTACTATTTATTACGAACTTTGTTTTTGCACAAACCATCACTCCAAATCAACCCAAAAAAGATGAAATCAAATATCTGGAAGACCACAAAAAACTGCGGATAGGAATACGAGGAGGGATGGCTTTTCTTACTGCCAACAGTACTGGAGAAAACAATGCTGATTTGCAGGGGCTGAGAGATAAGATGAGTGCTGGTATTCAGTTTGGGGCAGATATACACTATTTTACCAGCGAATTTGTTGGATGGGGATTCAAGTATTCTTCATTTGGCACGAGTGGGTCTACTACTGTATCTGTGGTACCCAGCAATGGCTCAGGAGTGGTGACCGAACAAGATTATGCAGAAAACTTGGTAGCTCGGTTTTATGGACCTTCTTTCACGACTCGTATATTATCTGGAAACGCAAAAAATGTATATACTTTGGGGTTTGCAATGGGATATATGGACTACACTAATAATTTGAATTTTTTTGGAGAAAGCTTTGAGGCAAGGTCCAACGCTTTGGGTTTGAGCTGGACGGCTGGTTGGGATTGGATGTTTAGCAAAAATTTTGCAGCCAGTTTATCTTTGACTTATACCGTGGGCGCTTTGAAGAAATTTGACGTAGAAGGGGCAAATTCTCAACAGTTGACTAGTATCAACGAAACTTTATTATCTGATATTTCACGTTTAGAAATATCATTGGGAATTTCTTTTTATAAGTAATTAGTATGATGGTTCTATTGTTTTATGTTAAAACATCACAGAACAATAGAACCATTCAAAAATTCAGTATTATTGGTTGAGCTGAATAAAACGTTCCACATCTTTTGCTTTCCCCAATAGAATAATAATATCTTCTTCGTACAGAATAGTATCTGCTCTTGGTACCCCAATGATATGTTCCTGTTTTACCTTCTTTCCACCCTGTACTTCGTCAAACATCCGTTTGATCGTGATGAGATTCAAGTTGTACTTTTTACGTAAATCAATGTCTGAGATAGAACGCCCCGTAACGCGTTTGGGGGTATTTACTTCTACAATTTTATACCCATCGGGCAATGGCAAGAATGAATGAATACTAGGGTTGAGTAAAGTTTCAGCCAAATTTTTTCCTACTTCTTCTTCTGGAGATAAGATTTCTTTGATTCCCAGTTTTTGTAAAATCATTCGTTGTTGAGCGTTGGCTGCCCGGGCTATGATACGGCCTACTTCGAGTTCCATCAACTGCACCGTGCTCATAAGCAAGGACTCAAAGTCTTCTCCAATGGCTACAATCACTGCATCTACATCTTGGATATTCTGGGCCTGAAGTGCTTTCAGGTCAGTGGCATCCAGAGTTACTGCGTGGGCTACCTCATCTTTGATATATTCAGTGCGTTCGGGTTTATTATCGATCGCCAATACTTCTGCACCACGGCTAGCCAAGGATTGTGCAATGGCAATCCCAAATTGCCCCATACCTACCACTGCAAATTTATTCATAATGGTATATTTTACTTTTTAGAAAGGTAATTAAAACATTTAAAGCATTCTCGATGCGATTATTATTGGGGAGAATAATGTCAGCATCGTACCGATAGGGTGCAATGTATTTTTTATAGGTGGGAATCACGTGATTTTCATAGCGATAAAGTACATCTTCCAAACCATAACCGCGTTCTTCATTATCGCGGATAATACGTCGTTTGAGTCGGATGTGATCCTCCACATCTATGAACACTTTCAAATCTATTAAGCGATTGAGGGGTTTGTGATAGAAAATAAAAATTCCTTCCACGAGAATAATAGGAGTTGGAGTAAACTCCAGAATTTTAGGAGTTACACTAGGATTATTATAAGTATACTCCTTCTTGAAAATCGTTTTGCCTTCGGATAATTGCTTGATGTCCTCAAAATATTGATCTAAATCGATAGATTCAGGAGTATCAAAATTACTGATCCCATTGACATCTTTTGGTTGCAGGTCACGATTATGATAATAGTGATCCTGAGATACCAAACAAACTTCCTCAGCATTGAAGTTTTCTAATAATTTATTGAGAATAAAGGTTTTACCAGCTCCACTTCCTCCAGTAACGCCTACAATAAAAGGTTTATTTGCCGCCATCATACGGCAAAATTAAGATATTTAGGCTAATAATGGTCCTTGTTGGAAGTATTTCTTGTGTATAAAACTAAAGTGTGGATTGAAGAAAGGCAATCAATTTTTCAGTGGCCAGGCTTCGATGGCTGATTTTGTTTTTTTCTTCAAACGACATCTGGGCGAATGTTTGACTATATCCAATGGGTAAAAACACTGGGTCGTACCCAAAGCCTTGCTGACCTTTGGTGTCCTCCAAAATGGTGCCTTCAATGGTTCCTTCAAATTGGTGGACATCCCCGTTTAAGACCAAAGTAATGACCGTTTTGAATTGGGCATCGCGTTGAGCGACACCCTGCAAGTTTTTCAATAATAATTTGATGTTTGCTTCGCTATCACCGTGAATCCCAGCATACATGGCCGAGTCTACTCCTGGAGCTCCCGACAAAGCCGCTACCTCCAAACCTGAATCATCGGCAAAACAATTGACTTGGTAATGTTCCCAAACAAATTGTGCTTTTTGGGCCGAATTGCCCTCGATGGTGCCAGTGGTTTCGGGGAGCTCTTCATTGCATTGAATATCGGCAAGGCTTACAATTTCAAAAGCATCCCCAAGTTTGGCCTTGATTTCCTTTATTTTATTTACGTTACGGGTAGCGAAGCAAAGTTTCATTTTCTAATGTCTATAAGTTCTATGTCAAACCATAACACCGAATAGGGAGGAATAGTGCTGGAACCCGTACTTCTGCCTTGAGCACCATAAGCCAGGGTAGAATAGATCAAAATACGTTTTTTCTCTCCTTTTTTCATCCCATTCAAGGCGCGATCCCAGCCTTCGATCACCTGAGAATTGGCTCGGTCATCTTTGCTCGCCACTGGGAAAACGAAAGCATCATTACTGTCAAATTCAGTTCCGTTAAGATAACGCCCAACATAACTTACGGTAACCACACTGTCGGGAGCGGCTACATCGGCTACTTCAGAATCAGGGATTTGTTTGATGTAGGAAGTAATCACAGAGTCTATTCCAATGTAATTGGTAAGGGTATCTGCAGCGATAAAATCAGTGATTTGTTCTTGTTCGTTTTTTACCTTGAAAGACGATACATCATACCTGAGTACCGAATTAGGAGGCATGGCAGAAGTACTTTGGTTGCCAAAGGCAAAGCGAGAAGGCAACAAAAAGGTGGCTTCTTCACCCTCTTTTAAAAATGTAGATGCACTCTCGATCCCAATCAATACTTCACTGGCGTTAGGGACATTGTCAAATATGAAAATCTTAGGTTCGTCAAGGAATGAAGAGGTGCTATCTACCACTGTACCGCTCAATAATCGCCCTACATAATGCATTTCTGCTTGGTCGCCAATTTGTGGTATTTGACCACCCGGATTGGCCTTGTTGATGATGTAATAGATCCCATTATCGGTTCGCTGTGCAGTAAGATTATTGGCTTCTAGATAATCTAATATTTCCTGATCATCTAATCTATCTTGTTTTTCCTGTCCACTTTCTTCACTAAACGGATTGCAGGCCGACATCAAGCAGCTGGCAATCGCAATACTCATCAATAAAAAAAACTTTTTCATAATTTTATTTTCTCACAAATAAACAATTCTACCTTGTGACACATCCAATACTGGTGTCCAGTTTTCGGAGAATGGTTTGAATAACGCTTACTAAGATGAAACAAACTAAAAAACGATACATAGTGCATAAGTACTACGTAACCTTTTTTTGAGGGTGTGTCATTGATCAAACCACCACAGAAAATTTTAATTCTGCGAAGCTAATGGACAACGATTGTGCAACTGTCATTTAACATCGACTAATTCAACATCAAATACCACTATGGAATTAGGAGGAACTCCATCTCGCGAACCTTTGGTACCATAAGCCAGATGAGAGGGAAATATAAATATACCTCTTGAGCCTTTGTTCATCAACGTCAGGGCTTTTTCCCATCCAGGAATGACCGCAGGTGGTTTTTGGCCCAATGGAAATTCAAAGGTTTCTCCTTTTTGTATTGAGCTAAAAACAGTTCCATCCAACAACATCCCTACGTAATGAACACTGACAGTGTCTCCTCCCCGAGGCCTTTTGCCTGAACCTTTTTGTTCAATGGAATAATAAAACCCCTCGGGTGTTTTCCGGGGAATAAATGAAGTGTCTTGGGTGATGTAGTCAGCAATGATTTTATCTTCAATTTCAAGCTGAGCCTGCTTGTTTTTGTCAAGCTCTTTCTTGATAACATCCCTACTTTCAATTTTCAAAACCTTTATAGTGTACTGAATAGTTTCATTTTTTTTCAAAAATGGGGGTAATTGTGGATTTTTATCAGAAACAAGTAATTTACAAGGGACAGTAAAAACAACACTGTCACCCTCAGTCAATACTTGAAACATCTCTTTGTAATATCCCAAAAAGTAAGGGCGTTCAAACGGGATTTGTTTTTTAGGCCCATAAGGGTAAGTGGTACTCAAGATGGAATCTTTGTGATTGCGAATCACTTGATGGTAAGTAATGTTCAAACCAGAAGCTACCTTATTGCTATTCTTTTTTCTGAGCAATACTTGGTACTTGATACCCGATTTGGTGCTTTGGGTTTTGTTAGACTTCACCCATCCCTTTTTTGTTTTACTTTCTTCGTAATCACCAGAAGTACAGGCTCCCAAGGTTACCAAAAAAAGCAAAATGCCATATCTTAAATAGGAGGTACTTACCATATTTCTTGTCGCATTAATTCATCCCTATATTCAGGCAATAAACTCAGAAATTTTTCTTGAACTTCTTCCATAGGAAGGTTGGATACACCACCTGCGGCATTTTGGTGCCCTCCACCACTAAAATGTTTACGAGCAAATTCATTTACGGCAAATTCTCCCACTGAACGAAACGATAGTTTTACAATATCGGGTTTCTCAATGATGATCACCGCAAACAAAATTCCTGCGATAGATAGCGCGTAATTGACCAACCCTTCGGTATCGCCCGGCTGATGATTAAAACGTTCTTGTTCTTCAATACTAATTGTAAAATAAGCCGTACGAAACTCTCGTAATACCATCAGCTTTTCTCTGAGGGCATAACCCAAAAACCTGAGTTTGCTTTCAGTATTGTTGTCATAAATAAGCCTTTGGATACGATTGGTTTCTACACCCAAATCCATAAGTTTGGCCGTAATAAGGTGGCTCTTTTTGGTGGTAGAAGGGTGCTTAAAGGAAGAGGTATCGGTAACCAAACCTGCATATATAAACTCTCCCATGCGTACATCAATCAAGTCCTCGTCCCCCATCATTTGAATAAAATCATAAATGAGTTCAGCAGTGGCCGCAGCCTGTACATCCCAAAGCTGAAAATCAGCCTGAATATCAGGTTTCAGGTGATGATCTATGACTACGATTTTCCCGGAGGCTTCTTTCACCATGGGTTCCAGACCTTGTAAGCGATTGTAAGAAGAAAAATCTACACAAAAGACGACATCTGCTTCAGTGATCAATCGCTTGCATAAGTTTTGAGTCTTAGACCAATAGATGATGACATCTTCGCTGTTGGTCATCCAGTCCAAAAAGACCGGATAGTTACTTGGGCTCAAAACCTGTACATTGTGATTTTTTTTCTTGAGATAGCTGGCCAGTGCCAATGATGAACCTAGTGAGTCGGCATCTGGAGTGTGATGAGCAATAATGGTTACTTTCTGAGGAGAGCTCATCATTTTCTTGAATCCTTCAATGTTTTGCATTGATTATTGCTCCATTAAGATTAGTTGATTAATCTCTTTATTTTATTGATGTTGAGTTGCTTTTCTTTAAATTATAGAATACAAAAATAGCCCAAAAGATTTTAAAAAAATAAATTTTTCGACCTTTTCAGCTTTTAGGATACTGGTAATAAAAAAGTTTCTAATTTTGCCCGATATTAAAAAATGTCAATTTTTTTACTGTTATGGCAAACAACAGAACTTATACGATGATTAAGCCAGACGCTGTATCTGCGGGTAATAGCGGGGCAATTATCAAAATGATTGAAGAGGCTGGTTTCCGCATTGTGTCTATGAAAATGACCCAAATGACCAAAGAAACTGCTGGAAAATTTTATGAAGTACACAAAGAGCGCCCTTTTTATGGTGACTTGTGCGATTACATGTCTTCTGGATCAATCATTCCTATGATTTTGGAGAAAGATAATGCAGTAGAAGACTTCCGTAAGTTGATTGGAGCGACCAATCCTGCCGAAGCTGCCGAAGGTACCATTCGCAAATTGTTTGCTAAATCTATTGAAGCAAATGCGATTCACGGTTCTGACTCTGACGAAAATGCAGCTATAGAAGGAAACTTCTTCTTTTCAGCAGTAGACCAGTACTAATACTTGCTCAAACAATATTGCCTGGCACTTACTATTTTATGTAGTAAGTGCTTTTTTGTGGTTTCGAGGAGATAGTTACCGCCACATACAAACAAGGTGACTTACGAAGGCCATGAAAATATACCCAAAGAAGCCTATTGACCCAAACTCAGTATCATATCAAGTAGTTCGTCAGTACCAAAATAAAGGTGCATATAAGAGGCAAATACTTGCTGGTATTGATACAAGTAAGTATCAACTGCCTGATGACGAGCATTGGTTACCTGGCCGACAGTAGTAGTAGCTTGGTCTTTGACGATGTGCGAATAATGAAATTCGTGACCTTTCAACTCAATATTGGGGGCATGTAGACGGCGGTACCCAAGGCGAAGCTTCATGCGTTCCATACTGGTTTCAAAATCAAACACTCGAGCCATCGAGTATTTTTGCCCTTCTTTGTTGATGATGGCTTGGCTCAAATACATCAGACCTCCACATTCAGCGATGATTTTGCCTGACGAAGTGGCATAATTATAAATGCTTTTTTGCATTGCAGTGTTGCTAGATAAAGCCTCCAAATGACATTCTGGATATCCTCCTGGTAGGTAAACCAAGTCGGCTTCCGGAACTTTCGAGTCCCGAAGTGGGCTAAAAAACACTACTTTTCCTCTTTGCTGAAGGATGTTTACATTCTGCGGATAACAAAAATTGAATGCTTCATCTCGGGCAATGGCCACCGTAAAATCAGATGAAGGATGACTTTGTTTGGCCGGAAGGTTGACTGGCGATATGGGGCTTTGGCAAATCTCCAAGATACGGTCTACGTCGACATACTTTTCCAATGCTTGGGCAATACGATCTATAGTAGTATGATATGCGTCGAGGTCCGCAATGGATAGCCCTAAATGT
>ERZ1740067.2697-NODE-2697-length-10567-cov-7.853976_pt1 | contig 10567 bp, 11 predicted proteins | sample MGYA00581736_ERZ1740067 | MGnify/ENA primary metagenome ERZ1740067 (study PRJEB43018, sample SAMN04849236) | marine metagenome | isolation source: floating plastic debris | place: Pacific Ocean | collected 2008-08-27 | study: EMG produced TPA metagenomics... | reverse complement strand
AAGTTCTGCCGACCGTGAAACTGCGTTACACCGCAGGCGACTTCACCGTGTCCGCTTCGATCGAAAGCGGCACTTCGGAGCAGGATACAGTGGCTGGGACAGCCACCGATCGGGAAGAGTACCAGATCGGTGTTGGCTATTCCTTTGGCAACTATTCTGTCGGCGCGGCCTTCGGTAGCGAAGAGGAAACAAACCTCGTCGGTGGCGCAGTCACGCTTGATAACGACTTCTGGGCGATCTCGTTCGACGGTGAAATCGGTGCGTTCGCGTTCTCGATCCTCATCGGCGACAGCGACACCAACGACGAAACCATGTACGGTTTCTCGGTCAAGTATGACGTGACAGATGCGACTGAGATCCGCTTTGTGTTCTCCGACTCCGGCCTCGACGCCGAAGACGAAGTTGTCGCGATCGGCTTCCGTCACGGTCTGGGCGGCGGTGTGTCGCTGCGCGGCGGTGTCGGTCAAGACACCGGCGGCAACACGCAAGCTGACCTTGGTGTGATCTTCAACTTCTAAGAGTTGATCACATCCTGACGATTTGGGGCGTGCCATCGGCGCGCCCCTTTCCTTTTCCGGCCAAACCATAGTTAAAGGGCACCGCACTGCCAAAGGACCGCACGCGCCATGCCCCTGACCGACATCATCGACCGTATTCACAAGGCCGAAGACAAGGGGGGCCGCACGCGCGGCAGCGTTCACCTGATTGCTGTCAGCAAGGTCCAGCCAAACGAACGGGTCACGGCTGTGCTGGATGAGGGGCACCGCTGTTTCGGCGAAAACCGTGTGCAGGAGGCGGCAGGCAAATGGCCCGCCTTTCGCGAGACTTATGACGCGGTTGATCTGCACCTGATCGGTCCGCTGCAAACCAACAAGACGCGCCAGGCGATGGAGCTTTTCCAGGCCATCCATTCCGTCGACCGGCCCAAACTCGCCAACACCCTCGCCCGCCTCGCGCAGGAGACAGGGGCGTGCCCAGACCTGTTCATCCAGGTCAACACCGGCGAAGAGGACCAGAAGGCCGGTGTGCTGCCCGCCGACACCGATGCGTTCGTTGAAACCTGCCGCGACCTCGATCTGCCGTTGCGCGGCCTCATGTGCATCCCGCCTGTCGACGAGGAACCCAGCCTGCATTTCGCCCTGTTGGCCAAACTGGCCGCCCGCAACGGGCTCGACCAGTTGTCCATGGGGATGAGCGCCGATTTTGAAACCGCCATCGCGCTTGGGGCCACCCATGTCCGCGTCGGTTCCGCCATCTTTGGCGCGCGCGCCAAACCGGATTGAGTGGACCTCAACCGTCACTGTCCCCAAAGAATCCCCCCCGAAGGGTCGGGTCGCCGTCAGCGCACGATCAAGCGTGTCTCGAAGCGGATGCGTGGTGCGATCCAGCGCAGGTGCTCCGGCCGCAGGCCAATGCAGCCTTCGGTCGGGTAGCCGGGTCGCCGCCATCGATGAATGAAGATCGCCGACCCGCGGCCCGGCACGGAATAGGGCCAGTTCCAATCGGTCAGGATCACGAGATCATAGAGCGGATCGGCGCGTCGTAGCACCTCGTGCGATGCGGCATAGGGTGCGCGCACCATGTGATTGTAGTCGTGAGCCCGCGGGTCATCCGACCACAGATCGCCCGGCCGGATCGGAACCGCCCAGTTGGCAGGGCGTGCCATCCGGTCCGGCCGGTAAAGCATGCCGACCAACCGGTGCGTGCCGCGTGGCGTTGCACCGTCGCCTTCGGCCTTGCGGCCACTCAGCCCGCCCTTGCCGATCGTGCAGGGGAAACAGCACCCCTGAAACCGCAGGCCACGCGGGCTCAGCACCAGGTCGTTTGGGGTCACAGCAGGTGACCCGATTTTGCGGCCTTGGTTGCGAGGTAGCCGCGGTTGTGGCGGGTCTCTCCCACTTTGAGCGGCACGCGCTCCGTCACCGCGACGCCGCTGGCTTCCATCATCGCGACCTTGGCCGGGTTGTTCGTCAGCAGCCGCACCGCGCCAAAGCCCAGCGAGGTCAGAATGTCGGACCCAAGTCGAAAGTCGCGCTCGTCATCCTCGAACCCCAGCCGGTGGTTGGCCTCGACCGTATCAAATCCCTGATCCTGCAACGCATAGGCGCGCATCTTGTTGGCCAGACCGATGCCACGCCCCTCCTGGTTCAGGTACAGCAGCACGCCGGCCCCTTCGGCGCCCATCTGCGCCAGCGCACCGCGCAGTTGCGGGCCGCAATCGCATTTCAGGGACCCCAGCAGATCGCCGGTAAAGCAGGCCGAGTGCAGCCGGGCCAGTACCGGGGCTGCGCGGTCCGGGCGGCCGATCTCGACGGCATAATGCTCTTCGCCGCCGTCTTCGGGGCGAAAGACGTGTAGACGGCCCGCCTCTGCCACCTCCAGCGGCAAACGCGCCTGCACCACCGGGTGCAGCGGGCTGCGCGCGTTCAGGTGTGGCGTTGCCGCTGTCAGGTTTACCACCGTCAGCCCATGGGTTGCCGCCACATCGCCTTCGACGTTCACGCAAAATGCTGCGGGCAGCAGGCGCGCTGCCTTGCACAGCTGGATCGCTGCGCGGTGGGCGGACGCGTCGCCGCTGCGGGCAGTGCGCAATGGCCCCTTCATCGGGGTGGCCAGGTCATCTTTGGGGTCCGCCAGCGCTTGCAACGTGGCCAGTCCCATGCCCGGGTCAACCTCGATCCGGGCCAGATCACCGTCATAGGCCCGTGCCTTGAGCGTTTCGGCCCGCCATGTCGTCGTTGCCAGCACCGGCTCACGCCCCAGCGCGCGCATGCTCTCCAACCGGTCAGCAGATAGCGTTTCGGCGGGCACGGCCAGCACAGCGACAGGTCCCGACAGGACCACAGGCACACCCATTCGCAGGTCGCTGCGCGCCCGGGCCAAGGTTTCGATGATGTCTGGCCCCAACGGCATTCCGCATTCCCATGTTACAACGTCGCTGCGTCACGACGCCTGACATAAGCAAATCACAGCCGAATTGAAACAATTGACGCCCAAGCGACACATGGGCGTGAGACAGAACCGGTAAATCTTGCTGAAATGCCTCGGTCCACACATGTATTCTACCAAGCAGCACGGAGGTTTAGACACATGGCCCAACTGAAAAAAATTCTGCTGGTCGACGATGACGAAGACCTGCGCGAAGCGCTCAGCGAGCAACTGATCATGACCGAAGACTTTGACGTATTCGAGGCTGGCAACGGTCAGGACGCTCTCGTCCGGGCCAAGGAGGCGATCTATGATCTGGTGATCCTCGACGTGGGTCTGCCGGACACCGACGGCCGTGAGCTCTGCCGCGTGATGCGCAAGCAGGGGGTGAAATCGCCGATCCTGATGCTGACCGGCCATGACACCGATGCCGACACCATTCTGGGCCTTGATGCCGGGGCCAACGACTATGTCACCAAGCCGTTCAAGTTCCCCGTCCTTCTGGCCCGCATCCGCGCCCAACTGCGCCAGCACGAACAGTCCGAGGACGCGGTGTTCACGCTCGGGCCATACACTTTCAAACCCAGCGTCAAGATGCTGGTGACCGAGGACGACCGCAAGATCCGCCTGACCGAGAAAGAGACGAACATTCTCAAGTTCCTCTATCGTTCGACCGACGGTGTTGTCGCCCGTGATGTGCTGCTGCACGAGGTCTGGGGCTACAATGCCGGGGTGACCACCCACACGCTCGAGACGCATATCTATCGCCTGCGTCAAAAGATCGAACCCGACCCCTCCAATGCGCGCCTGTTGGTCACTGAATCCGGCGGCTACCGGCTGGTGTCATGAAGTTTTTTGATCTGCGTCAAGGAATGGTTGATTCCCATCCGATAGGCATTAACTGAAGCCGCACATGGTCGGCGGTTCTTCTGAGCCACACCATGTACCTCCCTGTTGGACTTGCCCGGGCTTCGTGCCCGGGTTTTTTTTGACCATGGCGTCAGGCTTGATCATCCAGCCGGATGCGTAGGGCGCTGTAGATCAGGAAGCAGGTCAACAGCCCCGCCCCGATGGCAAAGGGCAGGCGCAGCGCTGCCTCGCGACCCATCGGGGCCTCGGCAAGGCTGACAAGCGCACCCCCGGCCAGAATGCCGACCGGCATCATACCCCACCCGAACAGGCGGTAGAGGCTGTTGACCCGCCCCAGCAATGCGTCGGGTATGGCGCGCTGGCGATAGCTGACCGTGACGACGTTGTAGGTGACGGCGGCGAACATCGCGACGAACATGCCCAGCCCGACCAGCAGTGTGGACGACGTCAACCAGACCACCAGCGGATCGAGGACAAACAGCGCCTGCGTGCCCAGGAACATCGTCTGCGCCCCGTAGCGCCGTACCAGGCGTGGACCGGCAAGGCCGCCCACGACACCACCCGCAGCACCGCACATCATCAACACCCCGTAGCCAGCCGCCGACAGTCCCAGCACCTCTTGCGCATAGAGGATCAGCAGTGTGGCGTAACCAGTGGATGCCGCGTTGATGAATCCCAGCAGCACGGCCAGCTGCAATATCGTCTTGTGCGCCCAGAGCCATGCAATGCCGTCCCTGAGGTCCCGCCAGACGCTTTGCACGGCGCCAGCGACCACGCGTTCGGGAAACGCGATGAACGCCACAAGCACCGCTGCCACTGCGAAACTCAGCGCGTCAAAGACGAACGGCATCGGTACGGCCAGCGCGATCAGCACCCCGGCCAGCGGTGGCCCGACAAAACTGCCCATGATCTGCTCGATGCTCCAGATCTGGCCATTCGCCTCCTCCAGATCTTCGCGGGCAACGATGGAGGGCAGGGCGGTTTGGGCGGCATTGTCGCGCAGCACTTCGGCCATGCCCAACAGAAACGCCAACGCGGCCAGCGCCCAGACAGTGAGCGTTGAGGCACCCGCCTCGATCTGCGGGATCGACAGGATCAGCAGGATCACCAGCCCGGTCAGCCCCGCCCGCACCACGTCTGACCACACCATGAGGCGCTGGCGGCTGATCCGGTCGGTCATCACCCCGGCCGGGGCGGTGAACAGCAGCCAGGGCAACCGACCGGCAGCGGCCACGGCGGCAATCAGGAACGGGTCGCGCGTCAGCAATGACGCCAGCCACGGAAAGGCCAGCGCCGATATGCCGTCGCCCAGATTGGACACGGCGCTGGCGGAAAACAGCAGGCGGTAGTTGCGGTTTCGGGCAAGCAGCATCGGGTGCACCTTTCGGGCTGGTGACGCTGCAGGGGCCGGGATAGGTTCACCGCACGCCATCACCCGGAGCCTCGCCCATGCCCATTACCCTTGCAACCTGGAACATCAACTCGGTTCGTTTGCGCGAGCCCATCGTGCTCAAGCTCTTGCAGGAACAGGGGCCTGACGTGCTGTGCCTTCAGGAGTGCAAAAGTCCGGTGGACAAGATCCCCCGCGACGGATTTGCGGCGGCCGGCTACCCGCACCTCGTGGCGCGCGGCGACAAGGGATATAACGGCGTGGCGATCCTGTCCAAGACCCCGATCGAAGAGGCCGGTGCGTTCGACTTTGCCGGTCTCGGTCACGCGCGCCACATCGCCGGGCGGCTGGAAAACGGTGTCACCATCCACAACTTCTATGTGCCCGCAGGCGGCGACGTGCCCGACCGGGACAAGAACGAGAAATTTGGCCAGAAACTCGACTACCTCACCGACATGCGGGACCATTTCCACAGCGAAACGCCCGCCAAGTCGATCCTTGTCGGCGATCTGAACATCGCCCCGCGCGAGGATGATGTCTGGAGCCACAAGCAGCTGCTCAAGGTCGTCAGTCACACGCCCATTGAGGTCGAACACCTGGCCGAGACGCAGGACGCAGGCAAATGGGTCGACATCACCCGGCAGGACATCCCCGAGGGGCGGCTGTATTCGTGGTGGAGCTACCGGGCCAAGGATTGGGACGCAGCCGACAAGGGCCGCCGTCTGGACCACATCTGGTCGACGCCGGATATTTCGGGCGCGGCGCACAGCAGCCGTGTGATGCGCGACGCACGCGGCTGGGAAAAGCCCAGCGACCACGCCCCGGTGTTCGCGACCTTCGACATCTGAAGCGGTCACAGGTCGGCGGGGGCCAGACCCCCCTTGGCAGCCCCGTCATTCCGATCCATATAACCCACAACTTTTCATGGAAGGACCAGGATCATGGATTTGGGATTGTCTGCCGGCCCCGATGCGGCTGATCTGATCAAGGACGGCTCCGAAGCGACCTTCATGCAGGACGTCGTGGAGATGTCGCAGACCACTCCGGTCATTGTAGATTTCTGGGCCCCGTGGTGCGGCCCCTGCAAAACCCTCGGGCCGATGCTCGAAGACGCGGTGAAGGCGGCCAAGGGTGCCGTCAAGATGGTCAAGATCAATGTGGACGAGGCGCAGATGATCGCCTCGCAACTGCGCATCCAGTCGATCCCGACGGTGTATGCGTTTTGGCAGGGCCAGCCGGTGGACGGATTTCAGGGGGCGCTGCCCGGCTCCGAGATCACCGAATTCGTGGACCGCGTGATCAAGGCAGCGGGGGGCGAGGCCCCGGGTGACAGCCTCAACGACGCCGTCGCTGCTGCCGAAGAGATGCTGACCGAAGGTGCCGCCGTCGATGCCGCCCAGACCTTTGCCGCGATCTTGGGCGAAGAGCCGAACCACGCCGGGGCCTATGGCGGTCTCGTTCGGGCGCACATCGCCATGGACGACCTCGATCAGGCCGAAGCGATCCTGAACGGCGCCCCTGCCGACATTTCGGAAAGTCCAGAGCTGGAAGCGGCGCACGCGCAGCTGCAACTGGCCAGGCAAGCCGCCGATGCAGGCCCCGTGGCCGAGTTGCGCGCCGCGGTGGATGCGAACCCGGACGACCTGCAGGCGCGATTTGATCTTGCGCAGGCGCTTCATGCCAGCGGAGATGCCGAAGGGGCGGTGGACGCCCTGCTCGATCTCTTCAAGCGGGATGCGGAATGGAACGAGGGTGCGGCCAAGACCCAGCTTTTCACCATTTTCGACGCGCTCAAGCCCAATGACCCGATCGTTCTGAACGGGCGGCGGCGTCTCAGCTCGATCATATTTGCCTGACGGACTGTACGGGCTAGCTGACACCACATGATAAAAGTGGCGGACCTTCCGGGGACAATCCCTGTGTTTCCATTGCCGGGTGCGCTTTTGCTGCCCCGCGCCCGACTGCCGTTGCACATTTTTGAGCCGCGGTACCTGCAAATGCTGGATGACGCGTTGAAAACACCAGCCCGGCTGATCGGTATGGTGCAACCCAACGAAGTCGAAGGGCGCAAGGGCAATGGGCTGCAAACCATCGGATGCGCGGGCCGCGTGACGCAGTTTTCCGAGACCGAGGACAATCGCTATCTCATCACGCTGTCAGGCATTTCACGATTCCGCGTGGTGTCCGAGGTCGAAGGGTTCACGCCCTACCGCCGCTGCGACGTGAACTGGGACGGCTTCGACCGCGACCGTGGCCGGACCGAAGCGGACCCAAGCTTTGACCGGCCCGCCTTTCTCGACACGCTTGGACGGTATTTCGACGCGCGTTCGTTGTCGGCGGATTGGGAGACGCTGAAAGAAGCGGATGACGAGCTGCTGATAAACTCGCTGTCGATGATGCTGGACTTTGACGCCGAGGACAAACAGGCCCTGCTTGAAGCGCCGTCGCTCAGCACCCGCCGCGAGACGTTGATCACCTTGATCGAGTTCGATTTGCGCGGCGGCGAAGGCGAGATGATGCAATGAGCGAGAGCCCGGTGGATCGCCGCATGCTCGAGGCGCTGATTTGCCCGCAGACCCATGCGACCCTGCGCTATGACGCCGAGCGGCACGAACTGATCTCCGAGGGTGCTGGCGTCGCCTATCCCATACGCAACGGTATCCCGGTGATGCTGATCGACGAAGCGCGATCGATCGAGGATGACGCTAAAGCGCCTGACCTTTCATCAGGCGGGGCAGATCACCCGTAAGCCCGGCCGCCTCGCGGATAAAACCGCGGCGCAGTCCCGGCAAGGCGTTGACGACGCCCATACCGATATCGCGCACCGTCCGGACCAGAGGGTTGTCGTTCGAAAACAGCCGGTTGAAACTGTCGGTCGCGACGGCGAGCGCTGTGTTGTCGAACCGTCGCCATTCCTCGTAACGGGCAAGAACCTGTGGGCTGCCCATGTCCTCGCCCCGTCGGCTGGCATCGGTCAGCACCTGCGCAAGCGCAGCGATGTCGCGCATCCCGGCGTTTAGGCCCTGGCCTGCAATTGGGTGCACACCGTGGGCGGCATCCGCGATCAGCGCCACCCGGTTGGCCACAAGTGTCTGGGTCAGGGACAGTGACAGAGGGTAGGTGTAGCGCGCGCCAGTCAGGCTGATCTCGCCCAGAAAGTCGCCAAAGCGGGGGCGCAGCATCGTGAGGTAATCGGCGTCGGGCAGCGCATGGAAGGCGGCGGCATTGTCCGCCGTCTCGCTCCAGACGATGGAGCTGACATTGCCAGGCAGGGGCAGGATGGCCAGCGGACCCGGCGGCATGAAGAACTGGTGCGCGATGCCGTGATGCGGGTACTCGTGCGCGATGGCGCAGACCAGCGCCGTCTGGCCATAGCCCCATCCGGTGCGCTTGATGCCTGCGCGGTCGGCGGTGCCGCTGCCACGCCCGTCGGCCCCGATCAGCAGCGTGCCTTGCAAGCGCTGGCCATTGTCCAGCGTGACGGAGACATGGCCCGGCCCGGCCTCTTGCGCCGTAACAGCTGTGCCGGGCAGGTGCGTGATCTCATCGGCGGCGTCCATCGCGTCCAGCAGGGCGCGGCGCAGGTGGCGGTCCTGGATCATGTGGCCCATCGGGCCTTCCTCGATCTCGGCATGGTCGAAATGCATGAAGAAGGGCGACGGCCCTTCGCCCGCGCGCCCGTCCGACACCTTGATCTCGAGGATGGGCTGCGCATGCGCTTGCAAATTGTCCCAGAGGCCGAGGGCCTGCAGCAGACGGCACGAGGTCAGGGCCACCGCATAGCTGCGCCCGTCAAAACCGGCATTGCGCCGGACCTTTTCACCCAGCGCGTCGATCACGGTCACCCGTTGGCCCGTTTGCGCCAGGGCGAGCGCCAATAGCGGCCCGGCGAGGCCGCCGCCGGTGATCAGGATATCGCGCGTCTGCGTCATGGGCCGCAATATGGAGGGGGCCATGGGATTGTCCATGCGTTGCGACGTCGCTACCGTCATGCGACTGGCAGATGGAGGGCGCGGTGCAGGATTTGTTCGAACAGACGGCGGCGGAACTGGGCCGTGCCATTGGCACCGGTGAGGCGGATCCGCTGGATATCACCGAACGCTATCTTGAGCGGATCGAAGGCCATGCGCTGGTCGACCGCGTCTATGCGCGGCTGACGCGCGACCGCGCACTGGCCGAGGCGCTGGCGGCCTCGGCGCGGGCCAAGGCGGGCCAGCGGCTGTCGCCTCTGGACGGTGTGCCGATCAGTTGGAAGGACCTGTTCGATACGGCAGGCGATGGGACGGAGGCGGGGTCAAACCTGCTCAAGGGGCGCGTGCCGGACCGCGATGCAGTGGTGCTGGCCAATGCCACGGCGCAGGGCCTTGTGTGTCTGGGCAAGACGCATTTGAGTGAGCTCGCGTTTTCCGGGCTGGGTTACAATCCGTCCACGGCGACGCCGCCGTGTGTGAACGTGGGTGAGGCGGTGCCGGGCGGAGCATCGTCGGGGGCGGCGGCGGCGGTCGCGTTCGGGCTGGCCCCGGCGGCCATCGGGTCTGACACCGGCGGATCGGTCCGCATCCCGTCGGCCTGGAATGATCTGGTCGGCCTCAAGACGACCGTTGGGCGCTTGTCGCTCGAAGGGTGCGTGCCGCTGTGCCTGAAATTCGACACGGTGGGCCCGATGACACGATCCGTCGAAGATGCAGCGCTGCTGATGGCGGCGATGGAGGGGGCAAAGGCACCGGATCTGCGGGGCGCATCGTTGCAGGGTACGCGCATTGCGACATTGCAGACGATTGTGATGGACGACATCCGCGACGCGCCACTGGCGGCCTATCAAAGCGCGGTGGAGCGGTTGCAGGCAGCCGGCGCGACGGTGGTGCCGCTGGAGGTGCCTGAACTGGTCGACGCCTTCGCCCTGTCGGGGCCGCTCTTTACCGGCGAGGCCTACGGGCTGTGGCGCGATGTGATCGAGGCGAACCCGGGCGCGATGTACGCGCAAATCCTGGAACGGTTCCGGGCAGGCGCGCAGGTGAGCGCGCCGGACTACACAGCCGCCTGGGCCAAGCTGGAGGCCGTGCGTGGCCTCTGGGATGCGGCCGTGGCCCCGTTTGATGCGGTGCTGGCCCCGACCGCGCCGATCCTGCCACCCAATCTGGAGCGGCTGAACACGGATGATGCGTATTACAAGACGGAGAACCTGATGGCGCTGCGCAACACACGGGTGGGCAACCTGATGGGCCGTTGTGCGCTGACCTTGCCGACCGGCGTGCCAAGTTGCGGTGTCATGTTTTTGGGCAAGCCGGATTGCGAGGCTGCGCTTTTGCGGCTTGGAACCGCGGCGGAGGCCGCGATGGCGTGATCCAAAGGACGCTGACGCGACGCGTTTCATTTTTG
>ERZ1740067.2696-NODE-2696-length-10568-cov-4.787026_pt1 | contig 10568 bp, 14 predicted proteins | sample MGYA00581736_ERZ1740067 | MGnify/ENA primary metagenome ERZ1740067 (study PRJEB43018, sample SAMN04849236) | marine metagenome | isolation source: floating plastic debris | place: Pacific Ocean | collected 2008-08-27 | study: EMG produced TPA metagenomics... | reverse complement strand
ATCCTGGTTCTTTCGCTATTATATCTTTTTTGTAGTTGGTTTCAAGCAACCATCTTGATAGTGTTAGGAATGCTCACGGCTTCTTTGAACATTTACTCTTTAAAAAAAGTACTTGCTAACGACATGCATAAATAGATGAATCTGAATGAATAGTTTTGATAAATACGTTAATACAGCCAGTTTAAAAATTTAAACTTTCTTAATCTTTTAGTTTTCTTTTTCTTACCAACTCTTTTTTTATCGTAGTGCTCCTCAAGGTCTTCTACATCTTGTTCGCGCACCTGAAAGATTTCAGAAGCGGTCCATTTTTCAGCCCAAACTACCTTATTCTTTTTTATCCAGTAATGGGATTGACATTGAAAACTCCAGTTACCAATAGATGGACTCAAGGTAATATGCTTCCCGTCATATTTTAGCGACCATGAAGCTGGCGAGAGCGGGGTGTTGACCTCGCTCCCACAGCCACAACAACATTTATGCAGCACAGTACCATACTCCATGGAAATATAAAGAACCCCATCTTCGAGTTCGTCTGGAACAGAATCTACGAACTTAGGTATCAGTCTTTCTGTCTTCATTAAGTATTGAATTAAGGCTTATGGTAAGCGTTAGGTGGTGTTCGTTACTCTGGTCATGGTAAATACCAAAGTACTTTTTCCATTTTAGTACCGCTAGACCGGCATTGATTAAGTTCAGCTCTGCTATTTGGATATTGGTTGAATATTCGTCTTCCGCATCCGCATCCGCAAAGGAGACCCTTTTCTTTTCCTCGATACTGCCCGTAAAATTTGGGGTACAGAGCGTCACTCTTAGCATGCCTTCCAGTGCATCATCTATCCGATCAATACCCATTCCAACATCTATAAAAGGAACTTTCTTCTCAATGAGATATGCAGAAATATACTTCTTGGGTTCGCTTTTATCGATACAGATAAAAACAAAGTCCAAGCCGTCCAATAACCCCAAATTTCCCTGATCAATGTTATAAGGATGGACCTTAATGCCCTTGTGCATCTTGGAGTATATTCCTTGCAGATAGGATACCTTTGTTTTCTTCTTACCCAACAGCATCTTACGGGAAGGCGCCCCTGGTGCCCTAAACGCATTATGTTGCAGGAAAAAATCCTTGTCGAACAAATGTATCTCCTCTACCAGAGTTTTGGCCACAAGGTCCAATATATAAGACCCAGTGCCCCCAAGACCAACAATCCCGATTTTTAGGCCTATCAGTTTTCGTGAAATACTGTCTATTTGAACCCTCGCGGAATTGGTATCCACATAGTGCAGGCTGTATTCCTCGTCTTCTTCTTCAACCACCTTAAAGGTCTTGGCCGTTACGGATTTATTTATCGCCCTTGCGGGATTGGAAATAATAGCAACGTATTGGGTAATCTTATGGTAATAGTCGGCATACCCGTTGGGAGGCTTATTGGAAAATGTGTGGTCTATTTCAACTCCTCCCACAGTGGCTGGTTTTGAACTATTACGAATTGATTCTATTATGGCACCGTCCTTATTGCAGGGCAGATCCCCTGCAAAATGGATGACATGAGTGCGAGGTTTTACTGCCCTACCCTGGGCTATTGATATTTCAGACACCAAAGTACCATAACAAACCTTACTAGCTTGGTTAACATAGGGTACATTGGAGATTATCAAATGGGCACCATTAATAGAAACTTCGTAACCCTCGTTACGAAGTTTCATGATATCCGGACTACGATTTATTAGTTTGGGTAACATTGAATACCATTTTTTGGGTTACACAAACTTTTTCACCTGCGACAAGGCTGCCTTCTTCATCCCCTCTTGGCCCATGCTTGTACTGAACGGTATAGCAAACTAATGAGTTGGTAGAAATACGACCATATTCCAAAATAATTACTTCTTCATAGGTAATTTCGGTTTTCTCCCAGATCTTGTCTTTCAAGTTCACCTTAATACAGTATTCAACCACGATCGGGCAAATAAAAAATTTGGACCTTGCTGTTATACCAATCTTATGTTCCGGGTCATCCTCATAACTGACCTCAACATCACCCTGGCGAAGTTCCTTTAAAAAGAACTTTTTGGGATTCTTCCCGGTCAGCTCCAAAATTTCCAATGGTGTCATAATACATTCATCCACGTTGTATTTAATCCCATCAATGTCAATGGAAATCTTTTTATAAGGTCTGGCCCTAAATCCTTCGATACCAACCTCTCTAAGGTCCACTTCTTCTTCCAATTGCACAGGCTCAAAGCCCTTTTCGTTCTTCTTGAACAACAGTTCAAATTCATCTGCGGGATTTAACCCGGCAGTTTCTAAGATTTCCTTGCCGGTAATCTTTGGTTCATTGGTTTCAAACTTCTTTCTGTTTACTCTAAAGCTATAGTTTTTCATGGCTTTATATTGTTTTAATTATTATTATGCCCTCGGCTTTAAAACAGTGCGGACCTCCAACTGCTCAGGTAAGTTTCGCTATGCCAATGCTTGGAAAACAATAGAAGAATACCTATCATTGTATAACAAAACAGGGGAACCATAAGGTGATAAGCCTTATGCGTGAGTCGACAAACTTGTATCCCTATCATTCTAATCCGATTGGCTGTTACCAGCAACCAATCGGATTTTGGTTTTTTATCCGCTATCGTATTTAGGTTTATCGTTCATTGTTTTGTAAAAAATTACCACAAAGATACACTTTTTTTCAAATATAATTTGTTCTGGCAAAAAACAAGTATTTATGCCAAATCACCACAAAACAAGCATTGTTGGTTAAATTATTTTTATTTTTATGTGTATAATTTCGCAAACTGTTTGTCTAATTAAACATTTTTTAATATATTTGTATGATTAACAGTATCATAGCATATGACGGACAACGATAAAAAAAGATTCTATAGCGCTGTTGGCCAATCCATCAAAGAATCAAGGGTCGTGGCGGAAGTTAGCCAGGCGGATTTGGCCAGAAAGGTTAATATGAGTCGGGCATCAATCGTAAATATCGAAAAGGGGAGACAACAACCATCTTTGCATCTACTATGGTCTTTATCCGAAATATTGGATGTAGAGATAGGTACATTTATTCCTGATTTTCAATCTTCTAATAGTGAGGTTAAAACCATTTTTGATGAGCTTATTAAAAAATCCTCGGCCAAAGGCCACATCTATGAAGGTTCAATGGATAATCTTAACTCATTCATTAGTCAATAATCTAACTAAATCATATTAATCCAGTAAAGATGAGTGCTATTGAACAAAAGGGGTCAAAGTTACTTGACAGCCTTGGTGTGAGGCATGCCCCTATCCCAATTAAAAAAATTGTAAAACAGCTGAACATTAAATTGAATTCCTTCAATCTTGGAGATGAAATATCCGGTGCTCTTGTAATTGAAAACGGGAATGCTAGAATTGGTTACAATCCTTTTGAATCAGAAGTTCGCCAACGCTTTACCATTGCCCATGAGCTCGGGCACTATATTTTGCATAAAGGAGTAAAGAAAGATGGCCTTTTTGTGGATAATGTCAAAGTGATGTTCAGAAGACAGAATTCAACGGTACGCGAGCTCAAACAGGAAAAGGAGGCAAATGCTTTTGCAGCTTCCATATTAATGCCCAGGGCATTGGTTGAGAAGGAGTCTGAAAAACTATACAGGAATGGTAAATTTTTGACCGATGATGAAATAGTCAAATCTCTGGCTTCCACTTTCAAAGTAAGTACTATTGCCATGACCTATAGGTTGATTAATCTAGGTTATATTCCTGGAAAGTAAATTGTATCAATCTCGCAATTAAACCGTTACAATTTCAACAGGACTCTACTAATTTATTTACAAATGAAAATTCTTACAATTCATATTTTTTTTATCTTTAAAATATTCAAAATACATAATCATCTAAATATCAGCGTAATGAGTGATCAAAATCCACAACAAACAGACAGAAATCAAGAAAAAACAGAAACTCGGGATATAAATTCTGTATTTGTGGAGGGCGCTGATTTAAATGATAATAAACTTCAAGACAGTGTTAGACTCAACACACTTATCACCAAAACATTGGAAAAACAAGTCGAGGTTCTCAAATTGAACCAAATGGATCAGGATGATCTAAGGACTGTGGTACAACTCTAGGTTTCTGTATTGAAAGTAGAAAAATATACAAAAAACTCCTTTGCGGGGGCACTTACCAACGACTACACTCCAAAGGGAATAATTCAGGAAAAAAACCAGTTCAAATTTCTCCACGAGTACCTTACCTCCAGCGAACTTGATGTCAAGACAATCGTTTCGGAGTACAATTACATTAGTAAGGACTTCTTGGATGGGCATGCTTCCTATTATTCCTACTGCTTCGAAAACTATCCCAGCGTTTGTAAAAGAGTACACTTCTTCCGCAATGCATTTGATGAAGCAGCATTCCAAAACGCCATTTTGGAGAAAAAAGATGAGTTTTGGGACAACTATCTTGGCTTCGTAGTAGTAAAACCCATTCCCATAACCGTTATCGGATTTACCGTTCTAAAAACGTATTCCAATCATGGTAACCTTAGGACATTTTGGGGAACCAGGGACTATTTGGTCCACCTATTCGGAATAGAGATCAAAGTCAATTCACTCGCTTTTCAAGAACAGGATACGGTTATTGCCGCATGCGCAACCACGGCCATTTGGTCGATGCTCAATAAGGCATCATTGGATTTCCATACTACCCTTAAAACACCAAGCAAAATAACCCGGGACGCAGACAATGTTTCTCCCGACGGTAGTCGTCTTTTCCCAAATAGGGGCCTTAGCCTATTGCAAATCTGCCAATCCATAGTCAATTCCGGATTGGTATCCGAGGTAAAAAAAGGGGATGTCTATAAAAACCAAACCTTCAGCAATGTGATATCCGGAGAGTATTTAAAAAAAATATTAAATGCGTACTCACCAATCGGCATTCCTATTATTTTGGTCGTTTTTGTCCCTAACGGAAATAGCTATGGGGGGCATGCCATAACCATTTCTGGATTTAAGCAAGAACCCTTAAAGCACAAAGAGGCAAAGGATGATATCACTTGGCATGCCGAAAATATCATAAAGTTATACGCACATGATGACCAATGGGGGCCTTTTGCTCGGGTTACCTTCAAAAATAAAAAGGAATACATAACCCACTGGACGAAAAATGATGACAAGGATCCAAAAAGGGCCACTATCGTAAAAAACATCATTGTGCCGGTCTATCCCAAAATTCGAATTTCATATGAGGAGATAGAGGTTATCGTATTAGGAATAGATATTATGCTTAGGGTATGGTTCAAAAATAAAATCATATCTGATGTGGTATGGGATATCAAACTAGATTACTCTGAAAAAGCCAAAACCAGAATCAGGAATTCCTCAATTTCAGATGAGGCCAAAATAAATAGGCTCACCAAAGATTTTCCAAAATATATCTGGATTGCAAAATGCTATATAGCCGACCAATTGGTGATGGAATTCGTTTTTGATGCCACTGGTGTAAACAATGCCATGTTAGGCCTGGACGTAGTATGTTATTTACCGTTTAGGAAAATGAAGATTCTAAAGCGATTTTTAATCAATAACCGCACTTTATTTGAACCTTTGATCAAAAGAAGGGACTACAGTAGTTACTACGATTTCATCCTGAAATCCTTATAATCTCTTCAAAATTTGCACTGGCAAATTTGCAACCAGCCGATTTCTGTGCAATTTCCATAGATGCTCAAATCACCCAGAATAATGCTGGCAGAACAAATCGTGAGCATACCTTAGACACTTTGTCCAATTGATAGCATCATGCTGGTTAAACTTACTTGTATCAAGTACAAGTTCATCAAATACTAATTTGGTGCCGTTTCCAATCCTTGATTATTCTTACCTAAAACCCTTTTGACCCACTTCCAGCTCCCCCATTAGCTTTTTAATAGCAAACAAACAATATCCATGCCTGGACTACGGCATAAATCAGGGGGCTCTGCCCCTCTTTTTTATACGTCTTACCTGACCTGGATATTGTAAGTAGTACAGCATCAAAAAGGTAATAACGACGGCTCTAAAAGAAGCAAATCAAAAAGAGATACCATGAAATCGAAATCAATCCTTAAAAATGAAACGGCACCAAAAAAATCAAAAAGGAAAATACTCTGGATAAATCAGCATATCAATTCTCCACTGAGGGGGGGGTTGGGATGGTCATAAATAAAGTTCAATATTTTTTTTAACCAGTCCGCAGCAAAGTGGGCATAAATTTTTTAATCATGAGTAGACTTAGAAACCATGTACAGTTAATCGGAAACCTTGGGGAAGACCCTAAAACAACGGATTTAGAAAGCGGAAAAAAAGTGTCGCGCTTTTCATTGGCAACCAATGAGTACTACAAAAATTCCAATGGCGAAAAAGTACAGGAGACCGATTGGCACCAAGTCAAATGTTGGGGCAAGACAGCCGAGATTGTCGAAAAGTATGCCAAGAAAGGGGATGAAATCGGAATCGTTGGAAAGATAAAGACCCGAACCTATGAAGGGCATGACGGGAACCAACGATATGTAACGGAAATCGTGGCCGATGAAATCCTATTGATGGGCAAAAAACAAAATGGTAATGCATCCTAGCCCATTCTGTCGAAAAGGTCGGGCGGTACGATCCGACCTTTTTCCTTTCAGGGGTTATAAATCCAAGATTATGGAAGTAACAGTAAATGAGATAAAAAGCCAATTGAAACAGTTGCACACCCTTCCCCTTTGCCGTACACGGTACACAGAGGGCATACGATACCTGGTGCAGGCAGCCGAAGCTTTTTGGTTGCTTACAGACGTATCGGTCATGGGAAAAAGTCTTTCCAATAAAAGCTATTTCATCACAGTGGACTTTAGAAAACTGTCCACAGCTGAAAAAGAGGAAATAGGCTTTGGCGCCACCATCAGCTACAGCGATGGTAACGATAACATCTTTGAGGTTCAGAAATACCACATTACGGATTTCCCCTTGGATGAAATTCGGTTGTTCTTTATAGATGGCACTTTGATGTTGCCCAGTGAATATTAAAAATAGTCGAGGGTGTAGCCGATGGTAGCGGTTACACCCTCTGTTTCATCATTTAACATACAGCAAATAATGAAGTCTAAAGTTAATGAAATAAAAGTAAGCTACTGCGAAAAACTGGGGATAATCGATACTCCAAAACTTTCGGATTCAGCGATAGCGGCAAGGGTATTGCATCAGAACTGTAACAACGATACAATAGGTCTAAGGGAAACCTTCAAAGTACTGCTTTTGAACAATGCGAACCGTGTAAAGGGGACATTTCAGGTATCTGACGGTGGAATCGTTGGAACCGTGGTTGATGTCCGGATCCTTTTTGCCGTTGTGCTAAAGACCCTTTCCGTAGGGATAATCCTCGCACACAACCACCCATCGGGCACTTTGAAGCCCAGCGCTTCGGACAAGGCAATCACCGAGAAAATAAAACGTGCCGGTGAACTTTTCGATGTAAAGGTTTTGGACCATTTGATCATTGCACCCGATGGAACGTTTTTCAGCTTTGCAGATAATGGGCTGATTTGAGTACAATTTTGTATTTACCTTCCATGTAAATCCCTGTTTTACGGATGAAACCTTTGTTCTATGGTTCAAGGGTTTCATCCTTTGAGCTCTCAACGTTAGACTATCCTGTTTTCTGGCCGATTCAGTTTTTTCCTACTTTAGTGGCCCTAAACCCTTTGCAATGGTGGAAGAAATACAATTTATCGGTATAGAGTACCTTGAGAACAAAATCCAAAAGGCTCAAAAGCCCGAACACCTGTATGGATTTTTACTGAATATAGGTAAGAACCAAAATGGCGTCAAAATCGATATTCGCTTTGAACTGCTTGTACCGATCAATGATTCGGAATACATTTTTTCAAAAACAATTTCCACCTTTTTTCTCCACCATTTTGATTTCGATTATTTGCGGAACGAAAGCGAAACGGTATCTGAACTGGTGTTGATCTCCATGTCCCATACCCGAATGTACCTGCTTTCGAAGTTTTCCCGATATTCTTCGGTCAAACACAAAATATTCAAGGCCCATCATTTTATTCCTGAAATCAAACGTCAGATGAATATCCCATAGTATTTGGATTTTAGCCCCCCACCAAATGATATTCTATGCGGTATCCATCCTCATTTTTTGGTGTACCCAAGATTACAGGTTTTAGTTTAAATGATTTGACAGTCCTAGAAAGGGGATTTTATTATCAATTCTTGGACGTTCCATTCCCCAAATAGGTTTTGCTCCACCTTAACCGTATTCCTCAATTGGCCATAATCAATCCAATCGCCAGTTTTCAACTCAGGGTCATCATAGTTGGCATTGAAACCGTGCCATGACAGATAGAATTTCATTTCGGGGAAACACTCCCAAATATCCCGCAACATTTGGATAAAGTAGCGAGTGTTTGCTTTTCCTAAGTTCCGGTCATGGGCCTCGATATACAAAAACCCTCCCTCAAGGTATTGATCAAATCCTTTAGGAGCATGCTTCTGGTCTTCCTTGCGCATATACATATTTACATCGTCCAGAACTGGCAGAATGGCCTTGGCGCTAGCTGAGCGGATAAAATCAATGATATGATACGAGTAGAAATTGGAGGCCATGGGTGGCTCAAACCGAAATACAGAAGCGGCCCATTTCAGTTCTTTGGTTTGCAATTTTTTATGGAAATCCTCCCCTTTATCAAATCTATAAACATTCGGATAAAAGGACTTCCATCGGTATTCCAGATGTACGAGTTCTTCCCAATCTTTATAGCGCCATACCTGGGCCAATAAGTCAAGCGCCCGCTGTTTGGGAATGCCATGGTTTTTGGTGAGATAATTCGCCTTAGGCCGTAAATAATCGGACCAATATGAATAGCGGTCTTCTTTGGAAACAGATAGTCTTTGATTTTTCATGTTCATCAATTTTAAAAACACCGCGTACCAGCAAGCAGTATTTTGAAAATCAACAAACCTGTATGGGAAATGTTGCTATAATCGTGGTTTAGTCTTCAGATCTTAAGCTGGTACAATCCTAGTATCGATTACTACTGATTTAAAAGTACACTTTTATGGGCTTTCCCACAAGTTTGGTCATTTTCGAGAGGATCAGTAGAGCCATTGTATTATTCCTATTGAATTTTGGTTTTCGGAAAAGTATCTGTAAAAAGAAAGCAGTGTCCATCTTAAAGTCAAAAAATCGCTTTTTCCTGAAAAAAGGTCATCTTAACTTAAGGTTATGGGCTGTTAAATTTTTGGTGCTGCGCACAATAAGGAATAGCAAGAGGGCAACGCGCTGGCCGCGGCGTTGCAATTGATAATTTTATGTAAAGCACTGATATACAATGTTTTAAATGATTCCCGAAGTGAATCTGATTTATTAGAGTTGACCCCTAATTGACCCCCTTTGCCCCCTAAACTTGGTTTTATGGGTCAAATGGTCTTGCAGCCCCTATTAAATAAGGAAGAAATGGGGGTCAATCTGTTGAAAAAAATAATATGGGCACATATGTAAATATAAAGGTGAGCAACCAAGTTGCGGACAGGTTTCGGGGGCTTTCGCCCGGTCTGGCGAAATCACATTCCGATGCGCTAAATCTCCTAATGGATGTTCATCTCCGATGGAGCACGAAAAGAAATATCGAGACGAATTCGCATGTAAAGTCCATTCAGGTGCACGGGGATAAAAACACCGATCGCCTGGTTTCCATTTTAAAGGCCATTGAACACGACAAGATAGATCGCATTTTGAGTATGTTGATCGTGCTGTTTGACCACGGGGCAAAACGAAGAAACCCCGACAAGCCCGGTTTGAAAAATGTCAATTCAACACCAACCATAGACGTGGAACAAACCAGCAATGCCATGGTCATTGTGCAGCTGGAGGAAGAAAAACTGAAACTAGGCGATCAGATATTTTTCATGAAAAAGGAAATTGGCGGGCTGCTCCATAAAAAGGCAAAGCTCGTACGCCCTCCATTGGGAAAATCCTATGTCCGACTGGATATGGACCTCGAGGAATTCGAAAAATTGAAAGAACGATTTAAACCGGATTGACATGTACATTACCATTACCCGACAGCAAATGGAAGCCACCTACATGCAGAGCGCAGGGGATTTTGTGGCTTATCTCGAAAAAGAGGACAAGGACAAAGACCCAAATTTGGTGGAACCCTTTTTTGATCAGAACAATGATAGGATTCCTTTGGAAACGGTCACCAAGGCAATCGATACCAACACTGCAAAGCTCAAAAAAAGAGAACCCAAATTCTACTCCATTACCATAAATCCAAGCCAAAGAGAACTAAGGGCAATGAACAATGACCCAGCACTATTGAAAGCCTATGTGAGGGAGATCATGAAGGATTATGCATCAGCCTTTTATAGGAAACATGAGGTCAAAGTAGAGCAGTTGAAATATTATGCCAAAATCGAACATGAGCGCACCTATTCCAGAAAGGATAGGGAAATACAGGAAAACAGACCCTTTAAAGCAAAATTGGCCAGACTTAGAAATGAACTGCAGCAAGTTCGCAAAGCAGAGCTCCAGGGAAGCCAAC
>ERZ1740067.2694-NODE-2694-length-10574-cov-6.762905_pt1 | contig 10574 bp, 10 predicted proteins | sample MGYA00581736_ERZ1740067 | MGnify/ENA primary metagenome ERZ1740067 (study PRJEB43018, sample SAMN04849236) | marine metagenome | isolation source: floating plastic debris | place: Pacific Ocean | collected 2008-08-27 | study: EMG produced TPA metagenomics... | reverse complement strand
GACCCCATATGGACCGCATCGTTGAAACCGTTCGCGCGGCGGGATTGCCCGTTCGCCCCCTGACGTCCAGCCAACTTTAGAAAAAGGAGATCGTTATGCTTGGCCTACGACTTACACGCTTACTCACTGAGTCTGCTGCTCTCCTCCTTCTTCTGAACATTACCAAGTCTGGAAAAACGTCATGACCAATTCATCATCTACCGACCACGTCCGAATTTTCGACACAAGCTTGCGCGATGGGGAGCAGTCGCCAGGCTTTTCCATGACAATGAAGGGCAAGCTGCGCATGGCAAAGGCGCTGGCAGCCCTTAATGTCGATGTGATTGAAGCGGGCTTCGCGGCCGCCTCCCCGGGGGACGCTGAGGCCGTGCGCGCTATTGCAGAAGAGGCCGAAGGGCCCATCATTTGCTCGCTGGCGCGGGTGACGGAACCAGATATAGAGGCGGCTGCGAAGGCGTTGGAACCTGCCGCTAGAAAGCGGGCCCATGTCTTTATCGGGACATCCCCCTTACATCGTGAGTTCAAGCTCAAAATGCGCAAAGGAGAAATCCTCGATGCGATTGATCGCGGTGTGCGGTTTGCGCGGGAAACGTTTGAGGATGTCGAGTTTTCCGCAGAAGATGCGATGCGCACGGAACGCACCTTTTTGGCCGAATGTTTGAAGGTTGCCACCGAAGCGGGGGCAACCACCCTCAACGTGCCGGACACGGTGGGATACATTACCCCTGAAGAGATATTCGATACCTTCTCCTACCTGGTGGAGCATGTGGATCCTGGTCCTGGTGTCGTTTTCTCTGTACACTGCCACGATGATTTAGGGATGGCTGTGGCTAACTCCTTGGCGGCGGTTCGCGCTGGCGTTCGTCAGGTGGAATGCACCATCAACGGCATTGGTGAACGAGCTGGCAATTGCGCGATGGAAGAGGTTGTGATGGCTCTTCGGACGCGTAAGGATAGTTATGGCGTTGAGACCCAAGTGAACACCAATAAGCTTTACCATGCGAGCCGGACGCTGGAAGAAGTCACCAGCGAAAAGGTCCAGCGGAACAAAGCTATTGTTGGTCGCAACGCTTTTGCTCACGAGGCGGGTATTCATCAGCATGGGATGCTGTCGAACCCTGAAACGTACGAGATCATGCGGCCCGAGGATGTAGGGCAACCCAACACGACCTTGGTGTTGGGTAAGCACTCGGGCAAACACGCCATCTTGGCGCGGCTTGAGGAGTTGGGGCACGAAGTTGACCCTGAAAATGTCCCAGCGCTGTTCACTGCCTTTAAGAAATTGGCGGATGAGAAGAAGGAAGTGACCGACGAGGATCTGCGGGGCCTCGTGTCTGGTGCATCCAACCGGGTGATTGTGTCGGAGGTTTCCGAATGACCGGCAAAACCCTCTTTGATAAGGTTTGGGAACGGAATGTGGTCTCGCCTGAGGCTGTGGACTCCCCCGCTATTCTCCATGTGGGCTTGCACCTTGTTCATGAGGTGACAAGCCCTCAGGCCTTTACTGTTCTAAAGCAACGAGGGCTGAAGGTTCGTCGCCCTGATTTAACGTTGGCGACCATGGACCACTCAACCCCGACCCTTCCGGCGGGGCCCGACGGTGCACGTCCCTATGCAACCGAGCAGGCGAAGGTGCAGGTGGAAACCCTCGCCAAGAATTGCGCCGATCAGGGTATTGAGCTTCTTGATTTCGATGATAACCGTCGGGGTATCGTGCATATTGTCGGGCCAGAGCTTGGTCGAAGTCAGCCCGGTATTGTGATCGTGTGCGGGGATAGTCACACCTCCACCCACGGGGCGTTCGGCGCGTTGGCCTTTGGCATTGGCACCACCGAGGTGGGCCATGTGCTCGCCACTCAAACGCTTTTCCAACGCAAACCCAAAACCATGCGGGTACGGTTCAAGGGGGATGCACCTCTGGGGGTGACCGCCAAAGATCTGGCGCTTGCCATGATTGCCAAAGTGGGGATTGGCGGTGCGACCGGGCATGTCATTGAGTATGCGGGCCCCGCCATTGAAGCACTTGATATGGAGGGGCGAATGACCCTCTGTAACTTATCTATCGAGGCGGGCGCGCGGGCGGGCATGGTGGCACCGGATGATGTGACCATAGAGTATTTGCGCGGCCGTCCCGGTGTGCCAGAAGATTTCGAAAAGGCAGAAGCTGAATGGCGGACGCTCTATACGGATGAAGGGGCCCGTTTTGATCAAGAGGTTGAGGTGGATGTAACCGCTCTCGCCCCTATGGTCACCTATGGGGTTGTCCCGGATGCGGGCGCACCGGTGACCGAAAGCCTGCCGGTGGCGGACAATGACGACCTCAAAGATGCCTATGACTATATGGGTCTTTCAGCGGGGACGCCGCTGAACAGCGTGAAGATCGATCGTATCTTCATCGGTTCATGCACCAATGGGCGCCTGGCGGATATGCGGATGGCCGCATCGATCTTGAAGGGTCGCAAAGTTGCTGATGGGGTCATTGCGCTTATCGTGCCGGGGTCGGAGCAGGTAAAAACCGAAGCAGAGGCCGAGGGGCTCCATGACATTTTCCGCGCCGCAGGTGCAGAATGGCGTGAGCCTGGTTGCTCTATGTGTATCGCTATGAATGGTGACGCAGGCGCACCGGGCGAAGTGGTGGTCTCCACCTCCAATCGTAACTTTAAGGGGCGTCAAGGCAAGGGTGTGCGGACTGTTCTGGCGTCTCCCGCCACGGCGGCGGCGTCGGCCATTGCGGGGCATATTGCCGATCCCCGACCCTATCTGTCAGGGGAGGCGGCATAATGGACGCGTTCACAACATTGACGTCGAAGACGATCACGCTCCCTACACGGGATATTGATACCGACCAAATTGTCCCGGCCCGGTTCCTCACCATGACTGACAAAGAAGGCTTGTCCGAGGCGGCCTTCCATGATTGGCGGTTTGATGCGGACGGAAACACTAAGCCAGATAACCCCTTCGCAGGCGTTGATCTTAACGAGCATCAAGTGATCGTTGCAGGCGATAATTTTGGCTGTGGCTCCTCGCGGGAGCATGCGCCCTGGGCGCTCGACGCCCTTGGGATCCGTGTGGTGATCAGTACGTCCATTGCTGATATCTTCCGGTCGAACGCCCTCAAAAACGGCGTCCTTGTTATCGATGTGCCCGAAGACATTCATGCGGATCTGATGACCCGTCCTGGCGAGGATATCACCGTGGATTTGGAGGCGGAGGAGCTGCGGTTCGGGAACCATGTGGTGCCGTTCAAAACCGACCCGTTTGCACGGCGCTGCTTGCTGGAGGGAACGGACTCCCTTGGCATGCTCGTGTCGAGCATTCCGCATATTGAAAAATTTGAGCAGGAGATGGGGCGGTGAGTCTCAATATTGTTTTACTTCCCGGTGATGGAATTGGCCCTGAGGTGACGGACGCGGCGGCAAAGGTCCTGCGCGCCGTTTGCACCCTGGAGGGGATTGAGCTTGATTTGAGTGAGCACGCGTTTGGCGGGGCCGGCATCGATGATGCGGGCGATCCTCTACCGGCGGAAACCCTGTCCGCGTGCCTGGCGGCGGATGCGATTTTCCTTGGCGCCGTTGGGGGCCCCAAGTGGGACGGCGAGGCGGTGCGGCCCGAGGCAGGCCTTCTCCGTCTACGGCAGGAGTTGGCGGTCTACGCCAATCTGCGGCCCGTCAAACTCATGGATTGCCTCGCTGATAAATCTCCCTTGCGCAGCGACCGGGTGGAGGGCACGGACATCCTCATCGTGCGTGAGCTGACAGGTGGGCTATATTTCGGCGCGCGGGAAGAGGGGGAGGAGACAGCGAATGATTCGCTCACCTACACCGCGCCGGAGGTGGAGCGGGTCGCCCGTATTGCCTTTGAAGCCGCGAAGGGGCGGAGCGGTCGTTTGGCATCGGTGGATAAGGCCAATGTGCTGGCCACCTCTCGCCTGTGGCGCGCCGCGGTGAACCGGGTGCATAAGGATTACCCAGAGGTGGAGCTTGAGCATGTCCTTGTGGACGCCATGGCGATGCACCTCATCCAAAAACCATCCCGCTTCGACGTGGTGGTGACCGAGAACCTGTTCGGGGATATTTTGTCCGATGAGGCGTCGGTGATTGCGGGGTCTATCGGCCTTCTGGGGTCTGCGTCTTTGGGGGACGGCAAACGCGGCCTTTACGAGCCTATCCACGGGTCGGCGCCCGATATTGCGGGGGAAGGAAAAGCCAATCCCGTGGGCGCTATCCTTTCTATTGCCATGTTGTTGCGCCATTCAGCAGGTCAGGAGGCTGCGGCCCAACGGATTGAGCGCGCGGTGGAGGCGGTCACCCGCCGGGGCGTGCGCACCGTCGATGTGGGCGGGGACGCGGCCACCTGGGTGGTGGCGGATGCCATCGCCGAAGAAGTCACCAACGCAGGCAACGCGTTTTTCGCCTGCTAACTTTTGCCCTTCATCTTTAGAGGGGCTTAACCATGGCGGCCCCTGATGAAGGCGGGGGACGCTAAGTAAAAAGAGGAAGTCATGGAACAGTTTCACGCCATTAGACGTTTGCCACCCTATGTCTTTGCCGAGGTCAATCGGCAAAAGGCGGAGGCGCGAGCGGCGGGGCGTGATGTCATCGACCTTGGCATGGGGAACCCTGACCTGCCGACCCCAGACTTTATTGTTGAGAAGCTGGCGGATGTGGCGCGAGACCCCAAAACCCATCGCTATTCAGCGAGTAAGGGGATTGCTGGCTTAAGAAAGGCCCAGGCGCGTTATTACCAACGGCGCTTTGATGTAAGTCTCGATCCTGAGACGGAGGTGATCGTCACCTTGGGCTCAAAGGAAGGGTTTGCAAACTTGGCGAGCGCCATTACGGCGCCCGGCGATATTATTTTGGCGCCGAACCCGTCCTATCCTATCCACGCCTTTGGTTTCATTATGGCAGGCGGATCGATGCGTGCGTTGCCGTCGGCGCCGACGGAAGCGGTGTTTAAAGAAGCGGAGAAGGCTATCCGCTATTCGGTACCCAAACCGATTGCGATGGTGATCAATTATCCCTCCAACCCGACGGCGGAGGTGGCGGGCCTCGATTTCTATAAAGAGGCCGTCGCTTTTGCGAAGAAGCATGAGATCATTCTCATCTCTGATTTGGCGTATGCCGAAATTTATTTTGGCGATACCCCGCCGCCTTCGGTGCTCGAAGTGCCCGGCGCTATGGATGTGGCGATTGAGTTCACGTCGATGTCAAAAACCTTTTCCATGCCTGGCTGGCGGATCGGCTTTGCGGTCGGCAACCCGCGGCTGGTCGCTGCCCTCGCGCGGGTCAAATCCTATCTCGATTATGGCGCGTTCACCCCCATCCAGGTGGCGGCGGTGGCGGCCCTCGATAACTCCGAAGCGGTCGCCGCTGAGGTTCGCGAGGTTTATGCAAAACGCTTAGACGTCCTGGTGGAGAGTTTTGCGAATGCAGGTTGGTCCATCCCCCGGCCCGCGGCCAGCATGTTTGCGTGGGCCCCGGTGCCCGAGCCTTTCGTTGAGGACAGCCTTGGATTTGCCAAACATCTCCTCGCGGAGGCGGATGTGGCGCTCGCCCCCGGTGTGGGCTTTGGCGAACGGGGCGAAGGGTTTGTCCGTATTGCCCTTGTGGAAAATGAGCAGCGCATCCGCCAGGCGGCAAAAGGCATTGGGCGGTCGCTAAGACGCAATGCAGCATAAGGCTGTTTTGAGTATTACGTTGTTCTCCACTGCTTATAGTGCAAGGCGATCACATTGAGGCATTTCCCTCGTGCTTCGAGACGGTCCTTCCGTTCGGCGGGAAAACGGGTCCCTTCCCGTTTTCTGACCCGCCTCACCCTCAGCATGAGGAAAATGTTTGCATTTCAATGACTTCCTCATCCTGAGGAGCCGCCCCTGGCGGCATCTCGAAGGATGAGGAAGTGATTCAAACAGATCGCCTCGCGCTATAAAGCGAACGTCCCTCGCTTTAGGGAAAGTAGATCTCAAGCATACAGCATGCGGATCATGGTATTTCCGGAGGACGGAAGTAAATCATATCACGGTGGAAATCGATAGCGAAGCTTGTCTGCGCCAGAAGGTCCGTTCCTACAATGATGAACGGGCCGTCCTCTGCCCCGATCACGGATAAAGGCTCAAGGGTGAGCACCAGGACCGAGTGTATCGGCCAGCGTCGCTGCCCCATTTTAAGGCCTTCAACGCCCAGCGCCATTCGAGGGCGACTTTGGCCTGCTACCCCTTCCACCACGGTTTTTCTGGCAGTGGCAGCGAGCATTGCTTGGACGCTCCTCATCTGTTCCGCCGCCTGCCAGTTCAACACGGTGATTTCCGATCCCGTATCAATAAGGGCGGGTGCTGGCCCCTCGTCAAAACCAATCTCACCAAAATGAAGCCCATAGAGCGCGGATGCGCCGGGGAGCGCGTCTATGGGCGCCTCTTTCCAGCCGCGAAAGCTGTCTGGTGTAAACGCTTTACCGGGGACAAAGGTGACTGTCTGTGTACTAAGGTCGAAGACCAAGGCGGTGTTGATCAGGTGATCCATACCAATAATGCCTTTGGCTTGTGCACTCCTTTCAGGTTTCGGTAACACAATGACGTTGGGTGACGCGGCATTGATCGCATCCCCTACCGAAAGGGTGTCCAACTCATACATATTGACAGTTTGAGATTGAATAAGTCCCCGGACGAGTGTCTCCCTGCCGGGGCCATCGCTGATACCCAATAGGGCGGCTAAATCCTCATAGATCGCGGTGGCCGTCGCGCCAGTATCAATGATGAAGGGAAAAGGGCCCTCACCATTGACTTCAACGTCCACCATAAATTGATCGCCCTCAGCCCTTACATAGGGAAGGGTGACAGCCCCCTTAATGGGGGCAAGGGCCTCTGTCGGTGTGGCTGGCGTTGTGGCGCAACCCGTAAGTGCGATGACGCCGAGTAGGCACAAAAGAAAAAGCGGGCGGGAAAGCCGCCTTAAGGGCGTGGGCGACTGGGAGGTCAGTACAGTGACTGTTCGTGCTATGCCCATGCCATTTTAGCTCGCAGCTTCTGCGATCTCTTCGAGGCTTTCAGGTCGATGCAGAATGATGACCCCGCCTTTCCCTTCAAGCACCCCTTCATCTTCCCACATTTTGAGCTGGCGGTTCACATTCTCTCGCATCAGGCCCGCATGGGCACCTAGATTGGCCTGACTCAGCTTAATGTCGACCAAGATACCGCCGGAGGCCTGTGGCTTGCCGTACTGATCTGCGAGACGCAGTAAGGCTTTGGCGAGCCGTGGTCCCGCTTGCAGCGTGGTCATCTGTTCGACGAACTCATCCGTAGACCGCAATCGCCCACAGAGGACGCGAATAATATGAAGGGCCACCTTGGGGTGTTTCTCTAAGAATGTGAGAAAAACAGCCTGCCTTAGGGCTAGGACCCGGGCCTCTTCAATCACAACCGCGCTGGCGGTGCGCACACCGCTATCGAGAACGGCAATTTCCCCCAAAACATCGCCCGGCCCCATAAAGCATAGGACGGTCTCTTTTCCGGCCACGGCCGTGGTGGCGATTTTCACCCGACCTGAAAGAATGACGTACAGCGTGTCCCCGTCCTCCCCCTGGCGGAAAATAGCCTGGCGGCTTTTGATCGTTTTGGTTTGAGTGAGGGCGAGCAACTCTTCCATGGTATCGTCCGACATGGACGCAAAAAAGTCATGCTGGCGCAGCTCGAACAAAAGGCTCGCATTCTTATCGATCATTGGCCCTGCCCGCCCGTTTACGAGGACGGCCTCCTTGGTCTGCTGCTTCTTACCGCTCGCGCTGAACGGTATTCACCACTCCTGATGGTTCAAGCCCGGCCAGCTCTCGCTTTACCGCCCACCAGGCAAAGCTGCGCGTTACCTATGGCGATTGCTGGACCCGGCGCCCTTGCTCCAGATAGTGAACTTGTCGCCATATCAGAGAGTAAGGCATTTTGAGGCGCAACGCACCCATCTCATGCTGCAAAGGCGTGAGTACAAACGAACGTCCTTCGCTACAGCGCGCCAGGTGATCGCGTTGGATCAGGGAAAGTCGGCTCACGCGCGCAAAACAAAGCTTCTATGGTATCGGGTTGATTCAAGTAGAGCGCCCGATTCTACAGCGCCCCTTCCCCACTATTCGAGGCAGTCAAAGCTACCAAAGTCGTCGATCACATCCCGGGTCCCGTCGAGGATGATGCCGCCATTGGTCACCGGGATACCATTATCAATGGGGCACGCGGCGATGGGCCGGTCTTCAATCTGGTCGCCGACGGCATCGTCGTCATTCTCGCCGGCAAAGACATCCAGCGGATCGCCGTCAAGCTCCAGGGTGAAGGGTAGGATGAGGGGCAGTATCGGGTTTTCCGCTTCCCCGGTCGGGGTCGTTCTGAGGGCGGCGCTGAACCCATCAAGGGCTTGGGGCGGCAGGGGGAAGGGCCCAATGATCTGGCCCGTCAAAGAGGAAACAAGGACGGCCGTGTTTGGTTCGGTGAGGGTCACGGTTCCCCACTCATTGGTCACATCCACCGCTCCCTCGCGGTTAAGCCCATTATTGTCTTCCCCCGGGCCCCGCAGCACAATGAGAGCCGCATCTTCCCCTAGGGGCGTATCGATAAGCTCAAGGTTCAGGCCCTGAACAGCGCTAATGGCTTCAAGACCGATAGCGCCTTCCACGATCGTGCCGCGGACGCCCATGGAGGCGACGGGTGTGTTGATCTCAACATTTTGAGGCGTGCGCGCTGTCCGGCCCGACATAAAGCGGAAAGCGCCGCGGGCCACCGATGCGGCCATTTCGCCGGTGTTCTGGTCCGGATCGTAAATAAACCGATCCACCACCAGCTCAGCTTTGGGCCCAACGGTGAAGACCGTTTCGTCAAGAAGCAGCACTTGAAGCGCCGCGTCCTCCCCGCTGAGGATCGTGTCTTTGAGGAGAACATCACCGCCCACCTCGGCATCGCGAAACGCCGTCTCCACCTCGCTTTTTTGAGTGACTTCATTTTTGATGACGGCATTCACGCCAATTTGTTGGGCGGAAGCGCTATAAAGAGCGCCGGATAACCCCAATGCGGCAGAGAGGCAGAGTGTCCGGATCATTGGCCAAACCTCCACACTACCCGCGCTTCGGCGCCAGTGCTTTCATACTCAAAAACATCGATATTGGAGCCACGGTCAAGGTGATAGACCGCCGCTTCGAGGATCAGCCGATCTGCCACCGTGCCACCAGCCTGTCGTACAAGGGTTGAGACCGGTACGCCGACGGCCACGCGCCCATAGGCATATTCGTCTTCACGGCCCTGATCCCCATCATAAGAGAAGTCGCGGTAAAGGACGTCGCCATCCACATAGACCCCGCGGGACAAGAAGAGATTGCCGCCTAGCTCAACGCCGAACACATCATAGGCGAAATTCTCTGCGATGGCGTTATCGTCTTCATCCACTCCTTTGTGGCGGTAATGACCCCGCGCGGAGAGGGCGACCCGCGATGAAAGACGGTGCTTGGCGCTGACACTGACGTCGTAGCGAGGGCCGCTCCGCAAATCGCTTGTGTCCTGCGGGCCAAAAACCTGGTCATAGGATTGATCGTGGGCGCCCACCTGGATCGCCAGGCTCGTTTTGCCGGTGAGTTGATGGGTAAGGCGTGCCTCCACCCCCAGCTCGTTGAGGTAGGAGTCGCCCCCAATATTGACATGTCGCCCGCTCGTATTGACCCGCCATCCATAACGGTCGGTTGAGCCCTTCAGTCCTGCCTTCGCCTTCAGGATTGAATAGCCATCAATCGTATCCTGGTCGTCGAATTGCTTGGTGAACCCGTCAAGCACGGCGAATAATTCTCTGTCCCGTGTTTGGCTAAGGTCCCGCTCGACGGTCAGTCGGCCCCGGGCGACGAAAGAGTATTGTTCTGTCTCGCTTATTTCGGGGTCGATATTATCTTCGGCGATGAGGGTGCTGGCATTTTCATCATACCCGGCGCCAAGGGATAGGTATCCGCCTACCCGGGTCGGTTTCGATGCAGCATTGATGCGCGCATCGTAACGGTTCACCAGCGACCGTGCCTCAGGGGTCAGGTCCCGCTTTTCCAATAGGGCGGTTTCGCGTTTGGCGGCGGCGAAATCTCCAAGACGGTAAAGAATACCGGCATAAAGAACCCGCGCCTCATCCCAATTGGGTTCATAGAATAAAAGCCGTTCCATCGCCGCGGCGGCGGCCAGCAGATCACCAGCGGCCATGCGCTCCTGAGCAAAGCGCATGTTAAGACTGATATCGGTAGGGTTTTTGAGGACGTCTTGAAACGACACGACGCCATCGGCCGACCCAGGCTGGGCGGCTTCTGCGCCGTTAGGCGATAGTCCAGCCGTCATCCCAGCGATAATCGCCAGTGCTGACACGGCTGTCCGTTTAAATAGTCCCTCCACAACGCCTCCCCGCGGCATAGTCCCTATTTCGTAATCCTTAACGGGTGGACCCGTCAATGACCCGGCGAGGGGGAAAGGCACCGCATCAGGCGGCGCTGACTGATCCTGACCGGGCCGTCTCACGCTGGACGGATGGTGGGGAAGGGGGTAGCGTTAATGATCTTGCCGGGGGTGGTTCGAT
>ERZ1740067.2692-NODE-2692-length-10578-cov-4.112515_pt1 | contig 10578 bp, 12 predicted proteins | sample MGYA00581736_ERZ1740067 | MGnify/ENA primary metagenome ERZ1740067 (study PRJEB43018, sample SAMN04849236) | marine metagenome | isolation source: floating plastic debris | place: Pacific Ocean | collected 2008-08-27 | study: EMG produced TPA metagenomics... | reverse complement strand
GTCTGTCTGGGGGCTGGTACGATCTCCGCCTGGGCCAACGGCTTGCCGGCCCGTCTGTCTGACCTCGATAAGCGCGCGGTGGGCGAATGAATATCTGGGTCCAGATCGGTCTTGCCCTCAGTTTGCCAAGCCTCGCCACGGGCCTTTTGACCCTCTGGCGTGGCCCCCGTTGGGGCCTTTTGGGGCTGGGTGCTATGGCCGTGTGGGCCGCCGCCGGTATTGCGCAGGCCATTCAAGCGCGCGGCCAACAGGTTGTGGTCCGCGAATACTTCGACGGCGCCCTGCCGATCTATGGCCCCGATGGGATCGGAGCCGCCTTGTGGGCCTTTTTCGTCCTCGTGCCCGCTTTTGTCCTGACGCTGATCTGCTACGGAATTGGCGTTGGAATTTTCAAATCCCGCCAACGGGGAGCGACATGAGCGCCGCACTCATCACTGGCTGCCTTTGGGTCCTGGCTTCAGCCATCGTCGCGATGCTGCCGATGCGACTGCAGTATCCCCCGGGCCTTGCTCTGTTGGTCGTGGCGCCGCTTCTTTTGGTCTGGATCGCTGTTGTTCACGGCTGGATCTGGCTGGCCATCGGCCTCTTTGCATTCGTGTCCATGTTTCGTAACCCGCTGATCTACTTTGCCAAACGCGCGATGGGTCGAGTTTGATGCCGGTCTCGCTGATCCTTGCTTGTGTTTGGGCCGTGGCGGCGTGCCTCGCAGGCCTCGCGCCGCAGCGCGTGCATTGGCCCGCCGCCTGGGCCCTCATTGCCACCGGCATACCCTTGCTCGGCTGGGTCACGCTGCAAGCGGGCCCGTTCTGGGGTTTGTTGGTGTTCATCGGCGGCGCCTCGATCCTGCGCTGGCCCCTGATCCGCGCTTGGCAGGCCACCCAACGCGCCGTCGCGGGCAACAGCGCCGGAAATGAGCCGCGCCAGTGACCTATCTGGTCGCCGTCGGCCTTGGCGCGTTCGCTCTGTCTGCCCTCCGTCTTTGGCGTTTAAGCCTCGCGCTTCTGGCGATTGGCGCACTGCTACTCGGTGGGGCGATGGCCCATGATTACATCACAATCGTCCGCCCCTGCGCCGAGAACCCGGATGCCTTCCCGCCGGGCGGATGCCTCGACGCCGACACGCTCCTCGGCCTCTGGGCCGCCATCGCCATTCTATCGGTAGGCGTCACCGCTATCGGCTTCGCCCTCGGGCTCCTCACCCGCTTTGTGCTCGACCTCATGCAGCGCCCGCGTGGCGACACGCCCTAAACCACCGCGCCGCCCCCCAACAAAATCACTTTCTTAACGCGGACCAGCCCCTTAGCCTGCGCCCATGGTTGAGATCACAGACATCATTGATCGTGACAGCTACCGAGAGTGGCTGGAAGAAGCGGACCTTCCCCGGGACGTTCTAGTGGCCCTCGCGTTCCGGTCGGCGGCGCGGGTTTTACCGATTTGGTGGGCGGCGACCCTGACAAATGCGCGGTTGAGGGATAGTGGTTTGACCGCTCTCCCCATTTTGCGCAGTCTTTTAACATCGTTATCGTTTGCGGTCGCAGAGGATACGGATGTTAAATCGAGGTTGACTGACGCCGCGTACGGCGCCTCGGCTGCGGCTTCCAGCATCGCCTCCTCCGCCGCCTCAGCCTCCTTATCCGACTCATCCCACTCCGACGCCGACTCTGGCGCCGCCGCTTTTGCTGCCTATGCCGCCTCTGACACAGTCTCCGACACCGCTTCTGCCGTCTCGGCTGCCTCCGCCGCCTCCGCCGCCGCCTCCGCTGATACAGCCGCGGCTTTATGGTCTGGGTTACGTCAGGATTTGGTTGAACTTGGGACTGTTGACCAGATTCTGTCTCGCCCATTACGGATGAGCAATTCTCCGAACGACGACCTCCAGTCGATATGGCAGTCGGTGAACGCAACTTTAGAAGATTCAAGAGACGATAGCTGGCGTTTCTGGTTGGATTGGTACGAACGTATTTTGCACGGAGAAGAAGATCGTCGGACGTTGCTGATTGATATCGCCTTGAGCGAAGACATTGATTGGAGCGATACCACCGCCGCGTTGCAGCAGATCAACAAACTCGCTGATGGTTACATTAGCAATCCTGCCGAATACGGACCGGTTCGTTCGTTGATTGAAGATCTTCAAACCGCAACCGAACGGGCCGAAAACGCCAGTAAAGACCTTCAAAAAACGATCGTCGATATCACTTCGGCCGAAAAATCACGGAGATCCGTGGCCCGGACTCTCACGCAGGTCAAGGATGCCGTTGGTGACGCCAACCAGTTGATTGGCGAGATCACCTCAGCCCAAGCGCAGCAGGAGCCAATCACGCAAAATTTGCAAAGCGTTGAAGCCTCCTTAAAGGAGATGGAAACAGCCATTGCAACAACAACCGAAAACCAAACGTCGGCAATGGCGGCTCTCGCCAAAGCAATGGAGTCAGAATACGCTCTGAACGGCAACCTTCGACTTTGGCAGGCGAAACGGAAATTGCACAATGCCGCCGCAACTGCCGCAAAGCGGTTGTTCTATGTGGCCTTATTTGTGCTCGGTGTGGCGGTTGTTTCCGTTGTCACTTATCTGGTTTTGCACGGGTTCCCTGATACATTGCGGCCCATCGGATGCGATCCCGCGACGGCATCAGATGCCTGTCGCGGCATCGGCGCAGGCGCGACTGTGGCGCTTACCGCGACCCTAACACTGCTAACGCTAGGACTGTGGTTCGCGCGCCTTCAGATGAAGGAATACCTTTCACAAAGACACCTTGCCCTCGATGCCCAAGAACGGCATGCGTTTCTTCAGGCCTACGTTGGTTTGATCGCAGCCGGGCATCTCAAGATCGACAAGGAAGCGTCGCGGCAAGTGGAAATCATCTTCGAAGCATTGTTCCGACCATCGCAAGATGGGATCGTTCGGGAAGAAGGGGGGATTGATCCGTCCATTTCTTCGGCTCTTAGCCGACTGGTGTCTCGTTGATGACCCTTCACCTTCCCACCCCCCGTGGCCGCCTCACTCCAGATCGCTCCCTGTCTGACCTCACCTGGCTGCGCGTTGGTGGGCCGGCGGAGTGGCTCTTCCAGCCCTCCGATGCGGAAGATCTGTCGCAATTCCTGATGGATCTGGACCCGGACATCCCGGTCTTTCCGATGGGCGTCGGCTCGAACCTAATCGTGCGGGACGGTGGCGTGCCCGGCGTGGTCATAAAGCTCGGGCGCCCGTTCATGGATATCGAGTACGACGGCATATGCGTTGCCGCGGGTGCGGCTGCTCTGGATCAGCGGGTGGCATTGATGGCGGCAAAGGCCGGGGTGGATTTGACCTTCCTGCGCACGATCCCGGGCACGATTGGCGGCGCGATCCGAATGAATGCAGGCTGTTACGGCAGCTATATGGCTGACCATTTGATCGAGGTGCAGGTGGTGTATCGCGACGGCACGCGTGAGATGCTCGACGCGGCAGACATCACCTTCGGCTACCGTGAAAGCAACCTCCCGCCCGATTGCGTGATTATCGGAGCGACGTTGGATGGCGCGCGGGGCGACCCCGACGCGCTCGCCGCTAAAATGGCCAATCAACTCGCCAATCGTGACGCGACCCAGCCCACCAAGGATCTGACCGCAGGCTCTACCTTCCGCTTCCCGGCGGGTTTCAGCTCAACCGGGCGCGCCGATGACACACATGAGCTGAAGGCCTGGAAGGTCATCGATAACGCTGGAATGCGCGGCGCAGAACGGGGTGGAGCGCAGATGTCGGAAATGCATTCTAACTTCCTCACCAATAAGGGTGGCGCAACTGCCGCAGATTTGGAGGGATTGGGCGAAGAGGTCAGAAAAAAGGTTTTCGAGACCCAGGGCATAGATTTACGATGGGAAATTATGCGGGTGGGCCTTCCATCCCGCGTTCCAGAATAGCAAGGTCCGGACAAGATCCGGCGAAATGATCCCTCCGGCATCGTATCGGCGGGGCGATTTGAGGACCAGGTGGTGGCAGGGTTGAGCAGCCTTCCATCCCGCGTCGCAGTCCTGATGGGTGGCCCCTCCGCTGAACGAGAGGTGTCGCTGAGCACGGGACGCGAATGTGCCGAGGCACTGCGCGGCGAGGGATTTGACGTGACCGAGATTGATCCCGGTGCTTTTGGCACGGGGACAGACGTGGCGCAGATGTTGCGCGACGCAGCACCTGACGTTGTGTTCAACGCGCTGCATGGGCGTTGGGGCGAGGATGGCGCCGTGCAAGGCGTTCTGGAATGGCTCCGCATTCCCTACACCCATTCGGGCGTTCTGGCATCCGCGCTCGCTATGGATAAAACCCGCGCCAAGGACGTGTTCCGGCGCCACGGCTTGCCCGTGTGCCAGAGTGTCCTTGCCGAAGCCGTCGAGGTCAGGACACGCCACGTGATCGAACCGCCGTACGTCGTGAAGCCCAACAACGAAGGTTCTTCCGTCGGCGTCTACCTGGCGCCCCAGGCATCCAATGGCCCGCCCCCTTTGCCCCCCGACATGCCCGCCCCCGCCCTGTCGTAATCCTCCCCCCCGGGGCGCGAGCTGACTGTCTCCGTCATGGGCACCGGCCCAAACGACCCTGGCGCGCTGACGGTGACCGATATCCTGACCGACGGATGGTACGATTATGACGCCAAATACAAACCCGGCGGGTCGCGCCACGTGGTACCGGCAGACGTGCCTGCTGACATTTTCGATGCCTGCATGGATATGGCAGTGACGGCTCACAAAGCGCTAGGCTGCCGGGGTGTAAGCCGCACGGATTTCCGGTGGGACGAGGCCAAAGGCCGCGATGGCCTAATCGTGTTGGAAACCAACACGCAGCCGGGCATGACGCCCACCTCGCTCACCCCCGAACAGGCGCAGGCCAAAGGATTTTCCTTTGGCGCTCTGTGTCGTTGGCTTGTGGAGGATGCTTCTTGCGACCGTTGATTGCCCGCCGTTCAGTGCCCGCCATGCCACAGGCAACCGCCGATCCGGCGCCGTCAAAACTGCGCTACCGGATCACGCGGCTCTGGCTTACGCCGGCCTTCCGCAAGGTGTTGCATATTGGCACGCCGATGCTGGCACTCTTTGCCTGCATCACTTGGTATGCCTCCGATGCAGACCGCGTCGCGGCCATCACCGATGCCGCCTACGAGATCCGGCGCGAGATTGAGGATCGGCCGGAGTTCCGCGTCAACGTTTTGGGCATCGACGGCGCAAGCGATCAGGTGACGGAGGAAGTTCGCGCAGCGCTTGCGCTCGACTTGCCCATGTCGTCCTTCGATCTGGACCTCGAAGATCTCCGTGCCCGACTTGAGGCGCTGCCCGCCATCCGTTCCGCCGATCTGCGCGTGCAATCGGGCGGCTACCTCGCCGTGCGCAGCGACGAACGCAGCCCCGCCGCGCTGTGGCTCACCCATGATGGCCTGTCTGTCGTGGACCGGGAGGGGCATTTCATCGGTGGCTTCGGCACTCGCGAATTGGATGGCCCGCTCCCCGTGATCGCGGGGGAGGGCGCGAACCTCGCCGTGCCCGAGGCTCTGTCGCTCATCGCCATCGCGCGCCCGTTGGGTGACCGGCTCCACGGTCTGGTGCGCATGGGCGAACGGCGCTGGGATGTCGTACTGACCGATGGCTCGCGCGTTCTTTTGCCCGAAACCGGCGCACAAAGCGCGCTCAATCGCGTCCTGGCCCTCCACGACGTCGGCGAGATTCTCGACCGCGATGTGAGCATTGTCGACCTGCGCAATCCTGCGCGCCTTACGGTGCGCCTAACCGAACCTGCTCTCGACGAATTGCGCCGCATCAGAGAGCTTGCCCTGCAACACCAAACCGGAGACACCGCCGGATGACGACCCTGCTTTACCACTCGCAACGGGCCATGCGCGCCAAGCGTCAGGAGGCCATGCGCCGCGGTGTGATTGCGGTCCTCGATATCGGGACTTTCAAGGTTGCCTGCCTTGTTCTGCGCTTCGATGGCGGTGAGATCAGCGATGAGGGCATTGGCGCCCTGGCGGGCCAGTCAAACTTTCGTGTCATAGGGGCTGCCACCACCCGCTCACGCGGGGTCAAATTTGGTGAAATCGATACCGTCCACGAAACCGAACGCGCTATCCGAACCGCCGTTCAGGCAGCGCAGAAAATGGCGGGCGCCCGTGTGGACCATGTGATCGTCTCGCTCAGCGGCGCGCGTCCACGTTCCTACGGCCTTTCCGGCGAGGTCGAGCTGCAAACTGGCGCCGTCGAAGATGCTGATATCGGCCGCGTCCTGGCCATGTGCGATATGCCCGATATCGGACAGGGGAGGGAGGTGTTGCACGCCCAACCCGTCAACTTCGCGCTGGATCATCGCACAGGCCTCAGCGACCCACGCGGCCATGTGGGCAACAAACTTTCAGTGGACATGCATCTTCTCAGCGTGGACGCCGCCGCGATTGAGACGCTGCTCTATTGTGTTATACGCTGCGATCTTGAACTCGCCGGTGTTGCGAGCGCGCCTTACGTCGCTGCCCGGGCGTCGTTGGTTGAAGACGAACAAGAACTCGGCGCGACCTGCATCGACCTTGGAGCAGGGGCCACGTCGCTGTCGATCTTCATGAAAAAGCACATGATTTTCGCCGATACCGTGCGGATGGGCGGTGCCCATGTGACCCGCGACATAAGCCAAGGTTTGCAGATCCCCGTAGACCATGCCGAACGCATTAAAACGAAGTTTGGCGGCCTTATCGCCACCGGCCTCGATGATCGTGAGATCATTGAACTGGAGGGCGAAACTGGCGACTGGCACCATGACCGCCGCACCGTCAGCCGGGCAGAATTGATCGGCGTGATGCGCCCGCGCATGGAAGAAATCTTGGAAGAGGTTCGCGTGCGTCTCGACGCTGCAGGGTTTGAGCATTTGCCGTCGCAGCGCATCGTCCTGACAGGCGGCGGGTCGCAGATACCCGGCCTTGACGGCCTGGCCAGCCGCATCCTCGGCAACCAAGTGCGCTTAGGCCGTCCGATGCGCGTCGCAGGCCTGCCGCAGACGGCATACGGTTCGGCGTTTGCCGCCTGTGTGGGGCTCGCTCTATTTGCGGCCAGCCCACAAGACGAATGGTGGGACTTCGATTTGCCCGCCGATAGCATGCCCGCGCGGTCCTTGAGGCGCGCCGTGAAATGGTTCCGCGACAACTGGTAACCACCAGATTTGCGCCCATGCGCAAAATCCAGCCGGTAAGTGCCGCATTCTGGCCACATTTTGCCCCATCCGCGGGATTTTATGCGTGACGCCTTCGGGCAAAGCAGCTACGGTTACCGACAATAAAAGAGGCAGCAATGGCGATCCCGGCGAAAGATCGGAAGCCACAGCGTAAGAACAGGCGGACCGTATCCATGACACTTAATCTCACAATGAATGACGCTCAGCCCGAGCTGAAGCCCCGCATCACCGTGTTTGGTGTCGGTGGCGCCGGTGGCAATGCCGTCAACAACATGATCGACCAAGAACTTGATGGCTGCGAATTTGTCGTCGCCAACACGGACGCCCAGGCGTTGGCGCAAAGCCGCGCCCACAGCCGCATCCAAATGGGCGCGCGGGTGACCGAAGGGCTCGGCGCAGGCGCTCGACCCGCCGTCGGCTCCAGCGCGGCGGAAGAAAGCATCGAAGAAATCGTTGATCACCTGGCAGGCGCTCACATGGCGTTCATCACCGCCGGGATGGGTGGCGGCACCGGAACAGGTGCAGCCCCGATTATCGCCCAAGCCGCGCGCGAGCTCGGTGTTCTGACTGTTGGCGTCGTGACCAAGCCTTTCCAGTTTGAAGGGGCCAAACGCATGCGCCAGGCCGATGAAGGCATCGAAGCGCTGCAAAAGGTGGTCGATACCCTCATCATCATCCCCAACCAAAACCTCTTCCGGTTGGCGAACGAAAAAACCACCTTCACCGAAGCTTTCGCGCTGGCAGATGATGTTCTGTATCAAGGTGTTAAGGGTGTAACGGACCTGATGGTGCGCCCCGGTCTTATCAACCTGGACTTCGCCGATGTCCGCGCTGTGATGAACGAAATGGGCAAGGCGATGATGGGCACCGGAGAAGCCGAAGGCGAAAGCCGCGCGCTCGCCGCTGCTGAAAAGGCTATCGCTAACCCGCTGTTGGATGAAATCAGCCTTAAGGGCGCCCGCGGTGTCTTGATCAACATCACCGGCGGTTATGACCTCACTCTGTTCGAACTGGACGAGGCCGCAAACCGGATCCGCGAGGAGGTGGACCCCGAGGCCAACATCATCGTCGGTTCGACTCTCGACACCGAGATGGCCGGGCAAATGCGCGTCAGCGTGGTTGCCACCGGCATTGACGCGATCGACAACATGGCCGATGTGCCGATGCCCGCGCGCGCCATCCATGCCGCTGCCGCTGCGATGGAAGAGGCTGCACCAGACCTGGCACCAGCGCCCGTCGCCGAAACAGTCGAGCAGCCAGTGGCAGAAGCAGCGCCTGAGCCGTCGTTGTTCGAAAGCCTGGACGCAGAAGCGTCTGAGCCGGAACTGATCGCTGAGGATGATGTTCCCCCGCCCGCGTATAAACCTGCGGCCGTGGCACCAGCCCCGGCGCCCACACCTTCTCCGGCGCCTGTGCCGCGCCCGATGCTCGCCCAAGCAGCTGAGGCTCAAGGTGAATACGTCGCACCCAAACCGCAAAGCACAGGTGCGCCAACGCCTGAGGCGCTCGCGCGGTTGCGTGCCGCAATCCAGCGTGATGCACCCACCCCACCCGCGCCGACGGCTGAGCAGCCTAAGCGCGGTGGATTTGGGATCAACTCCCTGATCAACCGTATGACCGGTGGCAGCGAAGATGGACCCGCTCCGGTGGAACGTCGTCAGCCGCAGATGGGCGCCGCACGCCCGCAAGCACCGGCTCCCACATCCGTCGATGATGGCATTGTGGACCCCGATCAGGAGCGGATTGAAATCCCCGCTTTCCTGCGGCGACAAGCCAACTAAACACGGTCACAAATTGATCCAAAGGGCCAGCCGCGTGCTGGCCTTTTTTTGTTTAAAAGCAATATTTTAATGGGTTTTCGGCGCGTCTTAGGCAATTTATTGCCGACAGGTTTAGCCATTGTTGCAGCACGTCATAATCGGTGAATTTACTCTTCCGCTGCATCGCTATACGCCATTAACTAGCGGAGAAGGTGAACGACAAATTCATCTCCGCTCCTGGCAGAGCGCCTCGCGTGACGAGGGCCGCAGGGCGAATTGGGGCAGAGCGGAAGCAGGCACATGCAGACAACACTCCGAACGGATGTGAGTTTCTCTGGAACGGGGCTTCATACTGGCCGAGCCGCCCGAGTGTCTGTTCTACCGCAGGCTGCAAATGTTGGCATTTGGTTCCGCCGCACGGACCTTGATGATGCGGAGATGATCCCCGCACGTTACGATCTGGTCCCGGCCAGCCGTCTCTGTACGAAACTCGTCGCGCCTGACGGAACCGACGTATCCACCGTTGAGCATATTATGGCCGCCCTGGTGGGGTGCGGTATCCATAACGCGCTTGTGGAAGTTGATGGGCCCGAATTGCCAATCCTGGACGGGTCTGCCGCTCCATTCGTGCGCGGGTTCCTGAAGGCTGGTGTGCAACGCCAAACCGCGCCGATCCATGCGTTTGAAGTGCTAAAACCCATTCGCGTGGAAGATGGCGCCGCGTGGGCGGAACTCACCCCAGCCGCCGGTCTGGAAATGGAATTCACCATCGATTTTGCCGATCCGGCGATTGGGCATCAAAGCCGCTTCGAACGCCTCGCTAATGGTCGTTTCGTGCGAGAGCTGTGCGATAGCCGCACGTTCTGCCGCCAAGCGGATGTGGATATGATGCGACAAGCGGGCCTTGCCCTCGGTGGAACTTACGACAACGCAGTTGTCGTTGACGGCGACAATGTGCTGTCCCCTGGTGGCTTCCGCCACGCGGATGAGGCGGTGCGCCACAAAATGCTCGACGCACTCGGCGATTTGGCGCTGGCAGGCGCCCCGATCTTGGGACGCTACACAGGTTTCCGCGCGGGCCATATGGTGACCAATAAGCTGCTGCGGGCGCTTTTCGCGCGCCCGGATGCAGTACGTTTGGTCCAATGCACTGCCGATCAAGCCGCCCGCCTGCCTGGCGTCGGCGTGAAAACCGCTGATTTAGCCTCAGTTGCGTGACAAGATCTGTCAGCAGCATGTGTTATCTTTCCGCTGAATGAGGGTTTGCTGTCCAAAGGGATTTTGCCTGCAAAAAGATTGTGCTAAATCCGTCGAAAGGGTTGGGGATGCAGCTTAAAACCGCAGACCATTTCACTGTAGGATTGAGGCGATTTCGATGACGCTGCCAACAAAGTTGTCCCCTTCGCACCGTGTGCGGTTCGCACCGTTTGCATTGGTTGCCACTCTGGCGCTTGTCGGATGCTCCGATGGGGGCCGTCTTGGTAACCTGTTCGACCGCACGGGAAATTTCTTTGCATCGCGTGGGGATAACCTACCGCTCGAAGCACTCGACGCGGAAACGATTTATCGTCAGGCCGAGTTTGAGCTTGAGCAAGACAATCCTGACGACGCCGCTGAATTGTTTGTGGAGGTTGAACGCCTT
>ERZ1740067.2691-NODE-2691-length-10578-cov-7.382686_pt1 | contig 10578 bp, 8 predicted proteins | sample MGYA00581736_ERZ1740067 | MGnify/ENA primary metagenome ERZ1740067 (study PRJEB43018, sample SAMN04849236) | marine metagenome | isolation source: floating plastic debris | place: Pacific Ocean | collected 2008-08-27 | study: EMG produced TPA metagenomics... | reverse complement strand
ACGAGAGGCGCTGCTCCAATGCACTCACTCCTGTCAGAGATGGCACGGCGCGCCCGTGGGACGATACCGACTTCAGGATTTTCTATCTGTTGAAGAGTGTTTTGATTTGCTGCTGCTAATTGATGTATTTGGGCACGTGCCAGGCTATATGGTTTTTCTAAAACGGCTGCGATCGCGTGCAAATCAATTCATTTTTCACATATCCCTAGACATGAACATGCTGATAACCGTCAAAGGCAAGCATCCTAAGCTGAGGAAGCGCATTAGCTATATTCACTACTTTGCTAAAGTAACAGCACTGGCAACCTTACAAGATTGCGGCTACAAAACGATCGACTGGTTCTACACTGCAGATTATGAGATCCCTGGACACGAAAGACTCATCAGTCTACTGCGCAAGCCGCTGTTTGGTCTAGCCCCTCATCTGACTGTCAATTTACTCGGCGGATGGTCAATGATAGTTCTAGCGGGACCTGCGTAATTTTTAAGGGGACTCTTTTATCCCACCAAGTACTCTCGCATATCATCTTGGTGCTTACGCAGCTTAGCCAAAGCTTTTCGCTCAATTTGGCGAACGCGCTCACGACTGATATCTAGCAAAGCGCCAACCTTGGCAAGGGTCATATTTTTGCCATCTTCTAGACCAAAGCGCAGAGAGATAACCCGCTGCTGTTGCGGCGTAAGCTCGGCTATGATGCGGCGCAGATCGCTTTTGAGTGAAAACTGCGTCGCATAGTCATCGGGGCCAGGACCGTCGTCTTCTAACAGGTCGCTAAGCTGAGTATCCTTGTTATCACCTACACAGGAATCAAGAGAAAGCGGCTGGCGAGACTTATCCAAATAGTCTCTCACTTGCTGGGTTGTCAGCCCTGTTTCTTCAGCAATCTCAACGACAGTGGGAACACGGCCATTTCTTTGAGAAAACTGGTGCTGCACTTTCTTGATTTTGTTGAGCTTTTCGGTGATGTGAATAGGCAGACGAATGGTACGACTCTTTTCTGCGATTGCCCGTGTAATTGCCTGACGGATCCACCAGTAGGCGTAGGTGCTAAACCGATATCCCTTCGCCGGGTCAAACTTTTCAACGCCGCGCTGCATCCCGATCGTGCCTTCCTGAATGAGATCCAGCAGATCCACATTGCGCTTGATGTACTTCTTCGCAACCGAGACAACGAGCCGAAGATTGGCCTCCACCATCTTTTGCTTAGCGCGTTCTCCCGATTTCAATACCGCAATGAGCTCTTCCTCAGCGATATCAGCAGCTTGAGCCCATTCTAGATGAGTTGCCTTACGGTCTAACTTATCAGCGAGCTCAGTTTGAATTTCGACCAGCGCCATCATTTGCTTGACTTGCTTCCCCAGAATAATTTCCTCCTCGTGGGTGAGCAGGGGCACTCGGCCAATTTCCTTTAAATAAGTGCGAACCAAATCGCTAGAAGAAGCAGCTTTCATATGGAATAGAGGCGGTGAGGGTAAATAGAAAATGTAAGCTTGATAGAGCATTACTTCCTCGATGTCACGGAAGTTTAGTGGAAACGCGCAATACAGCCAGACACAGTAGCTGATGATTTTGACGGAGAAGCGATGGCCACGGTAGAGATTCGTCATACTATCTGATACCCAGGGCCAGTAGCGGCGTACTGTCAAGTTAAGGACGCTTGAGAGTACGCAAATGCCATCATCTAGGCTGCCATTAACGTCGAGGCTGCTACGTGCGGTTTCATCATGTTTTGACCATTCTCACCTGAGTTCGCTCGAGGAGAAGCGAGTATATCTTTAAATCCTTTGGCGTCTAAAACATCCTTAACCTTGTCAAAGAATACAGATTCCGTAAAATTCTCGACTGCGTGTTGACGGATAGCAAAATGATCCCAATCCTGCTCTCCTGCTTTTAGAAGTGCTTTGTAGAGTGATTCTGGCGTTTGCTTATCGAAGAAAAATCCTGTTTTTCCAGGTATTTGAGTATCTAGTACGCCACCTTTTCCATAAGCAACCACAGGCGTACCGCTAAAATTAGATTCAATGGGAACAAGGCCATAATCTTCAAGGGCTGCTACGATAACGCCTCTGGCTTGTGTCATCAGTTGACAGCGCTCAGTATCACTGACATGACCCTTAAAGGTAATGTTGGGCATAGCCATAGCCTCTAACCGCTCTCTTTCAGGACCGTTACCAACAATGACTAACGGCCATCCTAACCAGTTAAAAGCCTCAACAATTATATCAATCCGCTTGTAGCTAATCAGTCTAGAAGCAACAAGGAAAAAGTCAGATTTTTTGTCGCTGAACTGAAATCGTTGGCTATCGATGGGATAGTTGATAGTCTGGGCCGGTTGCTGATAGATGGTTTCAATTCGGCTAGCGACGGTTGTTGAATTAGCAATGTAAACATCAGGTTCTTTAGCGTAGTGCAAATCTTCTGTTTTAAGGTGCTCAAAGATAGGGGCAAGTAGAGATTTAAAGGGTCGGAAATGAGTGTATTGGTTAAGATACACTTTGGTATCCCACAAAAAGCGAGTTACATTGTGGCAAAAACAAATATGGGTTGCGTCGGGGCGCTTGCGTACCCCTTTTGCGAAAGCGGCAGAGCTACTTAAGATCAAGTCATATTCTTGCAAATCTAAGCTCCGAAAAGCAGGGTAGTAGAGCGGGGCAAACATTCGGAACTTTTTAGCCACGCCAGGGACACGGTTCAAGAACGTGGTGTTGATTTTGCGATCTCCTAAGTTAATCGTATTTTCAGGGTCATAAACTGACGTGAAAACATCAGCCTGTGGAAAATGCTGACACATCAACTCAAAGACACGTTCTGCGCCACCAAATTGAGTTAGATAATCATGAACGAGTGCGATTTTCATAATAGGAGCCGCCTTGATGTACTCCATTAAGTGTGATGAGGAGATGTTTGAGATCTTGTTTGATTTATTGTGTATTTCGTTTGACTTGTGAAAAACTACATTTCAACCAACCCTATCTGTTTGGTCATGGCATAGATTATTTGAGCCTAGCCTCACACGCTTAAGTAGGCTCTTGCTATCAATGAAAAGCATCGATGGCAAGGGCCTACTCTGTTTATTACGGTTGAGGCCTAAGCATTCCGGAATTGCCTAAATCCTTATATTTCTAGCGAATGCCAATGCAGCTATTCTGCCAACAGTTCTTTAGCAATGTCAGACGCCTGCCAGCGACGGCGATGGCGTCACCTCATCGCGATTAGCCACAGATGCTGAGAGCATTTTGCCATACACCGACAGTGTTTCCTGCGCAACGCGCTCCACCTGGAAACGGCTTAAGTTCTTTTGAGCTCGCTGTTGATAGGTCTCTAATTGCTTAGGATTATCAATGAGCTGACGCAAAGCTGTTTCCAGCGCTGACACATCCCGTGGAGCACACAAAAGACCGGCTTCACCACCATCTAAAGCTTCTGGGATACCGTCTACGTCACTGGCCACGATTGCACAACCCGCAGAACGAGCCTCGCTTAGCACTAACCCAAACGGCTCACGGTGGGAGGCCAGCACAAAAATATCAGCTTCACGCATATACGCTAGCGGATTGTCTTGGAAGCCTTCAAAATGGATACGATCAGCAAATGGAGTTTTAAGGGCTTGTTGTTCAAAGCTCTGGCGATCTGGTCCGTCACCCACAATATAGAGGTTGATGTCAGGCGTCTTTTCTGACAGCTGAGAAAAAGATTCAATCAGCTCGCTAATACCTTTACGTCGAGACATGCCAGCTACGGTCACAATGGCCGGATGGGAGAGGCCGACCGATGTGCTTGATTGCTTTTGGCGCTGACGCGGACTCCCCAGCGTACCGTTAAGCACGACCTGGAGCTTAGACTTGGCAATGCCCCGTTGCTGCATAGCATTGGCAACGGCCTGGCTCACGCAAATCAGCTGGTCGGCCAAGCCCATCAACGTGGCATTTCGTTGAAACTCATTGTGAACAGTTGCACAAATGGCATATTCTTGGCGACTTTGCGAGCTTGAATCATTCGCCAAGAAAGAAAACAATTTCACTCCGTGGTTTGACTGAATGCGCTCGTAATGACGGTAGCCCCACGCCAGTAAAACACCGACCATCATATGCCCATGAACCACATGGGGCCTGACTGTTTTGACAATACGGCAATACTCTCGAACCATTTTAGGTATATTTTCTAATGTCCGGTGCTGATTAAGCTCGAAATGCTCAACGCCATATTGTTGTAGTAAGGCTTCATATTGACCACCTGCTGAGGCAACAGCCACTCTATGTCCTTGTTGGGCTTGATTACAGGCTAGATCGATAGTGGCATTGACAATTCCATTGCCAGTTTCACGGACATGGTTGAGCACATGTAGAATGCGTAGTTTTCGATCTAAAGACATAAAATACTTCTCTGCTTAACTCGATATCTAGAGTTTGGCTATCCGATGTCTATGTTTATGTATGCCAGGTGTATATTTTTAGCCATTAATTGTGGCAGCAATAAAGTTCGTTTGGGTACGCTAAGTGAGTCGTCGGAGTTACTGACTCTTGTGAATACATCTAGTTCTACACAGCCCTTAATTCTGATTGCTGACGATGATCGCACACTGCAAATGATGCTGAAAGTTGCGATGGAACAGGAAGGATTTGCGGTGGTTCAATCAGGCGATGGTGAGCAATGCCTGCAAGATTACCACCGTTTACAGCCTGATATGGTGCTGATAGATGCTATGATGCCCGGCATCGACGGCTTTGAATGCTGCCAGAAAATTCGTCAGATGGATACCTCTAGCCAGGTTCCTATTTTAATGATTACGGTTCTAGATACGCCCGAATTTGTTGATCGTGCGTTTCAATGTGGGGCCAGTGACTACATTACCAAACCCATTAGTTGGGCTGTCCTCAGCCATCGGGTGCAAAATTTATTAGAGCGATCTCAAAGTGCCCGTCAAGCTGAGATTACCACTGCTTCGTTATCACACTATCAGGCCTGGAAGAAAGAACAGCGACAGTTACGGCAAAATCGTCAAAACCCAAACTCTACCGATCGGTTACTCACAACACTTCAAAGTTTATGCCAATTCGTAGAAAGTGATCGCACCCTACTCTATCAGATTGACTCAAAGCAGTGGTTAGAGGCCTCTGCACAAGCAACAGAATCCTCATTGCCCGGATTATCCCATCTGCCAAACAATTGGATAGCAGCTATCCAGTCTCAATTCCCCAATCCTCTCATGGTCGGCAATAGACTGCATTCCGGGTTAGAGGGAGCCTGCCAAGAACTCCAGGAGAGTCTAACAGCACCTTCCATGTGGATGCATCCAGTGGTGAAAGACAGTGAGTTAAAAGCTGTTTTATTAGTTTGTTTTTCGGATGCCGAACATCATTTGCTTGCGCTTGAAATAGAAAGCATTCAAGATACCGCAGATCATCTTGCATATGCATTACCGTCTCTGTGCCTAGTAACGTAGATTACGACTATTGATAGCCTGTGTACCGCAATAGTTCTGGAACGAAATGCGATTAACAAACTAATAATAATTGTGATTCAGTGAATAGCCTTCTCTTATACCTTTCTAAACACTGTATGTTTTCAACCGTAAACTATCTAACTGCAAACTATTAATAAAGTATTGCTATAAGCCCATGGGAAAGCGATCGCTAAAGGCCTCCGAAGAAGGCCAAGTTAAAGCCAAAAATGCCTTTGCTCGAACCCGATGGACCCAAGAACAACTAGCCTTTGAAATTGGATTGAGCACTCGCCAATCAGTTTGGAAGTTTTTTACCGGGCGGCCCATTGAGCGCAATACCTTTATTGATTTGTGTTTCTATCTCAACTTGGAATGGGAAGAGATTGCTGACTTACCAGCAGTCGTCGTTAAAAACAGTGAGACCTCTCCTACCGCGCCCACAGAAACTAGTCCTTCTACGCCAGTCCTCTCTGAGGAAGACTGGGTTGAAAAATTACGTCAGCATCTACAGCCTTCAATTACAAAGCAATGCGGACTATTGCAATCCTCTCTAGACTTAGGCCATCCACTACCCCTAGAGAAACTCTATACACCCATTCGTATCATTCCTCAACTGCGCCATAAACAGTGGTTAGATCTTGATGAGTTACAAACTGACTTAGTAGAAACCCCTCGCCTGCATTTAACCCAGACGAATCCTCAATCTCTAGATGCTTTAGAAATTATCAATCAAACCGATAAAATTCTATTGCTGGGAAAACCCGGTGCGGGGAAAACCACCTTTCTTAAGTACGTTACTCAGCAATGTATCAGTGGGGCTTACCAGCCTGAGAGCATTCCAATTTTTGTCGCACTGCGGCATCATTTTTCTCCCGAACAGATTCAGGATCAAACCACAGAAAAAACTCTTATTGATCTATTTGCCTATCTTACGCAACTGTTGAGTGGGATAGACATCGACAATGACACCCTTAAAGCACTGCTGGAGGCAGGGAAATTTCTACTATTAATAGATGGATTAGATGAAATCTCTTCTAGCCACATACAGACAGTGATTAGAGAGATTCAGAGTTTTACCCAAAAATATCCAGAAAATAGCTGTATTATCACGACTCGTATGACAAGTGATAATTACTATCTCCCCGGATTCTATAATGTTGAGGTTGACGATTTTAGCCCCTCTCAAATTAAAACCTTTGCACAAAAATGGTTTGCGGCAAACCTCCCAACGGTTGAGGCTGCGGAGGTCAAAACCAAGCAGTTTTTAGAAGCACTAGATGCTGCGGAAAATCAGCCCCTCAAAGAGTTGATGGGAACACCAATTTTATTGAGTTTACTTTGCTCAGTGTTTCTAGCGCGGTCAAGTTTCCCAAAACAACGCGCGAAGCTATACCAAGCAGGATTAGACATCCTACTACAAAAGTGGGATCGAGCACGTGGTATTCAGAGAGATAATGGACTATATCAACTCTCCACCACAAATAAACTGTTGCTTCTTGGGAAAATTGCAGCTACTACCTTTGAAAAAGGTAATTATTTTTTTGAGAAAACTGAGCTGCTAGATATTATCTCTAGTTATATGGAAACGCTAGATATTCCAACCATAGAGAATCCTCGAGAAGGATCTAGCCTGGAGGCTAAGTACTTGGCGAGTGAATCACTCTTGCAATCTATTCAGACTCAGCACGGACTGCTCATAGAACGAGCACAGGGTATATATTCTTTTTCTCATCTGACATTCCAAGAGTATTTAACCGCGCGGCATCTTATCTATCAGTCGACAGCTGCTCTGCTACCTGATAGTATTCACCAATTAGCGGCACATACGCTAAATCCAGCATGGCATGAGGTGATACGTCTTACGGCCAATATGATACCCAACGCAGATTTGCTGCTGCGGAGCATGGCCCTCACAATCCAGGCCTTCATTCAACCTGACAGCGCTTGCCAGCAGTTTTTAGCAGCTGTGGCTCAAAAATCCGAGTCTCTTCAAAGCACCTATAAACTGGCGGCAGTGCGAGCATTTTATGTCACCTTGTTTAGTGATCGCGACTTAAGTCTTGCCACGGCCTTAGACCCTGAAATCGCACGAGAACTGATTCCCGATATGGCGCTGGATCTAGGCCTTGCTCGTGCTTTCAACTTAAGCTTGGAGCTGATTCAGCTCCCTAATGCCAAGGCCCTGCTCAATCTTATTTTTGCGCTTGAGTTAGATCGCAAGTTTAAGCTATGCCCTGAATTTGAATCGGGACTAGCTGAGCTCAAGCAACAGCTTCCACAGATAGATAGCGATTTTGCTACTATTCAATGCTGGTGTGAGGAAAAGGGAGAATCTTGGATAGACTCTTTTCGAGACTTTCTCATTAAAACAAGGCAAATAGCTCAAATTCGATTACTAACACCTTCCCAACGAAAATTGTTGTATCAGTTCTATCAGCTGACTGTATTTTTAGTAAAATGCTATCAAGAAAACAAAACGACGACCGAATTTTCGGAAGAATTCGTGGAAGGCATTTTATTACCGGCTTAACTTAAAACAATCTCAAAAATCACAGATGCTTGCCCTGACTAAGTCCGCTGATTGAAGTCTTCCTGTAGAGGGCTTATGTACGGGGCTTGTAAGACATGAGCTTCAAACCATCAAACAATTCTAATTTCGTGAAAAACCTTAAAATACTGCTGGCTGAAGATAACTGGGTCAATCAGCGACTAGCTTTAGCATTGCTAGATAAGTTGGGCTATTCGGCTGATGCCGTTAAAACAGGCAAAGAAGTTCTTAACGCACTGGAGCAGAAATTTTATGATGTTATCCTGATGGATGTCCATATGCCTGAAATGTGCGGAATAACGGCAACTCAACAAATTTACCAGCTTTATCCAACACACAACAGGCCTTACATAATTGCCCTCACGGCTTTTTCTGTGAAGGGTGATGCTGATAAGTGCTTAAACGCTGGCATGCAAGAACACTTGAATAAGCCCATTGATGCTGAAGCGCTAGAACTCATGCTTCAGCGGCTAGAGCATCAATTTAAGAATGTTGAGATACCGGATGCGATCGCATCCAATCAACGAGTTCACTCTAAACTATCATCAACGCGCCCTTTAGACCCACGCTTTTACGATAAATATAACCAAGATACGCCTATCGTTGACTATCAAGTCATTGAATCCATTCGTAAAATGGCTGGAATAGCTGCTCAGACCCTGATAGCTCAGCTAATTGACAGTTATTTATCAGAGACACCTGCTATGCTGAATCGTCTTTATCAAGCGATGGAAACTCAAGACTGTGTGGCTTTATACAAAGCTGCTCATGCGTTGAGGTCTAGCAGTGCTAACTTAGGTGCAGCCCACCTTGCACAAATTTGTGCATGGGTGGAAGAACAAGGTCATCTGGGCACGACGCTAATATTGCGCGATTATCAACCCTTACTTGACGATACCTATCTCCTCACTAAAGCAGAACTTGCAGCTATCCGATAATGGTATATACAAGAACTGTTTCGAAATAGTAAAAATAACGGCTAAATCCATTGCTATGTAAAGCTTTCAGCGATTTCTGCGAAATAGATAAATGCGTTGCCAAATAAGGGTTATAGCGATTTTAGAGCCTTGTTACGCAACACATCTAATGAGACTATAAGGCTGGTCGAATGCGCCTAGATTACACTTTTCTCACAAAGATGTTCTATTACTTTTAATATCTCTATGAGGGGGTGCTCCAAACATTCTGGAGTATTCTCGGCTGAATTGCGAAGGACTTCCATAACCCACCTCAAAGGCAGCACGGGTTGCATCAGTGTTTCGAGTAAGCATCAGCTGACGAGCCTTCAAAAGCCTCAATCGCTTTTGATATTGCAACGGACTCAGCGAGGTGATGGCCTTGAAATGGCGATGAAAGGAAGATAACGACATATGAGCCTGCTCAGCGAGGTCCTCTAACTGTAGAGGTTGCTCAACGTTTTCCTTGATGCTCCTAATCGTCTCTGCGATGCGCTGCATGTGGCTGCCAGAGGTTGCAAATTGAAAGATGGCGTTGCCTTGCTCCCCAATTAGAAGCCGATAGTAAATCTCGCGAATGATGATAGGAGCCAGAAATGAAATATCTTTTGGCGTGTCTAACAGAGACGTGAGCCTAAGCGCAGCATTGAGCAAGAAGGTGTCGGCATTGCTAATAGAGATACCAAGCATAGAAGTTTTCTTTTTCTTCACGCGGTATCCAGTTTGAGCAATAATGTCACAAATTTCAGCCAAGTCTAAACTCAGCGTTAACGCTAGGTAGGAGTTCCCTGCCGTCGCCTCTACAGTAAAGCCGTTCATAGGCAAATCGACAGAAATTACCAGATAACGTGCTGCGCTGCATACGTAGCTCTTTTTGTTTGGTGAGACTTCTTTCGCTCCTTGTACAACAATACAGAGAACGGAACTATACAAGCCATGTGTAGGAGAAGATGCAGCATTTTCTCTGACGAATTCTAACTGGCTAATAGCGGTTGAATGAATGCCGTTTCCCCGAGCATGTGTCAGACGGTCTATCAAGATAGCTAGCTCTCGGCACAACTCTATCTCTGCGCCTTGCTGCTGTGTCTTTTCTTTCATCAGGAGTTTCTTTCTAAACTGCTCTTGTGTGCTCTCATCGTACAAAGTATCGAACTTGTCAGCGGCTACTTTGACAGAATTAGGCAAGAAATTGCGAGATTTATGCGTTCTGGGAAAGCGGCTTCACCTTACGATGAGCTCATATATTCGTGAGAGGAAGAGCAATGACCAAAGATCGATCAACAATTGCTTTGGTAACTGGATCGAGTCGAGGATTAGGCAAAAATACAGCGCTAGCGCTGGCTAGGAAAGGAATAGATATAGTCGTTACTTATCACAGCAAACTTGAAGAGGCCCAAGCGGTCGTCTCTGAGATTGAAGAACTCGGGGTAAAGGCAGTTCCGCTTCAGCTCGATACCTCTAACGTTAGCGATATAAATAGTTTTGTAGAGCGCTTTAAGCAAGCGTTACAAGATGAATGGCAAAGCCAGCAGTTCGATTTCTTGGTCAACAATGCTGGTATTGGTATCTATGCTCCAATGGCACTGACTTAGAGTGAATCAAGCGGCCATCTGGGCTTTGAGAACATCGC
>ERZ1740067.2690-NODE-2690-length-10581-cov-7.500095_pt1 | contig 10581 bp, 6 predicted proteins | sample MGYA00581736_ERZ1740067 | MGnify/ENA primary metagenome ERZ1740067 (study PRJEB43018, sample SAMN04849236) | marine metagenome | isolation source: floating plastic debris | place: Pacific Ocean | collected 2008-08-27 | study: EMG produced TPA metagenomics... | reverse complement strand
CCAAGTTCGATGCGCAGGTCGCAACACTGAACGAGCGTCGCATCGAGCAGGGCAAGGAACCCGTGCAGCGCGCCTATACCGGTGCGCCGACCTATTACCAGCAAATCTGGACATCGATTCAAACGGTGTTCTTTGGCTTTCTGATTGCAACGGTGGTGGCGGTGCCGCTGGGCATCGCGGCGGGCCTTTCGCCGATTGCCAATGCCGCGCTGAACCCGCTGATCCAGATTTTCAAACCTGTCTCGCCGCTGGCGTGGTTGCCCATCGTGACCATGATCGTGTCGGCGCTGGCCGCCTCCAATGACGGCCTGCTGCCCAAGAGCTTTGTCATCTCGGCGATTACCGTGACGCTGTGTTCGCTGTGGCCCACGCTGATCAACACGGCGCTGGGTGTGGCGAGCATCGACAAGGATCTGGTCAACGTCTCCAAGGTGCTCAAGATGAACACCTACACCAAGATCACCAAGCTGGTGCTGCCCTCGGCGCTGCCGCTGATCTTTACCGGTCTGCGGCTGAGCCTGGGTGTCGGCTGGATGGTTCTGATCGCAGCCGAGATGCTGGCGCAGAACCCCGGTTTGGGCAAATTCGTTTGGGATGAGTTCCAGAATGGCTCGTCGTCGAGCCTCGCCAAGATCATGGTCGCAGTGCTGACCATCGGCATCATCGGCTTCCTGCTGGACCGGGTGATGTACGCGCTGCAGTCCCTGTTCACCTTCACGAACAACCGGTGAGCGACATGGGTATCCTGACACTTGAAAACGTGAGCCAGAGCTTTGGCACTGGCACCCATGCCACGCATGTCCTGAAGGACATCAATCTGGACGTGCAGGAGGGCGAATTTCTGGTCCTGCTTGGGTTCTCCGGCACGGGGAAGACAACGCTGATCAACCTGATGGCGGGGCTTGAGCAGCCGTCGAAGGGCAGCGTCACCTTCAAGGGTGCGCCTGTGACCGGGCCGGGGCCCGAGCGTGGCGTGATTTTTCAGAGCTATTCGCTGATGCCGTGGCTGACGGTGAGCGGGAATGTCCGGTTGGCGGTCGATACCGTGTTCCCCGGTTTGTCGAGCGCGGAAAAGGCCGAGAAGGTTGCGCATTACGTGTCGATGGTGGGGCTCAGCCATGCGGCCACGCGCCGTCCGGCGGAGCTGTCGGGGGGCATGCGCCAGCGGGTCAACGTGGCGCGTGCGCTGGCGATGTCGCCCGAGATGCTGCTGCTGGACGAACCGCTGAGCGCGCTGGATGCGCTGACGCGGGCGAACCTGGCCGATGAGATCGAGCGCATCTGGGAGGCGGACAAAAAGACCTGTGTGCTGATCACCAATGACGTCGATGAGGCGATCATTCTGGCCGACCGGATCATTGCGCTGAACCCTGACGGGACGTTGGGTGAAGAGTTTGCCGTGACGATCCCGCGCCCGCGCAACCGGATGGAGATGAACACCAACGACACGTTCAAGCGCTTGCGGGCGGATGTCACGAAGTACCTGATGGATGTCGGGATCGAGGCGAAGGTCGAAGGCTCGCGCCTGTTGCCGGATGTGACGCCGATCCACGGCGTGCCCTCGGCGGTGGCCAAGGCGCAGGAAGGGATGATCGAGAACCGGTTTCTGGATTTCTCGCAGCTGCACAAGGTGTATCCGACGCCCAAGGGGCCGCTGACGGTGGTCGAGGACTTTGACCTGAAGATCAACAAGGGCGAGTTCATCTCGCTGATTGGCCATTCGGGGTGCGGCAAGTCGACGGTGCTGACCATGGCGGCGGGGCTGAACGACATTTCGCAAGGCGCGATCAAGCTGGATGGCCGGCATGTGGAGGGGGCGGACCCCGAGCGTGCGGTGGTGTTCCAGTCGCCGAACCTGTTCCCCTGGCTGTCGGCGCGCGAGAACTGCGCGATTGGCGTGGACAAGGTGTACCCGCGTGCGAGCCGGGAAGAGCGGCAGGATGTGGTGGAATACTACCTCGAGCGGGTGGGACTGGCGGATGCGATGGACAAGCCCGCCAGCGACATGTCGAACGGGATGCAGCAACGGGTGGGCATTGCGCGCGCCTTTGCGCTGTCGCCCAAGCTGCTGCTGCTGGATGAACCCTTCGGGATGCTCGATTCGCTCACCCGGTGGGAGTTGCAGGAGGTGCTGATGGAGGTGTGGTCGCGCACCAAGGTCACCGCCATCTGCGTGACGCATGACGTGGACGAGGCGATTTTGCTGGCGGACCGGGTGGTCATGATGACGAACGGGCCGCAGGCGACGATTGGCAAGATCGTGCCCGTTGACCTGCCGCGCCCCCGCACCCGCAAGGCGCTGCTGGAGCATCCCGATTACTACACCTACCGGCAGGACGTGCTGGATTTCCTCGAGGAATACGAGCACGGCGCCAAGCCCAAGCCGAAGTTGCCCACCAGTGATGGGACACCGAAACCAAAGGCCCCAGCGGCCGTGGCAGCGGAGTGAAGCGGATGTTCAGAAGACCCGCTTTTCAACAGAACCAAGGGCTGAACCCGGCAGCGGGTGGGGGTGCAGCCGGGCGCACCCTGAGTTCACAGACAGCACTCCACATCATTGGAGACCAGAAATGACCGAAAGACTTGTCATCATCGGCGCCGGCATGGCGTCGGGCCGTGTCATCGAACACCTGGTCGAAGCGGCACCGGACGCCTACGACATCACGCTGTTCAACGCCGAACCGCGCGGCAACTACAACCGCATCATGCTGAGCCCCGTGCTCGCCGGTGATCAGACCTATGCCGATATCGTCACCCATGACGATGACTGGTACGCCGCGCACAACGTCACCTGCCGCTTTGGCGAAAAGGTCGTCAGCATCGACCGCGACCTGAAGGTCGTCGAGGGTGAGAACGGTCATGTGCCCTACGACAAGCTGATCTTTGGCACCGGGTCGAACCCGTTCATGATCCCCCTGCCCGGCCATGATCTTGACGGCGTCATCGCCTATCGCGACCTCGAAGACACGCAAGCCATGATGGAGATGGGCGCGGGCAGCAAAGTTGTCGTGATCGGCGGCGGGCTGCTGGGCCTTGAGGCGGCGGCGGGCATGGCCGCGCGCGGCGCGGACGTCACCGTGGTGCATATCATGGGCCACCTGATGGAACGGCAGCTGGATGAGGCCGCGGGCTACCTGCTGAAGAAATCGCTCGAAGGCAAAGGGATTACGGTCAAGCTGCAGGCAAACTCCAAGGAGATCCTCGGGGCGGACGGCAAGGTGCGGGCGCTGATGCTGGACGACGGCACCGAACTGCCCTGCGATCTGCTGGTCATGGCCGTGGGCATTCGCCCGAACGTGGCGCTTGCCCAACAGGCCGGATTGGCTGTCGGCAAGGGCATCCACGTGGATGACCAGATGTGCACATCGGATGCGGACGTCTTCGCTGTCGGTGAGTGCGTCGAGCATGACGGAGCGTTGTTCGGTCTCGTCGCGCCGCTTTACGATCAAGCCAAGGTACTGGCACTGACGCTGCTGGGCGACACAGCAGCGTTCAAGCAAAAGACGCTATCGACCAAGCTGAAGGTCACGGGTTGTGACCTGTTCAGCGCGGGCGACTTTGCCGAGGGCGAGGGGCGCGAGGACATCGTGCTGCGCGACCCGGCCAAAGGCATCTACAAGCGTCTCGTGATCGAGGATGACGTGCTGGTGGGCGCGGTGATGTATGGCGACACCGCCGACAGCAACTGGTTCTTTCAGCTGATCAAGGACGCCACGCCCATTGACGAGATGCGCGAAACACTGATCTTTGGCCCGGCGTTTCAGGGGGGCGACACTGCGGACCCTCTCTCAGCCGTTGCAGCATTGCCGCGTGATGCGGAGATTTGCGGCTGCAACGGCATTTGCAAAGGGACCATCGTCGACGCCATCGCAGGGGGCGCAACTGATCTGGGGGCCGTGAAGGCAACGACCAAGGCGAGCGCGTCGTGTGGGACATGCACAGGACTGGTCGAACAGCTGTTGCAGGTCACGTTGGGCGAAGCATTCCAGATGCCCGCGGCGCAACCGATCTGCGGCTGTTGTGACCTGACGCATGAGGATGTGCGGCGGTTGATCAAATCGCAGGAGCTGAAGTCGCAGGCTGCCGTCTGGCAGGAGCTGGGGTGGAAAACACCCAATGGCTGCCACGTGTGTCGGCCTGCGGTGAACTTCTACCTGCTGGCGGATTGGCCGCTGGAATATCAGGACGACCCGCAGAGCCGGTTCGTGAACGAGCGCAAGCACGCCAATATCCAGAAGGATGGCACGTTCAGCGTGGTGCCGCGCATGTGGGGCGGGATCACCAACCCGGACGAGTTGCGCGCGATTGCCGACGCCGCCGACAAGTACAACGTGCCGACGGTCAAGGTCACCGGCGGGCAGCGGATCGACCTGCTGGGGGTGAAGGGCGAGGATTTGCCGTTCATCTGGGCGGACCTGAACAAGGCGGGGCTGGTATCGGGCCATGCCTATTCCAAGGGGCTGCGCACGGTGAAGACCTGCGTGGGCACGGATCACTGTCGCTTTGGCACGCAGGAATCGACCGGGCTGGGCATCAAGCTGGAGCAGGCGCTGTGGGGCTCGTGGACGCCCCACAAGGTCAAGCTGGGCGTTTCTGGCTGCCCGCGCAATTGTGCGGAGGCGACTTGCAAGGACGTGGGCATCATCTGCGTCGACAGCGGCTATCAGGTGGGTGTCGCCGGTGCGGCGGGCATGGACGTGAAGGAAACCGAACGGCTGTGTGATGTGGCGACGGAGGCCGAGGCGATCGACGTCACGGTCGCCTTTGTCCAGCTGTACCGCGAGAACGCCAAGTATCTGGATCGCCCGTATAAATGGGTTGCCAAGGTGGGGCTGGACTGGGTGCAGGCGCGCATTGCCGATCTGGACGAGCGTGCGCGCCTGATCGAGGCGTTCGAGCTGAGCCAGTCGATTTATCGCAAGGACCCGTGGGCCGAACATGCCAGGGAGGTTGAGCGGTATCAGCCTTTGGCGGACCTGACGCTGGAGGCGGCGGAGTGATGGTACAGGAAACATCTGTCTGGCCCGGCGGCACCGCCGGGCAGGCGCTGCCCTCAGTTCTCAAATGCAGCCGCGCACCCAAGAGGGATCAAAAGACATGACCTGGATCGACATTGGCCCCATCGACGACATCCCCCTGCGCGGGGCGCGCAAGATCAAGACGGTGCTGGGCTGTGTGGCGCTGTTTCGCACCGGCCCGGACGAGGTGTTTGCCGCCACGGATCGCTGCCCGCACAAGGGCGGCCCGCTGTCCGAAGGGATCGTGCATGGGCAATCCGTCACCTGCCCGCTGCACAACTGGGTGTTCGACCTGAACACCGGGCAGGCACAAGGCGAAGACGGCGCGATTGCCACGTTCCCGGTCAGGGTCGAGGCGGGGCGCGTCCTGATCGACGGCACCAAACTCAGCCGCAGGAGTGCGGCATGATGGACGGCTCCGGCCTGCCCGAGACACGCTCCACCTGCCCCTATTGCGGGGTCGGGTGCGGGGTGCTGCTGCGGGCCGGTGGGCATGGCGGGCTTGATGTGCGGGGCGATCCCGAGCATCCGGCGAATTTCGGGCGGCTGTGTTCCAAGGGTGCGGCGTTGGGCGAGACGGTCGGGTTGGGCCAGCGGCTGCTGTCACCACGCGTGGACGGGCAGGACACGGGCTGGGACTATGCGCTGCAACTGGTGGCGGACAGGTTTGCGCAGACCATCGCGGAGCACGGGCCCGACAGTGCCGCGTTCTACGTCTCGGGCCAGTTGCTGACCGAGGATTACTATGTCGCCAACAAGCTGATGAAGGGGTTTATCGGGTCCGCGAATATCGACACCAACTCGCGCCTGTGCATGGCGTCGTCGGTGGCGGGTCACAAGCGCGCCTTTGGCAGTGACACGGTGCCGGGGACCTACGAGGATCTGGACGCGGCGGACCTGGTGGTTCTGGTGGGCTCGAACCTCGCCTGGTGCCACCCGGTGCTGTACCAACGGCTGATGGCGGCGCGCAAGGCGCGGGGCACCAAGGTCGTGGTGATCGATCCGCGCCGGACGGCAAGCTGTGACGGGGCGGACATGCATCTGGCGCTGCAACCGGGCAGCGACGTGGCGCTGTTCAACCGGCTGCTGGTGACGTTGCATGACGGTGGCGCGCTGGACCCCGAATTTCTCGCGCGCACGAGCGGCTTTGGCGACGCGTTGCGGGCGGCGCGGATGGACAGTACGGCACCGACTGGACTGAGTACGGCCGAAGTTGACGCATTCTGCCAGCTGTGGATGCAGCACGAGAAGGTCGTCACGATCTATTCGCAGGGCGTGAACCAGTCGACGTCCGGCGCGGACAAGGTGAACGCGATCCTGAACTGCCATCTGGCGACAGGGCGCATTGGCAAACCCGGGTGCGGGCCGCTTTCGGTGACGGGCCAGCCCAACGCCATGGGCGGGCGCGAGGTGGGCGGGCTGGCCAACATGCTGGCTTGCCATCTGGATCTGGAGAATGCCGACCACCGGGTGGCGGTGCGCGATTTCTGGGGCGTGCCCTCGGTGCCCGATGCGCCGGGCCTCAAGGCTGTCGACATGTTCCGCGCCGTCGCGGATGGGCGGATCAAGGCGCTGTGGATCATCCATACGAACCCGGCTGTTTCCATGCCCGAAGCGGATGCGGTGCGCGATGCCATTGCTGCCTGTCCCTTTACCGTGGTGAGCGACATCACCGACCGCACCGACACCGCACGGCTGGCCGATGTCCTGCTGCCCGCGACAGCTTGGGCGGAAAAGGACGGCACGGTCACCAATTCCGACCGCACCATCAGCCGCCAGCGCAGCGTGCTGCCCACACCCGGACAAGCGCGCCCCGACTGGCACATTCTGGCCGAAGTGGGTCGCCGCATGGGCTTTGCACGGGCGTTCGACTACACCAGCGCCGCAGAGATTTTCCGCGAGTACGCGACGCTGTCCGGTGTCGCCGGGCAGTTTGGCCGCGACTTCGACATCTCCGGCCTGTCGGACATCAGCGACACGGCCTATGCCGATCTGGCGCCGCAGCGCTGGCCGATCACAGGGACGCGCACGGGCGGACGGTTCTTTGCCGACGGGCAGTTCTTTCATGCCGATGGCAAGGCCAGGCTGCTGCCCGTGACCTGGAAACCACCGGCCGCCAGGACGTCACCACGCTATCCCTACAGGCTGAACACCGGGCGCGTGCGGGACCAGTGGCACACGATGACACGGTCCGGCCTCAGCCCGCGCCTGTCGGCACATCTGGCCGAACCGTTCCTGGAAATTTACCCGGATGACGCGCGCGAGCTTGGCATCGATACCGCCGATCTGGTGCAAGTGAGCAGCCCGACGGGCACGGCAATCCTGCGCGCGCGCATCACCGATGCGGTGCAACCCGGTCAGCTTTTCGCACCGATGCACTGGACCGGCGAAACCGCCCCTGCCGCCCGCATTGACGCGCTGGTTGCGGCAGAATGCGACCCCATTTCCGGTCAACCCGAGAGCAAGGCCAGCGTCGTCGCTGCGCAGCGATACGCTGCCGAATGGTATGGGTTCGCCGTTGCGCGGGACGAGATGACATTGGACAGCGACTATTGGGCACTGGCCACGACGACGCAGGGCTATCGGGCGGAGCTTGCCGGCAGCGCCGCCGTGTCGGACTGGGAAAGCGAGGCGCAGCGCATGTTCGGCGCGACTGGCGCGCAGCTGACGTCGTTGATCGATGGTTCACGCGGCACGGCCCGGATTGTGGCGCATCGCGACGGCGTTCTGATCGGGGCGCTTTTCGTCTCCCCAACCCCGGTCGCCGTCATGCGCGATTACCTCGCGGACTTGCCCGGCACCGATGGCGCGCACGCGCTGCCCGGCCGCCCGGCAGCGCATGTCCCGACTGCGGGGCCTGTGCTGTGTGCGTGCTTTGGCATTGGGATCAACACCATCGTCGAGGCGATCGAAACCAGAGGGCTCATGTCTGTCGATCACATCGGCGACGTGCTGGGCGCAGGCACCAATTGCGGCTCCTGCCGGCCTGAGCTTGCGGAATTGTTGCAATCGGTCCGGGTGCGCGAGGCGGCGGAATGCCCCTCGCCGCGCATGTGCGGACGCTGGGCCGTGGGCCCGGGCGTGCGCGGTCGTTGACCCGGGACGAGGCGTTTGAAGCGATGCGCCTGATGCTGCGGGACGACACCGCGCCTGAGGCGATCGGCGCGGTGCTGATGTTGCTGCGGATGAAGGGCGAGACAGCCGATGAAATCGCGGGTCTGGCGGCGGCGGCGCAGGCGGGCATGCCCGACATGCCTCGCGTTGATCTGGATTGGCCAAGCTATGCCGCCGGGCGCACGCGCGGTGCACCGTGGTTCCTGCTGTCGGCGCGGCTGGTGTCAGATGCAGGGCACCGCGTTTTGCTGCATGGCTGGAATGGAGCGGACGCCTCCGTACGGTCTGGTTTGCACGATGCAGGAATTGCCACAGCGACCACGCCAGACCAGGTGTCGGATGTGCTCGACCGCGATGGCATCGCCTATATGCCGCTGGAAAGGTCGCATCCCGCGCTCTTTGACCTGCTGAACCTGCGTCAGGTCCTCGGGCTGCGGTCCTGTGTGAACACCGTGTGCCGGATGCTCAACCCCGGCAACGCGCCGGCAAGTGTGCAGGGCGTGTTTCACCCGTCCTACCGCCTGTTGCAGGCCGACGCCGCCGCGCAACTCGGTTGGCAGAGCCTGACCGTGATCAAGGGCGGCGGCGGCGAGTTCGAACGTCACCCAGCCAAGGATATCGCAGCCTTCGGCCTGCGCGCAGGTGCGCCGTGGGACGCGCAATTTACTGCGGTCCGGAGCGAAACGCGCCGTCTGGCAGCGGACGGCTCCGCCGGTCTGACAGCCCCGACCCCTTTCGAAACCGATGTGATCACCGGCACTGCCGCCCTTGCCCTCGACACGCTGGGTGTGCCGGACAGCGCCGATGCGGCACAACGCCTCTGGGATGCGCGCAAAGCGGCGCGGGCCGCCTGACAGGAGACCGAAGATGCAAGCCTTTCCGATGTTCATCCGCACCACCGGTCGCCGTGTCGTTATCGTCGGTGGTGGTGAGCAAGCGGCGCAAAAGGTCCGGTTGCTGCTCAAGACAGACACGCGGCTGGTGCTGGTCGCCGACACGCTCGAGGATGAGTTGCAGGGCCTCGTCGCCTCGGGCCGGGCAGAGCATGTGATGACGCTCACGATTGATGTGTTTGACGATGCCGCCATGGCGTTTGTCGGGACGGGGTGCCCGGGCCTTGACGCGGCGGTGCATGGGCTGGCCAAGGCGGCCCGGTGTCCGGTGAACGTGGTCGATCAGCCCGATCTGTGCGACATGACGACCCCCGCAATCGTGGACCGTGACCCCATAGTCGTGGCCATCGGCAGCGAAGGGACATCCCCGGTTCTGACCCGGGAAATCAAGACACAGCTGGAGCGGACATTGCCGCAATCATTGGGTGGTCTGGCCGCCCTGGCCGGGCGTTTGCGGCCCAGCGTCACCCAAAACGTGCCGCGTGCGGGGCGGCGGGCGTTCTGGGCCTGGGTGTTCAAGGGTGCGCCCCGCGCCACCTGGGTCCGCGGGGCCGAGCGCGAGGCGGCACGGGCGATCAAGGACGCGATTGCAGCCGGTGGCGCACCGGAGGCGGTGTCGGCCGGGCAAATCAGCCTTGTCGGGGCGGGCCCGGGCGCGCGCGACCTGCTGACCTTGCGCGCCGTGGAACGGCTGCAAGAGGCGGACGTCATCTTTTACGACCGGCTGGTCGACGAGGCCGTGCTGGAACTGGCGCGCCGCGATGCGGAGCGGGTCTTTGTCGGCAAGCATGTCGGCGCGCATGCGTGGCCGCAGGACCGGATCAACCGGATGATCGTGGCGGAGGCGGCCAGGGGGCGGCGCGTGGTGCGCTTGAAATCCGGAGATCCGGGGATTTTCGGGCGGGCGGGCGAAGAGATCGACGCCGCGCGGGCGGCGGGCATTCCGATCGAGGTGGTGCCGGGCGTGACGGCGGCCTCTGCCGCGGGGGCGAGCCTGGGGCGGAGCCTGACGGAGCGCGGCGTGGCCAACACGCTGGTTCTGGCAACCGGGACGGGGCGGGCCGATGACCCACAGCCGGATGCGACACGTCTGTCCGGGCCGGGGACGACGACGGCGCTGTACATGTCGGTCGGGCAAGCGGCGCGGCTGGCGTCGGACTGGATGGCGCGGGGCATGCCTGCCGGGTGCCCGGTGGAGATTTGTGTGGACGTGTCCAAGGCGTCGGAGCGGCATGTTTCGGCGACAGTGGGGACGCTGGCGGCTGAAATTTCGGCGCGGGAGGTGACGGGGTGCGCGATTTTGCTGGTCACGTGGCCTGATGAGGCGGGTCTCGAGGTGGCGCTGGCGGGGTGATGGGCCCCGGAGAAAGACTCCTGTCCCAGCATGGGGCGGGGATTGGGGTAGGGAAAATCAATGGGTTGCAGAGACGGTTTTAGGTTTTGTTAGGGTTTGGGGGTGTTTTGGGTCGTGTGTAGGATGGGCAATTTGCCCATCATGGTGGGGTGGGACCCGGCCCGACATCAACACCATTAACTTAGACGTCAGCTAAGCGCAG
>ERZ1740067.2689-NODE-2689-length-10585-cov-5.732953_pt1 | contig 10585 bp, 10 predicted proteins | sample MGYA00581736_ERZ1740067 | MGnify/ENA primary metagenome ERZ1740067 (study PRJEB43018, sample SAMN04849236) | marine metagenome | isolation source: floating plastic debris | place: Pacific Ocean | collected 2008-08-27 | study: EMG produced TPA metagenomics... | reverse complement strand
CCGTGGCCAAGAGGAGGAGGCCCACCGCCACCCACTGCGCGTTTGCGGTAATGGACCAGGCGATGGGCAGCGCCAGCACCATGCGCCCCACCGTTAACACCGTGGCGGGGGTTAAGCGCGGCGTCACGTGGTCTGCGCCAGCCACTCTTCAAGCCAATGGATGTTGTACTCACCCGTTAGGAAGTCGGGCTGATCCAGCAAGCGCTCAAACAAGGGGACCGTGGTTTTAATCCCGGTCACAACGGTTTCAGCCAAGGCGCGGCGAAGCCGGGCAATGCATAGCTCCCGCGTGTCGTCATAGACGATCAGCTTGCCAATCATGGAATCGTAGTTTGGTGGGATCGTATACCCATCGTACACGGCTGAATCGAAACGGATGCCAGGGCCACCGGGGGCGTGGAAGTCGCTGATCTTCCCCGGAGAAGGGGCAAACGTCTCTGGATCCTCGGCAGTGATCCGGCATTCAATTGCATGACCCTTAAAGGTGATGTCGGATTGCTTCACCGATAAGGGCTGTCCGGAGGCGATGCGGATTTGCTCACGGACAAGGTCGATACCAGTCACAAGCTCGGTAATCGGGTGCTCCACCTGAAGGCGGGTGTTCATTTCGATGAAATAGAACTGTCCGTTCTCGTAGAGATATTCGACGGTCCCGACGCCCAAATAGCCAAGCTTCTCGATGGCCTGGCGGGTGACTTCACCGATTTGGGCCCGCTGCTCTGGCGTGAGGGCGGGGGACAAGGCTTCTTCCAGCACCTTCTGGTGGCGCCGCTGCAACGAGCAATCCCGCTCGCCCAATTGAACCACATTGCCGTGGGAATCCGCTGCGATTTGGATCTCAATATGGCGGGGCAGTTCGAGATATTTCTCAAGATAGACCGCATCATCGCCAAAGGCGGCTTTGGCTTCGGCCTGGGCGGTGGAAATGGCGGTGTCGATTTCAGAGGCGTCGCGCGCCAGCTTCATGCCTCGTCCGCCCCCACCGGAGGCAGCTTTCACCAAGACAGGAAAGCCAATCTCGGCTGCGACCCGTCTTCCTTCCTCGCGACCGGAAATGCCGCCATCGGACCCCGGGACGAGGGGGATGCCCACCTCGTCCATCGTGGCTTTGGCGGCGATCTTATCGCCCATCACGCGAATATGGTCGGCGGACGGACCGATAAAGGTGATATTGTGGGCCGCAACGATGTCAGCAAACTTAGCATTCTCTGACAAAAAGCCATAGCCGGGATGGATGGCGTCGGCACCGGTAATCTCCGCCGCGGCAATAATGGCAGCGATATTCAGATAGCTGTCCTTTGCGGCGGGGGGGCCGATACAGACACTTTCATCGGCGAGACGCACATGCATGGCGTTAGCGTCGGCGGTTGAGTGCACGGCCACCGTGGAGATTCCAAGCTCCTTGCACGCGCGGTGAACCCTAAGGGCGATCTCGCCCCGATTGGCGATGAGGACCTTCGAGAACACTATTCGATCACAACCAGCGGCTCGCCGAACTCTACCGGCTCCGCGTCTTTGGCGAGGATTTGTTTGACCGTCCCCGCTTTTGGCGCCTTGATCTCATTGAGGGTCTTCATCGCCTCAATGATAAGGATCGTCTGTCCCGCGGAGACCGTGCTGCCTTCACTGATGAAGGGGTCGGCGCCGGGGGATGGGGACATATAGGCGGTGCCCACCATGGGGGCGGTGACAGCGCCGGGGTGATTCTCGACCGATGGTGCAGCGGCGGACGCGGCCGGTTCAGCCGCCGGTGCCGCAACCGGCGCTGCGGGGGCGGCGACAACCGTTCCGCCGCGGGCAACCCGCAGCCGGACGGGGCCGCGCTCAATTTCAATTTCTGTAAGCCCCGTTTGCTCCAGCACGTCAGCCAAAGCGCGGATAGCGGCGAGATCTTTGTCGAGATTTTTTGGGTCGGGCATTCGGCCCCTTACTTCATAGTTTAGTGGGCCCCGTCGGAAGAGGGCCGGTGAAACGAGCGCGACTTACGCCGATGCGCCTGCCCGGGCAATCGGCACCCCCTCTTGCGATGCAAAATGAGATGATAAGCAACTAGGACGGACCCTTGCGGGCCGCAAGCCCCCCGCATAGATGAAAGGCTCGTTTTGTGAGCAGGATGATCATCCATGACGGCCTCGACCATTGCAGTGACGATTAATGGCGAGGCGCATGAGGTGCCGCCGGGCTCTGTGGCGGGCCTCCTCGAAAATCTTGGCTTGCCCGTCCAAAAGATCGCGGTGGAGCGCAATCTCGAAATCGTGCCGCGCTCAGCCTATGGTGACACCCTTGTTGAGGCGGGGGACGCCTATGAAATTGTTCAATTTGTAGGAGGTGGCTGATGGCTGATCCAAAATCTGATGAAGGGTTCTCTGTCGCCGGGCGCCATTTTACGTCCCGTCTCATTATCGGGACCGGCAAGTATGAAAGCTATGCCCAAAATGCTGAGGCGGCGGAGGCCGCGGGGGCCGAGATCGTCACGGTGGCGGTGCGCCGGGTGAACCTCACCGATAAAAGCCAGCCCATGTTGGTGGATTATGTTTCGCCTGAGAAATACACTTTTCTGCCCAACACTGCGGGCTGTTTTACGGGGGAGGATGCGGTGCGCACCCTTCGCCTCGCGCGGGAGGCGGGGGGATGGGACCTTGTGAAACTTGAAGTCCTGTCGGATCCTAAAACGCTGTACCCGGACATGATTGAAACCCTCCGCGCGTTGGAGCTGCTCATCAAGGATGGGTTTGAGGTGATGGTCTATTGCTCGGACGATCCGGTGATGGCCCGACGCCTCGAAGAGGCGGGCGCGTGCGCCATCATGCCTCTCGGTGCGCCCATTGGCTCAGGGCTTGGGATCCAGAACCAGGTGAATTTACGGCTTATCGTTGAGGGGGCGAATGTCCCTGTCCTGGTCGATGCTGGGGTGGGAACAGCGTCGGATGCCGCGATCGCCATGGAGCTTGGGTGCGACGCGGTGCTGATGAACACGGCGATTGCCGAGGCGAAGGATCCTATCCTCATGGCCTCCGCGATGAAACACGCCGTGATCGCGGGCCGTGAGGCCTACTTAGCGGGCCGGATGCCGAAAAAGCGGTACGCTGATCCATCGAGCCCCCTGGCCGGGTTGATTTAGGAAGCATGTCATCCCGGCTGACGCGTAGCGGCAGGCCGGGATCCATAAGCTTGGATGGTAGATTTTCAGCGTTATACTGACATCTTCACGGTATGGGTCCCGGTCTTGCCCTTTGGGCAAACCGGGATGACAACCGGTCTTCACCCATAAATCTGGTCCGGTAACCAGGTGGCCAGCTCAGGAAACAGCGCTAGGATCCCCAGCATCATAATCTGTATACCCACAAAGGGGAGGGCGCCTTTATAGATCTGCGCCGTTTGCACATCCGGCGGTGCCACGCCGCGCAAGTAGAAGAGGGCAAAGCCAAAGGGCGGGGTGAGGAAGCTTGTCTGCAGGTTCACCGCCATCATGACCCCCAGCCAAACCGGATCAATCCCCAGGCTGAGAAGGGCGGGGGCCACGAGCGGCACGGCCACCAGGGTAATCTCGATAAAGTCGAGGAAAAAGCCGAGCACGAACATCACCACCATCACCATGATAAGGGCGCCGGTGGCCCCGCCTGGGGCGGCCGCCAGGGCGTTCGCAATGGTTTGATCGCCGCCAAGGCCCTTGAAAACCAGCGTGAAAAGCGCAGCGCCGATCAAGATAGTAAAGACCATGCCGTTCACTTCGGCGGATTTTGCCAGGATGGGCTTGAGAAGCTTATCCCCCATTAGCGACCAGAGGGACGCCAAGACGCCAGCGGTGAGGATGGCGCAGGCAATGGCTGCTGCGACGATCCCGGCCTGCTCGGTCCCGGTGATGGTCTCCCGGCCCAGACGAAGGTCAAGGGTCTCGCTTAAAATGATCAGTATAGTAATGGCAAGAAGCCCCGCCCGCGCCAGCCATAGGGCGGCACCCTTGGCCATCACCTCACGACTGCCAGCGATGAGGAGGGCCCCCACCGCCCCCACGGAGGCGGCCTCAGTGGGGGTGGCTTTCCCGGCAAGAATGGACCCGAGCACCGCAAAGATGAGGATCAGCGGCGCGGGCAGGGTCCGGAGCGCCGCGCGAATACCCTCTTTGAGGTCGTAGCGATCTTCAGCGGGCACCGCCGGAGAGCTTTCTCCCCGGACGATGGCCACAATGATGAGGTAGATAAGGTAGATGCCCACAAGGGTGAGTCCAGGGATAAGGGCGCCTGCAAAAAGGTCCCCCACGGACACTGTTTCGGGGGCAAAGACCCCCTGGCTCAATTGGCTTTCTTGATAGGCGTTGGAGATGACGTCGCCGAGAAGAATAAGAACGATGGAAGGCGGAATGATCTGCCCCAAGGTCCCGGCCGCCGCGATGGTGCCGGAGGCAAGGCTCGGCGCGTAGCCGCGACGCAACATGGTGGGCAGGGACAAAAGCCCCATGGTGACCACGGTTGCCCCCACAATCCCCGTAGAGGCAGCGAGGAGGGCGCCCACCATCATCACCGAAAGACCAAGGCCCCCGCGCATGCCCCCGAAGAGCCGTGCCATCGTATCGAGGAGATCTTCGGCTATTTTTGCTCGTTCGAGGATCACTCCCATGAGGATGAACATCGGCACCGCGAGTAAAACTTGGTTATTCACGATACCGAAGATACGAATGGGGAAGGGGGTCGAGATAAAAGCAGGATCAAACGCACCAATGGCAAGCCCAAGAAGGCCATAGAAAAGCGCCACCCCCGCCAGGGTGAAGGCCGCAGGGAAGCCTGCGAGCAATAACACGCACAGGGTGATGACCATCGCGATGTCGAGCCAGGTGGCGCAGGCGCAGAGGCATAGGATGACATTATCAAGCATCTAGGTGGCTTCTCCCTTTAACTGGGTACAAAGCGCTGTGATCCGGACAAAGGCCGCCATGGCGAGGATCACCCCAAAGGCAGGGATAAGCGATTTGAGGAGGTACACGGCGTGAATACCGCTTTCCTCTGGCGACCGCTCCAGGGTGGCCCAGCTTTGAGCGACATAGGGCGCCGCTGCATAGATGATGAGGCCGCACACAGGCAGGATGAAAAGATAAAGCCCCGCAAGATCGATAAGAGCTTTGGTCCGCTCTGACGCGCGCGAATAAAAAACATCCACCCGAACATGACCATCGAGGAGAAGGACCGCCCCGCCCGCGAGCAGGAACATGGCCCCGAACAGATAAACAGCACTCTCCTGCAACCAAATGAAATTAACTGCAAAAATATTCCGTAAAATGAGGGTGGTGAGTTGGGTGAGGGCGACGAACAGTCCCGCCCCTGCGGCAACGCCAAAGGCGAGGTTCACCACCCGTTTAAAAAGCGCCGCCACACTTTGCACCGGCCCGGCGACACCTGCCGCCATCTTCGTCAGCCCTAAGAGGGGTAGGATAGCAAGACAGGCAAAAAGGATGAGGCTTAGCACCAGCATATGTACCGCCTATACATCTAATAGCCGACGACGCATGGCCATATAGGCCTCATCGGAAATGGCGTTCCACGCGGATGCCTCAACGAGGGAGGCCCGGTAGCTGTCGTAAATGCGGCCGGCGATGTCGCTAGAGGCTGCGATTTCCTCCAACACGTCACGGGTGGCGTCTGCCAACGCCTCCATAATTTCGTCGGACATCCGTCGCAACTCAACGCCATGCTCTTCAATAAGAACCTTTAGAGCGCGGCCATTTCGGGCGGCGTAATTGGCAATGTTCAAATGGTTGGCTGCGCGGGCGGCGTTTTGGACGATGGACTTTTCCTGCACAGTCATGTCGTTCCAAACATCAAGGTTCGTCCCCAGACAAAGCTGCGCCCCTGGCTCATGGAAGCCGGGCCAGTAATAATATTTTGCCTCACGGTAAAAGCCCGACGCCAAATCGTTCCAAGGCCCCACCCATTCGGTGGCGTCAATGTTACCGGATTGCAGGGATTGGTAGAGCTGTGGGCCCGCAATGTTCACGGCCGCCGCGCCATTACGCTTCATCGCTTCGCCGCCAATACCGGGCATACGAATTTTAAGGCCCACCAGATCGTCTAGGGTGTTGATCTCTTTTTTAAACCACCCGCCTAGCTGATGCCCGGTATTGCCTGCGCAAAAGGGTTTGATGTTAAACCCTGCCGCCAGCTCGTCCCACAGGGCTTGACCGCCTCCCACTTCGATCCACCCCATTTGCTCAATCGCTGTCATGCCAAAGGGGACAGCGGTGAAGAATGGGTAGGCGCGGGACTTGCTCGTCCAATAATAATCTGCCCCATGATAGAAATCGGCACTGCCGTTGGTCACGGCATCAAAGCTCTCGAACGCGCCAACAAACTCATTGGCGGCATAGACCCGCACCCGCATCGCGCCGCCGGACATTTCGGTGATGAACTTTGCGGTGAATTCCGCTGCATCGCCGAGCCCTGGGAAGTCCTTGGCCCAGGTGGTGACCATTTTTAACTCGCGGGAACGAACGCCGCTCCCGGTCCCTTGGACCGCGGGGCCGACATTACATCGCTCCGCGCAATCACAACCCGCGAGAGTGGCCGTAGCGCCCAGGGCACCGGTGCGAAGGAAATTTCGTCTATTGAGACTGTTCGCCATGCCCTTGGTCCTCCAAAACCTTCGTCACCGCCGCGTTTCACACGGCGTTCTTGCGCAAAATTGCAAGCAAGGTCCAGCGGCAGGCCGGCCCAAACCAAGGTTGCTCATAAACCCCTTGAGACGGCGGGCGAACCTCAATATCGGGCGAGGAACGGTTTTTGCTTGTGAAGCCTGATGGCGTTACTTTGTTACAGTTTAAATTAAGGTGTTAACCTTAGCTCTTTTGAGGAGGGGTTTCCTATGAAGAAATTACTTGTGTCGTTGGCTTCTACGACAATGATGTTTGGTGCTGCGAATGCGGCATTGGTTGCCCAAGGGGCGACAGCGGTTGGTGATGGCGCTGGCATCGTACTTACCAGTGGGGGCAGCTCTGTTGCGTCGAACAATAGTCTTTACGATCAGTCAGTGACGGTACCTGCGTCTGATTGGGTTTGGACGGACAATGGTGATCAATCGACCACTTACACGTTCACATTTGACCTGACCGGGTTCGATATCACCACCGCCGAATTGACCGGTCTTTGGGGGGTGGACAATACAGGGACGGCCACCCTTAACGGCAATGGAATTGCGAACCTCCCTAATGTGACGATCAGCAATTTCTCGTCACTCCATGCGTATTCCACCGATGTCGATTCTGACTTCATCATGGGCGTGAATACCCTTGTTTTCCAACTGGCCGACGCTGGTGGCCCCGAAGCCTTCCGCGCGACAGCCATCGTGAATGCGGACCGCATGGCTGATCCAGTGCCTGTTCCTGCGGCTTTACCGCTCTTCGCGGCCGGTATTGCGGGCTTTGCGGGCCTGAAGCATCGTAAGAAAAAGTAAAATGACAGCCTATCTGGGTGAAAAAGTGCGGGCTTGCCCCGCGCTTTTTTTTGAGGTGCGCTATCGCCCCTTTCGTGCCGAGCCCGGCTTTCTTCCGGGGGCGGTGTTTTAGGGTGAGATCACCGGCCGTACCGGCTGGCTTGCGTCCTGGCCATCACCTAGAGCATCGCGCCGAAAAGTGTACGCGGTTTTCGGCGAAAAGCGATGCGAAAACAAAAGACTATAGCGATGACGTGCGTATAATCGAACGTCCGTCGCTATAGTAGAGCGAAGACGAAGAAGTGAGTGCAGGCGCTGCTCCAACTTAAGCTCACTTCGTGGCAATCCACGCCGCCGCGCCCACCATGGCAGTGGCGGAGACACGGTTCATCGTCGTTCGGGTTTTCACGGACTGAAGGGCTTGGCGTGCTTTTGCGGCAAGAACGATATAAACTCCAAATACTGACGATAGTGTCACGATGGCAGCGCCGCTAAAGAGGAGGTAGGTCGCCACCGATGCCTGCTCAAGGTCAACAAGGCTTGGCAGTAGGGCGAGGTAGAACACCATGGCCTTCGGGTTTCCAATGGTAACGGCCCACCCGGCAAAAATGCGATTGATCGGGTGACCAGATGGTGCTGGCTGACCATCGTTCATGGTCTCTTTGGGCGAAAGGGCGGCGGGGGCCGTCCATAGCCGCCACGCAAGACAACAAAGATAGATGATGCCCGCCCATTTGAGGGCCATGAACAAGGTACCCATGGTCTGTGCCAGGACGGCTAACCCCGCCATGGCACCGCCTAGCCAGACCAGGTCGCCCAGAACAACGCCCATGGTGAACCACACCCCGCTGCGGGCACCATGGCCGAGCACAACGCTGAGGAGGGCGGCGATACCAGGCCCTGGTGAGATGGCGGCGAGCCCCAAGGCCAGGGTGAAGGCGATAAGATCAGCACTCATGGTCAACGCCCCTTTTTCTTCGGCGTGGGAGAGGTATTTCTCCGTGGACGGCGTTTGAGGGTGAGGCCGTCAGCCGACGAACCCGCTGCGGGGGCCGATTTCTTTTTCGCTGACGTCGGCGCGGCCTTCGAGGTGGTCTTTGATTTGGTGGTTTTTGAGCCCGCCGCCCCCTTTTTTGCCGTCCGTTTTGTAGGAGTGGGTTTTGATCCCCCTCTTTTCGGAAGAGGACGCTTCTTCGATCGTGGCGCGCGGCGCGGTCCTCTTGGTTGGTCGCCGTCACCCTCTAACGGATCGGTGATCATCTCAAACCGCAGGCCGCCGGAGACGGGTGTCGCTTCGATAAGCTTGACGTCCACCGGTTGGCTCAGGCGATAAATCCCGCCCGTGTGGCGGCCCACCAGACGTTGGGTGTCCTCGTCGAACTCAAAATGATCGGCCCAGAGGGTGCGCATGGGCACAAACCCGTCTGCCCCTGTCTCATCAAGGGTGACGAACAGGCCTGCGCGAGTGACCCCGCCAATACGCGCTTTGAAGGTCGCGCCAATCTCGGTTTGCAGATAGGCGGCGAGGAAACGGTCTTGGGTCTCCCGCTCAGCTGAGATGGCGCGTCGTTCCGTAGTCGTGATATAGTCTGCAACCTTGGTCAGGCGCTCTTCATCATCGGTGCGCACCCCGCCGGGCCCCATCTTATGGGCGGCCACCAGGGCACGGTGAATGGTAAGGTCCGCATAGCGCCGAATGGGCGAGGTGAAGTGGGCGTAGCGGGTGAGGTAAAGCCCAAAGTGCCCTACATTCTTCGTCGCGTAGATGGCTTGGGATTGGGTGCGCAGGATGGACATGGAAATCATGTCCATCTGATCTCGCTCCCGCGCTTTGTCGAGAATGCGGTTAAAGGCGGTTGGTGTCAGCACCTGACCTTTGGGTAGCGAATAGTCGATGCTGGCTAAATATTCCCGTAGGGCATCGACCCGGTCGGGGTTGGGTTCATCATGCACCCGGTAAATCAGGGTGCGGCGGGCCTTCTCCAAGCTTTCTGCGGCGCAGACATTCGCGGCCACCATCATGGCTTCGATAAGGCGGTGGGCGTCGAAGCGGTCTTTGACTTTAACGCCCTTTACGTCCCCTGTTTTGGTAAGCACGATTTCTCGCTCAGGCATATCAAGGTCAAGAGGCGGGCGCCGCTTTCGCGCTTCCTGCATCGCGCGGTAGGCCGCCCACAGGGGCGTGATCACCCTATCGACAAACGGTGCTGCTTTTTTGCCGGGCTTACCGTCCGCGGCGGCCTGGGCCTCCTCATAGGACAGACCCGCTTGGCTGGTGATCATCGCCCGGAAAAAGCGATGCTTTTTCTTAGCGCCGCCAGCGTCTAGCTGCATCTCGCAGCACAAGGCGGGGCGGGCCAAACCCGCCTTCAGTGAGCACAGATCATTGGACAGCCGTTCGGGTAGCATCGGCACCACCCGGTCCACCAGGTAGACGGAATTGCCGCGCTTTTCTGCCTCCTTGTCGAGGGCCGTCCCAGGGCGGACGAACCAGGAGACGTCGGCAATGGCGACGGTGACGGTCCAGCCGCCATCATCGGTGGGCGCAGCGTAGACAGCGTCATCATGATCCTTTGCGGTGGCCGGGTCTATCGTCACAAAGGGCAGGTGGGTGAGATCCTCATGGTGCTGCTTATCCGGTACAGCCGCGTCAGCGGCCTCGCGGATGACTTCTTCAGGGAAGTCCGTGCGGATCTCATTATTGGCAAGAGCGATGAGGGACCAATTGCGCGACTCCCCAACGTCGCCCACCACCTCGCGCACCCGCGCCTTTTTTGGGCCTTAGCCGCGAGCGTGTTTGACCTCAATCCAGACAAGGTCGCCGTTCGCTGCGCCCCCTTCGTCGCCATTGGGGATATCGTAGCCGCTATTTCCCTTCTCGCCGACGGGCTCGACATAGCCCCCGCCGCGGCGGTGCTCGTTAAAGATACCGAGAACTCGCGAAGCGCTCCGCCCAATGACCTTAATGGGAGAGGCAGTATAGGTGCCCTCTGCATCGCGTTTAAGACGGCCTAAAAACCGGCTGCCTACACCGATGGCGGGCTTTGTTTTGGTGGCGGCGGCGGAGGGAAGAATGATGGTGGGGTGGCCCCCGTCACCCTCGTTGGAAATAGGGGCACACTGAAGGTCACCTTCCTCGTCCGTGCCGACGACATCCATGACCGTG
>ERZ1740067.2687-NODE-2687-length-10585-cov-10.787179_pt1 | contig 10585 bp, 12 predicted proteins | sample MGYA00581736_ERZ1740067 | MGnify/ENA primary metagenome ERZ1740067 (study PRJEB43018, sample SAMN04849236) | marine metagenome | isolation source: floating plastic debris | place: Pacific Ocean | collected 2008-08-27 | study: EMG produced TPA metagenomics... | reverse complement strand
GCAGCCTCCGCCTGGGCGCTTGACGGCGACAAAGCTGACCACGATGCGGACGGCATTCGGGCGCGCGTGGGCCAAGCGGACAGCTTTGTTCACCTGCAAGACCTGCCCGAGACAGATGTGCTTTTGGCTTCTGACTACGCCACGCATGAGGCTGGCTTCGCAGCCGCCCAAGCCGTGACTGGTGGCAATGCCACGCTCTGGCATATCGACAACACAAAGCCCGAAACACCCCGGGCGCGCACCTTGCCGGAAGAGATCGCACGGGTTGTCCAAGCACGCGCAGCAAACCCCGCTTGGATTGAAGGCATGCGGGCACACGGGTTTCGAGGGGCGGCAGAAATAGCCGCAACACTCGATCACATGGCCAGCTTTGCGCATCTGGCCGGTGTGGTTGGACCGCACTTGTTTGATCTCTATTACGAAGCAACGCTGGGTGACGTTGAAACCCGCGAATTTCTCGAAACGGAAAATCTTGAAGCCTATCTGGCGATGAAGGGTCGCTTTGCGGCTCTGATGGAGGCGGGGCTTTGGCAAACCCGGCGTAACATGATCCGCGCCGACCTGGACTTGACCGGATGACCGCGCCACAGGTCAAAGGCTGGTGCCCGGGCGCACATCGCCCGATGATGTCAGGTGATGGCCTTGTGGTTCGGGTTCGACCGTTCTTTGGTGAATTGTCGGCTCACCAGGCACTAGGTCTGTGCGATCTTGCCGACCAGTTTGGCAACGGCATGCTCGACCTCACCTCGCGCGCCAACTTGCAAATCCGCGGCGTGAATGAAGCGGATCATCTGACGCTTTTGGAGCGGTTGGATGATTTGGGATTGATCGACGAAGACCCGGCCATTGAAGCGCATCGCAACATCCTAATGCCGCCAGACTGGACCGAGGGTGACCTGACCCATCGGCTTTACAAAGCACTGCTCAAAACTCTGCTAATCCTGCCACCTTTGCCCGACAAAATGGGCTTCTCCATCGACACGTCTGATACAGCGTGCCTCGCCAAAGGCTCTGCCGATTTCCGGTTCGAGTTGGACGCACATGGCGGGCTTTTGCTGCGTGCCGACGGTGTGGCCGAAGGACGCTCAGTAAGCGAAGCGACGGCAATGGATGCGTTAGTCCAAATGGTGGCGTGGTTCGTTCAAACGGGTGGGCCAGAGTCTGGTCGGATGGCGCGTCATGTTCCACAGGTGAAACTTCCCGAGACGTGGACGTACGCATCTCCGCGAGAGGCGCTTGGCGTCCCGCCACTCGGCGCAACACCGGACGGGACGTATCTGGGTGCGCCTTTTGGCAAGATCGCTTCGGCTGACTTGCGTGCGCTTGTCGCACAAAATCATGACGCGCATCTGCGCTTGCTTTTGGACCGGACGCTCTTCCTCAAGGGGGTTGAGGTCGCAGATGCGCCGGGCTTTTTGACGCGTCCTTCACGCTTGATGGACGTGCATGCCTGCCCCGGTGCGCCGTTCTGCCCGCAAGGCACCGTCGCCACCATGGATGTTGCTAAGGCGCTCGCCAAAGTCACGACCGGTAGCTTGCACGTGTCGGGGTGTGCGAAGGGATGTGCTTTTCCGCGCAAGGCTAGGACAACTTTGGTGGGCAACAACAGCCAGTTCGATCTTGTCTTGGACGGTCGACCGTGGGATGCAGCGCATCACCGTGGGTTTGACCCCACTTCAGCAAGCGATCTGGCCATTCTAAGCTAATGCCATACGAATACGAAAAAGACGGCGCGGCCATCTATCGGCAGAGCTTCGCGACCATTCGCGCAGAGGCCAACCTCGCGCGGTTTTCGCCCGAGGAAGAACAGGTTGCTGTGCGCATGATCCATGCTGCTGGCATGGTCGGACTTGAAGAGCATATCCGGTTTTCGCCCGGCTTTGCCGTGGCGGCCCGGACGGCCTTGGAAGCTGGCGCGCCGATCTTTTGTGACGCGCGTATGGTGTCCGAGGGTGTTACCCTTCCGCGCTTGCCCGCGAAGAACGAGGTGATCTGTACGCTCAAGAACCCCGAGGTGCCGGACATGGCGGCCAGGATGGGCAATACGCGTTCGGCAGCGGCGCTGGAGTTGTGGCGACCCAAGCTTGACGGCGCTTTGGTTGCTGTCGGCAACGCGCCTACGGCGCTGTTTCATCTGCTGAACATGCTGGAAGACCCAGAATGTCCGCGCCCTGCGGCGATCATTGGCTGCCCAGTCGGTTTCGTAGGTGCGCGGGAAAGCAAAGATGCGCTTTGGTCCGACAAACCGGTGCCGTGCTGCATTGTCAAAGGCCGTCTTGGGGGCAGCGCGATCACCGTGGCTGCGATAAACGCGCTGGCGAGCCGGGCCGAATGACGACGGGTACGGTCTTTTGCTTGGGTCTCGGGCCAGGTGATCCCGACCTGATGACTGTGCGCGCGGACCGACTTCTGCGCCAAGCGCGGCACGTCGCATATTTTCGCAAACGCGGGCGCAAAGGTCAGGCGCGCCAGATCGTAGACGGCCTTTTACCCGACGCGGTGATCGAGTTTCCCATGGAATACCCGGTCACAACGGAAATTCCGTTCACCGACCCCGAATACAACCGCCTGCTGTCGGCGTTTTACGAAGACTGCGTTGCGCATCTTCGCAAGCTGGCGCAGGACGGCGAAGATGTCATGGTGCTCTGCGAAGGTGATCCGTTTTTCTACGGCTCATTCATGCATCTTTACACGCGCCTGCAACCCGATATCCCGATTGAGATTGTGCCAGCCGTCACCGGCATGTCGGCTGCGTGGACGGCAACGGGCCAACCGGTCACATGGGGTGACGACGTGCTGACGGTGCTGATGGGAACGTTGCCCGAGGTGGACCTCGTCAGCCGTATTTCGGACAGCGATGCACTTGTGATCATGAAGATCGGGCGCAACATCGACAAAGTGCGCGCCGCTTTGCGGACCGCTGGGAAATTCGACGACGCCTGGCTCATCGAGTTTGCATCTATGCCCGGCCAGACTGTGCAACGCTTGTCCGAAGCCGAAGGCAAGGTCACGCCGTATTTCTCGATCATCGTGGTGCACGGGCAGGGCAGGCGGCCATGACAGGGACGCTCACGATTGTTGGCCTTGGCCCCGGGGCCGACGACTTGATCACGCCTGAAGTGCAATCAGCACTGGCCGAAGCGACCGATGTCGTGGGCTATATTCCTTACGTTGCTCGCGTAGCGGATCGACCGGGACTGACCAAACACGCGTCGGACAATCGGGTTGAACTGGACCGTGCGCAGCATGCATTGGGCATGGCGGCAGACGGTCGGCGCGTCGTGGTTGTATCGTCAGGCGATCCAGGCGTCTTTGCCATGGCCTCTGCCGTGTTCGAAGCTTTAGAAGCTGGTCCGGCGGAATGGCGCGGCCTCGACATTCGGGTGCTGCCCGGTATCACCGCCATGCTGGCTGCGGCAGCGCGGGCGGGTGCGCCGCTTGGCCACGACTTTTGCGCGATCAATCTTAGTGACAACCTCAAGCCTTGGAGTCTGATCGAAAAGCGTTTGAAACTTGCGGTTGAGGCTGACTTCGCGATGGCGTTCTACAACCCACGCTCAAAAGCCCGACCACAGGGGTTCGAGAAAACACTCGCGCTATTGCAAAAGACATGTGCGGACACGCGGCCGGTGATTTTTGCCCGCGCAGTGTCGACCCGTGATGAGCAGGTGAACGTGGTCGCATTGCCAGAGTGCACGGCAGAGATGGCGGATATGCGCACTGTCGTGATTGTTGGATCGTCCCAAACGCGTGTGATCCATCGGACAGGTGCGCCGATTGTTTACACGCCAAGGTCCGCGCCATGACCCCGCAGCCAATCCAGCACCCCGTCGACGCTGTGCGTTTCGCGACGCGATGGCAACACGGGTCGGTCGATCATGATGACAGGCAACCCAAGTTTGCGGGCTGCAAGGATCTTTGCGACAGCCCCGGATCCGCCCGAGTTTTTGGAAACGACCAAGTCGATGTTATGATCGCGCATCAGCTTGAGATCATCGTCGAACGAAAACGGGCCGCGATCGATAACGGTTGTGGTGTTAGGCAATTGAAGCGCACCCGTAGGCGGATCGACCAATCGCAAAAGGTAATGATGCTGCGGGTTGGGTGCAAACGCTTCCAAATGCATGCGTCCCACCGCCAGAAACACGCGCTTCGCTGGCTGATCCAACGCCGCGACAGCGCCAGTGATGTCAGGGACCGTGATCCACGTGTCGTCTTGCGTTTGTGTCCACGGCGCGCGGGTCAGGGCGACAAGCGGCACATTGGCGGCGGAACACGCTGCCACCGCGTTGCGGCTTATCTGACCAGCGAACGGGTGGGTGGCGTCGATCACATGGGTGATAGAGTGGTCGCCAATGTAGCCTTGCAACCGATCAATGCCGCCAAAGCCGCCCACGCGAACCGGCAACGCTTGCTCTTTTGGTTGAGAAACGCGTCCGGCCAAAGACAGCACCGCTTGCACGCCCAAGTCAGACAACCGCTGGCTCAGCGCGGTGGCTTCAAGTGTCCCGCCGAGGATCAAAAGGTTTGGTGTAATGGCTGAGCGTCCTTGGCTAACAATCCTCGGTTTGGGCGAAGATGGGCCGGATGGACTGACCCCTGCAAGCCTTGCTGTGCTAGAGGCCGCCGAAATCGTCATGGGGCCGCCACGGCATCTGTCGCTTCTGTCGGGGTTTTGCGGGGAAACTGTCGAATGGCCAGTGCCCTTTTCAGACGGCATTGAGGCATTGCTGTCCTTCCGTGGACAGCAGGTTGTGGCGCTCGCATCGGGCGATCCTTTCTGGTTCGGTGCGGGCAGTGTCCTGTCCCGACATCTCAGGCCAGACGAATGGACAGCCTTGCCGGGACCGTCCTGCTTTTCGCTGGCGGCAAACCGTTTGGGATGGCCTTTGGAAAGCACACACTTTCTTGGGCTGCACGCAGCGCCCTTTGCGCGCTTGCGCCCGCATTTGAACGACGGCCAAAAACTGATTGTAACACTTCGCGACGGCGCCGCGACGGGCCCACTCGCTGCCTACCTTGTCGATGCCGGCTTCGGCGATAGCACCTTGCATGTCCTGCAAGCGCTCGGAGGGCCGCGCGAGGAGGTCAAGACCATTCTGGCGGATGAAGTGCTTTCGACGTCCGAGTTCTCACATCCCGTGTGCGTTGCCATCGACGTGCATGGCAACGGTGCTGCGATGCCAAAATCGAGCGGGCGCGAGGACACTTGGTTCGATCATGATGGTCAGATCACCAAACAGCCGATCCGGGCTTTGACGCTATCTGCTTTGGCACCTAGATATGGTGAACACCTTTGGGACATTGGCGGTGGCTCCGGGTCCATCGCTATCGAATGGTTGCTGTCTGATCCCTCGGTTCAGGCCACCTGTATCGAGACTGTGCCAGAACGCGCTGCGCGTATCATGCAGAATGCTGCGCGTTTGGGGCAGGATCGGTTGCGCGTGGTGACAGGCCGCGCGCCTGACGCATTGCACTGTCTCGACAAACCGGATGTTGTGTTTGTCGGCGGCGGGCTATCCGCCGAGCTTTTGACGTATCTGTCCAAGCACGTACCTGGCACTCGGATCGTGGCCAACGCGGTGACGCTGGAAGCGGAAGCGCTTCTGAGTGACGCCCAACAACGTTATGGCGGAGAGCTTATGCGCATAGAGATCGCGAACGCAGCGCCTCTTGGGGCAAAACGTGGTTGGCGCGCGGCTTATCCCATCATGCAATGGAGCGGTACGATATGATCGTCGCCGGTTTCGGATTTCGCGCGGACGCCACCGTCAATAGTCTGCGCGACGCTTATATTGCGGCTTCGGATGGCTTTGAGGTTACACGACTAGCGACGCTTGATGACAAATCGCACGCTCCGGCTTTTGCGGGGCTGACGCGAGAACTCGGCCTTGCCTATACTCCCGTGCTCGCTGAAGACGTATCTTCTATGCAGACGATCACGCAAAGCCAGTATTCCAAAACTGCGCGCGCGACAGGCAGCGTGGCAGAGGCGACAGCCCTTGTGGCAGCGGGCCCTGGTGCGCGGTTAATCAAAACGCGCGTTGTGTCCCGCGATGGTATGGCCACTTGCGCCTTGGCACGTTCCAACTGTGAGGGAGGGCATTCATGACCGTTCACTTCGTTGGTGCCGGGCCAGGGGCGCCCGATCTTTTGACCCTGCGCGGTCGTGACATCATCGCGTCATGTCCGGTGTGCCTTTACGCAGGCTCGCTTGTCCCAGAGGCGGTTTTAGAACATTGCCCGACGGACGCGCGGATCGTGAACACGGCGCCCATGGATTTGGACCAGATCATGGCCGAGATCGAAGACGCGCATCGCGCTGGTCACGATGTGGCACGTCTGCATTCGGGGGAGCTGTCGGTCTGGTCCGCGATGGGTGAACAGATGCGCCGGTTGCGCGCTCTGGGCATTCCGGTCTCCGTGACCCCGGGCGTGCCGTCCTTTGCCGCCGCTGCTGCGGCACTTGGAACAGAACTCACGCTCCCGGGCCTTGCGCAATCTGTCGTCCTGACCAGAACACCGGGGCGTGCGTCGTCGATGCCTGAAGGTGAAACGCTGACGAACTTCGCTGCAACCGGAGCAACGTTGGCAATCCATCTTTCGATCCAAAACCTGGCACGGGTCGTTTCTGACCTAACACCCGCTTACGGCGCCGATTGCCCGGTGGCCGTTGTCTATCGTGCAAGCTGGCCAGATGAGGTGATTGTCCGTGGCACGTTGACCGACATTGAAAGCCGTCTGGACGAGACCATCCAGCGCACGGCGCTGATTCTTGTTGGCCCCGCTCTTGGCGGCGAAGGCTTTGACGAAAGTTGCCTTTACGCAGCTGAATATGATCGTCGGTACAGGCCACAAAGCGCAGACAGTCCGTGGGCAAGCTGGACACCGGAAGGAGAGTGAGCATGCGAGGACTTCTGGTATCCGCGCCGTCTTCTGGCACAGGCAAAACAACTGTAATGCTCGGCCTGCTGCGCGCCTTGGCCGATGATGGCTTGGCCGTGCAACCGTTCAAATCCGGCCCGGACTACATTGATCCTGCGTTTCACCGAGCAGCTGCTGGGCGCGCGTCGTTCAACCTCGACACTTGGGCGATGGGGGACGCGCTCTTGTCGGGCATCGCAGCGCAGGCGAATGGCGCGGACATCTGCGTTGCGGAAGGGTCCATGGGGCTTTTTGACGGTGTGGCGACACGGGGTCAATCGGGCTTTGGCTCAAGTGCGGAAACCGCCAAACGTATGGGGTGGCCGGTTGTTCTGGTTCTCGATGTCGGGGGTCAGGCGCAAAGCGCGGCTGCAACAGCGCTGGGCTTTCGAGAATACCTGCCAGACCTGCCATTTGCCGGAGTGATCCTGAACCGTGTCGCCTCGCCGCGCCACGAACGGCTCACGCGATTGGGGATGGAGCGTGCTGGATTGCCAGTGTTGGGCGTGCTGCCGCGCAGAGGTGATCTGACCCTACCAGAACGGCATTTGGGCCTTATTCAAGCCGTGGAGCATCCAGATCTTGAAAGCGCGATAACTGGCTATGCCGCGTTCTTGCGAGAGAACGTGGATCTGGAAGCAATCAAATCTGCCGCGCTCGGGGCTGGATTGCCAAACGGAGGTACGCTTCCCAAACCTCCAGCACAGCGTATCGCTTTGGCCCAGGACGCCGCATTTTCGTTTACCTATCCGCATCTGATTGCAGGATGGCGCGAAGCAAGTGCAGAGATCCTTCCGTTTTCGCCGCTTGCAGATGAAGCTCCGAACGCCACCGCTGACCTTGTCTGGCTGCCTGGCGGTTACCCTGAATTGCACGGTGGCACGCTTGCATCTGCGCATACGTTCATGGAGGGGCTGCGAAAGCACTCAGAAACGCGCCCCATTCACGGAGAGTGCGGCGGCTACATGGCGCTTGGTCAGGGGATCGTAGACAAAGACGGCACGCGGCACGCCATGGCTGGTCTGCTTGGCCTTGAGACAAGCTTTGAAAAGCGCAAGTTCCACCTAGGCTATCGGCGCGCTGTGTTGCGCGAAGACATGCCCGGGGCCTCTGCAGGAAGCGCGCTGCGGGGGCATGAGTTTCATTACACGACAATTCTTAACGAACCAGACGCGCCTTTGGCCGACGTCTTCGACGCGGATGGCAATCCTGTTCCCGAAACGGGGTCGCGCCGCGGACATGTCACCGGTTCCTTCTTTCACTTAATCACAGCCGAGGATACCGCGGCATGACAGGGTTTGTCAGCTTTGTCGGCTCTGGCCCCGGCGATCCTGAGCTTTTAACGCTCAAAGCAGCCGATCGCTTGTCGAAAGCCGACGCGGTCCTTTTTGACGATTTGTCCTCAGGCCCGATCCTTGAACACACGCGAAAGGACGCTGACTTGGTTGGTGTCGGCAAACGTGCCGGGCGCGCCTCGCCGCGCCAGCACCATGTCAGCCGCTTACTCGTCGATTACGCCAAAACCGGGCAACACGTTGTCCGTCTCAAGTCCGGGGATTCAGGCTTGTTCGGTCGGCTGGAAGAAGAGCTTGTGACCCTGCGTGAGGCGGGCATCCCATACGAGATCATCCCCGGTGTGCCGTCTGCCATGGCTGCGGCAGCGCAGTGCGGTATCCCACTGACCCGGCGATTGACAGCACGTCGCGTGCAGTTTGTTACCGGCCATGATGCAAACGGGACCCTCCCGCAGGACCTTGACCTGGAAGCACTAGCTGATCCCAACGCATGTACGGTTGTCTTTATGGGCAAGCGCACCTTCCCGGCGTTGCTAGACGCGCTTTGCGCAAAAGGCTTGCCAAACGACACACCCGCCATTCTGGCTGAGGCGATCTCGACCCCCGAACAGTCGGTGACACGCGGCACAGTTCGCAAGCTGGCCGATCTGCTAAGCGATGAGGTCGGGACCAAGCCTGCGCTCATCCTTTACGGCCCATTGGCTGAAATTGGTGAAGACGTCGATGCGTGAGCTTTGGCTCATCGGTATTGGGACTGGTCACCCCGGCCATGTCACGCTGGAAGGACAACAAGCCATGCGCGATGCAGCCGTTGTCCTCATTCCGCGCAAGGGACAGGGCAAGGAAGACCTCGCACATCTGCGGCTCGACATGTTGAAAGCCGCACGATCACAGGCGCAAGTGATCCCGTTTGATATGCCCGTGCGCGACGAAAACCTGCCCTATGAAGACCGTGTTTCACTGTGGCACGACCAGATTGCAGAGCGGTGGACCGCCGCCTTGTCTGATGCTCTGGACGGGCCTGTCGCGTTGCTGATTTGGGGAGACCCTGGTCTTTACGACAGCACTTTGCGAATTGCGTCTCGGCTCGATCCGGCACCCCAATTGCGCGTGGTCCCAGGCATCACTGCTTTGCAAGCACTGACATCTGCCCACGCAATTCCATTCAACACGATAAATGGGGCAGTCACCGTTACGACCGGTCGTCGCCTGCGCGATCATGGCTGGCCCGAAGGTGCAGAGTCGGTTTGCGTGATGCTAGATGGTGTTTGCAGCTTTCAGACAGTTTCCATGCCAAACCTTCATATTTGGTGGGGCGCGTATTTGGGCATGCCAGAGCAAGTCTTAGCCAGCGGGCCTGTAGAGAGTGTTGGCGAAACCATCATCGCAAAACGCGCAGCCGCACGTCAGCGCCATGGTTGGATCATGGACACCTATTTGTTGCGTCGTCTGTAACGAAAATGACGAATGTGAAACTCCGCCTTTTGGTCAGAACGCTTAGCTGTGTGTACACGCCAATTGGGATCAGTTCTCGACCGGCGGGAACCACGTGAGCGATGAATGGTGCAGCGAAATCAACACGCGCCCGTCAAGCTTATGGTAGGCGAATGTATAATCCGCTCGGGTCGCATTGCCTGCACCATCGACAAACGTGTAGTGGCCCATGTCCTTATATCCCAAGCCGCCCGCCTTAAGAATTGGGCCAACTGCGCTTTGGAACTCTACCGTCTTCCATCCTCGCTTTAGGAAGCCACTGTCCTGCGGATAGTCGGGATCACCGCCTACAAAATATGCGCGCGCGCCCTTTTCATCGAGGCGTATCACGTCAGCCAAAGTCGGTTTGAACAGGAGCGGTTCGTCAGGGTCACCAAAGTCATAAAGGTCAAGCAAGCCGTCCACGTCTTGTTCGGTTACGCTTTTCGACCAAGCGCGTTGCGCAGCCACAACTTCCGCTTTTGTCATCCGTTCAAAGTTTCTTGTCGTCATGTTTTGTTTGGTCTCTTAAGTCTGAGTTCGCTTTTCGTAACGGTCACATAACGCAACATTCGAAATCGCGGAATAGGTGTTGCGGAACTGGCGGGGTCCGCAAAGTAAATGGGTTCAAGGTGCTGAGCACTTGATTGAAGCCGCGCCTTGGTCAGAAGCGAAATCCGATCATTACCGGCCGTCTTCAACTCTTCCAGATTTGGAAAAAAGTATTGCTGAAGCGTATCACCACTCCGCGATCATTGTCCTGGCATCGGAATGTCGAGGAACGCAATAAAGGACACCAGCCCGATAAGTGTGACGATTGTCGCTCCGCCGAAATTCATCAAATGCCGTAGCAAGACGACGCGCCGCCCCGATCCATCCGATCCATTCATCAA
>ERZ1740067.2685-NODE-2685-length-10595-cov-7.161670_pt1 | contig 10595 bp, 9 predicted proteins | sample MGYA00581736_ERZ1740067 | MGnify/ENA primary metagenome ERZ1740067 (study PRJEB43018, sample SAMN04849236) | marine metagenome | isolation source: floating plastic debris | place: Pacific Ocean | collected 2008-08-27 | study: EMG produced TPA metagenomics... | reverse complement strand
GTCTTGGTGGGTGGGGTGGCGGGTCTGGTGGTTGGGCGTCTCGTTTGGCGGCTGCGGGGTGCCGCCGCGCCGGGCGATCCGCTCGGCGTTGCCCAGATGCAGGTCGGAGACACAGAGCAGCGACCGCTCCGGCCAGAAGAGCGCGCCGGAGCCCATTGCCTGAAGTGTTGCGCCGGCCAGAGTGAGATCGCATGAGTTCATGATTTGTTCATAGGGTGTGCGGCGCGGTCTGGCCAGTGCAAAGTGAGGCGGTGAGTCGCGGCGCAATTTACCTTGTTTTCATGAAGGTTGACGGGCCGGAGGGGCAGGCACAGCCTGTGCACAGGCTGTACACAATCCGTGCACCGCTTGTGTGCACCGCGCCTATGGTTAACGCACCGAACGCAGGGTAAGGACCGCGCGATGGAGATCATGTGTTTGAACGGGTGGGGCGGCAGGCTGCATGAGGTGTTGCTGCCGTATCTGGCCGAGGCGCGGCCGGATGTGCTGTGCCTGCAGGAGGTGGTGCACAGTCCGGACACGACGCAACCGGTGCTGACCTATCGCGATGGCGATCATGTCCTGCCGCAGCGGGCCAATTTCTTTGGCGATGTCTGTGCGGCACTGCCGGAACATGTGGCGACGTTTTGCCCGGCGGCGCAGGGTGTGCTGTGGGATGGGGACGTGTCCGTGCCGTCGCAATGGGGGTTGGCGACATTTGTGCATCGCTCCTGCCCCGTGATCGGTCAGGTGCAGGGATTTGTGCACAAGGGATACGGCGCGGACGGGTATGGAGACCACCCCCGGTCGCGCGCGGCGCATGGGGTGCGGATTTATGACTACGCGGTCGGGCGCGCGGTGAGCGTGACCCATATGCACGGGTTGCGGGACCTGGCGGGCAAGATGGACACGCCGGAGCGCGCCGCGCAGGCACAGCGGTTGCGGGAGTTGTCTGACACGGTGTCGGCGCCGGACGATTTGCGGGTCGTGTGCGGGGATTTCAACGTGGAGCCGGGCAGTGAGACGCTGGCTGTTCTGGAGGCTGCGGGCTTGGTGGAACTGGTCACGGGGCGCGGGTTCGGCGGCACGCGCACATCGCACTACACCAAGCCGGGGCGGTTCGCGGATTACATGTTGGTGAGCGATCCGGGCGCGGTTCAGAGGTTCGCGGTGGTGCGTGATCCGGAGGTGTCGGATCATTGTCCGCTGGTTTTGACGGTTTGAGCCATGTTCGACGTAATCTGATGGGCGCGCTTGCGCGTGACGTATTCTGATGGGCGCGCTAGCGCGCGACGCGACCTGTTTTTGCTGATGAGGGGCTCCGCCCCTCAAACTCCCCGCCGTATTTGGCAAGAGAAGAAGATACTGGTCCTTGGCTTTGGAGGCTTACCAGGGGACGCGCCATTCGCGGCGTCTGGGTTCGGGTTCGGAGACACCGGCGAGGGTCATGACGCGCGCGGCCTCTTCGGCGAGCAGCTTTTCCTCGGCGAGGCCCTTGATGGGAACGCGGCCCACTTCGAGCATCAGGGGGGCGGCGAGCGGGGTGACGCGGCTGAGTTCGATCAGGTCGATGCGGTTGCCGATGCGGGCGCACATTTCCTCGATCCGGCCAAAGTCGACGAGGCCGCGCATCGCCTCTTCCCGGGTGATGTTGAGCATCAGATGGTCCGGGTCGTATTTGGCGAGCGTGTCGTAGAGGATGTCGGAACTGAACGTGGCCTGCCGGCCGGTCTTGCGGTTGGAGGGCAGGTTGCGTTCGATCAGCCCGGCGATGGTGGCCGACGCGCGAAAGGTGCGTTTCATCACCGCGTTGCCGGCCAGCCATCGGTCGAGGCCATCGCGCAAGGCGGTGATGTTGAAGAGGGGGGCAGGGTCTGTGATCTTGTCGAGGCCCCAGATCAGTGTGGCGTAGTCCGTGGCGAGAAAGCCAAGGGGGTTGAGGCCGGTTTCCTCCATCCGTTTGGTGAGCAGGAGGCCGAGGGTTTGCATCGCGTTGCGGCCTGCGAACCCATACACTGCCGTGTGGACGCGGCCATCATGCGGGTAGCTTTCGATCAGCAGGCGGCCCGGTTGCGGCAGGCGGCTGACTTCGCGTTGCAGGGTGAGCCAGTCGCTGGTGTGATTGGGCAGGTCGGGCCAAATGTCCTGCTGGAACATCTCGATGATGCGGTGGGAAAGCTGCGTGGAGGTGGCAAACTTGGTGCCGAGGAACGTCGCGATTTTCGGTTTTTTGGCGGCGTCACGGGTGACCTGGACGGTCATTTCGCGCAAGCTATCGTACCGCACGATCTGGCCGCCGATGAGGAACGTATCGCCCGGGGTGAGGGTGGCGGCAAAGCCTTCCTCGATCTCGCCCAGGGGTTTGCCGCCGCGGCCTTTGTAGCGCACCTTGAGCGTATCGGTGTCCTGAATGGTGCCGATGTTCATGCGGATGCGCTGGGCGGCCCGCGGGTCGCGCAGTTGCCATTTGCCGTCATCGCGCTGTTTGAGGCGTTTCCATTGGTCGTAGGCGCGCAGCGCGTAGCCACCGGTGGCGCAGAAGTCGAGACAGGCGTCGAAGTCGGAGCGGCTGAGGGTGCTGTAGGCGCCGGTGGTGGTGATTTCGGCATAGAGGTCATCGGCGTCGAACGGGCCTGCGGCGGCGGTGATCAGGATGTGCTGGCAGAGCACGTCGCGGGGGCCGGGGCCGCGCGGGTCGCCATCCAGTTCGCCTGCGTGCACAGCCTCGAGGGCGGCGACGCATTCGACCACCTCGAAGCGGTTGGCGGGCACCAGCAGTGCCTTCGAAGGGGCGTTGTAGCGGTGATTGGCGCGGCCGATGCGCTGGACGAGGCGCTTGACGTTTTTCGGCGCGCCGACCTGAATGATCAGATCGACATCGCCCCAGTCGATGCCCAGATCGAGCGTGCCGGTGCAGACGATTGCCTTGAGATTGCCTGCGATCATGGCGGCCTCGACCTTTTCGCGTTGCTGGCGGTCGAGGGAGCCGTGGTGGATGCCGATGGGCAGCGCGTCGTCATTGGCGAGCCAGATGTTGTGAAAGTAGAGCTCGGCCTGCGCGCGGGTGTTGTGTAATATGAGGGTGGTCTTGTGTTCTCTGCCCTGCTCCAGCACTGCCGGGATCGCGTATTTGCCGCCTGAGCCGGACCAGGGGGGTGGTTCATCCGTGACCAGCATCTGGATGTCGGGGGGCGGGCCGGGATCGGCTTGCAGGATTGCGCAGGGGTCGGGGTGTTTGGCCAGCAGGTGGGCGATGGCGGCGGGGTCCTCGACGGTGGCCGAGAGGCCCACCCGCTTGAGGTCGGGGCACATGGATTGCAGACGCGCGAGGGCCAGGAACATCTGGTCGCCGCGTTTGGATTCCGCCAAGGCATGGATTTCGTCGACCACGACGCGTTTGAGGCCCGCGAACATGCGCGGAGCATCCTCGTAGCTGGTGAGGAGCGCCAGGCTTTCGGGCGTGGTGAGCAGGATATGGGGCGGGTCGGCGCGCTGGCGTTTTTTCTGGGTGGCGCTCGTGTCTCCGGTGCGGTCCTCGATGCGGATGTTGAGCGCCATCTCCTCGACTGGTGTCCGCAGATTGCGTTTGATGTCCGCCGCCAGCGCCTTGAGGGGGGAGATGTAGAGGGTGTGCAGGCCGTCATGTTGGCCGCCTGCGAGGTCAACGAGGCTGGGCAGGAAACCGGCCATTGTCTTGCCGCCGCCGGTGGGGGCGATGAGCAGGGTGGCGGGGTCATCCGCGCGGTCGAGCATCGCCTGCTGGTGCGGGTGGATGGACCATCCGCGGCTTGCGAACCAGTTGGTGAAGGGGGCGGGCAAAGGGGCCATGCCGCGCAACATAGCGGAGGACGGATTGGGGGCCAGCCCCCAAACCCCCGTGGTATTTCCGGTCAGAAGAAGTCAGGGGCGCGGTGTGAGGGCCTGGATCGTCTGGGCGATACGTTCGGGCAGTGTCGTGTCGGCGCCCGACGGGGCGGCGTCGAGGGCGGCGTTCACGTCCTTGACCAGAATGCCGATGGAATTGTCGGCGGCGTATCCGTCGCGGGCAAATTCGATGGTGTCGAAGCCGGAGGCGAGCCAGTTCTGGCCTAACGATGTGGCGATGAGTGCGAGCAGGCGGTCCTCTTCGAGGCCGGTGGCGTCGGCCCAGTCGAGCACCAGACGGGTCATGGCGGTGTGGGAGGCGGCGAGCAGGTTGTTGAGCACCTTGGCCTGCATGCCTGCGCCGAACGGTCCCATGTGGTGGAAGTGCCGGCCCATGAGCGCCAGCAGTGGGATGGCGTCGGCGATGTCGTCATCACTGCCGCCGAGCATGAAGCTGAGCGTGCGGTTTTCGGCGGCCACTTGCGCGCCGGACATGGGCGCGTCGATCAGGGTGACATGTGCGGGGATGCGGGTGCGCAGGTGCGCAACATAGCGCGGCGACAGGGTGGAGCAGAGAAAGATGCGGGTCAGGCGCGGCGCGCAGCCGATGAGGTTCTGCTGGTCAAAGAGCAGGGCGTCCGTCTGATCGGCGTCGCGTACAACGCTGATCAACGTGGTCAGGCGCGGGGCAAAGCTCATGAAGTTCGTGGTGATGTGGGCGGCACCCTTGTCCGCCACGTCAAAGCCCATCGCGTCCGTGCCGCCATCGCGCAGCGCGTCCAGCATCGGGCCGCCCATGCGGCCACAGCCTGCGACGCCAATCATTTGACGATGTGTTCGTCCTTGACGAACATGTTCGCCCAGGCGCGGTCGATCAGGTCCGGGCGCATTTGCAGCGGGATGCCTTCGAAGTTGCAGATGGAGACCATCTGATCGACGAGGAAATTGGGCTGGTAGTTGGCGTAGATGCTGTCGATGGTCGGATATTTGACCTTGAGCAGGTAGATCAGTGCCTCTTCGTCGAGGGGCATGCCTTTCTTCTTGGCGACCATGGCGAAGATTTTCAGGAAGTTGGCCTGGGACGGCCCCTCGACCTTGATCTTGAAGAAGATCCGGCGCAGGGCGGCCTGGTCAAAGATCTCGTTCGGGTGGAAGTTGGTGGAGAAAATCACCAGCGTGTCGAAGGGCACCTCGAACTTTTCACCCGATTGCAGGGCGAGGATGTCCTTGTTTTCCTCGAGCGGTACGATCCAGCGGTTCACGAGGGCCTGCGGCGGCTCGGACTGGCGGCCAAGGTCGTCGACGATGAAGATGCCGCCGGTGGATTTCAGCTGGAGCGAGGCCTGATAGGTCCGCGCCGTCGGGTTGTACTTGAGGTCCAGCATGTCGAGCGTCAACTCACCCCCGGTGATCACCGTCGGGCGTTCGCAGCGGACATAGCGTTGGTCATAGGGCGTGCGGCGGCGCAGCGCGGTCGGGTCCTGTTCGGGTTCGGGGGCAACGACGTGCACGATGGGGTCGTAGACCGTGATCACCTGACCGCTGTATTCGATAGCGCGCGGGACAAAGACCTGATCGCCGATGGCGTCGCGGATGCCGTTCGAGATCGACGACTTACCATTGCCGGGCGGGCCATACATCAGGATCGAGCGGCCCGCGCTCACGGCGGGACCCAGCTGGTCCAGCAGGTCATCTGGCAGCACGAGGTGCCCCATCGCGCCGGTCAGCGCCTGGCGGGTGACCATGATGTTGCGGATGGATTGCCGTTTCACCTGCTGGCTGTAGACTTCGAGGGGTATCGGCATGGCACCGAAATATTCCGACTGCGCCAGCGCATCGAGTGCGCGGGCCTTGCCCGCATCGGTCAGCTGGTAGCCCATCTCGTTGCCATTGTTGGCGTTGAGCGTGCCGGTCGCCTGCATCAGGCGCTGTTCGCGGCACATGTCGATCAGTTCCTGCACGATGATGCCGGGTATGCACATGGCCTCGCTCAACTCGGTGACCATCTCGAGTGACTTGCGGAACATGGTCTTGAGCAGGACATCCCGCATCATGACGATCGGCAGGCGCATGTCTTCGAGCCGCTTGGGCGCGGGCGGGGAGATTACATCTGCGGTGTGCATGTTCATGGGGAACTGCCTTGGGACTGCTTTGTTTTGCAGATGCTGTACCGGGGCAATCGGGCCAAAATGTGACCCGGGTCGTGCGGTTCTATGTGCCGTAGGCGGCAGACAGGCCCAGATAAAGCGCCAGTGTCGGCCCCAGCGCAAAGCCCATGGGGAATTTACGCCCCTGTTCCCAGCTGTCCCAGTCGGGGGCGAGGTTGCGCAGGGACGTGAATTTGGCGAGCCGGTGCGCGCCGAAAGCGGCCAGCAGGACGGCGGCAAAGAGCGGCAGGATCAGGTTCAGATCACCGATGGCGATGTAAGGGGCGGCGGCGGCGAGGAACTTGGCATCGCCCGCGCCCATGACGCCGCCTGCGTTCAGAACGATGCCGACGACCAGGACGATAGCCAGTTGCGCCAACGCCCAGAGATAGGTCTGAAACGGAAACACAAAGATGCCGACGACCGCAAACACAAGCGCCAGCACGACAACTGCCTGATTGGTGATCCGCATCTCGCGCAGGTCGGTGAACGCCACATACAGGCAGATTGGCGCAGCAAAGGGCAGGAGCCATGCCGCGGCAAAGGCCGATTGCTGCATGGCTTCAGCCGTTCGAGACGTTGTTTTCGAGCGCGTTGAGCGAGCGGACGGCCGCCTCGAAATGTTGCGGGTGCGTATCGATGGCGTCGCGCAACAGTCCCTTGCCGGTGTTCACGTCGCCCTGTTTGACGGCCGCAAGGCCCAGCGTGTGCAGCAGTTGCGCGCGTTCGGTCTGGTCCATCGGGATCACGGGCAGCTGATAGTTCCGCTGCGCGCCGCGGGCGAGGATCAGGTTGTTCTTGGCGGTGAACAGGTTGGTGTCCTGACGGATCGCATCACCAAAGAGACGCTCGGCGTCCTTGAACTCGCCACGTGTCAGCTTGGAATAGCCCCAGTTGTTCAGAACGCCGGCGGGCCGGGTGGTGAGGCCAACGGCGGTCTCGTAAAAGCTGTCGGCCTTGTCCCATTCCTGATTGCTGTCGGCGATCAGTGCCTCGAGCCGGTAGCGCTTGAAGGTCTCGTAGGTGGGCGGGACGCGGTCCAGCTCTTCTTCGGCGCGGGCCCAGTCACCCGAGCGCAGCAGGGCGTCGGCGTAGTCGACGCGGTCCTCATTGGTGACGCCGTCCATCTTGAGGACCTTGGCAAAGGCGCCGGACGCCTCGGTATAGCGTTTGGCGCGCACATAGCTGATGGCGAGGCCGCGCTGCAGGTCGATGCGGTCTGGGTTTTCCTGCGCCGTGCGCGAGAAATACGCCACCGCCTCGTTCGGGTCGGCGACCGTCAGCATCACGTCGCTGAGGTTGCTTTCATCGACCACGTTCACGTCCTTGAAGGCGCGTTCAACGGTTTCATCTGCGGATTGCTGTTCGTCACATGCGGACACGGCCATCAGCCCTGCCAGCGAGACAGCCAAGATCACGGGATGGCGCATTTTTGCGTCCTTTGCCTGCTTTGGCCGTGCGTTTGCGCACGGTCACCTGTCTTTTCACGCCCCTGCTTGGGCATGGCCTCAATTCGTGGGGGCAGTCTGGATCAGAAAATCGCTGCTGCCCCGGCGCACCAGTTTGAACTGGCTGTCTTCTTCATTGCTTTGCAAGGTAACAGAATTTTCCGATTTTGCGATAGCTTTGCGTAAATTATCGCGGATGAGTGTGCTTTCTCCGTCATCGAGGGCGAAGGCGCGGCGGAAAATCTGCACGGCTTCGGCGGTCTGGCCGCGTTCCATCAGCACGACGCCCAGATTGTTGAGCGTTTCGGGGTAGGGCTCGTATTCGGTGGTGGCCCGACGCAGGATCTGTTCCGCCTGATTGAGCCGACCGAGCCCGAGGTTCGCGGTGCCGAGGCCCGACAGGATTTCGGCATCGAACCCCTGGTCCAGGGCGGCGCGGTTGAAGGCGCGAATGGCCAGTTCGAACTCACCGGCGGAGATCAGGCGGTGGCCCACCTCGACGCCGCTGACGGCTTCGGCGCGGGGGTCGATGCCGGGGGCAAAGGGACCGGTTTGTGACGCATCGATGCCGCCCGTGGAGCAGGCGGAGAGGGCTGTGATCAGCAAAAGGGCGCGGGTGCCTGCGAACATCGGTCTTTTCGACTCTTGTGACGTGACTGCACCGCACCCCCGGGGGGCACGGTGCACATCTCGTAGCATGAAAAGCCGGGGCGGCCTAGATGTCGTTGTTACTGGCCGGGACCGGCCATATTGCCCAGCTGGGTGATGCCGTGCACGGACGGGCCCACCAGAATGATCAGCAGCGGCGGAACGGTCAGCATCATGGTGGCCAGTGTCATCTTGGTCGGCAGTTTGTTCGCCGCCTCTTCGGCGCGCATCACGCGCTTGTCGCGCATCTCACCGGCATAGACGCGCAGCGCCTCGGCGATGGAGGTACCAAAGCTGGCCGATTGCACCAGCACGGTGACAAAGGACGACACATCCTGCACGCCACAGCGCTCGCCCATGTCGTTGAGCACGGTGACTTTTTCCTTGCCCGCCTTCATCTCGAGGCTGACGACCATGAACTCATCCGCAAGGGCGGGGTAGGAGGCGCGCAGTTCGGAGGCCACGCGCGTGATCGCCTGATCGAGCGATTGGCCGGCTTCGACGCAGACAAGCAGCATGTCGAGCGCGTCGGGAAAACCCGAGGTGATCTCGTCCTTGCGCTTTTCCACGCGCTTGGTGATCCAGTATTGCGGCAGGTAATACCCGACGCCGCCAGGCCCGACGGTGTACATGATGATCTTTTGCGTGCCCATATCGTCGGTGCCGACGATGAAGTTCACGTAGATCACACCCAGCGCCAGCCCGAGCACACCCAGAATGAACTGTGCCGCATGAAAGGCGCGCACGGCGTCGCGCGACTGATAGCCCGCCTGCCGCAGCATCAGCTGCCGTATGGACAGTACCGCCACATACTGCGGTTCGAGGAAGTTGGCAAAGCGTTCGAGCTGTTCGTTGCGTGCACCCTGGCGCAGGCGTTCCTTGCCCGGGCCGCCGGCGGCGCGTTTCTGGTCTTTCTTGAGCTTGGCCAGCGGATCTTCGGGCTGGTTGAACATCATGATGGCCACGACGGCAATCATCATGAGGCCCAGCACACCGGCAATGACGATGGGGCCAAGCGGTCCGAGAGCGGCGGTGATGGGGGCGAGCAGAGCGTCCATGTGTTTGTCCTCAGACTTTGATGTTGGTGAGCACGCGCATCACGTAGAGGTTGATGGCAAGCATGATGCCCACGACAAAACAGGCGGGGATAAAGTAGGGGTGGTCACGCACCTCGTCGTAGTAGTTCGGGTCCGACACGTTGATCACGACCAGCGCGACGATGGGAAAGGCCGACAGGAACTTGCCCGACCATTTCGCCTCGGCGGTGATCGCCTTGACCCGGCGGAACAGGCGGAAGCGGGCGCGGATCACCTTGGCCAGACCGGCGAGGATTTCGGCGAGGTTACCGCCCGATTGCTGCTGGATGGTCACGGCCACGGCGAGAAAGCGCAAATCCTGCATGTCGAGCCGTTCGGCCATGGCCTTGAGGGCCTCGCCCGTGTCACGGCCAAAGGCCGACTCGTCCGCGATCACGCCGAATTCGGAGGCGATGGGATCGGACGCTTCCTTGGCTACGATCTGGATGGCGGAACTGAACGGGTTGCCGACGCGCAGGCTGCGCACCATCAACTCCACACTGTCGGGCAGCTGTTCCTCGATCATGCCAAGGCGCTTGTTGGCCTTGGACGAGACCCAGAAATAGACCGCGCCAATGCCGATCACCACCGACAGCAGCGCCCGGATCGGCACATCGGTATCGGTGCCGACGCTGAGGCCGGCAAAGGCGACGACGCTCAGGCCCGCCATGACCATGATCAGCTGTTGCGGGGTAAAGGCGATGGCCGCCTTTTGCGCCTTGTCCGACAGGATCGAATAGAGCGGGATGGACCGTGCGCCCATGTGCTGCTGCATCTCCTTGCGGAGCTGCTCCAGCACTTCCTCGCGGCGGCCGCCGGCCTTGTTCAGCATCTCGAGGCGGCGGTTCACGCGGTTGTTGAGGCTGATGGATTTGCCGAAGCTCACCAGATAGATGCCCTCGACGAGGACCAGCACACCGATAAAGATCAGGCCGTAGATAATGGGTTCTGCGCTCATGACATTGGGTTCCTGATTACTCGGCAGCGACGGGTTCGTAGATGGAAGCGGGCAGGTCATAGCCCCACAGACGGAAGCGTTCGGCAAAGTGCGAGCGCACGCCCGTGGCGGTGAAGTGACCGATGATCTTGTTGTCCGGCGTCAGGCCGACGCGCTGGTAGCGGAAGATCTCCTGCATGGAGATCACATCGCCTTCCATGCCGGTGATCTCGGTGATGGAGGTCATGCGGCGCGAGCCGTCCTGCAGACGCGAGGCCTGCACGATCAGGTTCACAGCCGAGGAAATCTGGCTGCGCACGGCCTTGATCGGCATTTCGATCCCGGCCATGGCGATCATGTTTTCCAGACGTGAGATACCGTCGCGGGCGGAGTTCGCGTGTATCGTGGTCATGGACACGTCGTGGCCGGTGTTAATGGCCTGGAGCATGTCGATAACCTCCTCGCCGAGGGTCACACACACGATGATACGGTCGGG
>ERZ1740067.2684-NODE-2684-length-10598-cov-18.451010_pt1 | contig 10598 bp, 2 predicted proteins | sample MGYA00581736_ERZ1740067 | MGnify/ENA primary metagenome ERZ1740067 (study PRJEB43018, sample SAMN04849236) | marine metagenome | isolation source: floating plastic debris | place: Pacific Ocean | collected 2008-08-27 | study: EMG produced TPA metagenomics... | reverse complement strand
ACATGGTTGATAGGTCAAGGTTAAGGTGAGAGTTAGCTGATGTGATTGGCTTAGCCATTTGTGTGCTGCATGTGATTGGCTCATGCTGTTATGGGAAGAATTGATGTTATCCTGATATCTGGATTCCTATAACATGGCTTCCTTTGAACCAGACAGTCTTGACTCATAATTATGGTTTAGGCTAGTGTCTCATTATTAATGTACATGAGTCAAGGCTATAGGTATAGAGTGTATTGTACGCTGCTTAGCAGCTTTTGGTAATATTGATTCTACTGTGTGTTGTATTGTTAACCTTAGGACATTCACCCAAAAACCATAACATAAATCACCCTCTCTAGCCCATGCGTCTAATGAGCATTGCACAGCCTATGTGGGACAGGTTATCCTGCCTCTCAGTTCTACTTGTAGTGAACTGAGAGGTGCTGCGTCTACAGTACATACTTACTAAGATACATATACTGTCGGAGAAACGTTTATCGCTCTCTTCGACTATACATCTGAAGGTGGACGCACCAGACGATTGAGGAGCTCTATACTTCAACAACACAGACCCGGTCAGTAGCTACAAATATAATATTAATAATATTGTGTACACATTTACATTGCATGCTATTATAAGGTATATAAATTGGTACAATACCATATATATCAATTGGTGGAGGCTTTTGCCTTGAAGACTCGTACGCTCGCTGCCAAGCCAATTTGTTTTTATTTTTGCTCGCGTAGCCCTGGCACACAGGCTGTTTCCTGTCTGCCGTCTTGTGGCTATTATTTGTTGGAACATATTATTTGAGGCCTAGGGTTGGTTGCTGCCCTGCTTTGGGTTTGCCATTTCTTTTGCACTCGCGGGAGCTCGTGTTTTCAGCGTGGGCAGAGCAGGTGGGCAGCCTGCTTATAAGAATAGCAAATCCAGAGCCAACCACCCAATTAACTATCAACCATTTATTAATTTTTGTCTTAAATGTGACATAAATTTTGGCACTCCATCTTATTAAGAATTTGGACTCGTCAAGGTTGGTAAGTTATAATTATTCAGCAGTGGCAAGCAATTTTCAATTAGCTCGGAAAGCAGATCATTGATTTTTCGATAATAATCGTGGTTATAGTCATAAGTGCGCTAATTGAATAAATCAGACATAATTATTGATTTTCTGCAGGCAGTAAATATAAAATCAATATTAGCGTCTGGCTTACCTGAACACAGGTATATAGACTCCTGCATAGACTTAAGCTGCCAACAACCTGCTGTAAGATAAATAAAATCAATAAATCTTATACAGATACTTGAAGTTATAAACTTGATTCAAGCGAGCTTTAAAATTTGTTCAGTTGTGAGCTATTCATTTTGCTCTATTAAGAACTGCTTACTTTGTCTTGTTGCTGATAGCAACCGACAACAACAAACCTGATACAGCTTTGTTGCTCTACCCCCACAAGCGAAAATTTTCATAGGTATCTGTTGAATAAAAATCTGATAAAATATTGTCCAATATCATGGCTAGCGCTGGCGACAAAATTCCAGCTGATAAAGATAACAAGGTTACCAAGCAAGATGGAAAACCGGCCGAAGACACCGGAAAACTTCAAGAACCTGGACAAACCCAAAATGAGGAACCACCAACCTCTTCGGGTGGAACTGGTCTAGATATCCCACTGACCAGCCAACCAGATGTCAGACAGAAGACTAATGTGGCGTTTTCGGCTCCTATAACCGTTACACCAAAACTCCCCCAGCCTGAAGCTGAGGCCAGGAGAAGTTTGTATCCAACTGGTCTGCTTAACCTAAGCCAGACTGCTCCCACAACCACAATGAGACAACCATATATTCCCCCGCTGCCTACTCAAAGCCAGGCTGCACAATATCCTCTACCAGGCCAGTACCTACCAGTCCAAGCCCCAGCACCAGCACCACAGTTGGTTGTGATGCCAGAAGCAAAGCTAAAAATGTTCACTGGAACCCAGGGAGAAAACTGGGACGCTTTCATAGACAGATGGGAGACCACCATGGCCCGCTATGGATACACTGACACACAGTTAGCACAGATTTTGCCCGACTCCTTGGCTGGATCAGCATATGCGCGACTGAAATCACTTTTCATCAGCACACCAGCTGCAAAGCAAAGCTTCAAACTCCTCAAAAAGGAACTGGGTAAGAAATTTAGTTCAAAGAAAAAAATGGTTTGGAATGTCAAACAAGGAAGGCATTCAATTGCTGAATACCACGCGGAATTTTACGAGGCTGCATCCACATTATGGCCAAAATTGGACCCCAAGTCCAAAGATGAAGTGCTGATCGATGCATTCATCCAGGGACTCAATAATAAATACAAGAAGACACTTTTGAAAAGGACCCCAACAAGCCTTGAGCAAGCTCTAGCCATGGCTGAGAAAGAAGAAGAAGTAGAGCAGCAACTAGGCGCCAGCGGCACCTCTGTAGCTGCTGAAGTTCAGGCTCGCGACGATAGGAACAAGATTGAAGCTTTGGAAAGGCAGATCTCTGCCTTGACAACTCTGGTTCAAAACCAGACCAGGAGACAGGAGACGGATGGATGGCGTGGATCTCGAGGCAGAGGACGTGGTTACCGAGGTAACAGAGGTAGAGGCGGATACAACAATCGCGGAGGTTACAATACCCAGAGATACAACAATAATCGAGGATACAACAACAATCAAGGATACAATAATAATCAAGGATACAATAACAACCAAGGATACAACAAAGCCCAAGGATACAACAATGACAACAAAGGCTACAACAATGACAGCAGAGGCTACAACAATAATAACCCAGGATACAACAGCAGAGGATATAATAATCAACGTGGAAATAGAGGGTCAAGGGGACAACCAAGACCCTACTACAATCAGAATAATATCAACAAGCCAGTTAATGCTGTTCTGGACCAATTGGGTCCAGAAGAATTTGCTGAGGCCTTGTTGAGTCAGGAGCCCAGCAAGGAATGCAATGCCGTAACGTCGAACAGGAGAGGTACAAAGAGAGGTAGAGGCCGAAAGCCCTCACATGACCTTGCCTTTATGATAATTTGTCTGTTCGGGCTGATGGGTTTCTCATCAGCAATCAACCCTGAATCAACCAACCTGACATGGAAGACTAATGGAGCAGTTTATGCCAATCGACCACTGGTTTGTGGCTCATATGAGACCACCAAACCAATGATTTACCCGATCACTACTAACTACACATGCGATAAAGGACCAACCGCACCAACTCTAGTACCAACACCGGTAAGTGTTTCTATCTACCACCAGAATGTGGTAGAATGGAAATCCAGAGCGTATCAGTGCCAGAAGTGGAGGCAGACTACTTCCACTCAAATCTCGTTCTTCACTGATGTGAAGACAACGAAGATGTCCACTGTACCACTCACAGTGTCTGTGGAAGAGTGCCACGACATGGTACGAACCCAGACCTGTTCAGAGGGCACATTGACCGGCCATGACGGGGTGTTTACGACGGTGAATCGCAACTCACCGGAGTACATTTACTGTTGTAAATGGCACTCTTTCGCGGTGACTCAATGTTCCTATCTGGAAACCACAGTTTACAAGCAATATGGTGATGACGGGTTCCGCTCGGCAGCTGGAGACGTCAGCCAGTGTCAGTACTCGGATGGGTACTGCCGCTTGCCTGACCAATCTGTGCTGGTCTGGGAATCTGTCCAACAAGCTAGTTGCGAATACCAAAAATGGTTCGACATAAATGGTACATTTACAGATGGATATTTTGTCTCAAGCTCTGAGGACTTGGCTCTGACATTCAGACAGCATCCTTTGAATGGTTGGAAGACCTGCAATGGCACTGCTGCCTCAATGTCAGACCAAGGCTTGTTGGTAACTTTTAATGTGACCACAATGGACAATCGTACACTACTTGAGAAAGTAAAGTCAGATATTGGTAGTAATAATCCACAAGCAGGTGATGGGCTAGGTCAAGTGATGGCATTTGTCAGTACAATGACTGAATCACTCTCACACAAAATATCCCAGATTGAATCCAAGTTGTACTGGACCTCATACCAGTACACCTGTAAGAACATTGCTCAGACCCTTAGAACCATTTCAATGTTGGCTGAAGAACATCCTACAACTACTGCTAGATATATACTTGGTACCGCTAATGTTTATGCAAAATCAGGCCCTGGCTTTCTTGAAGTATATCCTTGTAATGAAATAAGTACTGTCAAATATACATTTCAACCAATGCCACATGATAACTGCACTGAATTCATACCCATTTTGGTTAGTAACCCAGATGGCAACGTGACAGGGTACATGGATCCAAGAACCAATGTGGTTCACACGAAAAGCATGCACGTACCCTGCCATCCAAACAGAACAACATATTTTAGGCTAGAGGATGAAATATATGCCTATGAGAATGGAACCATAAAAACCGTAGAACCAACAATGAATCTGTCACTACCAGGGTTTGCACTAGGGGCCCATCCAGCGAAAATTGACCCAGTCATATTCAGCAGTTTCCATAAATTAAATTGGAACATTTTCTCTACCCATTCAGATTTGAATGAAGTACTTTCAACTTTGACTAGACAAAAGCAACTGTTAAATGCAATGGGGATCCAGATTAATCAGAGATCCACATTTGATGAAGATGTCATAGAATCACGGGAGAACCTGTTTAGTAACGCCTGGTTCTCTTTCCTATTTGGAGGCCATGTTGCCTCAGGTTTTGAGATTTGGACACTGGCTACTAATATCTTGGTGGTACTCATAATCTTGATAGCTCTACTGAAATGTTGTATGAGAAAGGTCGTTAGAGACAGTGTACGCCCGATCATCGCAAATGTTGAGGAAGATCAGAACATGGACAGAGCTGACCAAACCAGCTTCGATAGCTATTTTGATATGGTAGAGTTTGAACGACAACAACAAGAGCAAGTCCCTCTGTTTCCAAGTGCCCCGTCAGAGACCTATGCACCGGCCCACTTTGGAACAGTTGGAGAAACTTCATTTACTCAATGACAACCAGCTGACGTCCCTAGCATTCCCTTTAATATACATATTGTTGCCGGCTTACGAAATCACAAGAATTGTAATAATGCAGTCATAAATGTACATGTAGGAGATAGAACCTACAGAGCCCTAGCAGACGCGGGTGCAAACATAACGTTAATGCACTCTGATGTTGCTAGAGAGTTGAAACTTCCTATACACCCTGACAGTGTCACAGCCAGTGGTGTAAATCAAAATCAGATATCCATAATAGGCCGTACAGCAACAATACTTAGACTAGGATCGTATGACTACAAACATTGCTTTCATGTTGCTGAGGACATAACACATGAAATTCTACTGGGAACTGATTTTCTGTCTAAGCTAGGTGACGTCACATATAATTTCACCAAAGGAGAATTTGGTGCGCGAGGAGAAGTAATACCCATGGGCGAATGTGAGACTAAGTTTGCTGTACGTACAGTGTGTCAGGTCTCAATTCCCCCATTCAGCGAAGTAGCTGTTATTGCTCAAATAGACACTGCAAATAGTAAACTACAACCGAAATCGTACTGCTTTGAAGGAGTTCATAATTCCACTCCCCGACATATCATGGTTGGTAGGAGTGTGTCGCATACAGGAAAAGCTGGAGCCGAGTCGAAACGGTTTCCTGTACCAATAATGAATACCTCTGGAGACATCCTCACCCTTCAGGTGAACACAATGATAGGGGAGGCAGAAGAAGTTGATGAGGATGACATCCAAATGACTAATATCTCACTCGAACAAAAACCCAGACAAACCCGACCCGGAGATTCATTAGACCAATCAGATACTGCTCTGGATGATCATCAAATGCACATCCTGAGGGATCTGATCAATGAATACTCCGACATAATAGGAGAGGACATCACGGAATTAGGTCAAACTGATATAGTGCAACATGTAATCGAGACCAAACCAGGAGTTGCACCAATCAGGAGCAAGCCGTACAACATTCCAGTTGGTCTGCGTGCCGAAGTAAAAAGACAATTAGACGTTATGCTTGATAAAGGACTGATCCAGATGAGCAGCGGCACATGGACATCTCCAATAGTACTGGTTAAAAAGAAAGATGGGAGCTATCGTTTCTGTGTAGATTACAGAAAGCTGAATTCCGTCACAGAAAAGCAGTCAATGTGCCTCTCCAACATTGAGAATACGATGGAAATAATGCACGGAAAGAAGTTTTTCAGTGCCATAGACCTCTGTAGTGGATTCTGGCAGGTGAAGCTACATGAGGACTCACAAGAAAAGTCGGGATTTATCACCCCATGGGGGACCTTTTCCTTCACTAGAATGCCAATGGGGACTAGTTCCAGTCCAGCCACCTTTAACAGATTATCTCTTGCTATCATGGCTGATCTGATCAGCCAAGGCAGTTCTGTTGTGTATTTGGATGACTGGCTATTGACTTCAAAAGATTTTGACAGTCATATCACACTGCTCAGGACTGTCTTTGACAGACTGAGATATGTAGGCTTGAAGTATCGCCTATCTAAGAGCCAGTTCTTTCAGACTAAAATCACATACTTGGGCCATGTCATATCAGAGGATGGCATCACAGTGGCCCCTCACAATGTTGAGAAAATCAAGAATTTTCCACCTCCAAAGAACCAAACAGAAGTGCGCAGGCTCCTTGGCCTGTTTGGGTTCTATCGCAGCTTTGTAAAGGCTTATAGTCAGATTGTCTCCCCCATGACAAAGCTTCTGAGTTCAGATCTACCTAGGTTCCACTGGGGACCTGACAGCCAAGCGGCAATGGAGAAACTGCAGTCTATAATAACATCAGCACCTGTGCTGATATTCCCAGACTTCAGTGCTCTCTTTATACTGACTACAGATGCAAGTGGTATTGCCATTGGAGCTGTCCTATCTCAAGAAAGGGAGAAGAAATTACATCCTATAGCGTTTTATTCAAAAACCTTGAATAAGACCCAACAGAGATGGGAACCCTGTGAACAGGAACTATATGCTATAGTCTGTTCTGTCAAAAGGTTCAGAGGATACCTGATGAACTGTCAGTTTCATATCCAGACTGACAACATGGGATGTCTTTATTTACTGAAGACAGCAAATCTGTCAGGCCGTTTAGCCAGATGGGCAGTACAACTGTCTGACTATGACTTTACCATAAGTCATACCCCAGGAAAATCCAATGTAGTAGCTGATGCTCTCTCTAGAGCTCAGTTTGTCAACATGATCACAAGTGATGAGAGAGAATCAACCGAGGAGGAGCGTGAAATGTCTGTTTACCAATCAAAGGATTTCTATCTTGGTCCAATAATGCTGTTCAAGACTAAGGGAAAAGTACCACATGATGCGACAAAAAGGAATGCACGACTAATCAAGAAGGAGAGTGAGGACTTTGAGTTGATACATGGAGTTCTGTACAGGGAGATAAATGGACTACGGAGACTGGCTGTACCTGTGAGTCAGCGCAATCGCCTAATCTGGGCAAATCATGATTCATTGATGGCCCTACACCCAGGTGTGACAAAGACACTACTGAAACTGCAAGCTCGGTACTGGTGGCCACATATGGCACGGGATGTGACCACTTACATTACACAATGTGACTCCTGCCAGAGGAAGAAGAATCCTAAGATCCCAATGAGGGTCCCACTGAAAAATCAGATGGCTACCTACCCCTTTGAGGTGCTGTCTGTTGATTTCCAAGGCCCATTCACACAATCGACAAGAGGAAACAAGAATGTATTGGTGTGGGTTGACCACTTCACCAAATGGATTGAAATGGAGGCTACCAAAGACCAGCTGGCAACCACAGTTGCGGCTTCATACATTGACAGGATATTTTGCAGATATGGAGCGAGCAGGATTCTGATAAGCGACCGAGCTAAGAACTTCCTAAGTGAGGTAGTTCATGAAATCAACAAACTTCTGAAAGTAGACCACAGACTGACTACTCCATACCATCCACAGACCAATGGACAAGTAGAGGTATACAACCGCAGCATAGGCCAAATGTTGGCTCATGTTACTAATGAGTCACACACAGACTGGGATGACATGCTGCCATTCTGTATGCTGGCACACAACAGTTCCAGACATACCATTATAAATGCCTCACCAAGTCTGCTGCTGATGTGCAGAGAACCCAGACTACCATATGATCTTACCATACCAGCTATTGAGGAACCAGCAGCCCCAGGCACATATGCTGCTGAGTTACATAACAAGATGTCAATGGTATGGTCGGCTGCTAGAGAAGCCATTGGACACTCAAAGAGACTACAGAAAAAGTATTATGACAGGAACACCCGTCCATCAACCATAAAAGTAGGAGATGCTGTTTTGTACTACAACCAGCGTGGTTACAGGAACAAGACCAGTAAACTGATCAAGAGATGGCAAGGTATCTACATCGTCAAGGATGTGGATGAAACTAATGCGAAAATACAATTATTCAACAACCCTGATGGACCGATCAAGAAAGTACACCTGAACACCCTGAAGCTCTATCTAGGCCCACTGGTTAGAGGACCAGAGAGTGAAGAGCTTGACATAGATTTTGACTCACCTCAACCTTCTGATGGTGACCAACAGAGACGGTCACAGCCTGAAGATGTATCTCCACAGGATATTCTGGATGAAGAAGAGTCCGGAGTAGATCTGTACGACAGAGATACGGAGTTGGATGCTCAAGATGTACCAGATGTCGCTAGTAACGCGGATCTACAAACAGACAACATGAGGATGAGCACACAGGATGATATCCCACGGACTGGAAGTGAACGGGATAGGAGGGTGTCAGGCAGTGAACAAGTGCCTGTAAGAAGGTGTGGTGCAAGACAGAGAAGGAAGAAGCGGGATCCTCAGTTCGTATATTCCGACCCTGAAAGCATATAAACAGGTAACATTGGGTTAGCGTATACTATTTATATCTGTATTTAATCACACTTACATGGTTTCTTTCACACATCAGAGTAGCTTTGTGTTTTATGATTTTGTTTTGAGTGCTGTCAACTTTGTATGGCATGCGGACATGCCCTTTCCCAACTAAGGGAGGGGTGGCTTTTCAAAATTATATGACTAGTGTTTGGTTTGATGCTTATATTCTATTTCTTAGATTACTATTTTACAAATTATTACACCAGTGTTTATATAGATTCATATTCAGGCATCGGATTCATTAGCCTGGCGCCTGTAAGGCGTCTTACAGAGTTTATATATTATGTACGCTATAGCACCAACCCCCAGAAGGACACCACCAACAATAAGGCCATATTTGGCTCCATCACCTGAAATAAAAAAATGTTATCACATCATTTAACCCCATATATATATTGATGGTCAATTATTGTGTTTATATATACAATGAACTAACTGGTATGATCAAGATATAATAGTAAAAACGAGGACTAACAACCCATATTGGTCATCACTACATTATACTCACTAAGAGTAATAGGATAGTCTGTTGGTAGAATGGTAGAAGGGTCACTAGATCCAGTAGTTGACGTAATGACACTTGTGGTGACACTCTCAGTGGTTGTTTCCACACAGTACTGTTTGCCACCATAACAGAGACATCTAGGAGGACACTACAAAAGATATCGTGTCCAATCATGTAGGCCTATTTATGATTATCTCACATTATTATTGATGTTAATCCCATGTTTAATCATGTGTTCAACTTGTAGCTAACCACATCAGTGTGAAGATTGATATAACTTTGGTAATTTCTCTTCAAAATGAAGACTGGAATTGGGTGTCAAAATTCACAGTGTGTAAATGCAAGCATCTTAGTATCATCATTTAGTTTGGTTTCTTTAGTTTTACTGTGGACAATGATAAAAATTGTAGTACTACATAATATATTATCAGAGCTAAATTAGCCATCTCACAGTCACTGCATATCTTTGGTTTGGGTTTTAACTGTAGCAGTGATTGAATCTAAATGACTTTCACTATGGGTGATGTTTTTGTTTTCATATAATAATAGACAACAGATTCAAAATTTTGTGATTCACTGGACTGGTTAATTGATTGATGAGGGAATCCAGTGATTAAATCTGATTGGGATTTTTAAGTTGTCTAATATCATCACCCTTAATAATGGCTGATCATATCAGTCTCATATAAGCACTTCCTGTGGTATGGGTTAATATTTTTTAATACTAAACCGAAATAGTAACTTACTGTGTGTTCAGATGACATTTTTCTTTTTCCCAACTTTTTACAATGAACAACAGTTGAGATCTGACCGCTAAATGCAGATCACAACCCTCTTAATCCTGTAGCCCTATGAAAGGCCTGGATTAGATTTTTGAGGGTTAGAAAACCTGTGTACTCCTCATCCTCATTAGAGCATTTCGAATATTTTTGCAAACAATACAGTGAGGAGTTATACCACAGATTTTTCTTTTCCTAGACAGAAACTTGAGACAGTAAGACAAAACTTATTTGCTATTCTTCATTATTATTCTGACTTGTTTGTGTTTCTTTTGTTAGGTACTCTTGGAAAACCTTGGCCACAGGAGTGTCCCTTTTCCAACTAAGGGAGGGATGTTATGGGAAGAATTGATGTTATCCTGATATCTGGATTCCTATAACATGGCTTC
>ERZ1740067.2683-NODE-2683-length-10606-cov-8.592835_pt1 | contig 10606 bp, 8 predicted proteins | sample MGYA00581736_ERZ1740067 | MGnify/ENA primary metagenome ERZ1740067 (study PRJEB43018, sample SAMN04849236) | marine metagenome | isolation source: floating plastic debris | place: Pacific Ocean | collected 2008-08-27 | study: EMG produced TPA metagenomics... | reverse complement strand
GAAGTGACTGCATGAGCGATCGTGCGGATGCCGAGCGGCAGATAAGCGATCTTGGCGAGGCGGGGCTGCTGACACTCGTGAAAGGATTTTGTCCGCCGGAGCTGGTGGGCGATGATGCGGCGGTGTGCGCGGTGCGGGATGGGCACGCGCTGGTGGTGACGGCGGATATGCTGGTTGACGGAGTGCATTTTAGCGATCGCACGACCTCGGCTTACGATGCGGGCTGGCGGTCGATCGCGGCAAATTTATCGGACGTTGCGGCGATGGCGGCGACGCCGATCGGCGTGACGGTGAGTTTGGGGTTGCCGCCGGAGACGCCTGTGGTCTGGGTGGAGGCGCTGTATCGCGGGGCGACGGACTGTTTGCAGATGGGCGGTTTTGCTGTGCCGATTGTTGGCGGGGACGTGTGTAGCTCGCCGGTGCGGACGGTGTCGGTGTCGGCGTTTGGTGAAGTGAAACCGGGATTGGAGGTTCGGCGCGGTGGAGCCCGTGCGGGGGATGCGATCGTGGTGACGGGCGAGCATGGCCTGTCGCGGTTGGGGTTGGCGCTGTTGCTGGAGCCGGAACGGGACGATTTACGGGCGATCGGCGCGGCGGATCGGGAACGGGCGATCGCGGCGCACCAGCGGCCTCGGCCTCGGTTAGACCTGGCGATCGAGCTGCAAGCGCTGCGGGCGGATGGTGCGGAGATCGCGGGGATGGATAGCAGCGACGGTTTGGCGGACGCGATCGAGCAAATCTGCGAGGCGAGCGGGGTGGGTGCGGTTGTCTGGGCGGAGGCGATCGGGGGGCTGGCGGCGCGGGGCGTGCCGGAGCAGATCGCGCTGGACTGGACGCTGTACGGCGGGGAAGATTTCGAGCTGGTGTTGTGTTTGCGTCGGGAGTTGGCGGAGCGGCTGCGGGTGTCGGGGGGGGCGATCGTCGGGCAGGTGACGGCGGAGCGGGAGATCGTGGTGCGCGATCGGGCTGGGCGGTTGGCTCCGGTGCAGTTGAGTCGGAGTTGGGGGTTTCAGCATTTCGATCGGGCGAATTCTTGACGTAACGTGAGTTCGGGATAAGAAAATCCGCTCAAATAACGGTATGCAGAGCATTCTGGTCGATGCAAAGCTCCTAGATTCTGGCTGATTGCCCGAATTTCGTGCAAATCGAGCCGATTGCTAGACCGACGGCACACCGTTGCTCTAGCCACTGCGCCAAAAACAACGGTTTTTCGAGACTTTCAGCCGATTCCTTATCCCGAACTCACGTTGACGTAGAAAAGCCCGCCTCAGCTTTAGCCGAGCGGGCCTTGCTCCGATAATTCCGCTTCTAGGAAGCGTTGGAGCACTCTCTTCGGTTCTGGAGGAAACGACCTCATCTTCGGTTTCCAGTAATTCCGCTTCTAGGAAGCGTTGGAGAGCACCGATTTGAAACCCGTGCTCTGGCTGGATTGTAGACCCCACGATCCGGGGGGGGTCGCAAAACCGCAGCAAATCTTCACTCGATCGCCTTAAAAAACGCTCGATCGAGCCGCTGAAACCCTTGTCTCGTAAGCGAAGGGCGGCAGTCCACGAGAAACCGTGCATTTCAGCGATCGGCTAGCCCCGCCGGATCGATAACGCAAATCCGAAAAGCATAAGCCCCACTAATCACTCCCCGACGATCGAGCGCTCTCACCTTCCAGAAACACGCCAATTTGCCGAAACTTCTCGTAGCGCAGCTCGCGGCGCTGCTCTGGAGATAGCGCGCTCAGCACCTCGATTTCTTCGAGCAAGGCCCGCTTGAGGATTTCGGCGGCTTCGACCGGCGCGGAATGTACGCCGCCGCTAGGTTCGGGCAACAGTCGATCGAGGATGCCCAGATTCTTCAGGTCTTCTGCCGTAATCTTCAGCGCCTCCGCCGCCTGAGGCCCCTTCGCCGCATCCTTCCAAAGAATCGCCGCGCAGGCTTCCGGCGTCGCGACCGTGTAGACGGCGTGCTCGAACATCATGATGCGATCGCCGACACCGATGCCCAGCGCGCCGCCCGAGCCGCCCTCGCCGATGACGGTGCAGACGATCGGCACGTCGAGGCTAAACATCTCGCGCAGGTTGTAGGCGATCGCTTCGCCTTGCCCCAGGTGCTCGGCTTCAATGCCCGCCCAGGCTCCGGGCGTGTCGATAAACGTGACGATCGGCATCCCGAAGCGGTTGGCGTGCTCCATCAGACGCATCGCCTTGCGGTAGCCGCCGGGGGAGGCCATGCCGAAGTTGCGGCGGACGTTGTCTTTGGTGTCGCGACCTTTTTGGTGGCCGAGCATAACCACGGGACGACCGCCGAGGCGCGCCACGCCGCCGATTAGCGCTGGGTCGTCGGAGCCGCCGCGATCGCCGTGCAGCTCTAGCCACTCGTCGGTCATCGCCTGGATGTAGTCCAGGGTACTTGGGCGCTGGGGGTGGCGGGCGAGCTGGAGGCGCTGGGACGGCGACAGGCGCGAGAAAATCTCCTGGCGAAGCTGCGACGATCGCGCCTCGAGCTGGCGAATTTCGTCGCTGACATCAACGTCGGTCTCGCTGGCGATTTTGCGGATTTGTTCGATACGTTCTTCGAGTTCGACGAGGGGCTTCTCGAAATCTAGCAGCATGGTGAAGGCGACGACGAAGGACGTGCGAAAAGATAGCGTATCAACTGGGTCGGGCGTGTAATCGCTTATCCCGTAAAGGGCCTGGCGCTAATTGGTCACAGGCCCTAAGCACCGATGCCGGTCAGGATGGGCTTAAAGCCGTGCTTGACCGACACATCGCCGATTTTCTCCATTTTCTCGACGGTGATTTGGTTGCGACCCCAGGAAAAGTTCGTGTGCCACTTCTCAAACTCGAGCAGCATCGACTCGGCGAAGCAGGCGAAGAGCTGACGACCGGGCACGTCCATCTGCACGAGCTGCATCAGCGGCCAGTCGATGTCGAGGGAGTGTTCGACGATGCCGCCTTTGAGGACGTGGATTCCCGGCGCTTTCACCTTGGTGTCGAGGTTTTTCGGGTAACCGCCGTCGATCAGCAGGCAGGGCTTTTTCAGCGAGTCGGAGTCGATCTCGACGCCTTTGGGCATACTGGCGACCCAGACGACGATGTCGGCCTGGGGCAGGGCTTCGTCGAGGCCGAGGATGCGACCGCGACCCAGCTCGGTTTGCAGGGCGTCGAGCCGTTCGCGATCGCGGGCGATTAGCAGCAAATCCTGCACGTCGGTGCGCGCGTTCAGCCAACGGCAGACGGCGCTGCCGATATCGCCGGTCGCACCGCAGACGGCGACGGTCGATTTCGAGAGATCCATGCCGAGCTTGGCGCTAGCCTGCTCGACCTGGCGGCAAATGATGTAGGCCGTGTGAGTATTGCCGGTGGTGAAGCGCTGGAATTCGAGGCGAATGTTGCGAATGCGCTCGATTTGCTTGAGGTTGAAGTTTTCAAAGACGATCGACGAGAAACCGCCCAGCGCCGTGATATCGATTCCGTGCTTCTGGGCGTGGGCCATTGCGTTGACGATCTTGCGCGTGGCGGCCTTGATGCGGCGGGTGGCGAGCATCTCCGGCAGGAAGCACGATTCGACGTAGCGACCTTCGATCGTCTGACCCGTCAGGCTCTTGACTGTAATCTTGCGATCGAGCATTAGTGGCGGAGCCGAGCACCAAAAATCGAGACCTTCATCTGCATACTCGGGGTAACCCATATCTCGAGCTGCTGCCTGGGCGTGCTCGAGGCTAGTGAGGTGACCGATCAAACCAAACATGGGCAACTCCGAAACAACCGCGTCCGCTGAATAATCGTTACCGAGCTGGAGTCAGCTCTTTCGCGATTGGTTAACAAACTGTGAACGAATTTTCACCGTACTACAGGTCTGACCTTCCCTCAACTGCAAACCCCGCCAAAGGCGCGATCGAGCTGGGAACGGGCCGAGAGCGGGCCTTCACGACGCTAAAACGCAAACTCCGCCGCCGAAACAGACGATCGGCAGCGGAGTTTGGATAAAAAACTGTGCGCCCGCACCGACAAGCGGAGGGCGACAGTTGTGCGGAATGTGACCCTAGCCGCGCAGGCCGTGGGAGGACATGCGCATGATTTCGCGGGTAGAGAAGCCGATGTTCGCCAGGGCTTCACCGTAGGCGATCATAAAGTCCTCGACGAGGGCTTCTTTTTCCATTTCCAGAGTCGCGGCGTCGTCTTCGACCTGGTTGAGCATCTTCCAGATGATCGGCAGGTTAACGGCGTTAGCGGCTTCGACGCCTGCTTTTTGCTCCTCGAAGTTGGCTTTGAGCCACTCTTCGCCGAAGTTTAGGTGCATGTACTCGTCTTTGACAACGCCTTCAGTGATCTTACGGGCGAAGGGGTCGGCAACCGGAATATAGATGTTGTAGGCCGCGATCGCGAAGCATTCGATGATTAGCGACTGGATGACCAGGCAGGTGGCGATGTCGCCTTCTTCTGCGGCTGTTTTGAAGTTGCCGTGCAGTTCGGAGAAGTACTCGGTGGCGAACTGCATGTCGGGGGCAACGCTGAGGTTGCGCCCGCAGGCTTGAAATCCTTTCTTGTGTTTGTTCTCCATGCGCGAGAGCTTGACGAGTTCGTCTTTGTGTTCGGGCAGGAGTTCGCCCAGGGCGAGGTAGTTATCCCCGGCTCTCCGCTCGCCTGCCATTCCCACCGCATCATTGCGGCTCGAGGCGTCCTCATAACCTCCGCCTTGACCGTCCGTTCCTTCTGGGGCCGTTTTTTGGGGGGCTTCTAGCTGCGGCATAGGTTTCCTATCTCCTCAACCTCTTGTCGAGATGGAATGGTACGTGGGTGGATTTCCGGACGATTCGGCGGAGCGAACCGCAGAACCGGGGACAATCCAATCAGTGCGAACATTTCCACTGCGAGTGCAAGTAGAACTTCGCCTGAGTCGCTGACTTCGGATAGGTCAGAACGATGCTCGATCGCGGCGATGCACGCCAATTGCCATTGAACATTGCACCTTCGTACTTAACTTTACAGGCTTTAACGAAATGTTGGCCAGGGACTCGCTTTGCGAGAGTGCTAGAAGCTGTCTTCGATCGGGCATGTCGCGCGGCCCGGGCGAGGGCGATCCCCCCCTCACACGGTCGATTGGTTCGGGCGCGTAATCGCTTAACCGATCGAGGTTCTGGCGTTAGCGAACGGCACACTTCAAAGCCGCTGCTACCCTGAGCTTTCGGCAATTTTCAATCTCGGGCAAATATCCGGAGTTTCACTGTCGCCAGCCGGAGATAAAGCAGGTACGATTCGCCTTGCGTGGATACAGCCTGAGGGCTGACCGCAGTGCAACCTGCGCCGCGCACGTGCCATCGACCATCTACTACTCCGTCGACGAATATGCTGAATGACGCCGCCAATCCTGCGACGCCCCGGACGCGCTTTTCCCAAAAGCGAGTCTTCGCCTGGACGCTGACCTTCGCCGGGGCGATCGTGATGCTGTTGCCGCTGGCGATCGTTGCGGGGATTTCGTTTTACGAGTCGGGCTCGACGTTCGACCTGAGTGGAAACCTGACGCTGAGCAATTACGCGCGCGCTTGGAGTCAAGGTCGTTTGGGACTGGCGTTTCTAAACTCGGCCTTCGTGGCGATCGCCGTGACGTTAATTCAGGCGCTCACCTCGGCGATGGCGGCCTACGCGCTGGCGCGGCTGCGCTTTCGTGGGCGGCGAGGAATTTTGCTGCTATTTCTGGCGACGCTGGCGATTCCGCTTCAGCTCTTGGTCGTGCCGGTATTTATGGTGCTGAAGTGGGGTGGGGCGATCGACACCTACGGCGCGCTGATTTTACCGACGGCGGTCAATGGCTTTGGGATTTTCCTGCTGCGGCAGCACTTCTCGACGATTCCGATCGAGCTGGAGGAGGCGGCGATGCTGGACGGGGCCGATCGCTGGCAGGTGCTGTGGCGCGTGATTTTGCCGCTCTCGAAGCCCGCGCTGGTGGCGCTGTGTTTGTTTTCGTTCGTGGGCGAGTGGAACGATGTAATCAAGCCGCTGGTATTCACGACGCGCCCGGAGCTGCAAACGGTTCAGCTCGCGCTGGCGAATTTCCAGGAGCAGTTTACGAACGACTGGCCGCTGCTGATGGCGGGCGTCACGATTTCGACGATTCCGATCGCGGTGCTGTTTATCGCGGCGCAGCGACAGTTCGTGCGCGGGCTGGCGACGACGGGAACGAAGATGTAGCGCTCTGTGCCGCGTGACTCGACGCAGAGCGTCTACCAAGGCATTCCAACGCAGAGCGTTGGAACGATGGAGGTTGCCGCGATCGGTTTCGCGTGGCTCGATGCAGAGCGTCTACCGGGGCGTCCCGACGCAGAGCGCCGGAACGGCAATCTAACGATGATTTCCGGAAGGTTTGGCGGTTAGCTTTTCAGCAGACCGAGCCGATCGCAGATCAGTGCGACGGTGGCGGCGAAGACGGTAATGCCCATTGCGACCCAGGGGCTTTGGCCGCGCGCGACGGCGAACGAGGTGGCCGCGCCTGCGCCGACGAGGGCGGTGACGACAGCGCCAACAGGATCGCGATCGGAATGTTTCTGATACATGATTTTAAAGTTTTAGAATCGAGCGGAGCTTAAGTTCGGGCGGTGACGCCAGCAGAAATGCAGCCTATAAAGTGAAGCCAGCTGCAAGCGATTTTTGATATGAGATGCTTAAGGGTGGCATTAACGGTAACACTGGGATATGTGCCGACCTGAGGCCCTGGGCCCGATCGACATCAACCGTCAATCTCCGTTGGGTTTCGTGATGTAGTTTTGTGAAGTGTTCGGCGTTCGCGATCGAGGTGTAGTGGGCGAAGTGGCAGATGGAATCGGAGGGCGCGAGGCGAGCGGAAAGCTGCGCGTTGGTGTCGTCGGCGGCGGGGCAGCGGGCTTTTTCGGAGCGATCGCCTGTGCCGAAGCGAGTCCGAGCGCCGACGTGACCCTGTTCGAGGCGGCGCGCGAACCTTTGGGAAAAGTGCGGGTCTCGGGCGGCGGGCGCTGCAACGTGACGCACCACTGCTTCGAGCCGCGCGAGCTGGTGGGGCATTACCCTAGGGGCGGCAAGGCGCTGCGGGGGCCGCTGACCAAATTTCAGCCCCGCGATACGATCGACTGGTTCGCCGATCGCGATGTGGCGCTCAAGGTCGAGGCGGACGGGCGCATGTTTCCGACGACGGACGACTCCGAGACGATCGTGGCCTGTCTAATGCGGGCGGCAAAGCGATCGGGCGTGCGGCTGCTGACTCGCACGCCGGTGAAGAATATTCGCCGCGACCCCGAAGAAGCCGACAAAATCGACAAGACTGGCGAAATGGGGTTGGGGCAATTTGTCGTAACGACGCGCGACGGGACTCAAACTTTCGATCGCCTGTTGCTCGCGACTGGCAGCAGCCGCAAAGGTTACACCTGGGCGCAGCAGCTCGGCCAGACGATCGCGGAGCCCGTACCGTCGCTGTTTACGTTCCAGATCGACGATCGCGCCCTGCACGAGCTGGCTGGGATTTCCGTGGCTGAGGCGATCGTTTCGGTTCCCGAAACCAAGCCCCACCAGAACCTGACGCAGGCGGGGCCGCTGCTGATTTCCCACTGGGGACTGAGCGGGCCTGCGGTACTCAAGACTTCGGCGTGGGGCGCGCGCTTCCTGCACGATCGCGGCTACCGCACCGAGATTCGCGTCAACTGGTTGCCAGACTGGAAACCGGAGGCGCTGCGATCGAAGCTGCAAGATCTGCGCCAGCGCGAGGCGCGCAAGACGATCGCGACATTTTCGCCGTTTGGGTTTTCGCGGCGGCTGTGGCTGTATCTGCTCGATCGCGCCGATCTCGACCCGAAGCTTCAGTGGGCGCAGCTTCCGAAGGCCAAGCTAAATCGCCTGGTCGATCGGCTTTCGCGCTGCGAGTTTCAGGTCACGGGCAAGGGTCAATTTAAGGACGAGTTCGTCACCTGTGGCGGCGTCCGGCTGAAGGAGGTGAACTTCAAAACGATGGAGAGCCGTGTCTGTCCGGGGCTGTTTTTCGCGGGGGAAATCCTGGATGTGGACGGCGTGACGGGCGGCTTTAACTTTCAGAATGCCTGGACGACGGGCTGGCTCGCCGGTCGCGCGATGGCGAAGTCGATCTCCTGAGGTTGCGCTTGCTAGCCGTAGACCCGTCCGCCGGGATTCCGTTAAGGTTAAGAAAAGTGAAGCGAAGCCGAAGACTTCGGGATTCGCGCGGCGCTTTTATCAATCGGGCAATCATCGAGCGGGCAATCATCGAGCGGGCAATGAGCGAAAAATACGAGTCTTCTAAGGAGCAGGTGGCGGCGATCGAGTCCAATGCGGAGGCGATCTCGCTGGCGGCCTATCGAGGCTTTATGGAGTTCGGTGAGAAGGGAACGGTCGTCTTGCTGCGCCAGAACGAAAACGACGACAAAGAGCTTGCCACCTGGCAGATTCGCTACAAGCCGCTGGGGCAGATCGAGTCGATGCTCTCGGACTGGCGCGAGTCGGGTTTGCAGGAGATGCTGGTGCGCTACAACCCGATGACTTCGGTGGTTTGCACGTTTCTGTATCCTGACGGCAAGCACTCGAGCTTTCACTTCGCGCCGGAGCCGTCGCCGGAGTCGATCTACGCTTCGCTGGGCAACCCGCAGAATGGCAAGAGCCTCGAGGACGAGCTTGAGGACGAGCCGTAGCTGTTTTGCAGCGGAATCCGATTCAACTGTTTTGTCGTTTTTGACTGTAGATTTTTTGACCGTGGCAACTTCTGACACCCAATTGACGGCGATCGAGGCCGATCGCGAAGACAACACCAAAGCTGAGGAAGAGAAAATCCTTTGTCCTCACTGCAAGCGCACGGCCACCAACGGCATCAAGTGCAAAGGCATCTGCGTCGCGAATGACGATTATTGAACTCTGGTCGCGGCTGCGCGCCGTTCGGAGTGCCTTACGAAACCAGGAGCGCGCTCCCTAATTGGCCGCGCGATCGAACTCGAGCACTTCCGCCTGCCGGTTTTCGCGCGCGACCCGCACCAGCAGCGCCGCAATCGCCAGACTCGACACCATCGAACTGCCGCCGTAGCTGAACATCGGCAGCGGCAAACCCGTCGTCGGGAGCGCGCCGGTGACGACGCCGATATTGACTGACGCTTGGCCGACCAGAGCGACGAGCGCCCCGATCGCGACGAGCTGATGGCTCAGGCGCGGCGCGGCGGCGGCGACCCACCAGGCGAGGCCGCCGTAGATCGTCAAAAAGACGATCGCGAGGCTACAGCCCACAAATCCGAACTCCTCCGCGAAGACCGCGAAAATAAAGTCGCTGTACTGAATCGGCAGCGCGTAGAGCTTCTGCTGCGAGAGGCCGAAGCCCTGCCCCCAGAGCCCGCCGGATGCCACGGCCAGCAGACTTTGCACGAGCTGATAGCCGTCGCCGTCGGCCACGTCCCAGGGATCGAGAAACGAGAGGATGCGTCGCCGCTGGTAGTCCTGGAGTGCGAGGCTCAGCGCCGCCAGCGTGCCGCCGCCCACCGCCGTCATCCCCAGCAGCGACCAGGATAGGCCCGCCGCGATCGCCATCAGCCAGAGGATAATGCCGCACATCAGCGTCGTACTCAGGTTCGGCTGGAGCAGGATGGCGGTGAGAATTGCTCCGGCTAGGGCAAACCAGGTGATGCGATCGCGCGGCGAAATACGGTTCCAGCGCCCGAAGATAAATGCTGCCTGCAAAATCAGGCAGGGCTTCATCGGCTCGGAGGGCTGAATCGGAACGATGCCGACTTCGATCCAGCGGGTCGCGCCGTTGACGGTCGTCCCGAGGCCGGGGATGAGCGTCAGGACGAGCAAGATCAAGACGGCGAGCAACACGAGGCGCGATCGCGCTAGCAGGTATTTCAGCGGAATGCGAACGATCGCGTTGAAGAAGCCGAGCCCGATCAGCGTCCAGACGATCTGCCGCTTGAAGTAGTAGAGCCCGTCGCCGGTGGTGCGGACGGCTTCGACGTAGGAGGCGGAAAACAGGGTCAGCAGGCCGATCGCAACCCAAATCAGCGTCATCCAGCGCAGCAGCCTCGCTTCCCAGCCCCAGTTTTGGGCGTCGGGGTCGTAGACGGGGAAGAGGAATTGTAGCGGGAGCGATCGAAAGTTAAGAGTCGGGTTCACGCGATCGGCTGGGCGTCTGAAATCTTGCAACTCCGAGCTTAAACCACTGGTGGTAACGCGAGGAAAAACGCTGTCTTCACCGATGGGTAAGACCCGAGCCATCTAGCCGCAATCGATCGATTAACTCCGAACTCGTCTGATTTGCGGTATCGAACGTCACGCGGGCAACCGACCAAGGCTCGTATTCACGCGCAATGACATCTTGCCAGCTCGGTAACTTCAGCGTGGCGATGTCCGATCGGCGAGATTCAATGCGACGGCGATGCTCGGCCGGATCGGAGCAGACGACCTCAATATTGACAAACCTCGTTTTGCAGTCGATCGCGACCTGCTCCCACTCCCTCCGAGTGAGAGCGATCGGGTTACAAGAGTCTGCCACGACACACTGCCCCAGACGCAGGTTGTCTGCCGCGAGGCGATATGCCAGACGGTATCCTTCTCCCTCTACGACGAGATTACAGAGATCGCGCAGTGCCTGTTCGATGGTG
>ERZ1740067.2682-NODE-2682-length-10607-cov-10.696266_pt1 | contig 10607 bp, 9 predicted proteins | sample MGYA00581736_ERZ1740067 | MGnify/ENA primary metagenome ERZ1740067 (study PRJEB43018, sample SAMN04849236) | marine metagenome | isolation source: floating plastic debris | place: Pacific Ocean | collected 2008-08-27 | study: EMG produced TPA metagenomics... | reverse complement strand
GCGGGTCGGGCATGAAAGCGGCCATGATGGCGTTTGATTCCATTGCGTTGGGTCGCGCCACCAGCATCGTTGCCGGGGGCATGGAGAGCATGACCAATGCGCCTTACCTTTTGCCAAAGATGCGCGATGGGGCGCGGCTGGGGCACGGGCAGGTGGTGGATCATATGTTCCTCGACGGTCTGGAAGATGCCTATGACAAAGGCCGCCTGATGGGCACATTCGCCGAGGATTGCGCGGAAGCGTTTCAGTTCACGCGTGAGGCGCAGGATGAGTACGCTTTGAAATCCCTGTCCAACGCGATTGACGCGCAAAGCTCTGGTGCGTTTGACGCCGAAATCGCGCCGGTGACCGTGACATCTCGCAGTGGGGACACGATTGTTGCGGCAGACGAACAACCGGGCAACGCGCGGCCCGACAAGATACCGCATCTCAAACCTGCCTTTCGCAAGGATGGCACGGTGACGCCTGCCAACTCGTCTTCGATTTCCGATGGTGCGGCGGCGCTTGTGCTGACAAATGCCAAGACGGCTGGCAGCTCCGCACGGGCCCGGATTGTTGGCCATGCCAGTCACGCGCAGGCACCAGGGTTGTTCACCACGGCACCTGTACCTGCCGCGCAAAAGCTGCTGGACCAGATCGGCTGGAGCAAGAACGATGTTGATCTCTGGGAGGTCAACGAGGCGTTTGCCGTTGTGCCTATGGCGTTCATGCACGAAATGGGGCTGCCGCGCGATGTGGTGAACGTGAATGGCGGCGCCTGTGCATTGGGCCATCCCATTGGCGCGTCGGGTGCACGGATCATGGTCACTTTGCTGAACGCTCTCGAAACACGCGGGCTCAAGCGTGGTGTTGCAGCGATCTGCATCGGCGGTGGCGAGGGGACGGCCATTGCACTTGAACGGCTGTGACTGTCCTTTTTCTCCAGATGTCATAGGGGTGCGGACGATGCCGCATGATTTGGTCTGATGGTTGACTATCAAGCTCTGCGCCAATCCATTGAGGCGTTGACCGTTGGGGAGACGGATACCGTTTCGCTTATGGCCACGGTCGCGTGCGAGGTGCACCACGCGGATGACCGCTTTGACTGGACGGGGTTCTACCGTGTCACTGGTCCTGAGATGCTCAAGATCGGCCCGTATCAAGGCGGGCACGGATGCCTGCACATTCCCTTTTCGCGCGGCGTTTGCGGCGCGGCGGCCCGCACGGGAGAAGTGCAATTGGTGCCTGACGTCGACGCGTTCCCCGGTCACATCGCCTGTGCGTCCTCTACCCGGTCGGAACTGGTGTTGCCAGTTTGGAACGGAAAGGGGCGGCTGCTGGGTGTTCTGGACATCGACAGCGATCAACCAAACGCGTTCACGCAGGATGATGCAGACGCGTTGGCGGGTATTCTTGACCGAACATTTGCCGCTGTTCCCTGACCGATGTGACTCAATAGGTCAGAGCTGCATTATGCTGCAGATTTCACCTGTTGCCGTACATGAGCGCAGTCTGTCGAGTTCGATGCGCCGCCACGTGAAAAATGCTTTGGAATTTTCAGCGAGTCGTGTCATGAAATTCCGAAGCGAATTTTCACGAGCGACTCATGCAGCACGACACGATCCTTCACAACAAAACGTTGGGAGCCGATCTTCGGGCGTTGCGGAAGTCGCGTGGGCTGACCTTGCAAGACGTGGCGGACCATCTGGACCGTTCGGTCGGGTGGGTCAGTCAGGTCGAACGCGATCTGTCCGAGCCATCCATCACCGATCTGCGGCACATTGCGGAAGTGCTGGATGTGCCAGTCTCGCTCTTGTTTGGGCAGGCGAACGCCAAGGTGGAGGAAGCTGGGATCGTCGTACGCGCGGGGGCGCGGCGGCCAATTGGCAGCGGGTCGAGCGGTTTGGTCGAGGAGCTGCTGTCTCCGGACCTGTCCGATGACTTTGAGATGGTGCATTCCACCTTCCAACCGCATAGCCGGATCGGAGAAGTCGTAACCCGGCCAACGCAAGAGGTCGGGTACCTCTTGTCGGGCAAGCTTGATCTTATCATCAGCGATCGCCGCTACACATTGAGCCCGGGCGACAGCTTTCGCATCAAGGAAGAGCCGTTCGAGTGGATCAACCCCTATGACGTGCCCGCTGTTGCGATCTGGGTCATAGCCCCGCCGGTGTATTGATGACGTTTGAGGGCTGGACCATATTCGCGCTGTTCTGGGTGGTGTTTGTGACCTCCCCCGGCCCGAACGCGGTCAATTGTATTCAGAACGGGATGACCCATGGCTTTGCGAAATCCCTTTGGGGCGTTTTGGCCATTCTAACACAGGCGTTGTTGTTCTTGTGCCTGTCGGCCCTTGGGATCACAGCGCTGATCGCGGCCTCCCCGACTGCGTTTCTGGTGGCCAAGGTCATTGGTGCGGGATTTCTGATCTGGCTTGGTGTGCGCGGTTGGCTGAATGCGCGCAAACCTTTGGTCGCTGACGGGGTCACCTCGGGGTCGATCTACGGACGCGCCTTTGCCATTGCCACGATCAACCCGAAAAGCGTCGCTGGCTACCTTGCTGCATTTTCACAGTTTGTGATGCCAGATGTGCCGATTGGTCAGCAGATGTGGGTGATCGTGCCAACTGCGCTGACGATCACAGCGGCAAGCTATGTGACGTACACAGCTCTTGGCGCCGGTCTTGGACGTGCGGCTTTGGGGGTTGTTGCCAACGTCATCATGCGCCGCGTTCTTGCGGTGTCCTTTATGATTTACGGTGTCCTTCTGGGAAGCACGGCTTGGCCGCAAGGAGCACGGGCATGAAGGGAAGCTGCCTGTGCGGAGCTGTGACCTACACCGTAACCGGCACACCCGGTGCCCCAGCGGCGTGCCACTGCACCCAGTGCCGCAAGCAGTCCGGGCATGTCTGGGCATCGTCTTATACCGAAGACGGAACGCTCGACATCAAGGGCGATGTGCGGTGGTACCAATCGTCGGCGACAGCAAAGCGGGGGTTTTGTCCGCTCTGCGGCTCGGCCCTGTTTTGGGACAGCGACGACGACCCGTTTATCTGCTTTTCGACCGGGTCGATTGATGGACCCACGGGTCTTACCCTGCGCGGTCACATTCATACCGGCACCAAGGGTGACTACTACGAGATCAACCCCAATGATCCGCAGCGAGAGGGGTGAGTGATGATCGACGTTGCCCTCTCCATTCCGCTTCTCACCTACGTTACTTTCATGGGTGCCGCACTCCTGCTTTATCTGACACCCGGCGCGGACATGATGTTCACCATCGCCAGCGGTATGCGCGGTGGTGCGCAGGCGGGTGTTGCTGCGGCGGCCGGGATTTCCCTGGGTGTGCTGAGCCATGTCGGCATCGCAGCAGCTGGTCTGGCCGTTTTGCTTTTGGCCTACCCGCTGGCGTATGATGCTATCCGCTATGCAGGGGCCGCTTACCTCGCCTGGCTCGCATGGAAGTCCTGGAACGACGCCACACCGCCAGAAGCGCGCACAGGTCGTGCCGAAATGATGCGTGCGTTCAAGCGGGGATACCTGACCAACATTCTGAACCCGAAGGTGGCGCTCTTTGTGCTCGCCTTCCTGCCACAGTTTACTGATCCGGCGCTTGGACCGGTGCATGAGCAGATCATCATTCTGGGCATTGTCCTGACCATCGGTGGTTTTTTCACAGACGGGCTGATCGGCATGTTTGCCGGTCTGGCCGCAACCCAAATGCGCCGCGCATCCAAGTGGATGGGCAAGGCGTCAGCCCTTGTTTTCGGCGGCTTGGCCGTCCGTATCGCACTCGATTGAGGAGAGTCATATGAGCGATTTCCCAACAACAGCCCGCGTTGTCATCATCGGTGGCGGTGCCGTCGGCGTCTCGTCGCTGTACCACCTGGCCAAGATGGGCTGGACCGACTGCGTTCTGCTGGAAAAGAACGAACTAACCGCCGGGTCGACGTGGCATGCGGCAGGCAACTGCCCGAACTTTTCGACCTCCTGGGCAGTCCTCAACATGCAGCGCTACTCGCTTGAGATGTACCGGACGCTTGCGGACGACGTGGACTACCCGATGAACTACCACGTCACCGGCGCACTTCGCTTAGGCCACACAAAAGAGCGCGCGATGGAGTTTGAGCGCGTGCTGTCGATGGGGGCGTATCAGGGCCTCGACCTCAAGATGCTGACTCCGAAAGAGGCGCTCGACTATTACCCGTTCATGGAAACGCATGATCTTGAGGCCGTGCTTTGGGATCCTCTGGACGGGGACATTGACCCTGCACAGTTGACTCAAGCCATGGCAAAGGGTGCGCGCGATTTGGGTGCCAATATCCAGCGCTTCTGCCCGGCAACCGGCGTGTCCAAGAATGACGCAGGCGAATGGGTTGTGCACACCGATAAGGGTGACATCACTTGCGAGTATGTTGTGAATTGCGGGGGCTATTATGCCCAGCGCATTGGCGAGTGGTTCAAGCCGTATGGCGGCCGCACCGTGCCGATGGCGGTGATGAGCCATCAGTACTTCCTAACCGACGAAATTCCGGAAATCGCAGAATGGACCAAGGAACATGGGCGCAAGCTGCCGATGATCCGTGACGTGGACAGCAGCTACTACCTGCGTCAAGACAAGAACGGTCTGAACCTTGGACCGTACGAGCGCAACTGCAAGGCGCACTGGATCACGCCGGATGATCCAATGCCAGAAGACTTCAGCTTCCAGCTTTTCCCCGACGATCTGGAACGTCTCGAATGGTACATTGAAGACGCGATGGGCCGGGTTCCTGCACTTGGCACAGCGGGTGTTGGGCGCAATATCAATGGTCCGATCCCTTACGCCCCGGATGGTCTGCCGATGATCGGGCCAATGCCGGGTGTGAAGAACGCGTTTGAGGCGCATTCGTTCACCTTTGGTATCGTGCAGGGCGGTGGTGCTGGCAAGACGCTGGCGGAATGGATTGTCGAAGGGCAAACCGAATGGGACATGTGGGCCGTCGATCCGCGTCGTTACACCGATTACACCGATCAAAGCTACTGCATCGACAAGGCGCTTGAGACCTACGGCCACGAATACGCGATGCACTTCCCGCATCACGAATGGCCCGCTGGCCGCGACAAGAAGCTGTCGCCTGTACACGACAAAGTGGTCGAAATGGGTGGCGTCATGGGCGCGTATAACGGCTGGGAACGCGCTAACTGGTTTGCGCAGCCGGGTGACGACACCTCCGAGGAAAGCACAGAGACATGGAACCGTTCTGGCCCATGGGAGCCACGTGTTCGCGAAGAATGCGAAGCGGTGCGCGACGCGGCCGGTATCCTCGATCTGCCCGGCTTCTCACGGTATCGGCTAAAGGGAGAAGGCGCGGCGGAATTCCTGCGCGGGCTGTGCGCCGGTGGCATCCCAAAGATCGGGCGCATTGGCCTGCTGTACTTCTCTGACCCGCGTGGCCGGATCGTGACCGAAATGTCGTGTATGCGGCTCGACGAGAATTCGTTCTTCCTGATCACCGCCGCGCCCGCGCAGTGGCATGACCGGGACTTCCTGACCTACCACATGCCAAAGGACGCGAGTTTTGAGCTGACCGACGTCACACGGGATTTCACCTGCCACATCCTCACCGGACCAAAGTCGCGCGATGTGTTGGCGGCGGTCACCGACGCGGATCTCAGCTCGGGTTGGCTGACGCATCAATCTGCGCAAATCGGCGATGCCTGGGTGCAACTGGTGCGCGTGTCCTTTGCTGGCGAATTGGGCTGGGAAGTGCATTCGATGATGAAGGACACACCCGCCGTCTATGACGCGCTGCTGAAAGCGGGTGAACCCCATGGCCTGAAACCCTTTGGCATGTTTGCCCTCAATGCGCTGCGCATCGAAAAGGGCTACCGCGCCTGGAAGGGCGATCTGTCGTCCGACTATTCGCTGCTCGAAGGCGGGTTGGACCGGTTTGTCAAACTCGACAAGCCGCAGGATTTCCCCGGTAAAGCGGCGCTGCTGAACGAAAAGCAGCAGGGCAGCAAAAAGCGTTTTGCCACCATGGTCATCGACGCGGGCGATTGTGATGCGCCTTACATGTCGACCGTGTGGCATGACGGTCAGATCGTGGGCGAAACCACCTCCGGTGCCTGGGGCTACCGTGTGAACAAGTCCATCGCTTTGGGCATGTTGCGGACCGACCTGGCGGTGCCGGGCACAGAGGTCGAGGTCAACATCTTCGGCGAAATGCGCAGAGCGGTCGTGCAGGAAGACCAGCCCATGTGGGATCCGCAAAACGAACGGATCCGCGCCTGATGCAAGAGCGCCCGAAGCAAGACCCGGATTGGCAGGACACGCATCGCGGACCTGTCGCGCCCGAATACCAGACGGCGCGGCAGTCTTTCGAGGCGGGTTTTGCCGCTCTTCCCGGTTGGGTCAGCGTCGCGCTACGCATGCGCGACGCTGTGGTCAAACGCTTTGGGCTGACCACCGTGTCTGAGGGCGAATTGAGCATGACCTCTCTGCCGGTTTTGCAAGAAACACCCACCACCTACGAGGTCGGTTTGGAAGACAAGCATTTGACTTTCACGCTGGTGACAGAACAGTGCGATGCGGATGTGTCGGTGACAACGCGGATTTGGTTCAATCACTGGCTGGGTCGGGTCTACCTCGCTGCCGTTCTCATTCCGCATAAGATCATCGTACGGCACGCAATAAGGGCGGTGGCATGACAGAGATCACGCTTCTTGACGGTGGTATGGGGCAAGAGCTGATCCGTCGCGCCGGACAGGCGACACCGCTTTGGTCGACGCAAGCCTTGCTCGACAACCCAAGCCTCGTGTCGGACGTGCATCGCGACTACGCCGATGCGGGTGCGACCATGGCGACGACGAACACCTATGCTCTCCATCGCGACCGGTTGCGCGGAGGGGCGAGCAATCATTACGCGGACGATGGGGTCGATTTGCCCAATCTTGAACCGCAGTTTGCTGAGCTTATGAACACCGCAGCAACAGAGGCACAAAAGCTTCACGACAGATCGCGGATTGCCGGGTCTATCGGGCCATTGGGCGCAAGCTATCGCTCCGACCTGCACCCGCCGTTAGAGAAAGCGACGGGCCTCTATACAGAAGTTGCCGAAATCCTGGCCCCGTCTGTCGATGTGCTTTTGTTTGAAACCATCGCGTCGCTGGAAGCCGCCCGCGCGTGCCTCGCGGCGGGGCGGACAACAGACCGTCCGGTCTGGCTGGCATTCACTGTGGATGACGAAGATGGAACTTTGCTTCGGTCAGGTGAAGCGGTGTCGGACGCTGTAAGCATTGCCGCCGAGGCGGATGCCGTTCTTATCAATTGCTCTGCCCCCGAGGTGATCGCCGACGCGCTTGAGGCCTTGGCACCCGCTGGCGTTCCCACGGGCGCATACGGCAATGCATTCACCATGATCACCAAGGCGTTCCTTGAAGGTGGCACCACTGCCGAGGACCTGTCCGCGCGCGAAGACATGACGCCGGATGTCTACGCCACCTACGCCATGCAATGGGTCGACCAAGGCGCCACCATCATCGGCGGCTGCTGCGAAACCGGGCCTGCGCATATCGCTGAAATTGCCAAACGCCTTAAGGCCGCCGGGCATACACTTGTTTGACCGTACACATATCTCATCCCCGTTCGTCGCAACGGGCCCAATAGGGAGACACATCTCATGACCCTGCCCACCCACGCCCGCGCCGTTATTATCGGCGGTGGCGTTATCGGTTGTTCCGTTGCCTATCATCTGGCCAAGCTGGGCTGGAGCGATGTGGTGTTGTTGGAGCGCAAGCAGCTGACCTCTGGCACGACATGGCACGCGGCTGGCCTGATCGCGCAGCTTCGCGCGTCTTCAAACATGACGAAGCTCGCGAAATACTCGCAAGAGCTCTACGGTTCGCTGGAGGCGGAAACCGGGGTGGCCACAGGGTTCAAACGCTGCGGGTCGATCACTGTGGCGCTGACCGAAGAGCGTCAGGAAGAGATCAACCGTCAGGCCGGGATGGCCCGCGCCTTTGGTGTTGAGGTCGAAGAAATCAGCCCGGCTGAGGTGAAAGCCAAGTACAAGCACCTGAACATCGACGGTGTGGTCAGTGGCGTCTACCTGCCGCTGGATGGTCAGGGCGACCCGGCGAATATCGCATTGGCGCTGGCCAAGGGTGCACGCCAGCAGGGTGCCAAGGTGTTTGAAAAGACCAAGGCGGTCAGCGTGACGAAAGACGGTCGTCGCGTCACGGGAGTGGATTGGGAAAACGAAAAGGGTGAGAGCGGCACGATCACCTGTGATCACGTCATCAATTGCGGCGGCATGTGGGGCCGCGACGTGGGCAAGATGCTCGGCGTGAACGTTCCGCTGCATGCCTGCGAACACTTCTACATCGTGACCGAAGGCATCAAGGGCCTGACCCAGATGCCGGTTCTGCGTGTTCCGGACGAATACGCCTATTACAAAGAAGACGCGGGCAAGATGCTGCTTGGCGCGTTTGAGCCCAACGCCAAACCTTGGGCGATGGATGGCATTCCAAAAGATTTTGAGTTCGACCAACTGCCCGAGGATTTCGACCACTTCGAGCCGATCCTGGAAAAAGCGGTGGAGCGTCTGCCGATGCTCGCTGATGCAGGCATTCACACGTTCTTCAACGGCCCAGAAAGCTTTACCCCCGACGACGCGTATCACCTTGGTCAAGCGCCAGAGATGGACAACGTCTGGGTTGCGGCCGGGTTCAACTCAATCGGGATTCAATCCGCTGGCGGTGCTGGGATGGCGTTGGCGCAGTGGATGGACGCGGGCGAAAAGCCGTTTGATCTGGGTGACGTGGATGTCAGCCGGATGCAGCCGTTTCAGGGCAACAAGACGTACCTGTTTGAGCGTTCCAAGGAGTCACTCGGCCTTCTTTATGCCGACCACTTCCCGTATCGCCAGAAGGCCAGCGCCCGTGGCGTGCGTCGGACACCTTTCCACAACCACTTGCTCCAGCATGGCGCGGTGATGGGCGAAATCGCTGGATGGGAGCGCGCCAACTGGTTCGCGCGCAACGGTCAGACACCCGAGTACGAGTACAGTTGGAAACGACAGAACTTCTTCGGCAACGTGGCCGACGAACACAAAGCAATCCGCGAAAATGTTGGCATGTACGACATGTCATCCTTCGGCAAAATCCGGGTTGAAGGCCCGGATGCGGAAGACTTCCTGAACTATGTCGGCGGTGGCAACTACTCGGTTCCGGTTGGCAAGATCGTCTACACCCAGTTCCTGAACAACTCGGGTGGGATTGAGGCGGATGTGACGATCACGCGCCTGTCGGAAACCGCTTATCTGGTGGTGACCCCAGCCGCGACGCGCCTTGCTGACCAAACCTGGATGCAGCGCCATGTGGGCGACCACCGCATTGTGTTGACCGATGTGACAGCGGGCGAAGGCGTTTTGGCTGTGATGGGACCAAACTCGCGCAAGCTGTTGCAGATGGTGTCGCCCAACGACTTCACCAATGACACCAACCCGTTTGGTACTGCCCAAGAGATCGAGATCGGCATGGGTACCGCCCGTGTGCACCGAGTGACGTACGTGGGAGAGCTTGGCTGGGAGGTCTACGTCTCCGCCGACCAAGCCGGACACGTGTTCGAGACGCTCTACGAAGCGGGTCAGGATCTGGGTATGTCGCTCTGTGGCATGCACATGATGGACACCTGCCGCATCGAAAAAGGCTTCCGTCACTTCGGCCATGACATCACGTGCGAAGATCACGTTCTCGAAGCCGGACTTGGCTTTGCCGTAAAACGTGACAAACCGAATTTTATCGGGCGTGACGCGGTATTGCGCAAGCGCGAAGAAGGACTGAAAAACCGGCTGATCCAGTTCAAGCTGACAGACCCGGAACCCCTGCTCTACCACAACGAACCGATTGTGCGGGACGGCGAAATCGTCGGCTACCTGAGCTCTGGCGCTTATGGCCATCACCTCGGCGCGGCTATGGGCATGGGTTATGTCCCTTGCGAGGGCGAAAAGGTGGAAGAGGTTCTCGGATCTTCCTACGAGATCGACATCTCTGGCGTGCGCGTTGCGGCAGAGGCATCGATGAAGCCGTTCTATGACCCAACGTCCGCACGCGTGAAAGTGTAATCGCCTTTCACCGGGCGGCACAGCACCGTAGACCGGTCGAATGACCGACTACGCGCCGCCCGATACACCTTTGGACATCCTGCATGAGGACCATGAGATCCTCGCGGTGAACAAACCGGCCGGGCTACTGTCAGTGCCCGGCAAAGGCCCGGAATTGGCGGACTGCCTGATCGCACGGCTGGAGGCTGCCTATCCGCAAGTTCTTTTGGTACATCGGCTCGACCGCGACACGTCCGGCGTGATGATCTTTGCGCTCACCCCTCACGCTCAGCGTCATCTTGGGCTGCAGTTCGAGAAGCGTCAGACAAAGAAGACCTATGTCGCCCGTGTGGCGGGGCGATTGGAGCCGAAGACCGGCACGGTCGACCTGCCCTTGATTGTGGACTGGCCGAACCGTCCGCTACAGAAAGTCGATCATGAAACCGGCAAACCCGCCGTCACCGATTGGCGCGTTCTGAAAGCAGGCGACACCGAAAGCAAAGTCCAGCTTTTCCCGCAAACCGGACGCAGCCACCAATTG
>ERZ1740067.2681-NODE-2681-length-10609-cov-7.043870_pt1 | contig 10609 bp, 9 predicted proteins | sample MGYA00581736_ERZ1740067 | MGnify/ENA primary metagenome ERZ1740067 (study PRJEB43018, sample SAMN04849236) | marine metagenome | isolation source: floating plastic debris | place: Pacific Ocean | collected 2008-08-27 | study: EMG produced TPA metagenomics... | reverse complement strand
GGTACCGAATATGGTCCATCAAAAACTTATAAAAAGTTTTGTACCCTTATTTGGGGTGAGCATATTCCTCAACTGGAAGCAAACAAATGAATTTGTCTTCTTTGTTTTCCTTTTTCTTTATGCGACCGCCATAGTTTGCCTCGTCTAGTTCAGGTATTGAGGGTGGTGGTGGGGAGGTAGGTAAAGGCGTCTGGGCAGGAATGGCCACTTGCTTTTGTTCAAATGTTTGCCCCTTAATATAGGTGGATTGCACACTTTCCTGTTTTTCTATTACTTCACCCAAGAGAGGCAAAGGAACAAGGCCAGGGCCATCCGTTCGTTCCCAGTCACTTAAATTAATTTTTTCTGTTTGGTATACTTTCCACTCAAAAGCAGTGATTACCAGCAAACAGGCCAGTACCAAACCTATAGAAAAAAACAGTGGCCGTTGTGTAGTGAGATGATTCATTATAATAGGCCGATGGTTGAGTCATAAAACAACCCAACAATCGGTAAAATTACTGTAGTTTATGGGTTTGGGCTTGATCACTGTTTTTATTGTGAACGAGTCATCCAGTTCTGGAAAGTCAAAGTGCTCAAAAGTATCTTCCACATCATTGGATAACTCTACAACCTCAATGTCGTTTAGTTAAGTAAAATAATATCGATTAAGGAACGCTGATTAAGATTACCTACGGTGAGCTCACTACGTTCGGTTTCAGAAGGGGCTGACGCCCTAAAATAGAAACATTGAAGGCTTTTCATTCATTATTCGACATTAACTGCGTTGAGCTTGGCTTACGCCTGCGGTTCGTTAATCAATATTCATTTTTGTCAAAATATCCCTTAACTTAATGACATTGGGTTGTACCTTGGGTGGTGGAGGAGGGGTAGTTTGATCAGTTACAGGTATATCTAATATGATATCCTCCTCTACCTCCGCTACCAGCTCTATTTGGTCTTGCCTGGTAAATGTTTTCCATTCAAAAGCTGGTATTACCAATGTACAAGTAATGATCAGCCCCAGAGTAAAAAACAAACCTCGTTGTTGGCTCAAGTCTACACTGGGGTTTTTCTTATTTTCCATTTTTCTTTAGTTGGGAGTTTTCAAGTCCATAGTCGATGGTCCATAGTCCACAGTTTTCTCTAGTTAGTAGTTGGTAGTTTTTTGTTTTCAAGTCCATAGTCCACTAGTTAAGTGAAAAATGAAAAACGTAAAATGAAAAGTGGACGCCTCGCGCAACCATTTAGCCACAGAACCATAAGCGAAGCGAAACAATGTAACCATATAACAATAAGCCGAAGGCGGAACAATTTTAGAATTTCCTATCGCAAAGCAAACTTAATTGGGATGGTTCTTCGCACTCTTACAGCATTACCACGTTGTTTGCCTGGGTTCCATTTAGGTGCTTTTTTCAGTACCCGTACTGCTTCTTCGTCGCAACCACCTCCAATACTTCTAATGACCTTGATATCGGTCAGGCTTCCGTCTTTTTCTACTACAAACTGTAAAATCACTTTGCCTTCGATGTTCATTCTACGCGCTTGAGTAGGGTAATTCAACTGCTTGCTTATGTTTTTATAAAAGGCCGCAAACCCATTCTTAGGCATAGCGTTGGTTTCTGAAATAAGAAATATTTTTTCCTCTTTTTCTTCTATGATTTTGGGAGGGGCTTTTTTCTTAGTCTTGGCTACTTTTGTGGTGGTTATGATGTCCTTGATTTCCACATCAATGTTGAAGTCAAACTCCTGATCGAGTTCGTCTTCGTCAGGTACTTCTACTACCTCTGGTTGATCAATTATCGGCTTGGGTGGTGGCTTCACTTCGGTAATTGGAATTTCAATCATTTCTTCAATGACTTCCTCATTCTGAATTTCAACCTTGGTAACTTCAGTGTATGACTTCCACTCAAAAGCTGAAATGATCATCATGCAGGTAAGCATGAGGCCAATCGAAAAGAACAATCCTTTTTTCTTGTGTAAATCTACTTGGGCATTTTTCTTAGTTTCCATATCGTATCAGTATTTGTTCAAACGTGTTTTATAGTTTATTAACTAATTAATTAGTTGGTTCGGGCCAAAAAAATAAGCCCTTGATTGTGAGTCATTAAGTGCTTCGTTTTTCTTTACGTTACAAATAAACTAAAAGTTTAATTAAAAAACTAATTTTTTAGTTTAAAAAGTAACTTTCCTTGAAAACCACTGAAAAAGATCCTTCCCAGACCAGTAAAAATGAGCGTAGAAAGGATCCTAAATATAAATTTGGAAAGACTATCCTGCGATCTTTTTGGCCAAGGCAATGGCTTGTTTTTTAGCTGCTTCTGGACTAAGGCCAACTGATTTGGCGACATTGATGTCGATGTAGATCAGCTGAGATTTTGCCACAAATAACAAGGTGTATGACCTGAGCAAAGCCATTTTCCCACCCTTAGACGGTTTCCAAGCGGCCGGAAAGCCCGTTTCTTTGTCTATTCTATTGAACGTCATCTGAAATTTTACTTCTACTTTTCCATCAGCAGGTTTGTCTTCCATGAGTTCTTCCACTTTTTTGTCGTCTACTTTGGTCGATGCTTTCACCCCTCGGCTCAAGGTTTCAATCACCCTTTCCATAGACTTTACTGCAGCTTGTTCGTTGGGGTAGCCTTGGGCATGCTGTTCTGCATAATGTACCGACACTGAACCATACTTGGGCCCATCTGCCCATTCGTAGTCACAGGTAAACTCTCCATACTCTTTATTTTCTCGATTGGTGAGTTTGACATTATCGGCCAGTTGGAGGGTCGATTTTATGAAAGATGCATCCAGCAATGCACAGGGTTTAGACCAATCCATTTGACTTTGTGAGGTAGTAGTTTCTGATTTGTCGGGAGAAGCCTCACTGCTATTATTGGCTTGCTGGGTGGTCTTTTTACCTCCACAACTTACAGTTCCCAGGCAGAGTAATGCCATCATAATAAAGTAGATACTTTTAATTTTCATAGATTTTTAGTTTGAATTCATGAGGTTTTATTAGCTTTTGATAACACACTGCATAGGTGTATTTCTCGAAGTGCAAGAAGTACACATCACTTTTGGTTTATCTTGAGGTTATACAGGAAAACTTGCCAACAAGGGACATGCACCCTTTATTTTTTTTGAATCAGTTTGGCTTGAAATACCTTACTTTGAATCATTTGCTCGTTGTCTTGATAAAGTTTTACCAATAATGCAATGGCATTTTGCGTATTGTAATGGCGGTCACCCAAAGTTTTTTGTAAATTCTGATAACTTTTTTGGGCCCAGTCAAGCGACTGCGCCATTTGCCCCAAGGCCTGATAAGCCAAGGCTTTGCGCAAATACACAATGCCCCAATAATAATGACCTGGTGGAATGGATGGCTTGATTAATTTTTCGGCCTGCTTGGCTTCTTCCAGCGCTTGATTGCCCTGTTTATTTTTAGAATGAATCAATGATTGAGCAAACAACGGTACCGCATTGAGGTAGTGGCCCGGTGGAAATGTTTTGTCTAAAATACGTTTGGCTGAATCGACTCGAGCCAAAGCTTCTTTATACTTGTTTTTTCGGAGTAAATAAATCACCGTGTTCAAATAGGCAATCCCGGTTTCGTAAGAGCGGTCGCCCAATTTTTTTTGATAAAGATTCAATACTCGATTGGCCACCCTTTCGCCATTGACCAAGTCAAAGTTTCGCAAATAAATGACTGCCAGGTTGTTGAGGGCATGAATCGTGTGAATGTGATCTTCCCCCAGAATTTTTTCCAGCGTTTTCAACGACTTCAACTGCATTTTTTTGGCCTCAGTTAGTTTTCCTAATTTTTGCAACACCGTGGACAAATCGGCTTCGGCCAGCGCAATGGGGATTGGCTCACGGCTTATTTTTTTGCTAATGGTCAGTTCTCGTTGGTGATAACTTTGGGCCTGGGGCAATTGACCAAGGACATTTTTGAGCGACCCTTGATTGCTCAACAAATCGGCAAAATGAGTACTGAGGGTATCCTTTTGTTGGATATAAATCTTTTCGGCCTCTGCCAAAATAGAATCAGCCACTGGAAAATTGCCTTTGGCAGTTTGTAAAAACAAAGCATATTCATTGAGGATTTTGGCGTATTCAGTCGAGGTTTGCCGGGCATAACTCTGGATCAACCCCTGATAGAGGCTATCGGCTTGAGGAGCCTGTCCCAATTGATAGGTTGCTTTGATCAATCGGAGTTTACTTCGTAAATATTGCCTGGATGTTTCTCCATACTTTTTTTTGTACTGAGGCAACAAACGCGCTTCAAGTACTTTTGTTTCTGGATAGTAGCTAAGGTTGTCGTATAAGTCTGACACAATGCCAAGTAACTCGAGTTGCAGGGCAGGCTCGTTTTTGAGTTCGCTTTCCAGGTTTGCCACACCTTTGCCCAGGAAATCTTTCACCGTGACATCTTTACCTTGGCCTTGTGGGTGACGTGGGTCGGGGCTACGAAACATTTTAATCAAGAATTCACTGATTCGTTCAGCACGTTGTTGTTGCTGTTCTGCTTGGTGTTGGTTTTGGCGGGCAACTTGAGCCTGCCAAATAGTAGCTACAATTCCCCCCAACAACGACAACGCCAGTAAGCCCGAAAATACAACTGCCACTCGTTGTCTTCGGACAAATTTTCTGAGCTGATAACCAAAACTAGGCTTACGTGCCATCAAAGGCAAATTGACCCGATATCGTCGCAAATCTTCTTTTATGGCTCCCACGCTATCGTATCGGAGGGTTGGATCGGCTTGCAAGCAAGATAGTGGAATGTTTCCCAAATCCCCTTGGAATATTTTGGTCAGTTCATTGGTTTTTTGGGCCCTTTGTTGAGCAATTTGTTTTTGGGTCGTTTTATCCAGGTTTTGCCAAGTATTTTTGAGCGTTGGAGGTTGGTAATGATTCAGGCGGTGTGCCCAATCGCTAGGGCTTTTGCCAAAGTTTACTGGTTTTTGCCCAATCAATAATTCTTGTAATAAAATACCCAACTGAAAAATGTCACTTTTGGTAGTTACCTGCTCGCTCAGCAGTTGTTCAGGACTGGCATACCCGGGAGTAAGTAAAACCTGACCAGTTTGAGTAATCAATGGATCTTGAGCATCTAACACCTTGGCAATGCCAAAATCCAACAGCTTTACCTGACCAGTGGTCGTCACCAAAATGTTAGAAGGTTTTAAGTCACGATGGATGATTAGATTTTGATGGGCATGTTGTAATACCACACAGATTTGCTCAAATACATCCAATCTTTGCTCGATACTGAGGCAATTGGTGTTACAAAACTCAAGCAAGGGCAAACCCTCTACATATTCCATCACAAAGAAAGGTTGGCCTTCCTGGCTCACGCCAGCATCGTATATTTGGGCGAGGTTGGGGTGTTTCAATGTGGCCAAAATCTGCTTTTCGGACTCAAATCGCTGGATGATTTTTTCGGTATCCAACCCTTTTTTGAGTAACTTAATGGCCACTTTTTGGGTTAGTTTGCCATCTTGGCGTTCAGCCAAAAACACTGTAGCCATCCCACCTTCACCTAGCCTATCAATGATTGCATATTGGGGGATGTCAGGTAGTGCGTTGGATGCTTTAGGGGTAAAACTTTGCCCCAAGTGCTGTTCAAAGCCCGCAAAGTATTGATCTGCTTCGCTAAATTGTTCGAGTAATCTATTGACTTCAGCGATCAGAGCCTGGTCACCTTGAGCCGCCTTCTGAATAAAAGCTTGTTGTTGGTCTGGAACTTTGATTTCTAAGGCATCGTTAAATATCGTCTGAATTCTGTTCCATTGTTGTTTTTGCATATTTGTCAGGTTTGGAGTTATTGCTTCAAGTGTTGATAAAGCCAAATTCGGGCACTGTTCCAGTCTCGTTTGATGGTTCGTTCAGAGACTCCAAGCAATTGAGCAGTTTCCTCTAGGGTAAGCCCAGTAAAGAAACGGTAGTTGACAACTTTACTTTGGCGCTCACTTACTTCCTCAAGTGTTTTGAGGGCCTCGTTCAGGTCGAGTAGCTCCTCGGCAAACTCAGGGGTCATTTGCACATTCAGGGGAGTGTTTGCGATGTCTACTGGCAAGTTTTTGCCTCCTCGTTTTTGGGCCATTCTGGCCTCCGCATGGTTCATGAGCACTTGCCGCATCGCTTTGGCAGCAATGGCAAAAAAATGACGCCTGCTCTCAACACGCAGTGACTTTTGTCCAATTAATTTTAAATATGCTTCATGTACCAAAGAAGTTGTGTTGAGGGTCAAGTCACCCTGCCAGCGAAAGCGTATATTTTGAGCGATTTGATGCAGTTGCTTGTATACTTGCGAAAAAACTTGTTGATATCCTCCAGAATCATCCTCAGATAGGTGCTGGAGTAACTCAGTAATATTTGATTGTTCCTGGTAAGTCATTGCAATTGGTTTGATTCAAGGTGATTCATGATAGTAGATTGTTTTGTAGATGCAGCCAGTTTTAAGAATACATTTGCCTGTCACCAGGTTTCACAGTTTTTTTAGGAGAAATGGTTCACTTTTGATGATAAATCCATGCAAAACAACTCGATAAATCAAAGAAACTTTCGGAGGTTATTCCATTCGGAGCAAGATGCCCACGTTGGTCTGGCCTTAGAAATGGCCAAGGGAATGCCTGAATTGCAAGCCATTGTAGACAATTATCACTTGTTGTATCGTACTTTTTATGGCAAGCACAAAGACCCACTTACAGTTCGTGACATTCAAGCAGTGGGCGAAATCTTGCAGAAACCTTCATTGAGATGGCATGTGTACAAAGTTGTTTCAGAATTACCTACTGAGGTACTGGCTCAACTGACCCATCTCACGAGTTTAGACTTATTTGAGAACCAACTCACTCACCTTCCACCTGCCATTGATTCCCTCTCTCAACTTACTTATCTACAGGTACGTGCCAATTGCTTGGCTTACATTGCGCCTGAGATAGGGAATTTGAAAAAATTGCAGTCTTTATATTTGGGAAACAATCAGCTGACTGAGCTGCCAGCCACGATTGGTAATTTAAAGGCATTGCAGCGATTGGGGGTAGAACAAAACCAGCTTACCCAACTACCCGCAACCATTGGAGGGCTCACTTGTTTAGAAGAATTTAAACTTAACCAAAATCGGCTGCGCACATTACCTTCCAGTATTAATGGACTAAAGCAGCTTAAATCCCTCAATCTGGATAATAATCGATTAGAATATTTGCCCGTTGAGATTGCCTGTTTATCCAACCTTGAGCTATTACGTCTGGGGATGAACTCATTAGTAGATCTACCTGCCGAGTTGTATCAGTTGTCTAAGTTATCCCAACTTTACGTGACGTATAATGCATTTACAACGTTGCCAAAAGTGGTATACAAGCTTACTCACTTGCGGGCCCTTTATGCAGCTGGAAACCAAATTACTCACTTATCGGAAACTGTTGTTCAATTGAAAAACCTAAAAATGCTTTGGTTACAGAATAACCCTGTCTCTAAAGTAGAACAACAAAAAATCAAGGAGTGGCTACCGCATTGTTCGATTAAATTTAAAAAACATCCTGTCCTTATTTAACCTAGTGTAGGTGGCGACTATCTATGATTAAACTGACCTTAACAAATCAATCTTACCATTATGTTCAAATCAATTACAATGTTTGCTTTTATATCCATCATTGTGGGAGTAGTGGCCTGTGGTAGTGGCAAAAAAGACAATGAGAGTAATACCAATCATACAACCACTACATCGGGTAATACAACCACTGCAAATACAGATAACCAGACTACAGGTGCAGGCGATGCCACCAATTGTACTGACACCAAACTTGAGTTTACCGGAGAGGGCCTCGATTTAAAAGATTTTAAAGTAGAGTATGCCAAAGTAACGGCTACCGAGATGCAAACCAAAAACCAAAAGTACCCTGCGGTCTTCATTGTATTGGCCAATTTTGGCAAAGGCAAAAGTTACGTGAGTCGCCCTAAAGAAAAAGGCAAATTAATGCTTACGCTGAGTTTCAATGGTACAGCTGGTACCACCATAGGTGCCCGTAAATACGATGCCAGTGCTGAAGGCTTTGGAAAGGGAGATAATTTTACCGCCAATTTCAGTACAAGCGACAAATCTTACCTATTTAACAAACCTACTGGGGTAGGAGAAATCACGTATTTTGACAAAGAGAAGGTTTGTGGTACAGTAGATATCAAAAATGCCAAAGGAACCACCCTCTTGAAAGGTTCCTTCTCGGTAGATCGTAAATAGTAGTTTTGGTTTTTTTTTAGATGTAGGGCCGGGCTTTGTCCGGCTTTTTGTTTGCTTCTTACTCACTACGTGCTTTTCTGCGCCCACTGTTTTCTTCTTTCTATAGTCTGCCCAAGACAACCTTTTGTAAAGTTAAATCCACCATTGACGAAGTAATTCCCACGCTTGGTGAATTCTCCGCCATATCTTGATACTCGATTACTTATCTTTGTTGTAAGTCATCATTCCTTGAAATGATGTATAGTCAACATAAATAAAAACTTGTGATCAAATCAGGACCCAAAAAGTGATCTACCAATAAAATATAATCCTAATTAACCATTGGCTGGCAAGTAGTACCGCTACTTGCCAGCTTTCTATGTTTACCCAACGGCTGGTTAGGTCAATTTTTTGAGATCGGTAATGCCCATTTTGAGTTTTTCGATCATTTTGAGTGAACGGTTAATGCGGGTATCTATGGACTTCCCCGAGGCTACCCGAAAAATAATGCTGCGTTGTTTGCCAGGAGTGAGGGCCTCGAAGCATTGAAAACCCTCTGGGTCGGTATCCAGTACTTCTTGTAGTTCTTCGGGCATAGGAGCTTGATAAGGGCTGTCATCGTGAGCAATTTGTATATTTACCTGAGAACCAGCCACCAGTCCCAACGTTTTAAACTGTCGCTTACTAATGTTGACTTTGTATCCCTCCACCACAGAAAAATTCAACTGACAATGTATCACGGTTTCGGCATTGAGAAGACATCGTACCCGTTTATTTTTTGCCTTGATTACTTGTTGGGCAATGTCTTCTGGAATGACAATAAAATGATACCCAGTGGTGGTTTTTTCGAGCGGAGCAGTAAGGGTGAATGAGGTATTCATACAGTGAGTAATTTTATTTAGTTAATAGTTCGTAGTTTTCTTTAGTCCACAGTCGACAGTCCAATGCTGTTTCCTTAGTATTTCAATCAAAATAATTGGAACACGAATTCAACTGATGATACAGATATTCACTGATTTTATTCGTTTTTGATCCGTGAAAGCTTGCTTATCAGTGCTAAAAAAAGACTGATCACCTCCGGTAACACGGATTTTCATCAATGATCGGCGAAAATCCGTCTGATCAGTACGATCCGTGTTTCAAAAGAGAAAGTTAAAAGCATAAAACCTAGCTTATGGAAACAGCATTGGACTATCGACTGTGGACCAAAGACGAACCCTAAACTTAAAATCAAAGCGAGACGTTATTTTTTATCAATCACTGCGTGACAAAAATGCTTTTGAGATAAACAAAATAGGATCTTATAAGTAATAATAAAAGTAAAGGTAGGGTCTTGATACCGTGTGACAAAAATAAATAGTAGGTTCATTTACAATGAATCCCGCCATAACCAATGACTTTAATCCTGACAGATTTCGAAAACCTGTCAGGATTGGTTGTGTATGATTAAAAAACTTTTGTGGTACGGTGCTTAATAAAACATTCCGTAAAAAACATTCGTCTAGAAATTCATGAATAACTATGTAATTCCACTAAATATCTCTGTAAAAAAAATGTTTTATTTTGTAGTGGTGTCCTTGATGATGGTTCAAGGCACCATTGCTCAGGATACCCTGAGTACATCTGCTACATCCAAGAAAAACCGCAAACTCAAATTAATCAAGAAAAAGCCCCAGGCTTTGAAGATATTTTCGGTAAAAGCGCTGCGAGATGACCTTCAAATACTCCATCAGGCTTTTAAAGAAGCCCACCCAGGATTTTATTGGTATACCGACAAACGGGCTTTTGAGCACAAATTTGATAGCATTCAAAAACTCATTACCCATCCTGTGGATGAGTTAACATTTTATCGTCTGATAAGGCCTTTGGTGGTAGATGTCAACTGTGGACATACCCAACTATACACCTCTCTAAAATTTAGGAATCATTTTCGTAAAAAAAGTCGATATTTTCCTTTGAAGCTCAAATTCATCGACAACAAAGCCTACATTCGACACAACTTTAGCAAGGATTCTACCGTAAAGCTGGGGGCAGAAATCGTGAGCATCAATGGCCAACCAATGCAAAAGATCATTCAAACCTTGTTTCATTATACCCCATCGGATGGTTACAACATTACCTACAAATACCGCATACTAGATCAAGACTTTTCTGGCTACTATCCTTTTTATATTGATGCCAACGTAGATACTTTTCGGGTAGCATATCGAACCTCGCCCGACAACACTGTGCGAATACATCGATTGGCCTCAATCAATCGTCGGGAATACCGTAGAGCCAACCACAAACACAAAGCATTGGACAAACCCGTATTGGATTTTAGAATTATAGGCGAAGAAGACGAAGAAATTGCCGGAAATAGCAGGCCAAACAATGATCAATTACTCAAAAAAGCCCGGGTAGGGGTGCTCACCATTC
>ERZ1740067.2679-NODE-2679-length-10612-cov-5.036658_pt1 | contig 10612 bp, 9 predicted proteins | sample MGYA00581736_ERZ1740067 | MGnify/ENA primary metagenome ERZ1740067 (study PRJEB43018, sample SAMN04849236) | marine metagenome | isolation source: floating plastic debris | place: Pacific Ocean | collected 2008-08-27 | study: EMG produced TPA metagenomics... | reverse complement strand
TTTAAGGCGCAATCAACAGCGACATCGAGATCAGCGTCCTCAAGCACCACAAGGGGACTTTTCCCCCCCATTTCGAGTTGAAGCTTTCGCATATGCTCAATGGAGGTTTTTGCCACATGGGCGCCAGTGGCGACGGACCCGGTGAAGGTCACGGCGTTGACATTTGGGTTATCGAGGATTGCTTGGCCCACAACGCTGCCGCGGCCCATGGTCAGGTTGAGAACCCCATTTGGCAAGCCGGACCGGTGGAGGATATCGACAATTTCCCATGCACACCCAGGGGTGAGGTCAGCGGGTTTAAAGACAATTGTGTTGCCGTAGCAAAGGGCGGGGGCAATCTTCCAAGCCGGAATCGCAATAGGAAAATTCCATGGGGTGATAATGCCGATAACGCCCACAGCCTCCCTCGTCATCTCAACACCAACACCGGGACGAAGGCTTGGGACGGTTTCCCCCGAAAGGCGTAAGGCTTCGCCAGCGAAAAACTCAAAGATCTGCGCAGCACGGATGACTTCACCCGTGGCTTCTTTCAGGCTTTTACCTTCCTCTCGGGCGAGTAATGTCCCCAGTTCGTCCTTGCGGGACATAATTTCATCGGCCGCCTTGCGGAGAATAGAATGACGGACCAACGGCTCGGTGCGGGACCAGCCGGGGAAGGCCGCGTGGGCGGCGGCGACGGCCGCACTGACATTATCCGGCGTGCCTTGGACATAGTGCCCGACAATGTCCGATTGGTCCGATGGGTTCATATTGGTCGATGGTTCCCCGTCAATCCATTCCCCATTGATCAGGTTTTTAAAAGCTTGCTGCACGGTCTACTCCCCAATTGTCGTCCGGAAATGCTCGGTGGTACCACTGTTATTCGCGAGTGTGCCAACAGATTGTCTTAGGCGAAGGGCTTCAATGAGAAGTTGGTCACGCCGGTCCTCTAGTGCTGCAACGGAGAGGCCGTCCGTTTCCTCCGCCACGCCTTTGACAAGGGCATCGCAAACATCAGCGGACAGATGCGGTGTGCCGAGGGATGCCCATCGGTGTTCCTGACTGGGGCCGAGATGCGATAGATAGTGGTCAATGCCCCCGCTGCCGCCGCCTAAATGGTAGGATAGATGTGCGCCTGCGATGGACCAACGGAGGCCGGGACCATGGACAAGCGCGGCATCCACTGCGGTGACATCGGCGATCCCCTCGGCGACGATGTGATCCGCCTCCCGCCTGAGGGCCGATGCCATTCGTTCGGCGATTTGGCCAACTGCGTCTTGTTTTAGCACCACGGTCTCCTTGCCGAGCGACGAGAAGAGCGTTGTTGCCACAGCAGCTGTTTGGTTGTCGCGACTGTAAATCTCAACAAGGGGCATAAGGTGGGCGGGATTAAAGGGGTGCACGGTCACTAATCGTGACGGGCTTTGCATTCCCTCAGCCAACTCGGTCCAGGTCAGGGCAGAGGTGCTACTGGCGATGATCGTCTGGGGGGAGAGGATCGTCTCTATATCGCTGTAGAGTTTGTGTTTTACCGGCAGGGTTTCGGGTGCATTTTCTTGCACCCAATCCGCGTCCGCCAAGGCTTCCTCGAGGCTGTTACACCAGGTAACAGCCCCATCGTTTGCCCAGCCGAGGGAGGCGAGTTGATCGCTTGCGCCTTTTAACCGTGAGCGGAACGCAGTTTCGCTATCGGCGTTTGGGTCCCATACCGTTACCGCCAACCCTGCTTTTGAAAACATAGCTGCCATCGAGGCCCCAATCAGCCCGGCGCCAACGATGGCGGGTTTTGAAATAGAAGGTGTACCCATCATGATGTGATCGCCTGCGGCAACTGGTTGAGGGCGCGCGCAATAGCAGATGCGATCGCTGACATTTCTTCGTCATTGATGGTGAAGGCTGGCGATAAAGCGATCACATCGTTCGTCGGCAGTGCGCGCACAAGCACCCCCTCTTGCCTGATGAGAGTGGCTAACCGCGGGCCGGCTTGCGCCTCGGGCGGGAAGTGGCGCCGTCCAGCACGATCAGCGACAAGCTCGATCCCTACCATTAAGCCGTCGCCCCGGACGTTGCCGACATTGGGGTGATCCCCGACAGCGGTCCGCACTTTATTGATAAGGGTTTGGCCACTAGATGCTGCGCGGTCGACCAGTCCTTCACGCTCAACAATGGCAAGGTTCGCAAGGGCCGCGGCCGCCGCCACAGGGTGGCCTGAAGTGGTGAAGCCATGGCCAAAGGCGCCGATAGTGGCGCTTTCTTCTTCCATCAGGGAGCATATCTTTTCACCGATAATGACACCTGACATAGGAACATAACTACTGGTGAGGCCCTTGGCGATGGTGATGAGGTCAGGGGATATGCCAAACCGATGCGCTCCGAACCAATGGCCCAGGCGCCCAAAACCACTGATCACCTCATCGAAGATGAGAAGGATATCATGGGCGTTGAGGACCTCCGCGACAGCGTCATATTAGCCGGTAGGCGGAACAAGAACACCGCCCGTGCCCATCACGGGTTCCGCGATGAAGGCCGCGACTGTGTCGGCGCCCTCTGTCGTGATGAGCGCATCAATTTCTGCGGCATAATCGTCAGCGGTTCGGTCAGGCGCGTGATAAGGGTCTGGCGCGGACACATGGTGCATCATCGGTAGAGGCAGATCGAACAGTCGGTGTACGTTAGGGAGTCCCGTGAGGCTACCGGCAGCGACGGTGACCCCGTGATAGCCGCGGTTGCGGGCGATAATCTTTTTCTTTTTCGGCTTGCCCCGCAAATTATTGTAAAGCCAAACGAGCTTGATCGCTGTGTCGTTGGCATCGGACCCGGAATTACCAAAAAACACCCGCCGCATATTATCCGGCGCTAGACTGATAATGCGATCTGACAACGTTGCCGTGGCTTCGGTCGTGGAGCCGTTGAAGGTTTGGTAGAAGGCGAGCTGTCGCATCTGTGCTGAGACGGCTTCGACAATCTCTTCGCGACCATAACCGACATTGACGCACCACAGCCCCGCTGCGGCGTCGATGAAGCTGTTGCCCTCACTATCGTGAATGGTGACACCTGATGCTTCAGCCAAGATGGAGGGACCAGTCTCCAAAAAGGCCGGAAGTGCCGTGAAGGGGTGCAGATGGCAGTCACTGTCGGCCTTGTGGGCAAAGTTGACAGGCATAGGGCGGCCTCATACCGTGAGAAATCGAGCGATTTTCAGGTCGCGTTTTTTTGTGCTCTACTAATGTGACATGTCAATAAATAGTTCAAGACATTGTAGTGATGAGGTGGGCCGTAAGGCGGTGATTGCGGTGGCGCCGAATGGCGCGCGCTTGATGAAGAGTGATCACGCGAACCTGCCCTTGGGTCCGGTAGAGTTGGCGTGGACGGCGGCTGAATGCCTAGGCCGTGGGGCGTCGATGATCCATGTGCATGTGCGCGATGGGGAGGGGCGCCACCTGTTGGATGCTGATGCGTACCGGGCAGCGACCCAGGCTATTCACGATCAGTGTGGCGATGATTTAGTAATCCAAGTGACGACGGAGGCGGTTGGGCTCTATACGCCTGCGGAGCAGAGGGCCCTGGTGCGCGACCTGCGACCGGAGGCGGCATCACTCGCCCTTCGGGAGCTTGTTCCTAATGCCGACCATGAAAGAGAATTTGCTGATCTTCTCTCCTTTATGGGTCAAGAGAACATTGCACCGCAGCTGATCCTCTATTCAGCCGAGGATGCGATGCGGCTCTCTGACTTAAAAAAGAGGGGCCTTATCCCCTTTGAGACGACACCTGTGTTATTTGTCCTTGGACGGTATGCGACGGATAAAACGGCCCACCCTGTGGAACTTGCTGGCATCCCCCAGTCGGTCATGGATGGCGATTGGATGCTTTGCGCTTTTGGTGCTCACGAAGCGCGGTGCGGGGTTGCTGCCGCCTTGCTGGGAGGAGGGGTACGCATTGGGTTCGAGAATAACACGCTCATGCCGGATGGCACTGTGGCGCCGGGCAATGGGGCATTGGTGGAGGCGGTGACAGCGCCGCTCCGACAGCTTGGTATCCGACCCGCAACGGCGGATGAAGTAAGGCAGTCCTGGTCGCTGTAGATTGCATTCGGTAAGGAGGAGTAGGGAACTGTGACAGTAGACAGACGAAATCTTCTCAAAGGCTGCATTTTGGGTGCGTCAGCGGCGGTTTTTGCGAATGGCCCTGCAAGCGCTCGAACGCAGAATGGGACGAGCTTCGTTTTGATCCACGGCTCTTGGCACGGTGCCTGGTGTTGGGCGAATGTGACGCCGCATCTGATGGGAGCGGGGTATGGGGTGGTGGCGATAGACCTGCCTGGTCACGGGCTGGGCGCAACGTTTCCGCCCTCCTATTTCGAGCGCCCCCTTAATATGGACGATTTCTCAACGGAGGAATCAGTCTTTGCGGACATTCCGTTGAGTGCGTTTACCGCCTCCATTGTCGATGGTGTGCGGACAGCAAAGGCTGGGGGTGCCAAACGCGTGATTCTCGTTAGCCACTCCATGGGCGGGGTGCCCATGACCTTTGCGGCTGAAGAGGTCGCCGACGAGATTGACGGGCTGATTTACATTTCGGCGTGTATGATGCCGCCTGGAAAGCCGTGGGGAGATTATTTTGAGGTACCGACCCAGGCGGACGAAAAGGTCGGCCCCCTTCTCATCGGAGATGCATCCCAGATTGGCTGTGCCAGATTAGATCCACTGTCGGCCGATCCAACCTATCGGGAGGCTTTCAAGGCCGCCCTTGCTGCAGATGTTGACGACGATGTCTTGCAGGCAGCGCTTAACATGATGATCCCCGATGCACCCTTTCAGATGTATTTTGAAGTCCCCCTTCTCACGACAACTGGCTTTGGGGCTCTCAAGCGATCTTTTGTAAAGTGTACAGAGGATTATGCTATTCGTCTGGCAACGCAGGACCTAGCGATTGCCGACCTTGATGCTGCGTTCCCGGATAATCCGACGCGAACGGTCGAGGTGGCATCAAGCCACGAGGTGATGCTGTCAAAGCCAAAAGAGTTGGCGGAGGCGATGATTGGTCTGGCGTAGTCGCGCCCCGTCCTAATCATTGTTGAGTAGCGTTGCGACGGATTGTTCCCCAAAAACGGATAGGGTGTTGTGAAGTGTGTCTGGGTCTGTGTTCCGCAAATGGAGGGCCTGGGCTTCAAGGCCGCGCGCTACAATGATCTCGCGGTCTCGATTTTCCAATCCGGCGATGATCTCCTGGACCGCTTCTTCAACAGGGATACCAGTATCAATGTTGGGATCAGACTGTCCGCGTTGTTCCCCAGAAGCCGTTAGTGCACTCTTTGCGATAGGCGTTTGCACAAATCCGGGAATGATCACGCTTACACTGATATTATGGGGCTTCTCAACTTCACTGCGCAGCGCCTCATAATATCCGCAACAGGCATGTTTTGCTGCGGCATACCCAGTTCGCAAGGGGGCTCCTACCCGTCCGGCCACCGAGCTGGTGATGGCGATATGACCACCGCCGCGCTCGACCATGTGGGGGAGAATTAGCTGCGTCAGCTTCACCGGCGCAAAGAAGTTGATATCCATAAGGTCTTTATAGACCGAGAATGCGGTTTCAACGGCTAGGCTCCGCTGGGTGACGCCGGCATTGTTGACGAGCACATCCACACCGTCTCGCCAAGCGATGGCTTTCTCCAAAACACCGTCGAGTACGGTGTAGTCCGTGGCCTCGAACGGGAGGACAAATGTCTCACTGCTGCATCGGGCCGCTACATCTTCCAGTGCTTTTTGTCGGCGTCCCGACAGAATAACATGCGCGCCGATCTTAGACGCCTGGACCGCCAGTTCAGCACCGATTCCCGATGATGCGCCGGTGATCCACACTGTTTTTCCGTCAAAGCCCATTCTTGCCTCCCAACACCGTCAGCCGCATAGCTCCTACTGTCAATCTGAAATTTTAAATAGTATAATTGAAATGTCAAAGTTCCATCGCTTTCAGAGAGGCAATAGACTATTGCATCGGGTGTTCTGATCGAATGAAGCCGATGCCATAGAGTCTTTGTTTTTCGCGCGTGAGCCAACTGTCGCCGATCCAAAGTGATCGCCCGGCGCGCTAGCAGAATTAGGATGGATTGAGTTCCATTTTTATACCTGACTTAAACATGTTGAACGCCCCAACAGGGTCGTACCCGCCCCAATTTTCGATAATCAGGCCATCTTTCAGTTTGAATGTTGCTAACCCAAATGCGTCAAACTCTTTGCCTGTTTCACGAACCCGATAGCGGCTCTTCGACAGAATTGATGCGTTGCCCGCACCGATAACCACCTCGACTGTTTCGTTTGATATAAATTCTAAGAATGGCGCTGCCGCCATCATGAATGCGGCGTGCCCCTTAAATGTGGACGGCGCCCCAGGATAGGGGGTGTGATTGACATAGTCCGGTGCATAGAATGCAGCAACTGCCTCCATATCGCCGACCTTGAAGGCCGCTAAGAACCTCCCGACAACGTCTTTCGTTTCTTCTAGTGTCATTGATATCTCCACTTGAACAGCACTTGTTAAGAGTGATTTTCATTATCCTATAATGATGTCAATGGTCTGCATGCCGAATTAATCAGCGTCGATCCCATGGAGCGGTGCGAGTGTCATCTAATCTCCATCGAAAAAATCTTTGCTATAACCTTCCGTATGGACTTCACTTATTTTAGCGGAGTGTTCAGTTAGCGCTCATTGAATAATGGTGGGCCCTAACGTGGCTGCCGCGCAATTGTTGGTGATTGACTTCTGCCATACCCGTCGTGCGCTCTGCGATAGAACGCGAAACTATTCGCGGTGCGAAAAACGCTGATATGAATCGACATTTTTATATTTTTGCCGACATTAAATGGCCGTTCCTCCCCCATGGCTTGCTCGCTATAGTTAAGACTTATTCTTAATTGGGGCAGGTGATGAAAGAAACTTTTTTCCGAACAATTTCCTTGGCAGCAATGGCATCCGTTCTCGCAACTGGGGCGGCCGCCCAAACCGGATCGCAGACCGAGAGCGATGAGGACAGCCTTCTCGATGTGATCGTGGTGGAGGCGCAACGGCGAGAAGAGGCGCTGATTGACGTGCCAATTTCTGTGAGCGTTATCGGCGGTGAGACAATCGCCGACGCGCGTCTTGCAGATTTACGCGATTTGTCGCCTCTAACACCGAATTTCAATATTACGTCGCAGGCATCTCGCACAAATCCAAACTTGTTTATGCGGGGCATCGGCGGCATTGCAACGGTCGACCCTGGATCGGTTCAATCGGTCGCGGTTTTTGTCGACGGTGTGTACATACCATTTACATCTGCAGCTCTGTTTGACTTCTTGGATGTCGAGCGGGTTGAGGTCATTAGGGGCCCGCAGGGTACGCTGTTCGGTCGGAACGCAACCAGTGGGGCTGTCAATATCGTCACCAAATCGCCTGGCTCTGAGTTGGGCGGCATCGTTGAAGCTGAGGCTGGGAACCTTGGTCACCTAAAGGGAGCCGGGACACTTAATATTCCGTTTTCAGACTCCAACCAAGGTATTCGATTGTCGGGTCTTTGGAGCAAACGAGATGGATTTATCGATAATGATCTTGGTGATGATCTTACGGCCGAAGAAACCCGCGCTCTGAGGGGGCGGCTTTCTGTCGCGCCTACTAACGAGCTCCAGGTTGACGCAAGTCTAAGCTATGAAGAGATCCGTGACAGCGGCTACGCCTATGTACTCTTGGATGATACGTTTGAGCGCAAGTACAATACGCCACTCGATAGTTTCGATGATCGAAATGTATTCAGCGCAAGTGTTCGGGCACAATACGATTTCGGTGGCTTTAGTGTTACCTCAACCACAGCTTACCAGGACTATGAGTCTGATACTGCCAATCCGCAGGATGTCCTATTCGGCTTTTCATCCCAGGATCTGGGATTTGCTCTAAGCCGAGAAGTGGAGGAGGGCGATAGTTGGTCGCAGGAAGTGTTGGCGCAGTCTAATGGTTCCAATCGTTTGGATTGGACAGCCGGCATATTCCTTTCACGAACAGATGTTCTAATTGATACAGGTTCCCAATTCACATCTGTATCGGAATTCCCGTTCGGGTACGCCACTTTCTCATCTCCGACACAAAATGAAACGGATGTCGCGGCACTCTTCGCGGATTTTACTTATGAAGCAACTGATCGATTGGGTGTGACACTTGGTGGTCGGTATACCAACGAATCATTAGATTGGAATACTTTCAGTGTACTCGATGGTGGTGTCCTAGCGGGCACACAGTTAGAGGATAGTGAGGACTTTGCTGCGTTCACACCACGAGTGGTTGTGGATTACAAGTTCGATAGGGGGGCATCTGCCTACGCGTCGGCAGCTCGCGGATTCAGAGCTGGCGGGTTTACTACGTTTAACGCCGGGGATCCACCGGCGGCTTACGACCCCGAATTTGTGTGGACGTATGAAGTTGGCGCGAAATATCAAAGTGCGGATCAGCAGCTTCTTGTGAGCGGTGCTGTTTTCTACAATGACTGGACCGATCTTCATGTCTTTTATCTTACTGCCGTGAACGGCGTTACGCAGCGGTTGGTGGAAAATGCAGAGAGTGCTCGATCTTACGGGATAGAAGGGGAGTCGAGATGGGAGCCGACAGATCGGGTCGAGTTTGGTGCCTCGCTTGGATGGGTTAATGCTAAGCTGACGGAGGTTATTAACCCCCTTAATGGACAGAGTCTGGAAGATAATCGGGTGCCATTGTCGTCTGAATGGACAGGTGGGGTAAGTGGACAATACACTCACCCAATTACGGCAAATGTTAATCTTCGATTGCGGACGGATCTTACCTATACGGGTCCGTATTTCTTTGACACGTTGAACACGCAACGTCGGGACGCGCTGACATTGCTCAATTTAACTGGGGCTATTGAAACCGAGAAATGGTCCTTCGGTGTTAATGCGCGGAATGTACTGGATGAAGATTATTACCGTTGGCGGTTCAATAGTTCGGGGGGCGATTTTGCAGCCGCTGCCGAACCGATGACGGTAAACGCCTTTGTACGAGGGTCGTTCTGATCAATCGCACGAAAGCGTCCAACGGTGTTATAGCGGCTGTCGCTTGTTTAGCGTTTGCGCAAACCTTGCCAACGGCCTTTGCCATGGGGGCGCTGCCCCTGATTTGGCGGGAGCAGGGATATTCCCTGCTCCAAATTGGCATCTTTCAGACACTCTACTTGCCATGGGTGTTGAAAGCACTTTGGGCGCCGCTCGTGGATCGCGTCAGCGCCAGCGGGAAGACGAGGTTTCGTTTCCTTCTAATGGCGCAGATTTCAGTGAGTCTCGTTTGCTTGGTGCTGGCCAGCTTGCCGCCAGGAGCCGCACTAACGGGGACCTTTGTGGCGATCCTGATCCTTTCCCTTGCTTCGGCGACCGCGGATAATGCTGGCGACGCGGTGACGATCAAACTGACCCCGCGTGATGATAGGACGCGGGTCGACGGATGGCGTGAGGCGGCGGCTCTTCTATCCGGCGCGCTGGGTGCGGGCGGGGGATACACGATTGCGATGACACTCGGTTGGTTTACTGGTGCGGCATTTGTTGCCGTCCTATCGGCATCAGGTGTAATCGCTACAATGATGATCCGCCAGCAGATTTTTGACATGAAGCCCCAGTCGGTTTCCGTGACGCGGTTGGGAAACTCCCTCTTTTTGTCTGCCTTTTTAAGGCCTGGCGGATGGGTGATGTTCGGCGTTATCATTCTAGCATCCGCAGCAAATCGAGTAACCGGTGCAAACCCTCGAATTCTGTTGAGTGATATAGGACTGTCCACCGAGCAACTTGGGATCATCATGGGTGTTTTGGAACCCACTGTAGGGGCCTTGGGCGCGCTCATCGGCGGTGTGTTGGCTGCGTCATTTGGCGTTGCCCGTGTCCTTCCGGCGATGATTGGATTAAAGTCCGTTACCTTGTTTGGGCTGTCGATTGCACTTTACTTATCCCTCTCCAGCCACACTGTGCTCATCTTATTTTTGCTCATGACATTGTGTTTTGCGGCCATTGTCACCTGTTTCGGTGGACTGATTATGCGCTGGAGTCGGCCAGGATCCGAGGCGACGGATGCTGCCAGTTTCTTTACGGCCGCCGCCCTTGTTTGGTTCGTGATGCAGCCACTCTCCGGCTTTCTTGCCGATCAATTCGAGTACGTTGGGTTATTCCTCATATCCGCAGTCCTGGTGCTTCTCGTCAGTGTTTTCATACTACGGCTCCTCAAGGCGACGCCAGAATATGGATAAGGAACATCTTGCGCGTGTGTAAGGGGCCTCTCGAAGGCCTAAGAGTATGGCCCCACCGCGGACGGCTGCCCCGCTCCGCCTGAGCCCCACACACGGTAAAGCAAAGACTTGCGGTGGAGCCGACCGCGATCAGACGGGTCTCGCGGGGTTTTCGCTTATAAGGAGATGTTTACAGGGAAAATTGGCTTTTTTGGGGGCGAGGAGGGCTGTGCTGCGGCGAATGAGTTAGAGGATTCAGGGGGGAGTTTTCCCTGCTAGGTGAAACAGGAAGCTTTTGTCCGAAAGCAGGGAGCGAGTTTGTCCGCAACAATATCAAGTTCGCTTTTCTATCTCCGCGCATTGTCGAGCAGATCATGGCGGGCC
>ERZ1740067.2676-NODE-2676-length-10620-cov-7.776242_pt1 | contig 10620 bp, 9 predicted proteins | sample MGYA00581736_ERZ1740067 | MGnify/ENA primary metagenome ERZ1740067 (study PRJEB43018, sample SAMN04849236) | marine metagenome | isolation source: floating plastic debris | place: Pacific Ocean | collected 2008-08-27 | study: EMG produced TPA metagenomics... | reverse complement strand
GAAATCGCACAACTGAACCTCAGCCTGCCAGCCGCCGCGGTTCAGATGTTTCAGGGCATGCTGCTCTTTTTCCTTCTCGCGGGGGAGTTGTTTTCAAACTACCGGGTGCGCTTCAGGCGACTTGAGGCCGCGTGATGGATCTGTCTTCGATCAACCCGGCTTTGCTCTTGGCCTCCTTCCTCGTGGCCTCAACACCTATCCTGCTAGCGGCTCTGGGAGAGCTCGTCGTGGAACGCTCGGGCGTTCTGAATCTCGGCGTGGAAGGGATGATGATCACCGGGGCCATCTGTGGGTTTGTCATCGCAGTGAATACCGAAAACCCCGCTCTAGGGTTCATCGCAGCCACGCTAGGCGGCGCGGCGCTATCGCTTGTCTTTGCAGCTCTCACGCAATTGGCTTTGGCCAACCAAGTGGCCAGTGGTCTGGCGCTGACGCTCTTCGGCCTCGGGCTCTCTTCGCTGATGGGACAGGGGTATGTCGGGATCAAACCCCCGCCGACGCCCAAGATTGATTTTGGCCCGCTCAGCGACCTGCCATTTATTGGCCCCGTTCTCTTTTCCCACGATCTGATCGTCTATGTCGGGCTTGCTCTGGTCGCGGCGATCTGGGCCACGCTCAAATACACGCGGATAGGCCTGATCTTGCGGGCTGTCGGCGAAAACCACGATGCCGCGCACGCACTGGGCTACAAGGTGGTGCGCGTGCGCGTTGCCGCGATCCTTTTTGGGGGTGCCTGCGCCGGGCTGGGCGGAGCTTACATCAGCCTTGTCCGCGTGCCGCAGTGGACCGATGGTATGACCGCCGGCACGGGTTGGATTGCCCTGGCCCTGGTCGTGTTTGCCAGCTGGAAGGCAGGCCGCGTTCTGATCGGCGCCTGGCTTTTCGGTGGCATCACGGTGCTGCAGCTCAACCTGCAGGCCGCCGGCGTTGCGATTCCAGTCGAATACCTCAATATGTCGCCATACGTGATCACCATCTTGGTGCTTGTCATCATGTCTGCCGACAAAACACGCGCGCCCGCATCATTGGGCCGTATTTTTCATGCCTCGGACTGAGGCGAAACCAACTGGGGAGTTGCCAATGAAGACCTTCAAGACCCTGATCACAAGCGCGGCCCTCGCGCTTGGCCTGGCGGCCACGAGTGCCGCCGCAGACACCACCAAGGTGGGCTTTATCTACGTGGGACCCATCGGCGACGGCGGCTGGACCTACGAACATGACAAAGGCCGTCTCGCAATCGAAGAACACTTCGGCGACGCCGTCGAAACCGTCTATCAGGAAAGCGTTTCCGAGGGCGCAGATGCAGAGCGTGCGATCACTCAAATGGCGCTTCAGGGTGCCGATCTGATTTTCACCACATCTTTTGGTTACATGGATCCGACGATCAATGTCGCCGCCAAGTTCCCGGATGTGAAGTTTGAACACGCCACCGGGTACAAGAGCGCAGATAATGTTTCAAACTACTCCGCACGCTTTTACGAAGGCCGCGCCGTGCAGGGCCACATTGCGGGCAAGATGACCGAAAGCAACATCATCGGCTACATCGCCTCCTACCCCATTCCCGAGGTGATCCGCGGCATCAACTCAGCGTATCTGCACGCGAAAGCCGTGAATCCAGACGTCGAGTTCCGCATCATTTGGGTCTACACATGGTTTGATCCGCAAAAAGAAGCAGACGCGGCCAATGCTCTGATCGAACAAGGCGCGGATGTGGTGCTTCAACACACCGACTCAACCGCACCGCAGGCTGCAGCAGAAGCAGCCGGCGACGTGATTACGTTCGGGCAAGCCTCTGACATGGCCGAATACGGCCCCTTCCCGCGCGTCAGCTCCATCATCGACAACTGGGCGCCCTACTACATCGCGCGCACTCAGGCGGTTGTCGACGGCACTTGGGAAACCGTGCAGACATGGGACGGCATTGACACCGGCATGGTGGAAATTGGCGAGATCACCGATGCCGTGCCTGCTGACGTGAAGGCCGAAGCGCTCGCTATGGTCGAAGCCATGCGGTCGCGCGCGTATCATCCGTTCACTGGACCGATCAACAAACAGGACGGCTCCGCCTGGCTCGGCGAGGGCGAAGTTGCTGATGATGGCACGCTTCTGGGTATGGATTTCTACGTGGAAGGTCTTACCGGCGAAATCCCGAACTGACGACAGAATTTCCAGAACTCCGGAAAACCTCGCCTTGGCGAGGTTTTTCTTTGCCCCGAATTAATGCGGGCTTGATGACCAACTGCCGCCGGACAAAGCGCTTGCGGTGAGCACAGATAAATGAAAACTGCCTCTATGTCTCGAGCGAGAAAACACGTGAAGTGCCCGCATTGCAGCGAATACATCATTTCGGACTGGGACCTCTACAAGAGCCTTTTTTCTACGCGGACATGTGAAAAATGTGGTGGGCGTTACCACCTCAAACTTCCCCTTTATTTTGAGTTTCCCTTAATGACCGTTTGTACGCCACTTTGGTTTTTTTGGATCCTCTTCCCGATGATCCCAGCGTCACCTACCCAACTATTTTATTCACTCGGGTTGGGCTTTGGAGCCAGCGTTACACTCGGCACAATGGTGCTCTTAGCCCTATACGGCGTTGCGTGCGTTCTTTTTGGCCACGCGGTAAAAGCGAAGTACTAGGGAGAGTTCCACCCCGCTGCCGACGGCTCAAAGGAGGGATGAAAATCCATACCACATAGCCTATGCTCAACCCATGACCCGCGACGAGTTCAACACCTACTGCGCGACACTTCCCGGCACCCATCACGTGGTGCAATGGGGCAATGCGGATGTGTGGAAGGTCGGCCCCAAGGTGTTTGCGATTTGCGGCTGGAATGATGGTCGTGACGCGTTCACGTTCAAAGCCTCCGAGTTGGGGTTTGAAGTGCTCAGCGACATGCCCGGTATCCGCCCTGCGCCTTACATGGCCTCACGCGGCCTCAAATGGGTGCAGGTCTATGACACGCCGGGTCTCAGTGATGCGGAACTCAAATCGCATCTCGAGGCATCTTATGACATGGTCAGTGCGAAACTGACCAAAGCGCAGAGAATTGCGGCAGGCCTTTCGCCGAAGACCTAGCCCCCGTTACGCCGAGCGCAGTATCGTGTCTGAAGACCGCACACCGTTGGCCCAGGCCCGCGCCGCCTCTCCAAAGTGGTGGAACAATACCCTACTCACAGGATCAGCTTCCGCATTCCATTCAGGATGCCATTGGACCGACAGGGTAAAACCCGGCGCATCCTTGACATAGATGGCTTCTGGCGTGCCGTCCGGCGCGCGTCCGTCGATGACAATGTCGTCACCCGGCTCAATGATACCCTGTCCGTGCAGTGTGTTCGTCAGCACCTCATCCGCGCCCAAGAGTTTCGCAAAAGGCCCACCGGGCGTCAGGCTAACTGTGTGGCGCAAGGCAAACTTCTCTTCGAGCGTTCCATCGGGCGGCATCCGGTGATTGTCTCTGCCCGGCAGCTCGCGGATTTCTGGATGCAAAGTGCCGCCCATGGCCACGTTCACCTCTTGAAACCCGCGGCAGACGCCAAAAAACGGCTGCCCGCGCTCAACGCATCTGCGGATCAGCGGCAGCGTAATGGCATCCCGCGCGCGATCAAAATCCCCATGCGCTTTGGTCTCGGCCTCGCCATACTCTTCAGGATGGACATTGGGCCGCCCGCCCGTGAGCAAGAACCCGTCGCAGGTGTCCAGCAATTCATCGACAGAAACGTAATCAGGATCAGACGGCACGATGAGAGGCATGCAATTGGCCACGGCGGCGACCGCATTGGAATTCATCGTTCCACCTGCATGCACTGGATACTCGCTGTCCAGCAGGTAACTGTTACCGATAATGCCGATCACGGGCCGGGACATGCATTCCCCTCAAATCTGTTACGCGCCTTAGAGCAATATAGGATCGCCAGACGCAATGAAACAACACTCCGCGCACAGTGAAGCCCGCGTTGATGCGCAAATGACGCCTTGGTGCCTTGCGCGTGAGCATTCTTGTATTACACCAATCGTGATGATCCCGTTTACCTGGAGCCCATAGATGCGCGACGCTGCCCCTCAGCCGATTTACCTCAAAGATTACACGCCATTTGGATATCTGATTGATAAGGCGTCTTTGACATTCAAGCTGCATCCAACGGCAACACGCGTCATCTCACGCATCGCGTTCCGTCCCAATCCTGAGGCATCGGACACGCGGTTCTTCCTGCATGGTGAAGATCTGTCTCTGATATCGGCCAAGCTTGATGGCGCAGAGGTGAGCCCGCGTTTGATCGAAGGCGGCCTTGAATGTGATGTCCCGGAGAGTGCCTTCGTTTGGGAAGCCGAGGTTGAGATCAACCCGGAGGGCAACACTGCGCTCGAGGGTCTCTACATGTCCAACGGCATGTATTGCACCCAATGTGAGGCCGAGGGGTTTCGCAAGATCACATACTATCCTGACCGGCCCGATGTGATGACATGTTTCGACGTGCGCATTGAGGGATCAGAGCCCGTGCTGCTCTCCAACGGAAATCCCGGTGCGTCCGGTAACGGCTTCGCGGAATGGCACGATCCATGGCCCAAGCCCGCCTACCTCTTTGCGCTGGTCGCAGGCGATCTGATCAATCATCCCGGACAGTTCACAACCGCCTCCGGGCGCGACGTGGAGCTCAATGTATGGGTCCGGCCCGGTGATGAGGGCAAATGTGCCTTCGCCATGGAGAGCCTGATCAAGTCGATGAAATGGGATGAAGAGGTTTATGGCCGCGAATACGACCTCGATATTTTCAACATTGTGGCCGTTGACGATTTCAACATGGGCGCGATGGAAAACAAAGGCCTCAACATCTTCAACTCTGCCGCCGTGCTGGCCAGTCCTGACACCTCCACGGACATCAACTTCGAGCGGATCGAGGCGATTATCGCCCACGAATACTTCCACAACTGGACAGGCAATCGCATCACCTGCCGAGACTGGTTTCAGCTCTGCCTGAAAGAGGGTCTGACCGTGTTCCGCGATGGCGAGTTCACATCAGATATGCGCTCTCCCGCAGTGAAACGCATCTCAGACGTGATCGCTTTGCGCGCGCGTCAGTTCCGAGAAGACAATGGCCCACTGGCGCATCCGGTACGCCCCTCCTCCTTTGTCGAAATCAACAACTTCTACACGGCCACCGTTTATGAAAAAGGCGCGGAGCTGATCGGCATGCTCAAGACACTGGTGGGCGACAAGGCCTATTCAGACGCGCTCGATCTTTACTTTGAGCGCCATGACGGTGATGCCGCGACGATTGAGGACTGGCTCAAGGTCTTCGAAGACAAGACCGGCCGCGATCTCAGTCAATTCAAACGCTGGTACGAAGACGCGGGGACACCACGTCTCAAAGTTGAAGAAAACTGGGACGATGGCCGCTTCACCCTGACATTCACTCAGATGACGCCGCCCACACCGGGCCAGACAGAGAAGCTGCCTCGCGTGATCCCGATTTCGGTCGGGTTGATCGGGCCAAATGGGGACGAGGTTGTCGAAACGACTGTTCTGGAAATGACGGAGGCGACACAAAGCTTTCATTTCGACGGGCTGGCGGCGCGGCCAGTGCCCTCGATCCTGCGCGAGTTCTCTGCCCCTGTGATCCTTGAACGCGACAGCACCCATGAAGAGCGCGCCTTCCTTCTGGCCCATGACACCGATCCGTTCAACAAGTGGGAAGCAGGCCGCGCGCTGGCGCGTGACGGGCTGATGGCCATGCTGCGGGATGGGGCCGCGCCAGACAAAAACTACATCGACGCGGTGCACAGCATGGCGCGCGACGAAACGCTGGATCCCGCCTTCCGGGCCCTCGCGCTTGGCCTGCCCAGCGAAGACGAGCTCGCCCAAGCCATGTTCGACAGCGGGCAAACACCCGATCCGTCCGCGATACGGCACGCATTGGACACACTGCGTCAGGCGCGGGCCGAGATCATGCAGGACACCGCACGCGCGCTTTATGACGCGCATCAGGTCACGGCTCCTTACAGTCCGGATGCAGACCAGGCGGGCGCACGGTCCTTGGCCAATGTAGCGTTGGGCATCCTCAACAGGGTCGACGGCGGAGCGCAGGCCCAAGCGCAGTTTGACGCCGCAGACAACATGACACAGCAACTGGCAGCCTTCGGATGCCTTTTGCAGGCGGGTCAGGGCGATGCGGCCTCAAAAGCGTTCTATGACCAATGGCGCCATGACCGTCTTGTCGTCGACAAATGGTTCATGATGCAGGTTGCCAATGCAGAGCCGGATGATACGGCGACCACGGCACAGGCGCTGACAGATCACCCCGATTTCACCATCCGCAATCCCAACCGCTTCCGCGCTGTCATGGGCGCGCTTGTGATGAACCCGGCAGGCTTTCATGATCCGTCAGGCCAGGGCTACAAAGTGCTGACAGACTGGCTGATGAAACTCGACCCGCTGAACCCGCAAACCACAGCACGCATGTGTTCGGCCTTTGAGACTTGGCGACGCTACGACAGTGATCGCCAGGCGCTGATCAGCGCAGAGCTTGACCGGATCCTGTCGCTGACCGGGCTCAGCCGCGACACCCGCGAAATGGTCAGTCGCATACGCGACGCCTGAGACATCACGAGACACGACCGGAGGGAGCGGCGAGTGCGCGCTCCTATTCTCCGCTTACAATAATTAGACTGGGTCGTAACTTCGGCCTCATTCGAAGAGCCGGTTGCGGCCCATCTTTAGGTCGCAGTTTGGGGCGAACTGATGACAGCGCCGTGCAATAGGGTTGGGCCCGTGTCCAGGCCTGCATGTCCGAGCGTTTGCGGCCATTCACCAGAGGTCCCCAATCCGCAGCAACGCCTTTGCCACGGCGCGAAACAACGCCGTCCCTGCGGACGGTCTTGGCCATGATCCGGATGCCACAACTAAGATTGGACGGCCCGTGCTGCAGCGCGGCTCCACTGCGGGCACGGCATCCGTAGCCACGCGCCGTCGCGGGTAGGATCTGCAAAAGCCCGTACCAGCGGCCGCCACCCCCCACGACCTGAGGCCGATAGGTGCTTTCGTGCTTGGCCAGCGTTGACAAAAAACCCACCCAGAACGCCCGGCGCCCTTTGTCTGACGCGGTGGAATATGCCGGGCACCACTCGGCGATGTCGCGCGGCACCGTGCTCACCAAAGGGGTTCCATGCGCTTTCAGAGCTGAGATGGCGCTGCGCGTCCAAAGGTCCGTGCCTTTGAGGTGTGACCAACGCGTATTGGGAATGTGGCCTTCTCTGACAAGCGGCTTAACACCAATAGCCTCCCCATCCTGCGCAGAAACAGCAAGCGAAAAACTAAGCAAAATCATACAAATAGTCATAATTTTCACGAAAATTTCGCAAAAATGCACTCTATACCACACCATAAGCCGTCGCATGATTTCCCCGGCTTCTCCCCCCCGTCGCCAAAATTTTGGCGGATTGATCCGACAAGACGGTCCTTCAGACCTAAGATCGGACGCAGTATGTTCAATTCTCGTAATCAGTCAAAACCTTCGTCGCGAGGTACGCACGAAGCGCGGCCGACCTCGCAAGGTCATGACACCAATCAAATCTCCAAGCTGCGTCGGATCATCTCCAAACCGCCTCGTCCAAAGGGAAGCAACCGGGTGATGTCGGATCGCGAAATCGATGCGCTGACCAAACGGGTGATCCTGCCCACGCTGCCGGTTTCCGACGAAGAAATGGCCCGCGCCACGCATCAGGACCGCGGCCAAAAGCTGGCCAGGCAGGACCGTTGGGATGACCTGGCCGCGCGGATCAAATACGCCGATGAAACGCGTCTTGCCACCCCCGGGGGCGAGACAGCCTCGCTGCTTTTGGCATTTGGCGCGCGCAGCGATGTGGTCTCGGCGGCCGAGGATGCTTTGCATGACGGCACCGTGCCGGATCAAAGCGGCATCAATGCGTTGGAAGACGTGCTATTGGAAGAAGAAGACGATTACGCCTACGCCCTCGTTGTGGCTTTGGCGCATCTCGATATTGCGTGGGCATGGCATTGCATCCGATTTGACGAGGCCCCCGATGAGGCTCTGACCCATGGGCATCGTCACCTCACGCGGGCCGAACAAATCCTGAGCGCCTTCGACGGCAAACAGCTCAACGCGCCGTCTATCCTGGCCGCGCAATGCGCCCTTCATGCCACCAGTGAAAAGCGTGGGCTCTTGGTCGGTGAAGACTACGCCGGTCTTATCGGCCTTGATCCTGATGGTCATTCCCACATGCGGGCGCTTGGACGCTACATGTCACGGATCTTGCGATATCATCCAAATGCCCTCGAAGTGGCAGCACGTAAAACCGCATCTCAGACCGATGCAATTTGGCAGGCGGGTGGCTACACTTGGGTGTATTTTGACGCGTTGATGGCGGAACCTTCTGCGATCACCTTGCTCGATCCCGACTTCTTTGTCGAAGGCATGGAAAACATCATCCAACGTCTCAATGACCAGCACATCATCAATCAGTTTGCCGCCTTTTGTGCCATCGCCATGGCGCCGAAAAAGGCCGATCACGGCGTGGAGGCCAACGCGCAAACGCGGCTTCAATTGCACGAATGCCTTGATTGGCTCGTGGCAGACCACCTGCAAGAGCTGCATCCCCTGATCTGGTCGCAAACCCTGCTGGCCCCCGCGCAGGTGCCCGCGCTGCCATCGCGCCGCGCGCTTGTCGTGAAGGGGCGCCAGACCGCCCTGCGCATCATTGCAGCGCGTTTCGCCGACGAGATTGCCGATGGCAGCTCCTTGGCGTTTTCGCCACATGGGATGTACCGTTTGCCCGCCATCTGAAGCATCTACAATTTTTTGGTCGGCAAAGCACTCCTTTTGGGGTTATCTGAGCTGTGAAGAATGAACGGCCCAAGCATGCCATCCGCAGCCAGGCAGCTCTCAGGCACGCAGGAGGCGACACAGTGCTGGAACTCGATCACCTGATCATTTCAACGACGGACCTTGAGACGGGCGCGAACGCCATCTCAGAAAAACTGGGCGCACCTCTTGAGGAGGGCGGCAAGCATTCGAGCTTTGGCACCCATAGCCGGCTTTTGTCTTTGGGCCCTGAAAGCTATCTCGAAGTGATCGCGATTGATCCGAATGCAAAAACGCCACGCCGGTCCCGATGGTTTGACCTCGACCGGTTTGAGGGGCCGGCGCGGTTGACCAATTGGGTGGTGCGCGCGAAAGATCTTTCGAACCTCATGTCGATGGGGGCCGCAGGACCGGGCTCTCCCGTCGCCACCAGTCGCGAGGGCATGCGGTGGACGATGGTTGTGCCGGATGACGGGATGTTGCCACTCGACGGCATCGCCCCTGCCTTGATGGAGTGGCGTGGCGAAAAACATCCATGCCAGATCCTGCCGGATCACGGCGTGCGGCTTGCCACGCTGCAGCTCTCGCATCCTGACGTGAACCAGAGCTATCTGCCTGACGATGACCGCGTCCAGACACGCAAGAGCGCCTATGAGATCTCCGCGACGTTTGAAACGCCGTCGGGACAGGTCACGTTGTAGCCTCTGCTCCGACGGGTCAGCATCGGCGTCACATTGCGGAGATTTTCAAATCTTGCGCGCCAAGGCTTTAAAATAAAACGCACATCTCGTGATTGCAACACAGAGAGAGACGTTTGGTTGACTCTCTTACAACGACGTCAATTGGCGGGTGGCGCCTCAGGTGTGTCAAAAATCCACGGCCGCTCGCCCACCATTTGTTTTTCATAGGCCTCAATGTGACCCAGCTTTTCCAGGGTCAGGCCGATGTCATCGAGGCCCTGCAGAAGGCAATTGCGTTTGAAGGATTCCACCTCGAAGGGAACCTCTTGACCGTCTGACGTGGTGATCAGGTTGGCCTCCAGATCCACCGTCATAATGGCATTGGCACCGCGCTCGGCGTTTTCCATCAAAATATCGACCTGTTCTTGCGGCAGGGTGATCGGAAGGATGCCGTTCTTGAAGCAGTTGTTGAAAAAGATGTCGGCAAAGCTGGTGGACACAACCACGCGAATGCCGAAATCCTTGATCGCCCAGGGGGCGTGTTCGCGGCTCGATCCGCAGCCGAAATTATCGCCTGCAATCAAAATCTTGGCATTGCGATAGGCCGGGCGGTTGAGCACGAAATCTTCGATCTCGTTGCCTTCGGGATCATAGCGCATTTCCGAGAACGCATGCACACCAAGACCCGACCGTTTGATCGTTTTCAGAAACTGCTTCGGAATGATCATATCGGTGTCGATATTGATCAGCGGCATCGGGGCCGCGACGCCGGATATTTTGGTCAGTTTGTCCATAAAACAAAGCCCTTTTCGCCGAAGCCTGCGCTTAGATTTGCAAGTGATTTAGACAAATATCGGCAGAATGCCAAGCATGCGTGTCTGCACTCTTGTCGGCCTGGGCCTGCTCACCTAAACCAAAGCGTGAGACGAGATCGGAGCGCGACCATGCTGGACCTGACCTATGAAACCCCGAAACCCAAGGTAATCGCGGGCGCCAAGCACGACTGGGAACTGGTGATCGGGATGGAGGTTCACGCGCAGGTGGCCTCGAACGCGAAACTGTTTTCGGGGGCCTCAACCGCCTTTGGGGCAGAGCCCAATTCGAACGTGTCTTTCGTGGATGC
>ERZ1740067.2675-NODE-2675-length-10621-cov-5.209161_pt1 | contig 10621 bp, 11 predicted proteins | sample MGYA00581736_ERZ1740067 | MGnify/ENA primary metagenome ERZ1740067 (study PRJEB43018, sample SAMN04849236) | marine metagenome | isolation source: floating plastic debris | place: Pacific Ocean | collected 2008-08-27 | study: EMG produced TPA metagenomics... | reverse complement strand
GGGTAGACGCGCTATTGCATCGATGCGAGCGACTGGCCTTCTTCGACAATTCGCAATCCCGCTTGGGGCGCATCTCCACGTGCAAGGCGGGCGATGGCATCAAGGACCACATCGGGACGCGCATAGTGAGGCATATGACCCGTGCCACGCAGCCTGATGAGCTCTGACCCGCTAACGGCCGCATGAAGCGGCTCTGAATGGATGGCAAATCCAACCGAGCGGTCACCCCCGCCATGGATAATGATCGTCGGGACCTTAACTTCCGCGTAACGCTGAGACTGACGCACCAGGGCTGATTTGAGATTGCTCACATCCACCGAGTTGTTCCTGAAATTGCCCGGACGGAACAGCAGATCAAGCCCGATGGCCTCGGAAAACCCGTCCGGTGCAACATCAGGATAAAAGTTACCCACAACACCTGGCTCCTTGAGTTGTTGTCCTGCCGGCACCATCAAGGTCCGGAGAAAAAATCCACCTGCGATCGGCGTCTGGACGATGCCGTGATACCAGGCAACACCGCCGGTCCACGGATAGGTCGCACCGGCAAGCGGCACCAACCCCTTGAGGTCCTCAGGGTGATTAAGCGCATAGGCCATTGCGACCGCGCCACCCCAGGAATGCCCGAGCAGGACATGGTCACCGACGCCGAGTTGTTTTAGTGCGCCATTGATGAGCCGCGCCTGGACCGCCGGGTCATGGACGTCCTCCAGTGGGCCTCGCTCGCTCCAGCCATGCCCGGGTCGATCAAAAGCAATCACACGATGATCTTTGGCGATGTCATCAAGAATCGAGTTTGCGAAGTCCCGCATATTCCCGCTGGCGCCATGCACCAGCACGACAGGTACGCCGTCGCCCTGATCCACATAGTGGAGCTTTGTGCCTTCAACTTCCACAAACTTGCCCAGCGGCGGAAAGCGACCTTCAGTATGCGAGGAAAACCAGAGCGTGTAGGCATAAAGTCCGCCAAAAACCGCCACGAAAAGAAAAAGCACGGTGCCCATAAGCCGTCCCATGATGACCCCAAGAAAAGAAAAGTGTGTGACTGTCCGGGTTCAGACCATCCCGGCTGATGAGTTGTCCTAGATGCCGCGTCCTTCGACTTCAACCGTAAGCCGCTCAACGGCGACCTTGGCGTCTTCGAGCTGCGGGTTGATTTCGAAAGCGGCACGGTATGCACCAAGTGCAGGCTCCTTGCGATCGAGGTCATCCAGCATGGCCGCAAGCCCCATCAAGGCAGCCCAGTGACGCGGCTCACGCGCCAGCACCTGCGTGACATCGGCAATTGCCGCGTCATAGTCGTTGATCACATAGTAGAGGGTGGCGCGCTTGTTCCATGCTTCCGCATAGTCAGGCTCAATCTCAATGGCCTTGGAAAACATGTCGAGCGCAATGGCATATTCCTGGGCTTCAAGTGCCTGAAGCCCCCGCGACATAATGAGATCTATCGTCGCGCTACCTGAGTTGGACCATTCTCTCCAGATTTCATTCTCGATCAGGGCCGCTTCCGCTGGGCTTTCAGCCGCAGCCAGTTGGCCGAACAACCGGTCCAACTCCGTGGAAGAAGCCGCAAAAGCCATCCCCGCCCCAAAGAGGAGCGTGATTGCCGCTGCATGGATCAGTGGTCTAACAGATTTCATGCCTCAGTATATGGGCCTGGCCTGGCACTTGGCGAGCACCGGTTGGACAACATGCTGTGAGCGGTCAGGCGTTGAGATCTTCCCGCCGAACACCATCGAATTCCGTGATGAAATCCGCCCCATAGGCATTTGACGGCGTCTGAAACCCTGGCTTCACATTACCCGCAGCCGCACGCCGGGCAATTTCCAGTCCGGTTTCTGCTGTAAGTGTGTAGCCTTCGGGCGTCTCAAGGCGGGTACGCACAGTGTTGCCAGCGCCATCAGTCGCTTCGCCAATGAGCGTCGTATGCGAGGCGGCCCGCTGCTCATCTGTGGGCCCTTCGGGTAGACGTTCCACCTGCTTCTTCAAGAACCGTTGCACCGGCCCCGTGCCCATCACCCACCTTGCGGCAGACCCCAGGCCCGCCATCCGCTCCATATCCTTGCTGGCTTCAAAGTAGATAGTAATGTCGGGGATAGCGGTTGAGTGATAGGCCGTGGAGACATCGCCCCACCCCACCGCAATCGAATTGCTGGGGCCTTTGCCATAATCGACCGTCCGCCTGGGTGGTTTGTTGAGCGAGATGATCTTCTCGCCTCTGCGCACCCGCGTGCCGGTGGAGATACTTTCAACCATCGTTTTCGCGGTGCCGTGGGACATGTTGCCCATGCCCGCAATCCCCATCTCAAGGCGTTCGGCCTCTGGCTGGCGGCGTTTCATGTGGGCCGCCAGACAGTCACTTGGCACCACATCAAATCCCACACCCGGCAAGACCATGATGCCGGCTTTGCGCGCCTCATCATCCCGCGCTGCGCAGGCTTCAAACACGTCTATTTCGCCGGTGATATCGAGATAGTGCGTTTTGGTGCGGATACAGGCGTCAAGCATCGGCTTCGACGTCGCGGAAAATGGGCCGGCGATATGCAATACCGCGTCCACCTTTTCCAGCGCCTTGTCGAGGGCGTTGGGCCGATCAAGGGACAAAGCGGCCCATTCAAGACCCAGCGGTTCAGCAATAGCCTGCACTTTAGGCGCGTTGCGGCCGGCCAGTATCGGCTTGAGGCCCTTTTGTGCGGCCACGCGCGCTGTCAGCTTGCCGGTATAACCCGTCGCCCCATAGATCATGAATGTACCGGACATGTTTCCCCTACCCCACATAGCGGGCCGCGCCAGGGTTGCCTGACGCCAGTCCGCAAATTTTTGATGACGCAATCGTGACGCGTTCGGCCCAAGCGAGCAAGAGACCTGGCCCCCATCACTACTCTAAAGCAGGTCGTATTCGCTCAGTCGGTCGCGCAGATGCTCAGCTGAGAGGAACTGGTGCCCGACCATACCGGCCTTGGTTGCAGCTTCGGCATTGGTTGCCAGATCATCCACAAACAGCGCTTCGCCGGGCGCAAGGCCAAACTGTTCCAATGCCAAAGCGTAGATGGCTGGATCGGGCTTTCTGAGTTGAACCTGACCGGACACGACAATGCTGCGGAAGTGATCCAGAAATGCATAATTGTCGATAGTGGGATGCGCTGGCGGCCATGTCTGGGCAGGCCAGTTGGTTAGTGCAAAAACCGGGACCTGATGGGCCACAAGTTCCTCAAGGACTGCCACCGTTTCCGGGATAGGGCCCATGACGGCCTTCTGCCAGTCAGTCGCCATGGCATCGAGCGCCGCAGCGAAGTGCGGATAGTCGCGCTTGTAGGGCGCCAGCGTTTCTTCGAATGGCGCAAGCGTATCATGACAGGCATGATGGGCGCGCCAGAACACCTCCGCCAGGAAGGCTTCCAACACGCCACGGGTGGCAAAATGCTGCTGAAAAATGAGGCGCGGGTCCCAGTCAATCAGGACGCCGCCGAGGTCAAAAACAACCGCTTTCACGCTTCCTGTCTCTTGAGACATGAGCGTGCGGCCCGTTAGCCCTGACGGGCTTTGAACCGCGGGTTGACCTTGTTAATGACGTAAAGGCGGCCCTTGCGGCGCACGATACGGCAGTTTTTGTCGCGCTTGGCCAGCGACTTGAGCGAATTGCGGACTTTCATCGGATCGGATCGCTTGTATCTCGGCGCCGAATGACCGGCTGCCCATGAAAACGGAAAGGCCAGGGTTTCCCGGCCAATTGGGCGCGGAAAATAGCAGTCCCGCCCTTGTTGTCAACCACCTGCACCAAGACTCTGATCACACGGTTCAGTAAGGCAGATGGGTGCCCGAAACGCCCGCTTCCGGCCTAGCATGCCCGGCACCCTTCCGCTAAAGATGACGCCCAGTCAGGAATTATGGCCGCATATCCCTTATGGGAGCATATGCGCCGAAGGTGAGTTTCAGCCCCATGAGCTACGAAGAGCGTCCTCAAAACGCCAACAAGCCCGAAGGTCCACCTTCCAATGCGCCGCTCGAGGAGCCGCTGATCGAAATCAAGGACCCGCCCCTATGGTTCAACCGGGCATTGGCCGCACCGCGCGAAAGCAGTCACGTCACGGTGGACGGCACACCGATCCACTACCTGCTCTGGGGTGCGCCCAGGGAAGGCGAAGCTCCCAAGCCGGGCATCGTGTTCGTCCACGGCAACGGGGCCCACGCCATGTGGTTCGCCCACATCGCGCCTTTCCTGTCCGAGCAGTTCCAGGTTGCCTCTATGGATCTGGGTGGCATGGGAGAAAGCGGCTGGCGACCGGACCGCTACACCCGTGAGAGCTACGCCAAGGAAATCATCTCTGTCGTGCGCGACGCCAAGATGGCACCGGGCTATGTCGTCGGCCACTCCTTCGGCGGCTTCGTCTCGCTGATCGCGGCCTCGACCTATGGCGAGGAACTGGGCGGTTACATTCAGGTCGACTTCGGCGTCCGCCCGCATGGCGAACATGAAGAATGGTTCAAGGACAATCCGCCACCCCGCCCAACGCGCGTATACCCGGACTATGAAACGGCTCTGGGTCGCTTCCGCCTGGCACCGGATCAGCCGCTGGCCAACCGCTTCATCTTTAATTTCATCGCCAAGGAAAGCCTGCGCGAAGCGAAGGCGGAGCCGGACGCTCTTGGTCGCACATCAGAAGCAGAAGGCTGGACCTGGAAGTTCGACCCGAAAATCTTCTACGGCCTTGTGCTCGGCGCTGATCTCAATGAGCGCTTTCAGGAAATGGCCTGCCGCAAGGCTGTCATCATGGGTGCACTGTCCTGGAACGGCCAGAAGGACGTGATGGACCACCACCGCAAGATCGGTGGCACCTCAACCCCCGTCTTCGCCATCCCCGAAGCCCGCCACCACGTCATGCTCGACCAGCCCCACGCCTTCACTATGGCTGTTCAGGGCCTCATCACGGCATGGGAGGCAGAGCGGACGGACTAACGGGCATCCAGCGACGTATCCAAAAAACTGCCCGTTACGGTCACATTGCCACCATGTGAATAGGTAACGCTTTTGGTAAATTCGCTTCCAGTTCTGACAGTGAAGTAAATCGGCCCTCCGGATTGGTACTGGTTGATGATCGCCGACGTCCGCTGTGATCGGTCACCAACTCTTTCCGGATTGGATGCAATCAGCAGATACCGCTCGCCCGCGTTGATTCTGGCGCTCGCTGTCAACTTGGGGCCACGAAACAGATACTTTTCTTCCGGAAGCTGCCGGAGCGGAATTCCATCAGCATCAAGAATGGTAAGTTGTGGAGCAAACAGCCCGGTTGAGCTTGGTACAGCCGACACACGTATGGAAAATGCCGCGTCAACTTCTGGAAGCCGCACCAGCTCAAACAGACTGCGAACGCTCTCACCGGTTTCCAGGCAGGGGCTTGCACCGGACACAAGAAACTCAAGCGGTGTCGCTTCGCCGTCGCTAACAACAAGCGCTTTTGCAGCACCCAGGTCCGGCTCGGTCAGACAACCTACCTGCGCTACCGACAGAATAGGTGCCGGGCCTCTGTCCTGAGCGCAAGCAGACACAATGAAAGACAAAAATCCGACAATGAAGAACCTGACAAGTTTTGAGCTCGCGTTCATCATCTCAGAAGCTTCCCAACAGTGTTGGATGCTTCTGTGACAGCGACACGAACACCTTCTGCAGACCGTTCACTATTGCTCTCAAGCCCAGAAAAGTCAGCATACTGAAAGGAAGGATCAGCAGATATTGTGACCGTATCGTCGTTGCGGTCGGTCAGCCGATTATATGCGACGTCCTCGCGCATCAAGACCGTTTTGTCGCTCGCCCGAACTAGACGTGTCTTCATCATGGCAAATGGCCGCCATGGAGAGCTGCTCCCGATGCCGGCGGACGCGTATCCATAAGCTGGCATCACCACATCGAGATAGGCATCGACCGGCTCAGTCGATGGATATGTGGAGACAAAATCACGTTTGCTGGACCGTGCCGCTTCGACGAGTACAACTTCGTATCCCTGCTCTTCAAGCGCCGCTACAAGCCTGCCTTCCACTTCCTGCCGGATGTAAAACTTGTTGCTTGTCAAAACGCTGTTGAGACTGTTGGCTCTTGCACTCGCCATACTAGCATCAATGATCGCGCCCAGCAGACCGAAGCTCTGCCCGACAGTTGTAGCAAGAAGCGCCGTCGGCTCATTGGGAATCGAGGGTGACAGTAGCCCGATCTTTTTGATCGGCTGAGCTGTCGACTGTTCAAATGGAACCGATTGATAGGTGGCACACCCGGCCAGAAAAAGGAAAAGTCCAATAGCAAGAAAACGACGCATAACACCCCCATAATCGCGCAGTACGCAAAGCAAATCCCAGTTGTGCTGCATATTGGGGACAAGGAAAAACGACGAACAACCCATCAGTTTTAGGGGATTTGCATTCGCTGGTTAGGTGTTGCAAGGACACAACAAAATGCGCTCATAGGTTGTTGTTCGAGGTTATCCCTTCGGCACTATGTCCCCGTCCGGGTCATCTTCGTCATCGTCATATCCGGCGCGTACGGAAGAAACGAGGGGGTGTAGAAGAATGAAGATGCCCATGATCGCCATCAGACATGCGGCAAGGATGAAGGGTGCCTGGGGCATGATCTGGTAGAGTGGCAAGGCAACAAACGGATTGACCACATGTCCCATCGCAGCGGTTGAGCCGATGTACCCTGCAATAGACCCCTGTTCATCCGGCTGCACGCTCAAGGATGCCGCTGCCGACAGGCCGGGGCGCAGCAGACCAAAGCCAAGACCCGAAGCTACAAGCGCCATCACCAACGTCGCGTAGTTGCCGCCGGTGATCATCAGGCCAAAGGCGATGAGCATGATCACCGTCCCACCCCGCAGCATGGTCTGAACCGACAAATTCATCCGCTGGATCAAGACCAGCTGTGCAAAGAGCGTGGACATGGCCATGGCCATCATGCCAACGCCGACCATTTGGGCCGCATCTTCCACGCTCAGCGACAACGTATCCTGGAAGTAAAACGCTGACACCTGCACGACGATGGATTGCCCCATCGCCATCAGGACGCCGACCACAAGGAACGGCCAGACGCGCGAGTCTTTGATTTTCAGCCGGCTCTTCTTGTCCTGCCGCTCTCTTGGACGCGTGCGCTCCGGCAACAGAATCCAGATCGCCAGTGCGCTGGCAAAGGCCAGTGAGCCCACCACGAAAAAGGGTGCAAGCAAACCGAAGACAATCAGCGCCGCCGCAACACCGGGCCCGATGACAGTCCCCATTCCGAAAGCCGCCCCAATGGTAGCAACACCGGACGCTCTTTCAGCGCGCGTCGTGCGGTCCGCCACGTAAGCCTGGCTAGCCGGCATGGTACCCGACCCGAAAGCACCGAAGATTGCCCGCACGCCCACAAGCAGCGGAAACAGGAGCGCCAGTCCCACCATCCCCTCCATGCCCATCCAGATGAAAACGGCAAAGCCAATGGTTGAGGTACCAAATCCGCACAAGCCGATCAGCATGATCGGCTTGCGGCCCCATACATCGCTGGTCCGCCCCCAGAACGGGCTGGTGACCACCCACAACAATGCGGAAAGGGAAAAAATCGCCCCCACCTGCACTTCGGTCAGGCCAAGATCTCGCGCCACAGGCGGCAACACGGCAAAGAACAGGGACTGCCCCATGCCCAGGCACAATAGGCAGAAGAACAGAATGCCGAACGCACGCTTGCGCTCGTCCGCCGTCGTTTGCTGCAGCGCAGACGCTGTTTCTTGGTCGTTGTTTGAGGTCATCAGCCTTGCCGAATGGGTCCGCCTACATAGCTCACGTCACATGGACCGGTCCATATAGGCAGCCGAATGGCAGTTATTCGTGGCAGTGGTCTAATCGATGCAAACAACAAATGAGACACGATGATGAGTGCGCCCTTCCTGATTTTCGGTGCGACCGGCGGTGTGGGGTCGGCACTGGCCTCCAAACTCAGCGGCAAGAATTTCCCTCTGGTCCTGAGCGGTAGGAATGACGCTGCTCTCTCAGAGCTTGCAGACAGCCTGTCAGCTAAAGCCATCGTCGGCGATGTCACCAGTGAAGACGACCTGTCAGGCATCGTTGATGGTGCCGTCACGGATGAGGGCCTTGCAGGACTTGCCTTCTGTGTCGGCTCTATTGACCTCAAGCCGCTGCGCCGCGTGTCTGCCGATGACCTGACGGCTGCCTTTCAGCTCAATGCTGTTTCAGCTGCCCTTGCCATCCAGAAAGCTGTCCCGGCGTTGAAAAAGGCAAAAGGCTCTGTTGTGCTCTTCTCGACAATCGCGGTCGAACAAGGCTTCACGAACCACGCCATCGTATCAGCCGCCAAGGGCGCCGTTGAAGGCCTTTGTCGCGCCCTCGCGGCCGATCTGGCACCAGACGTCAGAGTGAACGTCGTAGCTCCCAGCCTGATGGACACGCAGCTTGCCGCTCCCATCACCCAGTCGGAGGCCATGGCCCAGGGTATCGCAAAACTGCATCCCATCCCCCGTCTTGGCGAAGCCGATGACGCGGCAGCGCTGGCGGCCTTTCTACTGTCAGACGAGAGCCCATGGATCACCGGACAAATCATGCGGGTGGACGGCGGCCGCAGCCACCTGCGCACAAAAGGTTAGGTTTGCCTGATGGGGGCTCTCCGGCTGATTCTCGGCGATCAACTCAGCCCGGCGATCTCGTCCCTGGCTGATACCGACCGTGACGTCGACGTCATTCTGTTGGCCGAGGTGATGGACGAATGCACCTATGTAAAGCACCACAAGAAGAAGATCGTTTTTGTCCTGTCAGCCATGCGCCACTTTGCTCAGGAGCTAGAGGCTGAAGGCTATCATGTTGACTACGTGAAACTCACCGATGACGGCAATACCGGTACCCTGAAAGGCGAAGTGGAACGCGCACTCAAGCGGCACAAAGCCAACCGGCTCATCATCACCCGTCCCGGCGAGTACCGTTTGGCCGAAGACATGGAGAGCTGGTCCGCAGACCTTGGTGTCGAGCTGACGCCGTGCGACGACGACCGCTTTCTTTGCGCCCTCGATGACTTCAACCGGTGGGCCGACGGGCGCAAGGAATTGCGCATGGAGTACTTCTACAGGGAGATGCGCCGCAAGACCTCGTTTCTGATGGATGAGGACGGCAAACCTGAAAGCGGCCAGTGGAACTTCGACAAGGACAACCGCAAACCCATCAAGGGCGATCTCGACTTTCCCGGTCCCTCGCAGTTCACACCCGACGACATAACCAAGGATGTCATCAAGCTAGTGGATACCGAGTTTGCGGATCACTTCGGCAGCACGGATGACTTTACCCTGGCCGTGACCCGGTCGCAGGCCGAGCATGCGTTCCGACGGTTTGTCAGCCACGCCCTCCCCCGCTTCGGCGACTATCAGGATGCGATGACGGACAGGGATCCGCATCTTTTCCACAGTGTGATCTCAACCTATCTGAATGCAGGGCTGCTGGATGCACAAGCGCTGGGTGCCGCCGCTGAGAACGCCTATGAGGAGGGCGAGGCTCCCCTCAATGCGGTTGAAGGTTTCATCCGGCAGATCATCGGGTGGCGCGAATTTGTTCGTGGTGTCTATTGGCGGGAAATGCCCGACTACAAGACCCGCAACACACTGGAAGCAAACACAAAGCTGCCGGACTTCTACTGGACCGGCGACACAAAGATGGGCTGCATGGCGCAGGCCATCGGGCAGACCCGCGATCATGCCTATGCCCACCACATTCAGCGGTTGATGGTCACCGGCAACTTTGCACTCATCGCCGGCCTCGATCCGGATGCCGTCAATGACTGGTACATGAGAGTTTATTCAGATGCCTATGAGTGGGTCGAATTGCCCAACACCCATGGCATGGCCATCTGGGCAGACGGCGGCGTTGTCGGATCAAAACCCTATGCAGCAAGCGGCAAATACATCGACCGCATGTCGGACCATTGTGCGGACTGTACCTACAACGTCAAAGAGCAAGTGGGCGACGATGCTTGCCCGTTCAATGCCCTGTACTGGGATTTTCTGGCCCGCCATGAACAGCGGTTCAAAAACAATGGACGCATGAGCCTGGTGATGAAGTCACTAGAGCGTATGGACACGGATAAGCTCAACGCAACGCGCAAGCGAGCCAAAGACATTCAGGCAAACCTGGACGCGCTCTAGGGAGTCGCATCAGATCTTTTCGTTTGTGACCGCTGGCTGCGGCATCTGCTGGAACAATACCGCACCTCGTCCCATACCTGCGCCCATTTGCGGCGCCACATGAACGGACGGCCGCATACGACACATGTCTTTGTCGGAAGATCGCCCTTCTTGCGCATGTCATAGAATGTGGAGCACCGCGGGCCGTGGGCAAGCAGGTCCACTCATGCAGGTCAGGCAGCGACCGTCAGAGGCATACGGTGCTTCTGGTACATGGACTTCACCCAGTTCGCACCGGGGTGGTCCGCAAACTGATCCAGAAACGCTTTAACGCGGGGAACCACGGGCACAGGCTTTTGCATGTCAGGGTGCGAGACCTCCACCGACGGCGCGAGAATGGCCGCGGCCGTGAGATCCGCGATCGAGAACTGGTTCCCGGCCAGATAGCCCGTTGCAGCTGACTTCTCGGCCACAAAGTCGAA
>ERZ1740067.2674-NODE-2674-length-10621-cov-7.335037_pt1 | contig 10621 bp, 8 predicted proteins | sample MGYA00581736_ERZ1740067 | MGnify/ENA primary metagenome ERZ1740067 (study PRJEB43018, sample SAMN04849236) | marine metagenome | isolation source: floating plastic debris | place: Pacific Ocean | collected 2008-08-27 | study: EMG produced TPA metagenomics... | reverse complement strand
GTAACGGTAAGTAGGGTGCGTCCGTCCGTTGTCAAGTTGTGGATTGACAAACATAACGCCCCTTATGTGTTGACGAAACCTTTACATCATTCACAACGATTGATTAAAGAATATGAAGATGGGAGTATTGAAATTACTTTTCTTGTCAAACCTAACTTTGAGTTGGAACGTTTGCTCTTGGGTTTTGGAGAATCCATGGAGGTGTTAAAACCAGAAAAATTGAGAAACCGAATTGCTGAGAAATTGAGGAATGCTGCACTGAAATATGGTGAGCTGTAATAACATTTACTTGATAAGAAATAGGACAAAATATTCTAGATTTAGGAAAATAAAACAGGATACTTCAAGAATTAAGTTAAAATGAGCTGGGATTTATTTGTTCAAGATTGGGGAAGTTTTGATTCATTAGAACAAATACCAAATGATTTTGAACCCAAATCAATAGGCAAGAGAAGCGAATTAATTGAAAAGATTAAAACTGCTGAACCTACTGCAGATTTTACCAATCCCTCATGGGGCCTTCTGGAAAATGAATTCTTCTCAATAGAGTTTAATATGGGAGATTCGGAAGTTGTAGATAGCTTTGTAATGCATATTCGTGGTAATGAACTCGCCATACCATGTATAGGAAATATTTTAGAATCCCTCAACTTAAGGGCTTCTGATGGATCAACGCCAAACTTTTTCGATATTGAAAAATCCAAAAAGGAAATGAGTAGGTGGATTGATTATAGAAATTCGATAGCTAAAGGTTAAAAAATTTCAAAAAAGGTATTTAGATGAAATCTTCACAGAAAGAAATTGATTTTTATAAAAGATGTGATGAAGTCCTTTATTACCTATGGGATCCAATAGGCGTATCCACTATACCGGAAGCTCGAGACGAATACTATTCATATTTACCAAAGGTGTTTGAATATTTGAACAACGGGGCTGATAAAATTAAAATTGGTCAATATCTCAATAAAATTCAGAAGGCTTCTATGGGTTTGGACCCTAACTATTCCAGAAATATTGAAATTGCTGAAATACTCCTAAATTGGAGAGAAATTATATTTAATAGGTAAAGTTTAAACAAGGAATCAAGGAATCGTTAATTCCGAATATGGTTGAATTCTTTAAAGAGCTAGATGTTAAAATCCTCGCAGCATTAATTGCCGCTATAACCTCAATAATAACAGTTCTTATTACTATTGGAACCAAAAACTTTCTTGAAAAAAATCTACATTCCTATAAACTTAAAAGTAATTACGCCTACGATCAAAAAAGAAAAATTAAGGATGTAATTGCTCAAAATAAAGGCCATCTGCTTTCTGCCGCTGCTTCCTTAAATGGTCGAATGAAGAATTTGACCAGTAGATCTGAGAATCAGCAATGGTTGAGAATGCATGGGGATTATAATCCTGAAGACAGATATTATTTTAAGTCGTTTCTATATCGGATATTAAGGTTTTATGCTTGGATTGACATTTTGGAAAAAGACTTAATCTACTTGGATACCGCTATTGCCGAAAGCGATGACATGGAATTTGTAAAATATCTCAAAGTTTTTCCAGAAATATTTCATGACGGGGATTTAGTAGAAAATATGGGACGAACCCACGATCAGGTTGAGCATGATTTAATCTATCGAGATGAATTTAAAAATATGTATTTGTGGATGATTAACGACAATCAGAAAGTTATCTCCTTTAACAAATTCAAGCAACTTTACCTAGAAAACCTTAATAGGTTCGAAAAGTTATGTGCTTATCTTGACTGTATCCATCCTGATGAAGATCGGTTTAGATGGGATAGAATTTGTGGTTTGCAACTATTGGTCATTGGCCTGTTGAACAAGTACGGTTATGATTACCAATTCACTGATAAGAAATATTTGAAACAATTAATTGATAGACAGGGGAAAACTCGAATTTTTGGAAATATAAAAAAGCACATTTACGAAAAATATAAAATCAAAAAAAAGGGGTTAAAAATAATATTTTCAGCTCTCGAGGATAGTTAATATGCTTTTAAAACTTAAGGAATAGAATTAGGGTTCCATTAGGCGTATCTATGGAAATTTCACTTTGAATCCTATATTTAGGCTATATTTAAGATTAAATAAGTTCATTTAAAATCCGATATAGTTTTGGTGAGTTTTTCGGTGAGTAATCAATTTCAATAGTTCACAAGTCACTGAAAATGAGTCAAATAAAGAAATAGTTCAGTCCCAGGTGGGACCACTGGGAAATTTCAAAAATTCCCTAAAAGCCTGAAAATGAACTGTTTTCAGGCTTTTTCATTTTTATTGATTTCATATGAAATCAACCGTTTTGGTAGGTCATTCGGCGAGTACGATTCATAGAAGCATCTTACAAACCATGTCAAAGATTTCACATTCATTTTCTTTATTTAGGCTTTAAATGTACATCCCCAATCATACGTAAATGAAATGACTACAGGTTATTGGGCAACTATAGTAACTTCTACAGTCTCACCTTGTTCAAGTTTTGGCACTAGCACATGATATGTAAGATTTGGAGATAGGGTTGTACTATTTTGTAAAAATGTAACTGTAAGTTGTAAGTTATCAGTAGTACATTTTCTAACGAATTCATAAACAATACTATCATTGCCTTGGGAAAAAGATTTCTTGCCGATTAAAAGATTAAATGAATCAAAATCTATTTGAGGTGAGCAATCACCACTTACCATATTCTCAAATTCTTGCTGGGTAGTAATAATGGTAAATGTTTCCTCCAAGTTAATTTCTAAGAGGTTTTTAGTGTTTTCACAATTATATTCTTCTTCCAGACTGGTAATTGCAATTTTTGTTGGATTACATCCAGACGTATAGTTTTCGCAGGAAGAGAAGGATACTGTGAAAAATAGAAGACCACAGAAAAGGGTTAAATTTTTCATTGAAACAATTTTAAATTACAATTTGGGCAAGTACGTATATTAAATAATCAAGAATCATAAGCACAACCCATCAAAGCAGTCTTGACCTCCAAGTTATACGACATTTTTTATACTGTTATATGAATTGTAAAAACGCCCTATGGTACGCTAAAAATGATATGACCCCTTTTAATATTGATTTGAATAGCATTACCTAATTATTTATGGAAACTCTTGTTATTTCAACAAACAAGAGGTTTATCTATCCATTATCATTGACTAAAAGAAACAGACGTTTTATCAACATATTTTTATAAATTATCCACGTTTTTTGATTGTTAGGCTTCATTTTTCAAAAACAATTTATGGTGTTAAAAATTGTAATTTACCTTTGAATATCAGGATTTTTCTATGAAAAAAATATGGTACTCGTTACTCTTATCAGTAACAGCCTTAAATCTACAAGCACAATCAAAGAATGAAGAAAACCGTCTAAATTTTCTTTCCAAAGAACTCAGAAAAAAAACTCAGAATACTATTAATATCGATACGATAAGTACTATTAATAAAAGTTTAGATAGCCTATTTTTAGCTACTTCGAGTAATAGTATTAAAAGCGACATCCATTTTCTTAGAGGTCACTATTTCTATCGTGTTAGCAATTACGAAGAGGCCATGAATAGCTATTTAAAAGCGGCAGAAGGGTTTGAGAAAGAAAATGATTCTATTGGGATATCCATGGCTCTAAACAATATAAGCCTAATACTTAATGTATCAAAAGAATTTGGCAAGTCTCTTGGGATGAAGAAGAGAGCCTTACTTTTTTGCCCCAAAACAGGGGAAGAACGTTGGAAGATAATGCTATTGAACAATATTGGAGCTACGTATCGTGACTTATCCAAAATAGACAGTGCTGCTTTTTACAACAATTTTGCCTATAAATTAAGTAAAGTAAGGAAAGACAGTTTTGGGCTAGCCACTTATCATTACCAATCTGCATTGACCCTTCTCAAACAAAAAGAGTATCTAAAAATGTTACCCTATTTAGATACTATTCAAAACTTCTTTAAAGATTATGTTTCCAGGCCACAATATGAGAATGCTCTATTTTATTTTGCAAAAGCATTAAATGAACTTGAAGAATACGACAAGGCGTTAGCCGAAATCAAAAAAAGTACAGCTTTGATACGTTCAAGCGGGATGTCAATAAATATCTCAGAAAATTTAGCCCTAATGAGCACTATTTATAGCAATTTAGGCGATAAAGAAAACGCTTTGAGTGCACTTAAAGAATCTATTATTTATAAGGACAGTATTTTTGATTTGGATAAGAATAAAGCTGTCCTGGACATGGAATTAAAGTATCAAACCGAAAAAAAAGAAAGAGAAAATCTGCTACTCAAACAACAGGCCACAGAAAAAGACTTGGCCTTGTCCAATAAAAACAACCAATTGCTTATAGGGGGCATTGGGGCTATTTTAGTCCTTTCCCTGCTCTCTCTTTTTTGGATCGGTAAAGTGGGTAAGGAAAAAGTGGAACGTATTGAAACCGAGCAAAAACTGCGAAGGTCCCAAATAAACCCACATTTCTTTTTCAATGTACTGACCGCTATTCAACAAAAGGTGGTCTTGGCAGAAGACAAAAAAGAGACGGTGACCTATATTTCAAAATTCTCAAAGCTCATGCGCCAAACCCTTGAGACCAGTTTTAATGAGTTTATTGCTTTGGAACAAGAAATTGAAATGCTGGAAAATTACATAAAGCTTCAAGTGTTACGCTACAAGGATAGGTTTACTTATGAGATTTTGAACAATTGTGAAGATGATCTTCAGATCCCCACACAAATCATCCAGCCCTTTGTGGAGAATGCCATTGAACACGGTTTCAAAAATCTAGACCATAAAGGAAAGCTATCCATTAGCTTTACCGAACTTGACCCTAAAACCTTGGAAATCAAGGTCAAGGACAACGGCCGGGTATCTGATGATGGCCAACTCAAAAATAAAAGCCATATTTCCAGATCACGTCAAATTATCCAAGGACGATTAGCGCTTTTTGGCACTAAGAACAAGTATCGGCACAGTTTCGAAACAGGTGCGGAAGGCTCTTTGGTAACCATACACGCTCCTTTTAAATGACAACAGTAATCATAGATAATGAAGAGCCGGCAAGGGCCTACTTAAGAGAGATGATCGGTCTTTTTTGCCCAGAAGTCCAAATATTGGCCAGTGCCACGGGAGTGGAGGATGGGATACAAACCATTAAAAAGTATCTGCCTGATTTTGTTTTTTTGGATGTGGAGATGGACGATGGCTCCGGTTTTGATCTTATCGAACAACTTGCTGATGACCAGCTTAAAGTAATTTTTACCACAGCTTACGATAAGTATGCCGTAAACGCCATTCGCTTAAGTGCCATAGATTTTTTATTGAAACCCATAGATGGGGATGAACTTATAAAAGCCGTTGACCGGGTAAAGCAAAAAGTAAGCGCCGAAGAACAGCAAAAAAGCATGGAGGCACTTCGATCGAATCTATCTACCACCGATGAGCCAAAAATTGTTTTAAAAGACCAGTCCCATGTGTATTTGGTCAAGGTAAACGATATTGTTTATTGCTCTGGCGAAGGCAGTTATACCACTTTTTATTTGAAGAACGAAGAGCAGATCATCATTTCCAAAAACTTAAAGGTGTATGAGAAGATTCTACCAAAGAATCAATTTTACAGAACACACACATCCTATATAGTAAATCTATTTTTGGTAAAGAAAATAGCAAAAGGCCTACAGGATATTGTAGTTATGGAAGATGATTCTCAAATACCCGTATCTGTAAGAAGAAAGTCCGAATTGATGAAACGGTTTTCCTAAAATCCTGGGTCTTAAAGTCACTTTTTAAGCGATTCCCTACACTTTTGAACTTCATTAAAGTAGCATGGGTCAACTTTTTACTTTAGAAATTCAAATGTACCCCAACCGTGGCTTCAAATAAATCTGGTAAAAGGCAAGCTAAAGACAAAACGCTACGATCTTACGAAGCCTTATTGGATTGGCTTGAAAAGGCCGAGCAGCACCAGGGCAGCAAAGAATCGCGTTTGTTTATTCGAAATGCGGAAAACTACGTCAAGAGTCTTCAAAAATCACAAGAGCCTATTGACATTAGCCATGAATTGGACAGATTGCAACGGTTAAAAAAAATGCTATAAGCCACTTTTTGTAAAAACAGTTTTTACAAATTTCATCACACTTTTGAATAAGATCCAAGCACTTCTAAATACTGGAAAAAAGCGCTTCTATTGAACGGTAATTTCACATTTGAAATAACCAATCGACATGAAATACGTTTTGTCCACCAGACGTTCACGTAAACCATTCCCAGAAGTTACGCTAACAAACAAGCTGTTGTCCCATAATCGGCTTAGGCATCCGCAAATACTCATCGTATTACTATTTCCATTGTTCCTATGTGCCCAAGGGTATCCAAAGGCCATTGCATCTAACATGAAGCAATTCAAAGCATGGTCTGATAGAGCGGCCAAATCCGATGATGAAACTACAAGAACAGATTATGCAAAGCGTGCCGAAAAGTACTTGGGCTATGCCAAAAAGAAAGCTCCCGATTATGATTTTAGCAAAGAGCAACAGCAAATCGACGCCATTCTAGGAGGGCAAGTGACCTTAAGTGGTAAAAGTTTTATCCGGCAGCAACGCGGTTTAATGACCTCTTACTATAATGAAGGTAATTTCTTTAGCCACGAGGCCTTTCTGAGACCAAAACTATTAGAGGACGTAAAAAAATTCGATAGAGAAAAATCCTTGCAAACATTGGCTGAAATGGGTGATAGTCCCGATGCCATTGTGCAAGATTTCAAAAAAATGGTAAACGATTATAGCGATTTTATAGACCGTACCAAGACCCGGGAATTTTTTATGACCAAACTAAACAATGCAGGGGGCCAGGCAAGGGCCAAAAATCCAGCTCATGCCCTGAGGGAAAGCAAGAAATTTAAAACCATTTTTGAAGCACTGCAAATTTTTGCAGGTGAACCCAATGCCACCCTTACCGAGCTTACGGGTATTGCCGATCAAATGATTGCCCAGAGTACAGAAGAACTCAAAGCAGTGGTCACTAGTGATTTTCATATGGAACATATTGGGGAAATCTTGTTTTCCAATAAACCGGTCAAAATTGGTTCGGAATCCGCCGCGGACTTTAAAGAGGTCTTTGAGCCCGGAGAACCCATCTATGCCACCATGTATTTGGGACTTACCCTAGAGGCTTTATTTGATGCCGATGCCATTTCCAAAAAGGGCGTATACCTTACACCATTTGATATTACGGAAGGGGGCTACAGTGTTATGGGACCTAACGAAGGATGGGAAATCAGTATGTTCATGGCAAAGCAAAATATCTGTTATCCCGCAGCGCAACTCGGGAATTCCTATCATCAATTTATTCTGGTGCCCGACAAAGGTTTTAACATCCAACCCTATGTGGATGTCAGCAACTATTCTCCGGTAACCTTTATGCATGGACTTTCCAGAATAACCACGGCTATGCACGAGTTTGCCATAAATACAACAAAACCTACCTCCGGAGGTGTCGTAGAAGAGTATAAAGGAAATTTTAAACTTGATATGTCCAAAGGTGTGGGAAAAAAATATTATAATGCCTTTAAGGAAGAAATTATCTACGAATACATCAAAAACGTTCCTTGGCCAGTAGAAGCAGTTCGTAGAGACCCAGGGTTAGAAGCGCAGGCCATGAAAATCATGGGGGGTATGATCGGTGATACCGAATTTAAAGCAGCACGAATTACAAGGGATTGGGATGTAGAAGTCGTAAACGGCGTAAGGACGCGCTCTATAGAGTTGGCCGTGGCCAGTTCCAAAGGCTATGACCCCAGCAACCCTAAAAGTGGATTCTGCCAGTACCGCGTATATACCTTCGTAGATACCGGGTCTGGACTACAACGAAAGAGCAGTGGTCCCATTACTCGGATTACCTGTGACAAACTATAACCAAATAGGCTTTTCAGAAGAAACATCCCATTAAACATTTTGATGGCGAACAAATCTTCTTAAGTGCCAAATAACCTTTAAACCCCACAAAACAAGAAATAACCAAATTATGAAAACAAGACTATTCTATGCAGTACTTGCATTGTTCGCAATCTCCAACATCTCGGGACGGGCTTTGGAAGTAGGTAACGCGCTGGGATTCGAGTCCACGGTTTTGGATACTCCGAACAATAGCCGGAAATCTCCCAAAGACAAGACGCTTCCCATGCCACAAGTACAGATAAGCGGATTGCCCTTATCCATCACTACTGCAGGACAAACGACCATTGATATTGAGTTTAGTGAACCCGTAAATGGGTTTGACATATCCGATATTGTGGTCAACAATGCATCACTCGCCAATTTTATGGGTGCCCAAGGTTCGGCAACCTATAGCGTAGTCGTTAGTTATGGCCAAAACGTGGTCTGCGATGGACTCACTGTCGATGTTACCGTGCCCTCAGGTGTTGCTATCGGAGTAAATACCTCGCAACTAAATACTGCAGCGAGTACCACTGGAGTCGGTGCGGATACTACTTCACCATCCATAGTATTACAAGACATTGACGCTTTTTTAGATAACAATGGGCAGGTAATTATTAATGCGAGCGATTTTGACAATGGCTCAACGGACAATTGTACAGCTACAAACGATTTAGTTTTTACGGTTAATACTGCATTTTACAATTGTTCTAATTTGGGTTCCAACAGTGTTGTGGTTACCGTAACAGATGCCATCGGAAATTCCGCTTCAGTACCTGCAACCGTAAATGTCATAGATAACATTGCTCCGGTACCTTTTGTACCGGGCATCACCGTACAGCTCGATGCAAACGGTCAGGTATCAATTACGCCCAACGATTTCAATACGAGTGCTAATTTCGAAAACTGTGCCATAGCCTTTCAAAATATAAGCCAAACTAATTTTGATTGTAGTGATATAGGTCAGAATAATATCCTATTTGTTCTAACAGATACCAGTAATAACGTCGGTAGTAATAACACTACCGTCACCGTAGAAGACAATATCGCACCAAACATCATTACCCAGAACGTGACGGTAACCCTAAATGCCATGGGCAACGCTTCCATCACCGCCAACGATATCGACGGCGGAAGCTCGGACAACTGTGCCATAGCTTCGATAACTGCAAGCCAGACCGCATTTACCTGCGCAGACGTGGGCGCCAACAACGTCACACTCTCAGTAACCGATGTCAATGGGAACACCAGCACCGGTACTGCAACGGTAACCGTAAACGATCAACCAATGACGGCCATAGCACAGAACATTACGATTTTGCTTGACGCCAACGGACAAGCGACCATTACCCCACAGGACGTGGACAATGGTTCCGGAACCAGTTGTAACAACAATCCTACCTTGTCCCTTAGCGACACTACCTTTGATTGTAGCGATGTAGGTCCAAATACAGTGACCTTGACCGCAACCGACGGAACCAATACCGATACCGCAACGGCCATTGTAACCGTACAAGATGGGGCCGCACCGGTACTACAGGTTAGCAATGCCACTTTACAGTTGGGCAATAACGGTACCGCTACCCTTGCCCCTGCAGATGTTATTGTGGTCGCTACCGATAACTGTGGCATTCAATCCACTACCCTATCGCAAACGGCATTTGATTGTACCGATGTGGGTACCCAACAAGTATTGGTCACCTTGACCGATGTCAATGGACTCCAAAGTTCATTGAATGCCACGGTTACCATTGAAGATAATGTGGCACCCAACGTGATCACGCAAAACTTTACCGTGACCCTTAATGCCAACGGACAGGCCTCCATTACTGCCAATGATATTGACGGAGGATCATCGGACAACTGCGCCATTGCGTCAAGAATCGCAAGCCAAACCGTATTTACCTGTGCAGATTTAGGCACTAATAACGTGACGCTTTCCGTAACCGATGTCAATGGGAATACGACCACGGACTTTGCAAACGTAACCGTAAACGAACTGCCCTTGACGGCCTTAACACAGAACATTACCGTTCAGCTCGATGCTAATGGGCAAGCGACCATTACCCCACAGGATGTGGACAATGGTTCCGGTAGCAGCTGTAACAGCAACCCAACCCTAAGCCTTGACGTGACCAATTTCGACTGTTCAAGCATTGGGGCCAATATTGTAACACTTACGGCCACTGACGGCACTAATACCGATACTGAAACAGCGGTAGTGACCGTGGAGGACGTGACCCCGCCCTTTCTCTCGTTAGCTAACCCAACCATTATGTTGGATGCCAATGGTACGGCCACGATTACCGCTGCAGATATAGTCGCCATACTCAATGATAATTGTACTGCACAACCTACCATTACGCTTTCGTGGACTACTTTCGATTGTTCCGATATCGGCAACTTTGTTCCAGTATTAGTGACAGCTACTGATGCCGCTGGGAATGCTAACGCTCAGGGCGCTGCTCTACAAGTTGAGGACAATGTGGCACCCAACGTTATTACACAAAACTTTACCGTGACCCTAAATACCAACGGACAGGCCTCCATTACCGCTGCGGACATTGATGGTGGCTCATCGGACAATTGCGCGATTTCCTCCATTACGGCAAGTCCTTCCAACTTTTCATGCGCTAATATTGGGACCAATACCGTGACACTTTCCGTAACCGATGTCAATGGAAATACCAGTACCG